>Ga0302315_10000220_pt1 | contig 71028 bp, 63 predicted proteins | sample III_Palsa_N3_1_FD_200532 | JGI IMG/M metagenome (GOLD analysis project Ga0302315, IMG submission 200532) | Peat permafrost microbial communities from Stordalen Mire near Abisko, Sweden - III_Palsa_N3_1 | ecosystem: Environmental > Terrestrial > Soil > Palsa > Peat permafrost | place: Sweden...
ACGCTGCCGCCGCTACAGAACGTCGTAGGTCCCCCAACTGTTACTGTTGGGGTAGTAGGCGTAGGATTTACGGTTACCGTTGTAACTGCCGATGCCGCAGACGGGCAACTTGCCGGCGATGCGCTCGTCTCTACTATTGTATAGCTTCCTGAGGTTGTAGCCGTATACGTATTGTTTGTGGCCCCGTTAATCGCCGTGCCGCCATTGTACCATTGATAGGTACCTGTACCTGTGCTTGCCGTTAATAATACGCTGCCGCCGCTACAGAACGTCGTAGGTCCCCCAACTGTTACTGTTGGGGTAGTAGGCGTAGGATTTACGGTTACCGTTGTAACTGCCGATGCCGCAGACGGACAACTTGCCGGCGATGCGCTGGTCTCTATTATTGTATAGCTTCCTGAGGTTGTAGCCGTATACGTATTGTTTGTGGCCCCGCTAATCGCTGTGCCGCTATTGTACCATTGGTAGGTGTAACCTATCCCCGTGCTGGCTGTTAACGTTACGCTGCCGCCGTTACAAAATGTGAGCGGCCCCCCTGCCGTTACTGTTGGGGTAGCCGGAGTCGGATTTACTGTTACCGTTACCCCTGTCGAAGTAGCCGTACAGGTATTAGCATCTTTGATTGTAACTGTATAGGTGGTTGTTGCTGTTGGGCTGGCTAAATAGGTAGCGTTTGTAGCTCCGCTGATCGCCGTACCTCCGCTATACCACAGGTATGTATAAGGGCTTTTGCCATTTGTAGGAGTAGCCGTTAGAGTTGTTGAGTTTCCAGAGCAAATTGTTGCTGATGTTGGTGAAATAGCAGCCGTTATGGTACATAAAGTAGTACATGCAGAAAACTCCGAGGTATTGTGTACAAGGTTAGTAACAGGATTAATTGCAGATGCTGTGGCCACATAAACAATATTAGTTTTACCTGCCGGGGGAACAAAAGCAAGAGGACTAGCCCCTGCTACAACAAAAGTTTTACCCTGTAATGTTTTGCCTGTGGTACTTGTTCCGCAATTGTTGCAGGTAGTGTCGGCATAATACAACTCAATCCACGAACCTGCCGGGCCGGTAATAGTAAAGTTAACAGGCGACCCTGAAAAAGTAGGCGTTGCAAAGCTGGGAGCAACTCCACCCGGAGCATTTCCCAGGCCATGCAATTCTATACCTCTTGTGCTGTTACAATATATGCTGTTGTTATTAATAGCGTTATTATAAGATTTGATTGCGTCAGGGTTCAAAATCTCAATCCCATTACCATCGTTATAAGCAATAGTATTTCCTGACCCTGCTATTCCTCCTATCACATTATTCTGGCTACCGTTGGTAATTTGAATACCATCTCCGATATTTGGAGCAGATGCCAATGATTTATTGACCCCAATATAGTTATAACTAATTGTATTTGAGGTAGCGCTATCCAGCCATATACCTGCGCCATAACCTGATTGTCCATTATTTGCAATATAGTTGCCTGCTCCAGTAGCTCCTCCTATAGTATTGTTATTTGCTCCCTGGCTTACTACTATACCAAAGTTAGTATTTGGAATAGAATTAACACCGTTAATATCCAACCCGATGTAGTTATTCTGTACTGTATTATTAATAGGCGGGCCTCCATTGCCACTACTTCTAAAAACAATTCCCTGTAAGTTGCCTGAAATTACATTTCCCTGGCCCGTAGCAGGGCCTCCTATTTTGTTTAAATTTGAGCCATGTTGTATTCCAATACCTCCTCCATCGCCGAAATCATATGCAGGACGTATACCATTACCTATTTTTACAGTACCAGTTGCATCAGTTCCTATCAGGTTCCCATATATTGTGCAATTATTTGCCTGCACCAAGGGGTTCTCAAAATCAGACTGTAGGAATATACCGTAGGCGTTATTAGAAGATACGTTATTTAATATTTGAGTACCTTTTGTACCTAACAAAGAGATACCATCCTGCCTGTTACCCATAGCAGTTGTACCATTAGCCCCTACCCCTACATAATTGTATTGCACTACTGTGTTGGTGACTGTTTCATTAGTAACTCCATTTACTTGATCGGACAACTGAATACCATGGCCCAGGTAAGCGGCTGAATTTCCGGTGGCTACAAAAGGGTCAAAACCATTATTTCCCACCACATTTCCGTATGCGGCGCTTGTACCCCCAACTGTTACTGTAGAAGTACCTTCAATTTTTATACCCGCATATAAGTTACCCAATCCGTTTAAAGGAGCAGGGGGAGTAGCAGTTGATAATACCGTAGGAATAGAAACCGTGTTTCCTGTGGCATCTGTACCTACGTAGTTACCCATTATCTGGGAGTTAGTTATATTTAAAAAATAAATACCGCATTGAAGGGTACCGTCATATTCAGTGGGACAAGCGGCCGCGCATGGCGCTGTTTGACAAGCGCCGTTTTGGTAAAGATTCGCCCTACACTGCCTACTATCAGCGGCTCCTCCGTTACCAGATACTATATTCCTTGCCGCAGGAGTATTCCCCCCTATCGTATTACCTGCTCCCCCATTTACAAAAGATATACCCCCACCCCTATTTCCTATAGGGTCCATACCGGTAATATCTGTACCTATCATATTGCCCGTAATCGTTATATTGTTTGCAGCGCCATAAGAATATATACCTGTTCCAGTACTATTAGAAATAACGTTATTACTTATTGTAGTAGGATTCCCGCCTGAATAGATAAGGATGCCATGATCATGAAGCGGCTCAGTATTTCCGTTACCTACATTAGTTCCGCTTGTTCCAGCTGCGCTCAAGCCTATTATGTTTCCTGAAATAGTAACATTATTTGCCCCATTAATAGCAACAGCTCCCAAAAATGTGTAGAATGTGCCGTTCACATTCATCCCCCCACCTGTTGCCTCCATACAGCAACCGCTTAGTACGTTACCGGGATAAGCCCCTGCAGTAGCAGTAGCGCCGCCGATAATATGCCCTGTTCCTTCGTTCAATAAAACACCATTCAAATCCAACGTATACCCCACATTAGTGGTACCCCCTATTGTAGGATTTGTTGGCTGGTTGGTCACATTTACGCCAAACCAGCAACCCTCAACGGTAAGGTTGCTTCCTGCATTGTTAACAATCCCATTATCCAGATTTTGGAGCGCAAGCCCCTTGATAGTGTGACCAGTACCCCCTGTTATATCAATTCCGTCAAAGGCGCTGTTGCCATTAATTACTACTATAGGACCGGTTGCCGCTGAGTAACCCAGTTGAGTAGTAGCGTCAATGGTTAAAGTAGCCCCGGTAATATCGTAAGGGACACCTTGTGTACCAGCCCCAGAAATATTAATTAGGTAATAAGTTCCGTTAGTCGCCTGAGCGATTGGAATATTAAAATTAATGGTCTGCGCCCCCCCGGCGAGACTGGCCAGCCTGATACAAGACCGAAGATCGCCTTGGTTAGCGCCTGTTTGAACATTATTATCGAGGGTATTAACAACAGTCCATACAGCGGCTTTGGCAGATATTATCAACGATAAGAAAAGAAAACTTGCAAGTATTATTCTTCTCATAAATTTAATAGTTATATAATTTTAATGGTAAAAAGGCTTAAATACAGAATAATAGCTTCAACAATAATTATACCAAAGTATACAAAGGAAACCATTCGATTTGAAAATTATGATTATTTTTTGTATTTTAAAAAGAATTTTATCTTTTTCTCATCAGAAATAAATCTATATCAATATATTAAATTTGAATAATCATATTTAATAAAATAGTTCTATTATTAAGCAAAATAGCGCTATTAATTAAATTGTTTTAATGAGACTACACTATGCCTGTATTTATTTAATTACTTTTGTTGATAACAAGTAACCATAATTTTACCCGTTATTTTACGTAACTATTAAACCATAGGTTTTGAAACTAATAGAAGCTGTTGATATATCTAAAAGGTATGGAGGTCTTTGGGCGTTAAAAAACTTTAGCCTTAGCATTTCTCAAGGCTCAGTTTTTGGTATACTGGGGCCAAATGGGGCGGGCAAAACTTCATTCATCCGCATTATAACGCAAATACTGGCCCCCGATGAAGGGCAAATACTATTTAAAGGGGCGCCTATAGCTGCCAACGATGCTTCAAAAACCGGCTATTTGCCAGAAGAGCGGGGTTTATATAAAAAAATGACCATAGAAGCCCAGCTCATCTATCTGGCAGGGCTTAAAGGGATAAAACGAAGTGTTGCAAAAGAACGCATTAAGATTTTACTTCAAAAGTTTGACCTGGAACAATGGAGAAACAGGGCAGTGGAGGAACTTTCCAAAGGAATGCAGCAAAAAGTACAGTTTATGTCCTCTATTGTTCACCAGCCCGAACTACTTATATTGGACGAACCATTTTCGGGCTTCGATCCGCTTAATGCTGATATTCTTAAAAACGAAATATTGGAAATAAAAAAATCTGGCTGCACAATTATATATTCCACCCACCGTATGGAAACAGTAGAGGAACTTTGTGATGAAATTGTACTGATTAACAAGGGGGAAAAACTGCTTGAAGGTAAAGTCGCCCAAATAAGGCAGGAAAACAAAAAGAATATTTATAGTTTAGAAATGGATGGTTTGCCAGAAGCGAATGGCTCATTTAGTATTACCGAAAGTATTGGTCTTGATAATGGTAGGTATAACTTGAAAATAAAAACAGAAAAAGCTCCTAACGAAGTCATTAAATCGCTTTTGCCTTATGGGCAAATCCATTGTTTTAAAGAAGAACTGCCCAGCATTAATGATATATTCATTTCTAAAATAAGGCAGTCCTAATGAACAAAATTCTGCTAATAATACAACGGGAATACCTTGCCAAAGTACGCAAAAGGTCTTTTATAATTATGACCTTACTAGGTCCTGTCTTTTTTGCTTTTGTAATGATAGTGCCGATATGGATAACAACGCGGTCTGAAGAAAACAGAGTAATAGAAGTGCTGGACGAGAGCAATTACTTCTTATACAGGCTACCGAATAGCGGGCATATTACTTTTGCATATTTTAATGGCTCTCTGGGGCAATCGCGGCTAAACTTCCTGCAAACCGACCACGACGCCCTTTTGTTTATTCCTAAGTACGTAAATCTGGAAAACCCCAAAGGGATAACACTTTATTCCAAAACTATTCCCTCGGCTGAGATAAAAGCTTATATAGAAAAGACTTTAAACGAAGAGATATTTAAACTAAGGCTGGAACAGTCTGGAATAGACACTACTTCTATCAACCGCCTTAAAACAGATATCGCTGTAGATTATGAACCGGTTGTTGAAGAATGGGAAGATGAAACAGCCATTAAAGCCGCCGCGGGCGCCGGGCTTTTTTCAGCTATTCTTATTTATTTCTTCATATTTCTTTATGGCGTACAGGTAATGCGGGGTATAATGGAAGAAAAATCCAACCGTATCATCGAGATAGTTATTTCATCCGTAAAACCATTCCAGCTAATGATGGGTAAAATTATAGGTATTGCTTTGGTTAGCCTTACCCAGTTTTTTATCTGGTTGGGGCTTACTTTTTTTATATCCTCAGTTTTTAGTTCACAATATGGAGGGGCATTAGATAGGTTTAGTAATCAGCATATTCAGCAAACCATTTCGCAACCCAATATGGATGTACAGCAGGCTATAGAAATTAACCACCTTATCAATTCATTTGGGAGCATCAACTTTGCGATCCTTATTTTGTCCTTTGTTTTTTATTTTCTGGCTGGTTACCTGCTATACAGTTCTATGTTTGCCGCTATTGGCGCCGCAGTAGATGCAGAGACAGACATACAACAATTTATGCTGCCAGTTACGCTGCCGCTTGTTACCTCCTTTGTAGCAATTACCAGCGTTATGGAAAATCCCGATGGGCCGTTAGCTTTTTGGATGTCTATGATACCGTTTACATCCCCTATTATAATGATGGTGCGCATTCCTTTTGGGGTTGATATCTACCAAATCATAGGCTCTATGCTGATTTTAATAGGTTCTTTTGTACTTTTTACCTGGGTAGCTTCGCGGATATACCGGGTGGGTATATTGATGTATGGCAAAAAGATAACTTATCGTGAAATAAGCAAATGGCTTTTTTATAAACAATAAACCGGCTTAATGCAGGTAAACGCCGTAGCGTTCTTTACTAAAGTCTACTTCTATATGTTCTTTAAGTGTTGTTGCGAGTGAATACCCTACATAATCTGCTGAAATGGGGAAAGACTGGTGCTGCCGGTCAACAATAACGGCTGTTTGTATTTTTTTTATTTCTATTTCCAAAAAAGGTTTCAGGCTATAGGCCAGCGCTCTTCCGGTATTTAGCACATCGTCTACCAAAACAATAACCTTCTTTTTCAGTAAAGATTTATCTGTGTCTAAGGTTATATTACCCTGAACAGATAAAGATTTATCCAATGTTACTTTAACAAGGGTTATATTTAATTCTGATATAGCCAAAAGTTCTTTTTGTAGCAGTTTAGCAAACGTATAGCCTTTTGGAGCAATGCCAGCAAGTATAAGATCTTGTTCCTTATAATTTTGCTCGTAAATTTCGAAAGCAATTCGTTTTATCTTTTGCTTTACCTGTTCTTTTGTAAGTATAAGATGGGCGTCGGGAGCCATAATAAATGTCCTAAGAAATAGCTAATATAAGCGAATGAGGAACAATTTGCGAAAAAAAATAATTAATAGTTGTCATCAACCCAATAATTTATTACTTTTGTAGCCCTTTAATTTAAAAAGCATTAGAAATGAAAAAAGGTATTCACCCTGATTATAGAGATGTTGTGTTCCAGGACACTTCAAGCGATTTTAAGTTCCTTACCCGTTCTACCATTAAAACAAGCGAAAGCATTAAATGGACAGACGGTAACACCTATCCTCTTGTTAAAATAGAAGTTAGCTCAGCCTCTCACCCGTTCTACACTGGTCAAAAACTATTTGTAGATACCGCAGGTAGGGTTGAAAAATTCAACAAAAGATACAAAGCAAAGGAATAGTTTTTATTATTCGACGTTTAAAAAAGAGTCTTCCATATACGGAGACTCTTTTTTATTTTTAGCTTTAGACTGATATATGAACTATACATTATTTGATGAGCCTTCCATAAGGCAATCCCTCCTTCCTTTAACATTCACCCGCCCGGTGTCTCTCATTCGGGTTGGTATTTTAACCATTGCCGAAAAATGGGAAGTGTTTACAAACCACAAACCCCTTTTTCTTACAGAAGATTACCTGCATGAAAAATTCCCACAGGGTGGAACTGAGCTTTGCATTAATGGGGCCATAATCCCGAACGTTAGCTTGTTTGAGGAACTAAAAAACCTTAAAGAAGGGGAAGTTATTACAAAACAAGGGCTTACTGTTGCCTATTATGGGCGACCCGAAGTAAAAAAAGAATGCCAATCCGATTTTAAAGCCATTTTATACCCCTGGGATATTTTTGCAAAAAACAGCGCCGAAATCAGGAACGACATTGCCTTATTAGATACGAAGGACAAAAAATGGTATACCATTGAAGATCATCATACCAAGGCTTACAATACTGATAATATATTTATTGAAGAAGGAGTGAAAATTCGTGCTGCGGTTTTAAACGCCGAAGACGGCCCTATTTACCTGGGAAAACACTCCGAGGTGCAGGAAGGGGCGCTCATCAAAGGGCCATTTGCCTTAGGCGAGGGATCTGTAGTGAATATGGGCGGCAAAATGCGCGGCGATAGCTCTATTGGCCCCTACTGCAAAGTAGGTGGGGAAGTGAGTAACTCTGTTCTTTTTGGGTACAGCAACAAAGGGCACGATGGCTTTATTGGCAATACTATCATTGGCGAATGGTGCAACCTGGGTGCGGATACCAATACCTCTAACCTGAAAAACAACTACGGGCAGGTGCAGGTATACAGCTATAAAGAAAAGAAACTGGTGAACACCGGCTTGCAGTTCTGCGGGCTTATTATGGGCGACCACTCCAAGGCGGGCATTAATACTATGTTTAACACCGGAACTGTGGTAGGCGTTTGCGCCAATATTTTTGGGTCGGGGTTTCCTGATAAGTTTATCCCTTCCTTCGCCTGGGGCGGCGCAGAAGGCTTTGAGATCTTTAAGTTAGACAAGGCATACGAAGTGGCGGAACGGGTTATGGCGCGCCGCAAACTAACGCTGGAAGAAGCCGACAGAAACATACTGAAGCATATTTTTGATAGTACCGCCAAATAATAGTAGACTTCTTTCGGTCAATTACTTTTTACCATTGTGCCAATTGGCACAACAAGGGACTTCTTATACAAGTTTTTTGACCATGCAACTTGGGCGCTACCCAAAAAAACCAAACAAATAACAAGGTGTTCCATAATCACTTATAATATAATTACCGGCTAAACTAATAGCAGCCTATAGTAACTTTAATTTACCAATTTACACATTAAGTGGAAAAGGGTGTGGAGTTTGTGCTACTTAAAAAACTACTAGTTGAGAGAAAAACTTACATGACACAGGATTGACACATTGTTTTGTCATTGTTATGGCATTGTTTTGGCATTGTTTTGGCATTGTTATGTCATTGTTTTTTTGCATTGTTAATTTGATTGGATGTATGATTTTGCTCGTTTTGAAAGTTTCTGTTATGCCAATTGGCATATAGGGGAGTTGGGTAGAGCATTACAGCTAGTAAATTACATTTAGATAAAAAAAGCCTAGCGCTAAATTTCAATTGAGGCTGGGAACTAAAAGCAGCACAAAAGCGCCAAGTATAAGGTTAAAAAACTTAATAAAAAATGAGAAGCTTCAGTTCGAAGCTTCTCATCAGAATAATCTATTTTCTTTTAATTCCTACTATTAGATAACAGGTATCCTAAGTTCTTATTCTTTAACTACTTTTCTCACCCATGTATTGGATGGTGAATTTATATTAAGGTAATACACTCCGGTAGAAAGACTTTGTATGTTTATATTTTTTGAGAACGTAGAACCTTCGGCCTTTCCGGAGGAGGTATATACGATTTGCCCCACAGCATTGTAAAGCGTTAAATCCAGCGCTCCAGCTTCTCCCTGTATAATTACTTCAAAATTCCCGTTGTTTGGGTTAGGAATAATTTTAACCTCCTGCCCTTTACCTGTATTAACAGCCTGAATTGAGCTTATAGTAGTGGCATTATTAACGTCATACTCCACAATTCGGTAGTAAATAGTACCCGTCAAGTCGCCGGCGCTATTATCTGTTAATGAATAATTCTGGATTACAGAGCTATTTCCCGCCGCTGTTACTTTGCCAACGTTTGTAAAATTTACCCCGTCGGTAGATCGCTCTACGCTAAAATAAGAACTGTTCTGCTCGCTGGCGGTTGACCAGTTTAGCTCTACCCCAGAACTTTGCTGTTCGGCGGTAAAAGCCAGGAACTTAACCGGGGAAGGACAAGAGCCATCTACAGCGCAAACCAATAACCTTGTACAGTCATAAGGAGAGCCTACAGAAAACTTGATGTTAAATATTGCACCAGCGCCTTGTTGTTGGTTTTGGTGAACCGCTCCTGCAGCTTTTAATACATTATTTCCTGTATTATCCCAGTATGGCGTTGACCACTCATTTGTACCAGCTGTATAAGGAGGATGAGTGGTGCAAGTATAGGCTAACCAACCTGTCCCAGTTGCTGATAAACCAATCCAATAGGTTCCGGGAGCCAGGGTATAACTTCCTGGTAATGTTTGCACGGTATTCCCAGCAGCAGCCACTGCAGTTGCCGGAGAAGTATATTTTAAAACACCTGGGGAGCTATAGTTTTGGGCAGGATTACATCCCGGGCAATACATACTTCCGGTATTGTCATAAATTACAAAAGAAGCTGTGCCAGATGCGCCATCGGCGGTAGTTTGCGTAAACTGCACAGAGGTAATTGTTAATGATTGAGTAACCACCAACATCGTTAAATCTCCATTTGTGCCTGCTCCATTATTAGTAGAACTTGTACCGCTACATGGAGCGCTGGTACCAGGGGTATCTCCCGTAGGCAATAAAGCGCCCGGAAACTGAGAGGTGTCTTCTACAAATAGGGCATAAGGACAAGTGGCTCCTTCGCTTACAGTTGCTGTTTTTGCAACTGTAAGCGAAAGCCCGGTACCTGCCACAGTTCCTCCTGTAGAGGCAGTATACCATTTAAATCCGTCAGTACTGCCACCTATTGTAAACGTAACATCTGCAGTGTTTCCTCCTGTTGTACAATAAGTGCCGCTACCTGTCCAAGTTGGCACATTAGGAGACACTAATACCGTATCGTATTGTGTTGTACATGCGCAGGCAGCCCCAGTGTATTGTACCTCAACCTGATAATATAGGGCAGTGGTGGTTAGGGCAGCCGTTAAAGATGAGTCCCCAACTCCGCCAGCTCTTGGTTTTGCAGTAAGGGGTGTATATGGCCCCGCTTTAGTTGTAGAATATGACCACGTATAGGTATATCCCAATTGAGATTCCCCTGCATTAAGCGTAAACGAATCGGCAGGACATACGGAGAAATTGTTTCCCAAATCGGGTTTATCAGGGCATGGGGTTGCAATGCTGCAACCGCCAGGCAAGGTTACTTTGGTAGCAAACGCCCTATCCTGATAATCTCCCAACCCTAATTCGCCCCCTACAAAAGATATACCATTTGTGCCGCCAGCGCCTGCAGAAGAAGAAACTGCCGGGGCGGTAGCCCCTACAGCAGTACCGCCGCCGTTAAATCCCCAAGTATAAACCTGACCAGTATTACTAGTGGCAAAATACCAGGCATCCGCCCTTGCTATCGAAACAATATTTTTAAGATCAACCCCTGCCGAAGTTTGTACAGGTATAGGCACTCCGTAACCGGAACAACCTGGTTGCGCCGGGGTAGTTGCATCAGTGGCCGGATTAAACGATGTACATATAGTTGTATTAGGCTGGCAAACTCCCCCTGTAGAAGGTATACCTGCTCCTAACGTTCCTGAGAATAGCAAATATCCAGTAGTAGCCGTTCCGCCACAAGTAGTAGCTGCCGGGTAAAGGCCTAAGCCGCCGAAGGTATATACCTGGCCATTAGCAACCACTGCCGAACTGGCCTGCCCCCCGGCTATAAATGTAGCGCCTGTAAGATAGGTACAGCCCGTGCAGCCTCCATAAGGACTGGCATAGCCGTTTGTAGAGGCCGTATAAGCGCCCGGAGGCACCGGAGCCACTACCCTGCTTGCAAAGGCGTTAGGAATATAACCAACCCCCTGGCCCAATTGCCCTGGAGCCCAGTCTCCTCCCCAGGTCCATACCTGGCCGCTACTGTCCAGCGCCATACCGTGGGTATCGCCTGCCGCTATTTGCTTAATGCCTGTTAATGGCGTAAGCCCTAAGACTGTCGGCGCATTTGCGGTTCCCGGTGGTTCGCTTGCCGCAACCGTAGAAGGCCCTTTATAAACTTGTGCGGCGCAATTAGAATTACCTGCGGCTGTGGTACCTGCAATTCCATTTGCCAGATTATTGTTGTCATTAAGTCCCCATGCCCATACCTTTCCTGTAGCATCCAACGCATAAGCCGTTTGGTCTCCTCCTTGCACAAAAGTAATATTGGTCAAATTTCCTCCCGCACATTTTACCACCTGTGCCGGGGTTGATCTAAGATTGCCAACAGCGCCCCCGTCTCCTAACTCGCCATATTGATTTTCTCCCCAGGTCCATACATTACCGCTAGAGTCCACCGCTATTGAAAAGTTATTTCCCCCTCCAATCAATTTTATGCTGTGAAGGTACGTTGCGTTACTACCCGTTCCCGGAGTTTGCGTTCCTATAACTGCTCGCGTAGGAGTAGGATGCCCCACCGTCGCCGTTCCGGATGTACAGCCGGCATAACTTTGGGCGCTTCCATCGCCTGCCTGTCCGCATACGTTTTCTCCCCATACCCACACTTGCCCATGGCAATCCAGCGCCAAGGCATGCGCCCCTGAACCAGCGTTTACTTGCAGGAAGTTTAAACCTGCCGGAAACCCTAGTACTTTAGTAGGAGATGTATATGAGGTGGCGCTAGTAACGCCCTGCCCAATTTGGCCGGAACCATTGTATCCCCAGGCATAAACAGCCCCATTTCCGCAAAGTCCTACAGAAAAGTTATTTCCGCCGGTAAGCACAGTACTTTGGGAGTATGCAGTTACCGATGTAACAAAAGTAAATATGAGGATGTAGAATAATTTATTCATACCATTAACCAGATTAGGAAGAAAACACTATAATAATTTAAATGAAACCTTTAGATAAAGGCCTCGTATACAAATATAACTATTTTATTTTTTTAATGTTCAAATTTTTATTTAAATAATTACATTTCACAAAAAACAAAACCTGTTATCCTATATATTCTGCTACCGCAAGAAAGGTAACTGCTTAAAAAGCTAAAAAATTATCGGATTAATGATATAAAGTAGAAAAAGGTACAAAAATAGGCTTAGGCTTACTTCTGTGGTATGTTAATAAAGGATAATAATAATATAACCTGCCGATAATATAACAGCAGGTTATAGAAAATTTGAAGATTAAAATTTAAGGACTAAATTAAATATGTATGGCCCTATTTTCAGTAGCTGCCAGGCAAGCTTCCTTAAAGACCTCTGTATAAGTGGGGTGCGCATGAGATATACGGCCTACATCCTCTGCGGACGCCCTGTATTCCATAGCCACAACGGCTTCGGCTATCATATCAGCAGCACGGGGACCTATCATGTGAACGCCTAGTATTTCATCGGTCTTTTTATCGGCAAGCACTTTCACAAACCCGTCGGTATCCATACTTGCCCTTGCTCGTCCAGAGGCAAGGAAGGGGAAAGTTCCTGTTTTATAAGCTCTGCCTTGTTCTTTAAGCTGTTCTTCGGTATACCCCACGCCGGCAACTTCGGGCCAGGTATAAACAACACCAGGGATTAAATTATAATTGATGTGCGGTTTCTGCCCTTTTAAATATTCTGCCACAAACACTCCCTCTTCTTCGGCTTTATGCGCCAGCATAGCGCCTTTTATAACATCGCCAATGGCAAAAATACCAGGAACAGGCGTCTCCAAATGCTCGTTGACTGGTATCCTTCCCCGTTCGTCTGGTTTTAAGCCAATGTTTTCAAGCCCTAACCCTTCGGTATAGGTTTTTCTGCCTACTGACATTAATACATAATCCGCTTTTATTTCCAGTTTCTTTCCGTCTTTATCCTCAGCGGTTACTGTTACCTCGTTACCATTTACTACAGCCCCGGTTACCTTGTGGCTGAAATAAAAATCGAACCCAAGATGCTTCTTTAGTACCTTCTGAAGTTCTTTGCCCAACGACCTGTCCATAGTGGGGATAAGTCCGTCCATAAATTCTATTACAGTAATTTTTGACCCCAGCCTAGCATACACAGAACCCAGTTCCATTCCTATTACCCCTCCTCCTATTACCACCATGTGCTTAGGGACTTCTGTAAGCGTTAATGCCTCTGTAGAAGTAATTATTCTTTTCTTATCAATGGGTACAGTAGGTAACGATACCGGTTTTGAACCAGTGGCAATAATAGTTTTTGTGGTTTTTATTTCCTGCGCTTTACCATCGGCGGCAGTTATTTTAATGGTAGTTGTATCGACAAACGAACCCACCCCATAGTATACATCTATTTTATTCTTTTTCATCAAAAACTGAATGCCATCACAATTCTGTTTTACCACATCTGCTTTACGGGCAATCATCTGCTTCAGGTTTACCTGTAAGTCTTTTAGCTCTATGCCATGAACCTTAAAGGTATGGGAAGCATTATAAAAATGCTCTGAAGAATCTAACAACGCCTTAGAGGGTATGCAACCAACATTTAAACAGGTTCCGCCCAGCGTGCTGTATTTTTCAATTATGGCAGTTTTAAAACCTAACTGCGCGCATCGTATTGCCGCAACGTATCCGCCTGGGCCGGATCCGATTACTGTTACATCATAATTCATAGTGCATGAGTTTTATTTATAAAAATGTTATTCTATATATTTCCTATATGTAGCAAGACTGTGTTTATCAATTAGCCTGTCTATCCCGTTAAGGTTCCCAAACATGGAAGCGCTGCTGATAGAAAGAATGGTGGACGTTGCGGCATCAATAACAAGGTGCATATAAAAATATTCCCTGGAAAATTTATCCATTCCTCCCCCTGACGTTCCTATGAAATCTCCCCCTCTACCTATCTCATCATGATAGGGTATTATAGCTACATAAGCAAAGTTAGTATCCAGTGTTTTTATAGCATTTACTATTTCATTAAAGCTGGTTATCTTATAGGAGGAAAAATATTCGTCTTTTACGTAATTAAAGGAATTATCGTATTTTTTTACCTGGGCAGAATCCATTAAAAGTGTTTTGTATGTGATGTTAAAGGATATTGATTTAGTTAAATTGTAATAATTTCTGCCAGTAAATTTAGGGTCTTCGTATTTATAACTAAAGTAATTCCTAATCTGTTGTATGGCTATAATTAAATCCCCTTCGAGTGGGTAGGGAGTAGGAGTATTCCAGACATAAACCGGGTTTTTATTAAAATGCTCCATTAATTTTATCTCCATCCTGCCCGGATTTACAAAAGATAAAAGCTCGTCCCTTGAGTAATCTTTGGTTGCCAATAATTCTGCATCTTCCGGCAGCGAGGCGAAATTTATTGTGAAAAAAGAAGTATCCTTATAGCTTTTTTTGCACTGGCTGTAACTCATAAAATCAATGTCGTTAATGTTCCAATATTTTTGAACACAACGAGTCAGGTTTCTATTTAACTCAGCAATGATAGTAGTATATCTTTTTACTTTATCCGGATGCTTACTTATTCTTTTTACAAATTTTGGATCAACTTCCTGCATTACGACAATAAGCTTTCTTGCTTTCAGTTTCTGAATGTCTTTTGCTGAGGCATCGAAAAACTGTGCCTCTGTTTTGCAGAGGCATAGTTTAAAAAGAATCAGTATCAGAAAGAGTTTTCTCATTATACGCCAAGCAGCAATCTTGAAGGATCTTCAAGCAATTGCTTAACCCTTACCAGGAACCCTACAGACTCCCTTCCGTCAATCACTCTATGGTCGTAAGAAAGGGCCACATACATCATTGGCTTTATTACTACCTGCCCGTTAACGGCCATTGGGCGCTCTACTATATTATGCATTCCCAATATAGCCGATTGTGGTGCGTTAATAATAGGGGTTGACATCATGGAGCCAAAAATACCGCCATTTGTAATAGTAAATGTACCCCCCGTCATCTCTTCGATGGTAAGTTTATTATCTCTTGCCCGCGTTGCCAGTCTTACAATCTCTTTTTCAATCTGGTCAAAACTCATTGACTCGGCATTTCTTACTACCGGAACAACTAAGCCTTTAGGAGCAGAAACTGCTATAGATACGTCGCAAAAATTATTGTAAACAATATCATCGCCATCAATCATTGCATTAACTGCTGGGAACTCTTGTAAGGCCACACAACATGCTTTGGTGAAGAACGACATAAAGCCAAGACCTACCTGAAATTTTTCCTTAAACTGGTCTTTGTATTTGGCGCGCAAATCCATAATTGGTTTCATGTCTACCTCGTTAAAGGTAGTAAGCATGGCGGTTTCGTTTTTAACGGCTACCAGCCTTCTTGCAACGGTTTTTCTGAGGCTGGACATTTTTTGCCTGTTCTGCTCGCGGCTTCCTTTAACAGTAACAGCTGTAGCAGGGGCAGTAGTAGTAGTAGTTGTTTTAACTTCTTGTTTTTGAGCGCCAACAGCGTCTTCTTTAGTAATTCTTCCGTCTTTCCCAGTACCTTTTACTTCCTGGGCGGTTATACCTTTTTCTGCAAGTATTTTACCGGCAGCCGGAGATGTTACTCCTTCCGCATAAGACTTATCAGTAGTAGTATTGGTTTGATTGACAGCAGGAGTATCTTTTATAGGAGCGGCTGTTTTAGCGGGAACTTCTCCATTGGATACTATCTTACAAACTAAACCTCCTATTGGCAATACCTGCCCCTCTTTGGCTACTATTTGTAATACGCCTGGCGCTTCCGCAGTAAGTTCAAAGGTAGCTTTGTCCGATTCCAGTTCGCAAAGCACATCATTTAAAGCAACCGTATCGCCGTCTTTCTTATTCCATTTGGCTACTGTTACCTCAGAAATGGACTCCCCTACGGTTGGCACTTTTACTTCTAATGTTTTACTCACGGCAGTTTTTGTTTCTTGTTTAACTTCTTCTTTTGCTGTTGGCTCTTTAACTGCCAGTTTTTCACTGGCTGCTCCGTTCGCTTCTATTTCGCAAACCAAACCTCCAATAGGTACAACATCCCCCTCTTTGGCTTTTATGTGAAGCACCCCGGAGGATTGTGCTGTTAATTCAAAAGTAGCTTTGTCAGATTCGAGTTCGCATAGTAACTCGTCCGCCTTTACAAAATCACCCTCTTTTTTATTCCATTTTGCGATAGTAACCTCAGTGATGGACTCGCCTACCGTAGGTACTTTCATTTCTACTGCCATGTATGATAATTTTTTATATTAAAAAATAATTAATTAATAGTTACGACCACAAGTTAGGGTTTGGTTTTTCAGAAAACGCCTGCTTTACTATTTCCTTCTGCGATTCATTATGCGCTTTCATATAACCTACCGCAGGGGAGGCAGCCTCGTCTCTTGCTATTACATCTATGTCCACCCTCTTATACAAGCGTTTTAATAGATAGCCCCATGCTCCCATGTTTACTGGTTCTTCCTGTACCCAATATATTTTTGCGCCTTTATACTTTTCTATAATAGCGTTAAGTTGTCCTTCAGCCAATGGATATATCTGCTCCAGCCTTACTATTGCAACATCTTTTCTCTTATTCTTTTCTTGTTCTTCAAGTAAATCATAATAGATTTTACCTGTACACAGCAACAAACGTTTTACACCTTTAGCCGTTACATTAACATCGTCAATAATTTCCCTGAAGCCGCCTTTCTTAAATTCATCCAACGGAGAAACTACGCGAGGATGCCTAAGCAGCGATTTAGGAGACATTACTACTAATGGTTTTCTAAATGGCCAGCTTACTTGCCTTCTCAATAAATGGAAGAAGTTAGATGGGGTAGTAACGTTAGCTACTACTATATTAAAATCGGCGCAAAGATCGAGGAATCTTTCCAACCTGGCGCTGGAGTGTTCCGGCCCTTGTCCTTCGTATCCATGAGGGAGCAACATTACCAAGCCGTTCATCATTTGCCATTTGGTTTCTGTGCTGGCTATAAACTGGTCTATCATTACCTGCGCGCCGTTAGCAAAATCTCCAAATTGGGCTTCCCATATTACAAGCGCATTTGGATTGGCCATAGCATACCCAAATTCAAAACCCAGTACGCCATACTCAGAAAGAAGCGAGTTGTATATTCTAAAACTTTTTTGCCTTTCTGCAATGTTATTTAAAGTGTAATAAGGCTCATTAGTTTCTGCATCTTTAAGCACTGCATGGCGGTGAGAGAATGTTCCTCTTTGCACGTCCTGCCCTGTAATTCTTACTATCTTCTTCTCCATTAATATAGATCCGTAAGCAAGTAATTCGGCAGAGGCCCAGTTTAGCTCTTTCTTTTCAAAAAACTGGTCTTTACGTTCGGCCAGTAATTTTTCGATTTGTTTTAAAGGTTTAAATCCTTCGGGTATGGTAATAAGCGCCTGGCCTACTTTAGTAATCTGTTCCTCAGTTACAGCAGTATTCGGCGATTGCTCAAAATCAGTAGGAGTAGATCTTCTTAATTCCAGCCACTCGTTTTCCATTTTTTGGGAAGTGTAAGGAAGCGGCTTCTGCTTTACCAGATTTAGTCTATCTTGTAGTAAATCGCGGAATTCTTTGTCCATGTTTTTAGCGATCTCTGCATCTACGTCTCCTCTGTCTATTAGTTTCTGGTTATAAACTTCTCTGGGGTTGGGATGTCTTGAGATAATATTATACAGAGACGGCTGGGTAAATTTAGGCTCATCGCTTTCGTTGTGTCCATGCCTTCTGTAGCATACCATGTCTACGTATATATCCTTCTGAAATTTCTGCCTGAACTCAACAGCCAGGTTTACGCAAAATACCACTGCTTCTGGGTCGTCCCCATTTACGTGTAATACCGGAGCGTCAACTACTTTAGCCACATCGGTGCAATAAATACTAGACCTGGCGTCGTCAAAATCAGTAGTAAAACCTACCTGGTTATTAATTACAAAATGCAAGGTTCCGCCGGTGCTAAAGCCAATTAATTTGGACATTTGCGCTATTTCGTAAACTATACCTTGCCCTGCCAATGCTGCATCCCCATGTATAAGAATAGGCATTATTTTAGTATAATCGTACCTGTATAACCTATCGCCTTTGGCCCTAACGTACCCTTCTACTACAGGGTCAACTGCTTCCAGGTGAGAAGGGTTAGGCGATAATCTAAGATGTACATTTTTTCCAGTAGTTGCAGTAAGTTCGCTGGAATAACCCATGTGGTATTTTACATCACCGTCTCCCATAGTAAGGTCAGGCGCCGCTGTTCCTTCAAACTCTGTAAATATCTGCTCATAAGTTTTACCCATTACATTAGCAAGCACATTAAGCCTGCCGCGGTGAGCCATACCTATTACTACTTCTTCCACTCCCAGTTCCGAACCTCTGTTTATTATAGCATCCAGGGCTGGTATAGTAGTTTCCCCACCTTCAAGAGAAAACCTCTTCTGCCCTATGTATTTTGTATGTAAAAAATTCTCAAAAACAACCGCCTCATTAAGTTTAAACAAAATTCTTTTTTTGTCGTCTATAGAAAACCTAACGTTTAAAAACTCCTTCTCTATCTTAGTTTTTAGCCATTCCTGTATTTCCGGCTCTCTAATATACATATATTCAAAACCCACTGGCCCTTCGTATATCGTTTTAAGAGTATCTACAATCTTTCTAAGCGGAGCGGCTCCAATGCCTATTTCATTACCCGCTTCAAAAACGGTATCTAAGTCGGCATCTGATAAACCGAAGTTAGCAAGATCAAGTAACGCTTTCCTATCCTTTCTTTCTCTAACCGGATTTGTTTTTGACTTTAAATGCGCTCTGCTCCTGTAAGCATGTATAAGGTAACGTACCTTCACTTCCTTCTCAACCGGGCCAGAAATTAGCGCTGTAGCTGTAACCGAAGACACAACCGCATGGCCATTGCCATTAGCGCCATTAGTTTTACCATTAGTATCTGCATAGTTTTTTGAAAATTCAAAACCTTCAAAAAACTTTTGCCAGCTTAAATCAACTGAAGCTGGATCTTTTTTATATGTTTGATATAAGTCGTCAATAAAGCTTACATCGGCATTACTGACATAGGAATATTTATCCATTATTTATAATTTTTCTTTGTTATTCAAATATAAAAACTTATATTAACTAAACAAAACCGCATATTCGCTTACACAAATTTGCCTATAAGCCAGCATAGTTACAAAGATAAGTGAAGTCTGGCATTAATAACCCGTTATTTACTAATGTCGCCCGTTCTATAATCCGATCTTTATCGTCACCAATCAAATATGGAAAAGCATTGTTCATCAATTGAATGCCAAAATCGTAAGAGGCATCCCGGGGAACCTCCCCTGGCAAATTATCAATGGCCATCACTGTAATATTATTGCCAGAAAACGAAGGCTCAATGCTTTTGGTATACGGATTATAATCGTAGGCTGGCTCGAAAATAGTAGTTGGCTTAATTGTAGAAGGGATTGATCCGCCTATGTCGCAAGTTATATCTGCAATTACTTGAATGCGAAAATCTTCCTTTTTCATATCTTCATTATCAAACAAAGCAGGAGCTTCCGGATTCCAGTAAGCTCCTGCAATCAAAACATCCGTCTTGCACAGAAATTGTTGAAAAGTAGAGGTAAACCGTTCCGGATATAAAAAAAACTCTTCTCTGTTCCACCCTCCTCCATCTTTCTTCATATGGTAGTCTTTGGAAGCTAACTGCACATATACAGGAAATGGAAACTCATTATTCAAGAACTCCTGAATAGAAACTTTCTTTATTCCTAAATAATCAAACACCTCGATTGCCCCATTGGCGACTCGCCCCGAACCTGTTAGGACAAATTTTATAGCTCCTAGTTTTACTTTCTTCAATTCGTCCTTGATTTCAGCAATATCAAAACATTCATATGCTCTCTTTAACTGAAAAAGTTTATTTTTTTTACCATAAAGTAAAATGCCATTGTATGTGCCCACTATGCCTGCAAATCGCCCAAATGCTACTATTCTATTTCCTTCCCTATCACATAGGCATTCGTAATCAATCAACCGGATTTTTCTCTCCAGCGCTGTTTGCAATAACTTTTGGTTATGCGGTTGTTTTTTGATTGTATGCGAAAAGAAAAAGTAAGTCTTATTAGGAATAAGTAGATGACTAGGGACTTCTTTTACGCCAAGTAAAACATCGCAATCTTTCAAATTTTCTTCTAATGGTATTCCAACCTTTGTATATTCTTTATTGTTCACACAACGTATATCGCTTGGCTGCACTACTATAGAAAGGCCTGCATATTGCTTCATAAGTTCCACGCACTGCTGAGGCAGCAGTGCGACCCGCCTATCTGGTGGAACTTTGCCTTCGCGTAATATGCCCAGTTTTATTTTCATTAAAGTTTTATAGTAGATAATAAAAAAAAGACTGTACCAAACTAGTAAGCCTTAAATGTTATCCTATTGCTCCACATTCCGTTTATAAAAACAAAACCCGTTTTTACTATATATTAAATGAATTTTAGGGTTATTCTCAAATTCCTTATTAGTAATTTTAGTTACGTAGTAAACCGGCTTATCTATATTTCCATTACGAAGCCAGTCTTCATTAAGGCTTTCAGGATTATATCCCGGTTTTTTTTTAGTATAAAAAAGAGGTGCAAAACTTTTAAAGCCGGCCGCTTCTACATAAGCATCTTTACCTTGCATGCTTTCATAAAACTCTATTGCAGCGCCCTGTACATGCCTCTCCACATTTGGCATTATTATATATAAAATAAGCTGCAAAGTTATAGCAGTAGAGGTATATAATACTACAGCGGCAGCAATTGAATTTTTGTTTTCTAATACTACAAATACTATTAGACAAACAAAATAGAAAACTCCAATCATGGCTTCCCAACCGGACCAATAGTAATGAGCTTCTATATTAGCAAGGGCAAAAGGGTCTTTAATATAAGGCTTTACTGTTGGAAGCCAACTGTTTTTATACTTCATCAGCAATGGGAAACCTACTATTGCAATGCACATTAGCGTACCTATAAACAAAATAACGTATTTGTAAAATTTACGCAAATACAATCTGCGCATATATATTTTATGCAGGGTGTATGCTGCCAGGTATGTTAATGGAAAATAACAAAACGATGAATAGTGGATAATTTTTGATTTAACAATAGAGAAAAGAATAAGCACTACAAAAAAGGAAATAATCATCCAGACCTTTACGGTCCGCTGATAGGAGGTATCTGAATATTGTTTTATAAAAGATTTAAAGAAATACATCGAAGCGGGAAAGCAACCTAAAAAAAGCACTACAAAATGGTATCCAAAGAAACCTCCATGCCCGGCGTCAGGGGTTTTAAAAAGCCTTATTTGGTAAGCGGTAAAAGCATCTACAAAGAAAGGGCCGTCTACTATATACCCGTACCCAAACCAACCCACTGAAATTACAAAGGGGGGCAACAAAAAAAGAAGAAGCTCTTTTATTGAAAATATTTCAACGAACCTTTTAACTGCATAATAAATAAGTATTGACAACCCGCTAACAAGCAATGCAACCGGCCCTTTGGTAAGTATGGCTAAGGCTATAAAGACACCTGCAATAAGCGCTTTTTGATTCCTTTTTTTAAAACTGGTTTTTGGTAGAGCGGATAATCCTGCAAGGCTATAAATGCCTAAGAATATAAAAAGGTTAAATGTAGGGTCTATTATGCCGGACTTAAAGTAAAAATGAGGAAGGAAAGACCCTGCATAAACGATGCACCAGAACAAACCGAATTTTTCGTCATAAAGCTTCTTGCCGAGATTAAATAGTACTACCAAGGTAATAATACCCATAATTGCATTAGGGAATCGGGCAGCGTACTCATTTACTCCCCAAAGAGTCATTGAGAGCGATTGGAGCCACATAAAAAGAGGCGGCTTTTCCCAGAAAATCTGGTAATTAATTTGAACGTGATAAAAATCATTAGTTGCCAACATTTCGCGAGCGGATTCTGCAAAATTAATTTCATCCCAATCAAACAAATGCACCTCGCCCAATAAAGGCGTGAACAAAAGAGCAGCTACTACTACAATACAACTATTGATAAATATAGGATTTCCGTAGGGTGATTTCATTTCGGAGAAAAAAGATTTATAACTGATTTATTTAACATGGCGTTATCTATCCAATTTGCTTTGTAGTAAGTGAAATAATAGACCAACAAAGTGGTAACAACTCCTATAATAGCCCCAAAGTACGTATCAACAAAAAAATGCTGTAATAGGTAAACCCTGGATAGGCCTACTAGAAAAGAGAGCATAAAGAAAACAACATCAAAGTATTTGTTTCTGTATACTATTGCCAGAACTAGGAAAATAGCGAACGCACCAGCTGTATGGCCCGAAGGAAAACTATTTGCCCCCCAAATTTCGACACCCTGCACATAATGCAGGTTTAGCTTTTTATCTAAAAAAACAGAGGGCCTGGGCATATCTGTAAATATTATCCTTTTAAAAAAATGAACTACTAGCGTAGAAAAGATAAATGAAATAGTAGCAAATATGGCATAATATATCTTTCTAAAAAAAAGCAAAATAATAATAGCTACTGATACATTACCATCTCCCAAATTTGTAATGAATGAAAAAAAATAATCCAGTTCAATAGTATGATGCCTGTTTAAATCTACTTCTAACTCCCCTTTGGGAACAGCCAGGATTAACCATAGGCCTAATACTATATAGGCGAACATAAGGCTATAAAAAACTTTATTGTCTTTAATGACTTTAATCAAAATAGTAGCCCGGTGGTGTTAATCTTCTTTTTTCTTTTTGTTTTTTGATTCAGGCGCTTTTTTAGTATCAGGAATATCGTCCCTCTCCCTCAATTTCTTGTCATCGACATTTTTATCCAGAAAATTATTTATTTTATCAAGGTCGTAACTGGTAACTATCTCGCCAAATGAGTTAATCTGAATGTCAAACCCATCAAGTTCTTTATTAACTTTTGGTTTTTCTTTTTTAACTGACTTTTTCTTTGCCATAGTTTTATAGTTTTACTTTATCGTTTAACACTTCCAAAGCCTTGTCAATCCTACGCACCACAGTATCTTTACCTATTATTTCAATAATTTTCATCAAATCCGGCCCGGCGCCTAAACCAGTAATTACTACCCGCAATGCTTGAAGCACTTTACCTATTTTGACGTTGTTCTTTTCCAGTACTGCATTTAATGTTTCCTTTGCATCTTCTTCGGTCAGCTTTTCTTTCTTTGCTAAAGCTGCCCTATATTCAGAAATTACATCCACAGCCTCCTTTGACCATTTTGAATTTACAACCCCTTCGTCGTAAGCCAATGGGTCTTCAAAAAAGAATTTTCCTTCATTCCAAAAATCTTGCGGAAACACTACCCGTTCTTTCATCAGGTTGCATATTTCTATGGCCTTAGTTTCGCTACATTCTATATTGTTCTCTTTAAGTTTTTCCAGTAAAAAAACAGCCAGGTCTTTATCTGACCTTGCTTTCAGGTACTGTTGGTTAAACCATTTTGCCTTTGCTATATCAAACTTAGTTCCAGACTTGCCAATGCGCTCTATGGTAAATGCCTCAATCAATTCCTGCATCGAAAATAACTCCTGCTGAGTTCCTGGGTTCCAACCCAAAAAAGCCAGAAAGTTTACCATAGCGTCAGGCAAATAGCCTTCTTCCCTAAAGCCGGCAACTTTTTCATTTGTAAAAGGGTCCGTCCACTCTAAAGGAAATATTGGAAAGCCATGTTTTTCCGCATCTCTTTTGCTTAGTTTGCCATTCCCGTCGGGTTTTAACAATAAGGGTAAATGTGCGAATTTTGGCATTGTGTCTTCCCATCCCAAGAATTTATATAAAAGCACATGCAATGGCGCAGATGGAAGCCATTCCTCGCCTCTTATCACATGAGTTATTTTCATCAAATGGTCATCGACGACATTAGCCAAATGGTACGTAGGCATACCATCCGATTTCATCAACACTTTATCATCAATTGCTGAAGAATGCACCATTACCCATCCCCTAACAAGATCATTTAATCTCACTTCCTCTTTACGAGGCACTTTTAACCTTATTACATACGGCTCGCCTGATTCTATCTTTGCTTTCACCTCATCTTCCGGCAGGGTGATAGAGTTTTTCATAGTGGTACGGGTTATTGAATTATATTGCGGAGAAGCCACGCGTGCCGCCTTTAATCGTTCCCTCATCTCTTCCAATTCCTCTGCCGTATCAAAAGCATAGTAGGCATTGCCTTCATTCACTAACTTCTGAGCATATTCCATATACATGCTTTTGCGTTCTGACTGCCTGTAGGGCGCGCAAGGGCCTCCTTCCCTAACTCCTTCATCCAGTTTTATCCCTACCCAGGCAAGCGCTTCCATTATATAATCCTCTGCCCCTGGCACAAACCTGTTTTGGTCTGTATCCTCGATCCGCAATAGCATTTTGCCACCCATTTTTTTGGCAAACAGGTAATTATACAATGCTGTGCGTACTCCCCCAATATGCAATGCTCCTGTGGGACTGGGCGCAAATCTTACTCTTACTTCTTTTTCCATGAAACTCTATCTCCTTTAAGATTACAAATCTAATAAAGGAATTAGCAGGTATATTAATAAAACTGGTTTTTTTGATATTTTATCTATTATTGAATAGCAATGCATGAAATCTCAACATTGGCATCTTTTGGCAACCTGCTTACTTCAACTGTTTCTCTAGCCGGGGCATTTGCTGGGAAGTATTCGCTATAAACCTTATTTATAGTAGCAAAGTTATTAAGATCTTTTACAAAAATACTACTTTTTACCACATGGCTAAAGTCCATACCTGCCTCGGAAAGTATTGCATTAAGGTTATTCATTACCTGTTTTGTTTCAGCAACAATATCTGCGGTTACCATATTGCCATTTAACGGATTTATTGCTATCTGGCCTGATATAAAAAGCATTCCGTTTATTTTTATAGCCTGATTATAGGGGCCAATTGGCTCAGGAGCATTTTTACTTATGATAATTTGTTTCATATATAATTTTTATTCAAATATACGCTTTAGTCTATATCAGGAATAAAATTAAACTATACTGATTGATTTTTTAACTTTGTGAATATTTTAAACCCTTTATGTATCTTAAGTTAGTTAAAGTAATAGCCATTCTCTTTATATTTATTACACCTGGCATAGTAAAAGCCCAAGACGCATACTGGGGGTTTAAAGGAGGAATAAACGTTGTAAGGGTAAGCCCACTTCCTGTTCATGGTATGCTTAAAGAGGGCTTTAATGTTGGGGTTTTCGCAAATTTTAAAGTATCAGAAAGAATATCTTTCCAGCACGAAATTTTATTTTCAACCAAAGGGGTTACCATACAACTTGCAGATAGCCTGAAACAATATAATAACGGCTCGTCCCAATATACCCAAACCTTCAACTATATAGATCTTCCATGGATGATCAACTACCATACTAATAAGATTTTTATGGTATCTGGTGGAATACAACCTTCCATATATGCCCATTTTACTAACCCTAAGTTTAGCGAAATTGCTGAAAATAAAGACAATGTTAACTCCCTTGATTTTAGCTTAATTGGGGGAGCTAGCTTTATTTTAAAAAACAATGTTGGTTTTGGAGTTCGCTTTAATGTAGGGCTTGTTCCCACGTTCGACGATCTGAAAGGAAAGAACTATACCATGCAGTTTTTTCTTTCTTACGCAGTAAATAGAAAGTAACGGCGCTGCATTTAAATGACAAATTACTTGACCTCTTTCCCCTTTATGGAATAATATTTAATTACATCGCCATTAATCGAAGCTGTATATAGCGAATATGGTTTATAATTCAATTCTGTGTTCTTAAACAGATTTTTTTGTTTCTCTATTTCGATGTATTTTTTGTTCATTTCCTTATCAAAATCTCTTGCCATACCTGAAGATAAGTCAGTGATTGCATCTTTATAATTATTGACGGCGTATTTCTCTGGAATAAAAATTATAAGCAATGCAGAAACTACCAGTATTGCAATAGAAAGGAAGTTTAAAGAAAAAAATCCTTGTACTTTTTTCATAGGAAAAGCATTCAACCAATAAAGCGTTCCATAAAGACAAAACAACAAATATGGAAGCAGAACACAATGAAAAGCCCTTGGATTTGGCAATTGCCCTGACGAATACGCAGGCAAGAAAAAGGCAGGCCCAATTACCAGAACTAAAATAATTGCCACACGAATGATAGAAAAAGATTGAAAAAAATTACTAGTTATATTGGCCATCAATATTTTTGATTTTGAAAAAAACCAGCCTCCCCAAAAAAGTGTAATAAATGTTAACGGCAACCATTCCCAACCATATAGTCCTATTCCTAAAAATGTTAAGGTAATTCCGGTAGTAATGTTATAGGTGTTTTGGAACAATGCAGTTCTATTACTATTTCCAGGAGAAATTAAAAGAACCGCGGAAGCTAAAACTGTAACAAAAAGAATTATATATAAGAATGTATAACGTTTTCTAAAAAAATAGAATATGCAAATATTGAACATTAGTACCATTGACATCGTCATTTCATTTGTACCAACAGCTGCAATTGTGAAAATACAACCTGCCACAATATAAAATGTTCTGTAATTTTCAGATCGGGTTGCCAAAAGAAGGAATATCAAATACAACAGAATTAAAATATTAGACAATTGATAGCATACTACTCCTGCGAACCAATATAAATCTTCACTTACTTGAGGAATTAAACTATAATACAACACATTAAAAATTGCTGTAATCCATAAATTATATGACAATTTTTTAAATGGATCTATTAGCGAAATAAGAACATAGAATAAAATAGGAACTAAAATTATAAATACTATCAATACAAATCGATAAAAAAAGATATTACTTAATGCATAATCGTTAAGAGCAAGAAATGTAACCATTGTAAATCTACCCGTCCAATTCATATACCGGTCTTTAAAAGCAGGCCAAAAGCCCATCTCTTTGGCCTCTAGCACATAGGAGTAATCATCTGTTGGCGATGGGTGAGCATAGAAAGCCAAAATAATAAATGGCAATAAGGCCAGGATGATTAAAATGAAGGGTGCAATCCGTGATTCAGGCTTAATACTTAAATTCATTTACTTAAAAAAATGATAACTATTAATTCATACAGAATCTATTATCTAAGGCATCTAAACAAAGTAGATAGCGCATCATTATATTCCACAAAGAACATTGGTAATTTTATAAAATTGTTCTCAGAAATTATTTTATCGACAAGACGCTTTCTACTCAACAGTTACAGATTTTGCCAGGTTACGCGGCTGATCTACATTGCAACCCCTCATTACCGCTATATGGTAAGCAAGCAACTGTAATGGGATTACCGATAGTAAAGGCACTAACCAATCGTTAGTAAAAGGAATTTCGATAACAAACTCCGCCATTGACGGGATAATTTCATCTCCTTCTGTAACTATTGCTATAACCCTCCCCTTTCGGGCTATCACTTCCTGTATGTTTGATACTATTTTCTCGTAAGAGCTGTCGTGGGGCGCTATAAACACTACGGGCATTTCATGGTCAATAAGGGCTATTGGCCCATGCTTCATCTCAGCGGCAGGGTAGCCCTCAGCATGTATGTACGAAATTTCTTTAAGTTTTAATGCTCCCTCCAATGCGACTGGGAAATTATATCCCCTTCCCAGGTAAAGCGCATTTCCGGCATTTTTAAATACTCCTGCAATTTTCTTTACCTGATCATTTAATTTAAGCGTTTTTTCTACTTTAGCGGGGATACCTTCCAAATCATACAACAACTGTCGGTATTTGCTTTCTGTAATAGTCCCTTTATTATGCCCTACAATTATTGCCATCATAGCAAGCACTGTTACCTGGGCTGTAAATGCCTTAGTGCTGGCTACTCCAATTTCCGGCCCGGCATGCAGGTATGCCCCTTCGTGAGAAGCCCTGGCAATAGAAGAACCTACCACGTTGCAAACCCCAAATATTATGGCGCCTTTGGATTTGGCCAATTCGATAGCGGCAAGGGTATCTGCCGTCTCGCCTGACTGAGAAATAGCTATAACTACATCCCCTTCTTTTATAACGGGATTTCTGTATCTAAACTCAGAAGCATACTCTACTTCCACGGGAATGCGAGCTATGTCCTCAAACAAATATTCTGCTACAAGTCCTGCGTGCCAGGATGTACCGCATGCAACTACGATAATACGATCTGCATTAATTAACTTATTAAGGTATTGACGAAGTCCCCCTAGTTTCAATATTCCGCTTTCGGCAATAACGCGGCCCCTCATACAATCTTTTATCGACTTATTTTGCTCAAAAATTTCTTTAAGCATAAAGTGCTCAAATCCGCCTTTTTCAATGGAATCAAGCTTCATATCAAGCTTTTGAATGTAAGGAGTAGTAATTACATCCTCAATAGTGCGTATATTAAGCTCGCCTTCTTTTATTACCGCGATTTCCTGGTCATTCAAATACACGACTTCATTAGTATACTCAATAATAGGTGTAGCGTCGGAAGCAATAAAAAACTCATCTTCTCCTAAACCTATTACCAAGGGACTACCTTTACGGGCTGCTATCAATTGGTCAGGATGCTCTTTACACATAATTACTATTGCATAAGCGCCTACTACTTTTGTTAACGCCAGCCGTACGGCCTCTTCCACTGAACAGTGGTTGTTTTTGTATATATCATCAATAAAATGAATAAGTACTTCAGAGTCTGTTTCGCCCAAAAAAACATGCCCTTTACTTAAAAGATCCTGTTTTAAAGCGCCGTAATTTTCTATAATTCCATTGTGTATAATAGCTAAGTTTTTATCAGAGGAAAAATGAGGGTGTGCATTCACATCATTAGGCTCGCCATGTGTTGCCCAACGGGTATGTCCCATTCCTATAGTGCTATGCAGGCTCTTGTCCGCAATAAAAGATTCTAAGTCTTTTACTCTTCCTTTTTTCTTATATATATTAAGGTCGCCATTCATAAGGGCTACCCCTGCGCTATCGTAACCCCTATATTCTAAGCGCTTTAACCCCTTTATAATTAATGGAGCTGCCTGCTGGTGGCCTATATATGCAACAATTCCGCACATGTTCTTATATTAAGTTAAATTGATACTTATCCGTTTTAAAATTATTGTTATATAATATATAACAATAATAATGCTAAACTTTATTTTGTGTAATATACTTGCAGTTGTACCCCGCTGCCAATTACAACCCGTTTTACTGTAGAATTGTTTTGTCGCCATGAAGGTTGTAGGTATAGCCTACAAAAAGGCAGTTTCTCAAATATTATATCCTGCAGGTATGATGTCATATTAACGCTATAACTATTGGTTTGATAATCTATATAGCCCTCTGCTACAGAATGGCCCAATGTGTCATATAAAAATAAAAACTGCGGGGCCGAAACAGAGTCTATTATGGGAAGATACAACGTTGCATTATTAATGAGTACAAAACCGTTTTTTTCCTGAAAAGTTTTTATTGAAGGTATAAACAACTGTTGCCTTATGCCTACACCTCCTTGTATATACAAATTATTATCTGAATCAGAATTTGTAGCGCTTACTTCCATTGAGATAAAGCTAATGTTTGGCAAACTTCGTAATTTTGACGAGCTAGATCCGCTTCGGTCGCTGCTTATAGTAGTAAATGCTGTATCTGAGGAATAAAGATTGAATGCTTGCCCCGTATTTCCAGCGCTGTCTGTATAAAAAATACTTAGGCTGCTCCCATATACGCCGAATGGAATAACAGCCGAAGGCAAATGCAAATCCGGAACAATAGCTATACCTCTAAGTTCATTTTTGACAAAGTTCGGAGTTGTTGTACCTCCGGTTTTGTGGGCAAAATTAAGAATTCTCCTTCCAAAAGAATTTTTCAAATAAATTCTTAAAAAACCTGTATTTGCAGGATCAACATTATAGGGATAAGGATTATTAGTGCTATCCAGAAACTCACTACCTACATCTAAATTATAGTTTAGGTTATATCGGTTTATTACTGTATCAAGCTGTGTTTTAAGCTCTTTGATATGAATGCCATAGTTTTGAGGAATTCCTACTGTAGAATTTACAACATATTGAGAGTCTGGGGAACTCAAATAATCTTCAGAGAATATAAGAGTAAGGCATACAGAATCTACACTCTCATAGGTGTTTGGATTAAAATACTGATTAGTTAAGCCCAACTGTATATATGCCTCAGCAGTTACTTTACCAAAAACAGGATCATTATAATACCCGGCGAGTACCTTTCCAGTGCTTGATGCCAGCGTTTTTACCGTATCGCAAAACGTAGTATGATGAATTTGGAAATCATCCTCATAGTAAGTATTTAGCGGCTTGCTACCGGACTTAGGTAAGTTTAAACCAACATCGCCACTATCTTTACACGAAAAAAAAACAAGAACTATACTTATTAATAATAATTCCTTCTTAACCAGCCAACTCATTATAAAAGTTATAGTACGAATCTGCAAAATCTTGCTCTTCAAAGGTATTTATTTTTTTGTCCTTCTCCATAGATTCAAATAATTTACTAAGGCTATCGCTAAACTTTTCACCTCCTTTTATTACCGCATCTGCATATTCCATACCAATTTTAATGAAGCCCTCAAAATCTGCAGATTTAAGATTTGACAACATACCGTCTTCAATATCCATCATTTTTACCTTCTGTAGAAGGGTTTTGTCAAACTTATGAGAAAACGAATTATCGTAAACCGTAAATACTGATTTAGCTCCCTTAAATACCGGATCTAATTTATACCTGGTTTTCAGGTATAGCGGCACAAGACTAGTCATCCAATCGTTGCAATGAACTATATCAGGAGACCATCCCAACTTTTTCACCGTTTCCAGTACTCCTTTACAGAAGAATATTGCCCGTTCATCATTATCAGAATGGAAATGGTTGTCTTTGTCAAAGAAAACGGATTTTCGCTGAAAATAGTCTTCATTGTCGATAAAATATACTTGCAGTTTTGCATTAGGTATGGAAGCCACCTTTATTATCAAAGGTTTTTCTTCTTCACCTACCATAATATTTATACCAGAAAGCCTTACTACTTCATGTAGCCTGTTTTTTCTTTCATTTATCAGTCCAAATCTGGGGACTAATATCCGTATTTCCATGCCTCTTTCTTGCATGGCTTGTGGGAGTTTTCTTACAAAATCTGCTACTTGTGTGGTCTGAAGGAAGGGGTTAATCTCGCTGGCGACGTAAAGGATTCGTAGTTTAGACATACCGGAACGAAGTGATTTTTTTAAAGTAAATCATACAAATATACAAAAAATTTCTCAATATTTCAAGATTTGTATTACTTTAACCGCCTTTTTGCGTTTTACTACTCTTATGCAACTAATAAAAAATAAGACACAACTGCTTGATTTTATAAAAGATACCTACAAGGGCCGTATTGGTCTTGTGCCTACTATGGGGGCTTTGCACCAAGGGCATATTTCTTTAATAAAGAAAAGCAAGGAAGAAAACGATGTTACAATAGGAAGCATTTTTGTAAACCCGATACAATTTAACAACCAAACAGACCTGATTGCCTATCCCCGCCCAGAAGCAGAAGACCTTGATTTACTTAGAAAAGCAGGGTGCGATGCTGTGTTTATGCCATCGATAGAAGAAATGTATCCTCAAAAACCCCTGATAAAATTTAATTTCGGAGCGTTGGAAGAAGTTATGGAAGGGGCATTTAGACCCGGGCATTTCAACGGGGTGGCAATAGTTGTATCAAAGTTATTTAACCTTATTAAACCTACCAACGCTTATTTTGGCCTTAAAGACTACCAGCAAGTAGCTATAATAACTCAATTGGTAAAAGACTTATCGTACCCTATAAATATAATACCCTGTGACACCATAAGGGAATCGGACGGCTTGGCAATGTCGTCCCGAAATCGCAGACTGAGCCCGGAAAAACTAATTTTAGCCTCTAAAATTTATCAGTCTCTTCAAATGGCTTCAAGTTTACTTTTCTCTGAAGAGATAGAGAAAGCCAAACAAGAAGTTGTAGACTACTATAAAGGCTTACCAGATTTCACCCTGGAATATTTTGAGATTTCTGACGCCGAAACTTTACAACCAGTAAAAAATGTTAAAGAACATAAAAAGATTGTTTTATGTATAGCCGCTTATCTGGATGGGGTAAGGCTTATCGATAATATTCTTTTAATTGTTTAGCTTTGCTTTTTATCTATAAAATTAAATGCATATACAAGTATTAAAGTCTAAGATTCACCGTGTTAAGGTTACGCAGGCAGAATTGCATTATGTGGGCAGTATAACTATTGACGAGGATTTAATGGAAGCCTCGAACATTATTGAAAACGAAAAAGTACAAGTGGTAAATGTGAATAATGGCGAGCGCCTGGAAACCTATGTTATAAAAGGAGAGCGTAAATCTGGTATTATATGCCTTAACGGGCCTGCCGCCCGTAAAGCGCAGGTTGGCGATATAGTTATTGTAATATCTTACGCTACTATGGATTTTGAAGAAGCGAAGGAGTGGAAACCGAGGCTGATATTCCCTGACCAGAATAATAGATTAATATAATGACGACGCAACTCAAAAATTTGTTAAAATATACACTTGCCCTTGCAGTTGGTGGGTTCCTATTTTGGTTTGCACTAAAAGATAGTGATTTTCCCCAAATGGAAAAGGATATAAGGCAGGCAGATTTTAGTTGGATATTAATTACTATTTTAATCGCTATCTTGAGTCATTTAGCCCGTGCTGCACGTTGGAATCTGCTCCTTAAACCACTGGGATATTCACCAAAAATAATAAATACTTTTATGGCGGTAATGGTGGGGTATTTTGCAAACATTCTTATACCTCGCTTAGGCGAAGTTTCCCGCTGCGCAGTATTAAATAAACTGGAGAATACGCATTTTAACTCCACCTTTGGCACAGTAATTACAGAACGAGTTTTTGATTTGATTTGCCTTATGGCGCTTGTGGGGTTCTCTTTTCTAATGGAATACCAAAGATTTAGCGATCTTTTTTTAAACTATCTTAACAGCCATTCAAACACGGGCAACCATTTTTTTGCTTATTATATTTTAGCGACAGGTTTTTTATTAATAATTGCGACACTTCTATTATTTAGAAAAAAAATCATAAAGTCTACTTTATTCTCAAAAGTCAAACAATTCGTTTTAGGTATTATAGAAGGGGCTTTAAGCATAAGTCAATTATCTAATAAAGATAAAGCCCTATTTCTTTTGCATACTTTTCTAATTTGGTTTGGTTATTATTTAATGACTTATTTAGCATTCTTCTCTTTACCATATACATCTGGCTTAAGCCCTTTAGCCGGATTGGTAATACTAATAGTTGCCAGCCTTGCTATGGCTATGCCTGTTCAAGGCGGCTTGGGAGCATTTGAATGGCTTGTGCCCGCTGCGCTTATTGGTTTTTATAGCTTAGCCGAAGACCAAGGTAAAACATATACCATTATCATACACGCTTCGCAGTTTATAACTGTTATATTGGTAGGGGGTATATGCGCGCTTATTGTTCTTTTTCATAAACGAAAGGTTGAAGCAACGGTACCCCAAACCACATAAAATGACGTCTGAAAAAATTGTTACAAGGGAAAGTATTGCCGGCCTATTAAACAAATGGCATAAAAACAATTTTAAGGTTGTTTTTACCAACGGCTGCTTTGATATTCTGCACCTTGGGCACGTAGATTACCTTGAGAAAGCCTCTGCCCTTGGCGACCGCATGGTAATAGGAATTAATACAGACGCTTCCGTAAAAAAGCTAAAAGGGCCCGAACGGCCAATAAATAACGAATATGCCCGGGCGCGTGTATTAGCGGCCTTAGAATTTGTACATGCTGTCATTTTATTTGGCGAAGACACCCCCTACGAACTGATTGACATAATAAAACCTGACATTTTGGTAAAAGGCAACGACTACTCCCCCGAAAATATCGTTGGCGCAGATATTGTATTGAGTAATGGAGGCGCGGTAAAAACTATCCCTCTTGTAGAGGGTTATTCTACCACCGGTATTATCTCAAAACTAAAAAAATAAAATTATGATGGGGATTTATGCACTGGGCATTGTCTTTTTCCTTATAAGCCTTGCCGTTAGCAGCACACTCAAAAACAAATTCAGAAAATATTCACAAGTTCCTTTATCTTCCGGGCTATCTGGCAGAGAAGTGGCGGAAAAAATGCTAGCCGACAATGGTATATACGACGTAAGGGTTGTATCCGTAGAAGGTAAACTTACTGACCACTACAACCCGGCGGATAAAACAGTAAATCTAAGCCCTGACGTTTACCACGAACGAAATGTAGCCGCCGCCGCGGTAGCTGCCCACGAATGTGGGCATGCGGTGCAACACTCAAAGGCTTATGCTTTTCTAAGCTTTCGTTCAGCAATCGTTCCTTTTGTTAGTGTCGCTTCTCAATACATGCAATGGATTATACTTATTGGTATTCTTGTTCTCAACGCTACTCCTGTTCCGTTAGAAATTGGCGTTACATTATTTGCAGTAACAACCCTTTTTAGCTTTATTACGTTACCTGTAGAATTCGATGCCAGTCGTCGCGCTTTGGCCTGGATTGAGCAGCGAGGAGTAGTAACTAGGCAGGAGCACGACATGGCTAAAGATGCGCTAACATGGGCTGCAATGACTTATGTGGTAGCTGCATTAGGTTCTTTAGCTTCATTGCTCTACTATGTTATGCTTCTTAACCGTAGAAACGATTAATTTTTTACTAGTAGATTATGGATTTTAGATTCACAGAAGAACAACTCGCCGTTAAAGCGGCGGCCAGAGAGTTTGCACACACAGAACTATTGCCTGGAGTAATAGAACGAGACGAACATCAAAAATTCCCTGCGGAGCAAATAAAAAAACTTGGCGAGCTTGGCTTTCTGGGAATGATGGTTGACCCAAAATATGGCGGTGGGGGTATGGATACTATCTCTTATGTGTTGGCTATGGAAGAGATTTCTAAAATTGACGCCTCTGTTTCTGTATGCATGTCTGTAAATAATTCACTGGTATGCTGGGGACTTGAACATTTTGGCACAGAAGAACAAAAACGCAACTACCTGCCCAGGTTGGCAACCGGGGAAGTTATAGGCGCCTTCTGCCTTTCTGAGCCGGAAGCCGGTTCTGATGCCACCTCGCAAAGAACTACTGCTGAAGATATGGGCGATTACTATTTACTAAACGGTACAAAAAACTGGATTACTAATGGTAATTCTGCATCAATCTATTTAGTGATTGCGCAAACCCACAAGGAAAAAGGGCACAAAGGAATAAACGCTCTTATAGTAGAGAAGGGTTGGGAAGGCTTTCAGGTAGGAAAAAAAGAAAATAAAATGGGTATAAGGGCTTCTGACACCCATTCGCTTATGTTTACTAACGTAAAAGTTCCAAAACAAAACCGTATTGGCGAAGATGGGTTTGGGTTCAATTTTGCTATGGCAACCCTTAATGGAGGCCGCATAGGCATCGCCTCTCAGGCTTTGGGTATCGCAGCAGGGGCTTATGAGCTTGCTCTTAATTATGCGCAAGAGCGTAAAGCTTTTGGTAAGGAGATTGCTCAACACCAGGCTATACAATTTAAGCTGGCAGACATGGCTACTAATATTGATGCTGCAAGGCTTTTGTGTTTAAAAGCAGCTTTTCTGAAAGACCAACACCTGGACTATGTAGAAGCTGGCGCAATGGCGAAGGTATTCGCTTCGAAAGTAGCTATGGAAACTACAGTAGAAGCCGTGCAAATACACGGAGGATATGGCTACGTGAAGGAATTTCATGTAGAACGCTTAATGAGGGACGCCAAAATAACCCAGATTTACGAAGGCACATCAGAGATTCAAAAAATAGTTATTTCTCGTTCATTATTTAAAAAATAATATTTGATTCAATTCGTTTTCAACAAACAATATTATGTTGAATATTACTTTTTTTATATCGTAAAAATTTAAAAACCTTGATCTTCTTATTTTTAAACATTATTTTTGTTTGAGTTTTATAATTTTGTTATATTTATTTTTTAAATCATTGGAAATTTTCAACAATGGAAGATTACAATAAAATCATTGAATCACTAGGCGTTCGGTTTATCAGGTCAAAGACAATAAAGATCGAACAAGCCATTACAGTAGAGAACTATTATGACGTGGGCAATACCATCATGCTCCTTCATAAAGGGGAATTGTCTTTCGGTGAAGATAAACATAAAGTAGCCGAAGGAGATATGCTCTTTGTTCCAGGTGGAAAAATGTTTTCCATTACTTACGGAGATCACAATCCGGTGCGCCTCACTAACGAAGACCTTCTTAATAATAGAGATAAGTTTTTTAAATCGATATTGGATTTATCTCAGATTGACACCTTCGCTCAAAGCTTTAGCTATATTACTTTTGAAGCCAAAGTTTTTGATTCAGTAAATTTCTTTGCATCGCTTGATTTACCTGCTTTCGTATTGGAAAAAGACGATAAGCTGGCGCACATAATTATCGAAACAATAAAAGAAGATATGTCTTCCGCCCCAGGTAAAGAACGTGTAATAAAGCTTAACACCGAGCGCATTGTTATTGAAATAATAAGATATATACTTGAGAAAAGGCTATTTGTAGAGCAATTGGCGACAAACAGCACTTATTTCAAAGACCCCAGGCTTATTGATATTTTTGCTTTCATCAAAAAGAACCTAGGTGGAGATTTATCTAATAAAGTGCTGGCAAATGTCGCTAATGTATCCGAGGACTATGTAGGGCAATATTTTAAAATGCTCACCGGCATAAATCCTCAAGACTATATAGAATACCAACGTATGGAAATGGCAGTAAACCTTTTAAGGACATCCAAGAAAAGCATCCGCGAAATTGGAAGAGACGTAGGCTACAAGGATACCGCCTACTTTTGCAGAAGGTTTAAAATGATGTTTGGCATACCTGCAGGTAAAATGAGAAGAAGGGAATCGTTAATGAATATTTAAATTCATTGCATTTATTTTCTCAGAAACATTTATAAGCAGGTTAATATCCTTTTCTATTCCGTTTCCTATTACTATCATATCCGCCCCGGCAGATAATAGGTCTACTGCTTTTTGCGGCGTATTTATTCCTCCACCTACTATAAGCGGAACAGTAGTAGCCTGCCTTACTTCCTCTACCATTTCAACGCTAACTGGCTTTTGTGCGCCGCTGCCGCCATCCAGGTACAATAGGCGCAGGCCTAGCATCTCTCCTGCCATAGCGGTGCAAACAGCCACATCCTTTTTATCATAAGGCAATGGTGTAGTATTGCTTATGTAGGATACTGTAGTTTGCTTGCCGCAATCCACCAGCATATATCCTGTAGGGATTATCTCCAATCCGGATTGCTTTAACGCTGGCGCGGCAATAACATGCTGCCCTATAAGATACTCGGGGTTTCGCCCCGAAATGAGAGATAAAAAAAGAATAGCGTCTGCCGCTTTATTTATGTGGTGGTTGCTTCCCGGAAAAAGAACTACTGGTATTTTACAGTTTTCCTTTATGGTTTCTACAACAAGTCCAAGGCTGGAATTAGTAATAAGGCTACCCCCTACAAAAAAAAAATCTATCTTGCTTTCAACGGCAATATTAATAGTCTTTAAGCAAGTTTCCCTGTCTGTTTTATCAGGGTCTATTAAAACTGCAAAAGACTTACTCCCTTTTTTTCTTTTTTCAAGAAGTTGGTTGTAAACGCCAATCATTTATTTAGTTGCGAATCTTTTAAAAGGGAATTTAGCTTTTCTTTTACAATACTTAAAATAAACAAGGCGATATATTGTTTGATCTTGGAAACCAAAGGAGATGTTTCCAGCGATGAATTCATAACAAGTTCTGAATCTTGTTGGTCATATATATAATAATTTCTTTTTTTGCCGACTTTCTTTTGGGATATTAGTTTTCTTACAATTAAATATCCGCCCAATCCGACGGCAGCGCCAAAAAGAGTCCATAACCCAAGTTTTTCATAATCGCCATCCAGCGATGCAAAATCTTGATGCAGCTGTTCTTTATAAAACTCTTCCTTTAACTCCAGAGACTTTTTTTCTTCCGAAAGGGATAACATAGTACTATTATATAAATTTATTATTTCTTCTTTTTGCCTCTAAATATAGATAGTATAAGGCCAAACACCAACCGGTGCAATATTCCATGTGTAATACTTACGCCCAAAACAATTACCATAACCAAGTAAAATAATGCAATAATTACAAAGCCAGCATAAGAATTATTAAAAAGCTGATTTATATAATTGCCAACAGCAATGCTCCCAAAAATGAGCATCATTATAAATGAAAAAAACAGAAGTATAACAAATATTAAACTTGCAATAATACGGGATGCCCATTCCAGGGCTTCCATTTTAAATAACTGTATTTTCGTTTCAACATACCCTTTTATATGCTCAATAACGCCATCCATTTTAAAAAACTTAAAGAAGCTGTTTTCCATATAAGTTAAATTAATAAAAATCCCTCTATCCTAACGTTTAAACCAAGTTTAAGTTGCAAAATTTAATGAAAAGGAAGATTAGGTAAAAAATTATCAGCTTTTTTGATGTTAAAAATATAATTGGCTACAACTCCAACCATAGGTGTAACAAAGTTAAGCTTAGAGGCTGGGGAAATAGAACTGGCAAGCACACTGTAATATTCTGTATCCCTTGTAGCAAATACTCCCACATAAAAATTATCCAATAGAAAATAATAAATATCGCCCCTTAGCCGGGTTTCAAATATAAATCGTTGGTTTTCATTGGCCTGCGACCCTATTAGTTTAAAGGCTCTGTAAGAAGCCATCAAATAAAGACTTTTACTGCCAATTTTTATGCTACGGGATAGTCCCCCGGCAAACCCAAGTTGCTGTAAGCTAACGGCAGTACCGCCAGCGGTTTTGTTTTGGACATAACTTGTATTATCAAAAGAAACTCCCTGTATAAAATTTAAACTACCAATTTTGCCGGTATGAAGCGCATTTATTTCTGTAAGAAAACTTTTCTGTTTATTAACGTCTATGGAAAACTTTTCCGATAATCCCAAATACCATTTGGGCGCTGCTTTAAACTGAAATGCCAGCAAATCCGAATAACTAATTTTACTTGTTGCATAAGAGGCATTTTGGTATGCCTCTCCATTCTCAAAATAAAAATAACTCCCTTTCTTTAAATAGTAATCAGCACGTAGATTTAGGGTTGACACAAGGGGATTGTATTGCTTTACTGTTTGTAAAGTATCCGTCTGTGAAAATAAAAAAAAAGGATAAAGAAAAATCAGGCTAAGAAGTTTCCGCATAGGCAAATATACGCTATGCCTTTAAACCCTTACGCTTATGCCTTAAAACTTTTGCTTTTACGTAAAAAATAATTTCTTCAGCTATATTAGTAACATAATCTCCAACGCGTTCTGTTTTTCTGATTATGGAAAGAAGATATATGGCTTGCAATATTTTCTCAGGATCTTTCTCCGCCCCTCTAAAATACTCAGTTACTATATGGTTAGCTTTCACATTTATGTCGTCCAGCTTTTCATCTATGGAGAAAAGCGTGCGGGCTAGTTTGGTATTATCTGTTTCAAAAGACTCGCTAAGGATAGTAATCATCTCCAGCGTTATATCCGTCATTTCTTTAAATCTTACTTTTTCAATCAACTCAGCGTCAAATGGAGCATTGCATTTAATTAGGTATTGAGAAATTCCTTTGGCATGGTCTCCTATTCTTTCCAAGTCAGACACCATTTTAAGAGATGCAACAACAAACCTTAAATCAATTGCCACCGGATTAAAAAGGGCAAGAATATGTTCGCTTTTACTATCTATTTTAAGTTCACAGGCGTTAACTCTCTTTTCATTTTTAACAACTTCTTTTGCAAGATCTTTGTCAAAGGTAAAAAAAGAAGTTACGCACCTTTCCAACTGCCCTTTTACAAGGACAGTCATATCTATAAGTTCACTTTTAAGTTCTCCAAGTTCGGTTTCTAAAAGATTCATGCAAAGTTTTTTTTAATATGTTATTACCACTATAAAAATACGACATTTTATCCAAAACGCCCCGTTATATATTTCTGCGTCTTTTCCTTTTTGGGATTTGTAAACAGTATTTTGGTGTCTTCAAATTCAACAAGTTCCCCAAGGTAAAAGAAAGCCGTTTTATCGCTAGTGCGGCTTGCCTGTTGCATATTATGGGTAACTATAATAATTGTAAAAGTAGACTTAAGGCTAAAAATCAATTCTTCAATTTTTACAGAAGAAATTGGGTCTAACGCAGAGGCTGGTTCATCCATTAGCAATAAGGCTGGCTCAACGGCCACTGCTCTGGCTATACACAAACGCTGTTGTTGCCCGCCTGATAGCGCAAGGGCGGATTTTTTTAATTTATCCTTCACTTCATCCCACAATGCGGCATGTTTTAAAGACGTCTCTACCCTTTCTTCTATAAGCTTTTTATTTGTCACTCCGTTAACCTTAAGGCCATAGGCAACATTCTCAAAAATGGACTTTGGGAAGGGGTTTGGCTTTTGAAAAACCATCCCAACGCTTTTTCTTAATTCATTCACATTTACCTTAGGCGCATAAATGTTAGATCCTTCTATAGTAATTTCCCCAGTAATTCTAACATTGTCTATAAGGTCGTTCATTCGGTTAAAGCAACGCAAAAACGTTGATTTTCCACAACCGGAAGGGCCTATAAAAGCGGTAACCGTGTGTTTTTTTATGCTTAACGATACATCTTTGAGCACATGATCGGGCCCATAGTATACGTTCACATTTTTAGCCTCAACTTTCATATTTTTAAAAAATCATTTATAATTTATTACAATTATTTTACCATTTTATCTTCTTCTGCCATGTATAACGTATATACACCCCTATACCATTCATAACAAAGGTTATTAACAGAAGTATAATAATTGCGGCGGCCGCATTTTCAGAAAACTCTTTTTGTGGACGCGATATCCAGTTGAATATTTGTATAGGCAATACAGTAAAGGAATCAAAAACTCCTCCCGGAACAAAAGGCACAAATGCCAAAGCCCCTATTACTACCAATGGAGCGGTTTCGCCAATAGCTCTGGATAGCGCCAGGATAACCCCTGTAAAAATACCAGCAATAGAAGCTGGCAATACCTGGTTCCACATGGTTTTCCATTTGGTTGCTCCTAATGCATAAGAAGCTTCCCTGATAGAATAAGGCACTGATTTTAACGCCTCCCTGGTTGAAACTATTATAATAGGGAGTATAAGCAATGCAAGAGTACATGCCCCGGTAAGTACGCTTTGACCAAAATGTAGAAATCGGGCAAAAATTTCAAGTCCTAATAAGCCATAGATAATTGAAGGAACGCCGGCAAGATTAGCTATATTAATTTCAAGAAAATTAGCAAACCTGCCTTTCTTATTATACTCCTCCAAATAAAGTCCCGCAGAAATACCTATCGGGAAAGCAATAAGGGCTGTAACTACCATTATCCACAATGTTCCCACCCAGGCAGTATATATACCTGCTGAAGCGGCTCTTCGCGATGGAAGATTGGTGATAAACTCCCAGCTAATCCGGTGAAATCCGCGTGCTATAATATCAAACATTAATACAACAAGTATAAACATTCCGAAAAGTGTGCAGGCCAGCCCAAAGAATTTAAATGCCGTATCTGCTATCTCGGCTGAAGAACGTTTACCTTCAAATATTTTATCATTTAATTTTGCCATATCAATTAACGGTACGCTTGGTGATAGCGCTTCTTTAACCAGAAGCTTATGTTATTTAAAATTAATGTAATTACAAACAAGGTAATCCCTACAGAAAATATTGTCTTATATTCTATAGAATCGTGAGGAACATCTCCCTGAGATACCTGCACAATATAAGTAGTAGCCGTTTCTATAGGCACAAGCGGGTTAAAAGTAAGCCTTGGCTGCTGGCCTGCGGCAATGGCCACAATCATAGTTTCTCCAATTGCTCTTGATATCGCCAGTATTATTGAAACGGAAATTCCAGAAAAAGCGGCTGGTAGCATTACCTTTCTGGCCGTCTGAAATTTGGTAGCGCCTAATGCAAACGATCCTTCACGCAAAACCTTTGGCACTGCATATAAAGCATCCTCGCTGAGGGATGATATAAGAGGAAGAATCATTATCCCCATTACTATTCCGGGAGATAAAGCATTAAATCCTGCCAGGTCGGGAATAATTTTTTGCAATAGAGGCGTTACATAAACCAATGCAAAAAAACCGTAAACTACTGTTGGCACAGCGGCAAGCACCTCTAGCACCGGCTTTACTATACTACGGAACCTTTTGTCGGCATATTCGCTAAGGTAAACAGAAATGGTTAGGCCTAACGGAATAGCTACTACCAACGCTATTATAGTAGTTAGAAAAGTTCCTGCAAAAAGAGGCATAACGCCAAACCGTTTAGCGCTAAACAATGGCGTCCACTCGGTATCTGTAAGAAATTCCACGATAGAAACCTCTCTGAAAAAGCTGATGGTTTCAAAAAGTAAGACTCCTATTATTCCCAGTGTGGTAAATATGGTTATCAGACTGCAGAATAGCAGGAATCTCTCAATAATCGTCTCGTGTAAATTTTTCATTGCAGGCGTTTACTAGTACTCTTACCTCTTTTTTTATTTAAGAATTTCTTCAATTTTAACGCCAACATCAGAGTGTTTTCCTAGGAAAGCAGAACCTGTTGTTTTATTCGCATATCTTGCCTTTACAAGAGTATATATTTCAGGTGTAAGAGGCACATAACCTGACTCTGAAACTAATTTTTCGGCATTGCTAAGGTAGAAATCTACAAAACTTCCAATTTCTGCCCTTTCTGCCGATTTTTTGTTTACATAGATGAACAATGGTCTTGAAAGCGGTTGGTAGGTTGAATTTTTAACTGTTTCAACTGAAGGTGCTATTGCTCCTTTTCCATTTTCGTCCTTTTTATCATCAATCGGTACAAGCTTTAGTTTGTCTTTGTTAGACTCATAATAATCCAAGCCAAAGAATCCAAGAGCAAGTTTATCAGTAGATATTCCTTGTACCAGCACATTATCATCTTCACTGGCAGTATAGTCTCCTCTGCTTGATTTTGCTTTCCCAACAATTGCTTCTGTAAAATAATCAAATGTTCCAGATTGAGTTCCAGCTCCAAAAAGGTGTATTTCCTCTTTTGGCCAACTTGCCCTTATTTGATTCCAATGAGTGATTTTTCCTTGTGCAGCCGGCTCCCATAGTTTTTTTAACTCTTCAACAGTTAGGTAATCTACCCAGGTATTCTGAGGATTAATTACCACCGCCAAACCATCATAGGCAATAGGCAATTCTATATACTCTATGCTATCTGAAGTACAAGCGCTGTCTTCAGAAGCTTTTATAACTCTTGAGGCGTCTGCGATATCAATTTCTTTGCGTATAAATTTCTTGAATCCTCCCCCAGTACCGGAAACTCCTATGGTAACCTTTACATTAGGATTAGCAACGTTAAAGTCTTCCGCTACGGCCTCAGTAATAGGATATACTGTGCTTGAGCCATCCACTTTAATATTTTCCGCGCTAACAGTAGCTGTTGCTGTGGAATCTGTTGTTTCTTTGTTTTCTGAAGTTTTTGGGGAACATGCCCAAACACTAGCTCCTACCAGGATTGTTAAAAATACTCTTTTCATTTTTTTGATTAGGGTTAAATAGGTACTTAGTTAGTTATTATAGTTAGTTAGTAAAAATTTATTGCTGAATTTCAATTAAAAAATAAACAATTGAAGTCTTTACAACCCCTTACAAACTATATTGTTTGGTACAAATAAAGTATACTTATTTAATCAAAGCATTATTTCCATGTTAAGGAATTGTTAAATTTACATATAAAAAAAGCCCGGTAATACCGGGCTTTTTTTATATGTAAATATCATTAAGAGAGCTCTTACATTTACTCTTTAGTAACCGCTGTTTTCTTAGCTTTAGGCTTTTCTTCAACTTTAGCCTTACCTTTTGCCCCTGCGGTTTTCTTTGCCGCTTTTTCTACTTTTTTATCTTTTTCTTTAACCCTTTTAAGGAATTTTTTAACAACTTCTTCTGAGGCATATTTTATAGTTTTGCCTATTTTCTTAGAAGTCTCGCCGTCATTTTGCTTAAGAACAGTTTCAATAGCTATAGTTAACTCTGCTACAAGTTTTGCTTTGGTGGTTTTTGTGTCTTTCTCTTTGGTCATATAAAATTTATATTGTTATTCGGCATAAATATGCCCTGTACTTATAAAAATAAATAATTTTAAGATATTATTCACTTTTTTAGTTAAAAAAAGTACAAAAAATTGTTTATTTCGGGCTGAAAATTTTATGAAGGAAGATATTTTTTTTATTGTTAACCCCATAGCGGGAGCAAAAAGCAAAACTCCCATACCTCATAATATCATAAAACACATTGATAAAGAGCTATTTAATCCTGAAATTGTTTTTACAAACTATAGCGGGCACGCCACCGAACTAACCAAGGAACTGCTTGCCCGCAGCGCCAAATACATTGTGGCTGTTGGGGGCGATGGGACTGTAAATGAGGTTGCAAGGGCAATGCTAAACACAAGCGCCCGACTCGGCATAATCCCCACCGGCTCTGGAAATGGGTTGGCCAGGCATTTAAATATTCCTATTGGGCTTATTCAGGCAATAGAAGTTATTAACTCAAAAAAAGAAACTGTTATAGATTCCGGCAATGTAAATGGCCGCTATTTTTTTTGTACAGCTGGGGTTGGCTTCGATGCCCATATTGGAAAGGTTTTTGATCAATCCCCGCACAGGGGTTTTGGCTCTTATATTTTTACAACAGTTAAAGAATTTGCCAATTATCAACCGCTTAAGTACACCATAACTTCAAACGGATACTATGAAGAACTGGAAGCTTTCGCCATAACATTTGCCAATGCCGCGCAGTACGGCAACAACGCCTATATTTCCCCGGAAGCCAATATTTCGGATGGACTCCTGGATATTTGCATCTTAAAGCCCTTTGCAAAATTCCATGCGGCAGAAATCGGGTACCGCCTGTTTACCAAAACTCTGCACAAATCGCATTACTTAAAAATTATCCGGGCTAAGGAATTTACTATTAGCAGAGCAAAGGCAGGAATGCTACATGTAGATGGCGAACCAACGCTAATGGGGGCAGAGATATTTGTAAACACTTTGCATAAGAGCCTTCACGTACTCTGCAGTTAATCTTTTATATATACTAGTAACGCGTCCAACAATATTTAAATCTACAGTGTAAATGCACTTATTTTATAAATTAAACCAGTGTTTACTAATTGTTAAACTTGTTGTATTTTAATCCTATTTTGCCTTGCATAAAATAGTTAACAATTCCTTATTCATAATTGCTTGAGTGTTCAGTTTTTTTATACAATATTTGACATACTTACATAGAGATCTTATTTTTCATCTCTGCGATACTAGTTTATAGTTAATATTAATAAGAAACTTAATAAATCAATACTCACACTTTAAATTTAAAAATAAAATGGACGGAAAAGTAAACATCCTAAACTGGTTCGAGATATCCGTAAGCGATATGGGTAGAGCAAAGAAATTTTATGAAACTATTTTCTCCATCGAACTTCCTGTACAGGAAATGATGGGAATGCACATGGCATTTTTTCCTGCAGAGAATATGAACGGAAAAGTTTCCGGCGCATTAGTGCAAGGGCCTATGCACAAACCAAGCGCCGATGGCGCCGTAATTTATTTTAACGGAAATCCTGATTTGACTGCTGCTCTTGAAAAAGTAGAACACGCCGGAGGCCATGTAATTATGCCTAAAACTAAGATCAATGATGAAGTGGGCTATATGGCCTTTTTTACAGATACCGAAGGAAACAAAATAGGTTTACACTCTCAGCCGGACGGACACTAAGCCGACTAAAGAAACCACTTTCGACTAGCTAAAAACGTTGCAACTACTATTAGTAAACTTGCAACGTTTTTTTATTTTTAATGGATTACTATTTGGATAGTTCCGCTACCGCAAGCCAGCTCATAAGACCTGCGCCAGTTTCAAGGGCAGTCTCATCAATATTAAAAGTAGGGGTATGCACGCCGGATACGATACCTTTAGCCTCGTTACGTACGCCCAGCCTGTAAAAGCAGGCATCAATCTGCTGAGTGTAATAAGCAAAATCTTCAGACGCCATCCACAGATCAAGGTCAAGCACATTCTCTTTCCCCAGGTAATCTATAGCGGCATCTTTCATACGGCCAGTAAGGGCTGGGTCGTTTTTCAGGAAAGGGTATCCGTTCAAAATAGTAAATTCGCATTGCCCACCCATACCCTCGGCAATGCTTTCCGCCATCTTCTTCATTCGTTTATGCGCATCTTTTCTCCAGGCTTCATCCAGGGTGCGGAACGTCCCTTCCATTTTCACCTCATCAGGAACCACGTTGGTAGCTCCATTAGCTATTACTTTGCCAAACGAAAGAACACACGGTAGTTTGGGGTCGCAGTTGCGGCTTACTATTTGTTGCAGAGCAATAATAATATGCGAAGCGATAAGTATAGGATCAATATTCTTATCCGGCATGGCGGCATGGCCGCCTTTACCTTTAACTGTTACATAAATTTCGTCGGCGCTGGCCATATACATACCTGGGCGAAACCCCACCTTTCCGGCAGGTATTCCAGGCATTACATGTTGGCCTATTATGTTTGAAGGATGAGGATTTTGCAACACTCCTTCTTTTATCATCAACGATGCTCCTCCCGGAATCTTTTCTTCTCCGGGTTGGAATATAAGTTTTACAGTTCCCTCAAAACTATCTCTAATATCACTTAGTATCCTTGCCGACCCAAGTAGGGAAGAAGTATGCACATCGTGACCGCAGGCATGCATCACTCCAGTATTTTTACTTTTATAAGGAACGTCGTTGGCTTCTATAATAGGTAAAGCGTCCATATCCGCCCTTAATGCAATTGTTTTCTTCCCGGGATTTTTGCCTTCTATCAACCCTACTACTCCGGTATTGGCAACGCCTTCAGTTACTTTTACGCCAAAGCTTTTAAGTTTTTCCGCAACGTATTTACTAGTATTAAACTCCTCAAAAGACAGTTCCGGATTAGCATGAAGATACCGCCTATCCTCCACAATAGTATCGGCGTATTTTCTTGCCAGGTCTTTTATTCGGTTGGAGAGGTTCATGCTTACTGTTGTTCTTTAATAATATTAATCTGGTCTGGCACTACCAGCGCATTTGCAAAATCATTTTTAAGCTTAATATAAAGGCTATTCGCTTCCAACCGGTCAAAACAATCTCCCACCTTTACGCGAAATGAAGGCTGTTTATATACCGTATATATGTCCGCATTCGGCAATATTTCATAAACTTTTTCTTTAGCCTGTTTTGCCTCCTCGCTACTATTACCAGAATATACAATTACTCTATATCCTTGTGCGTACTTAAATTTTTGGTTCTTTATTGCAATAGAATCCATTTTAGCATTAAGGGCTTTGGTAATATCGTTTTGAGGAATAACTTTAGTAGTAGATGTTTGTTTTACAATGCTACTACTTGTATTCTCCTTCGGCGTAGCGCTATCCTGCTTCTGATATACTGGCCTGTATTTGCTCAAATCTTCCTGCATACCTGAAGTAGAATCGGATGACGACTGGGGTTGAGTAGAAGCGCAACCGCAGAGAAAGAACAAAAAGATCAGCAATAAACAGCCAGATCTTTTATTCATCATCCTCAATAAGAACGCACTTGTTATTGTTAAGGTCATCCTCTATGGTTTTATATTTTACGTCTTTTTTTACACTGCCATCCCTGTATTGTACAGATACTCGATCATTTCTGTTTGCCACTTTCTGAGACTTAAGCGGCTCTAATTTCTCTACTACCACTTGCTCGTTCTGCTCCTGTTGATTTCCTGAACCAGATAGTAGCGACTGGGCTTCTTCTTTTTTCTCCTTAAGTTTTATGGGCTCACGGCGTTGTTTTTGTTTTGCAGCTTCCCTTACTTCATCCGGATTCTCTGAAGGCAAATCTGCTTTAAATAGGAAGCTAATTGTATCCTCGTTTACCTTGCTAATAAACTTCTTAAACAACTCAAAACCTTCAAATTTATAAATCAATAATGGGTCTTTCTGCTCAAATACTGCGTTCTGGACAGACTGTTTAAGGTCGTCCATTTCGCGCAAGTGCTCTTTCCATGCCATATCTATAAAGGCCAGCGAAGCAAATTTTTCCACAGCCTTTTGCAGCTCAGTTCCATTTGTGCTTACTACCTGTCTCAGGTTAGCCATAGCATTAATGTTCCTGGTGCCATCCGTCATGGGAATAACAACGGTGTCTACAGTCGCCCCCCTGGTTGTTAAAATATCTTTAAAAACCGGAAGAGAGCGTTCTGCAACCAGTTTATTCTTTTGCGTATAGTACGTTAACGCTTCGTTATACAATTTGGAAGCTAATTCTTCAGCTTTAGAGCCAAGAAACTCGTCATTGGTGATAGTAGTATTCATTCCAAAAGTGCCTATCACTGCAAGTTTAAAGCTGTCGTAGTTTGCTCCTCCCTGTGTATTGCTCACAATATCTTCCGAAGTATCATAAATCATATTCATGATGTCCAGTTGAAGTCTTTCCCCAAACAAGGCGTTTCTTCTTCTGCGGTAAATTACTTCCCGCTGATAGTTCATTACATCGTCGTACTCGAGCAAACGTTTACGAATAGAGAAGTTATTTTCTTCAACTTTCTTCTGCGCGCGTTCTATGGATTTGGTAATCATGGAGTGTTGAATTACTTCCCCTTCTTCCAAGCCCATGGAGTCCATTAACTTTGCAATTCTCTCGGAGCCAAACAAACGCATCAGGTTATCTTCCAGACTCACAAAGAACTGAGTAGAGCCCGGGTCTCCCTGTCTGCCCGAACGGCCGCGCAACTGTCTGTCCACCCGTCTGGACTCGTGACGTTCCGTACCTACTATCGCCAAACCGCCAGATGTTTTAGATTCCGGCGCAAGCTTAATATCCGTACCCCGTCCAGCCATGTTGGTGGCTATAGTAACGGTGGACGACTTACCCGCCTCTGCTACTATCTCGGCTTCCTTCTGATGGTATTTGGCGTTAAGCACTTGGTGTTTGATGTTTCTTAATTTAAGCATCCTGCTTAATAATTCGGAAATCTCCACTGAAGTAGTACCCACCAGTACTGGCCTTCCTGCCTTCGTCATTTCTACAATCTCGTCAACCACAGCGTTAAATTTCTCGCGTGTAGTTTTGTAAACTTTATCTTCTCTGTCCGCCCTAACAGAAGGCCTGTTAGTGGGTATTACTACCACGTCCAGTTTATATATTTCCCAAAACTCGCCTGCTTCGGTCTCGGCAGTACCCGTCATACCCGCTAGTTTGTGGTACATACGGAAGTAGTTTTGCAAGGTAATAGTAGCGTAGGTTTGTGTCGCCTCTTCTACCTTCACATTTTCCTTAGCTTCCAAAGCCTGGTGTAGTCCGTCCGAATAACGGCGTCCCTCCATTACCCGGCCTGTCTGCTCATCAACAATCTTAACTTTATTTTCTACTATTATGTAATCAACGTCTTTCTCAAACAACGTGTACGCTTTTAATAATTGATTAAGCGAATGCACCCTCTGAGATTTTATTCCATAGTCTCTTAGCAAGGCTTCTTTCTTTTGCAACTTATCTTCCTCGCTCTGTCCCGGCACATTGTCCAGCATGGCAAGCCCTGAGGCGATATCCGGCAATATGAATAAGTGCGGGTCTTCGCCTTCGCCGGTTATAAAGTCTATGCCTTTTTCGGTAAGCTCTATGTTGTTATTCTTTTCATCAATAGTAAAATAAAGCGGTTCGTCCGCTTCAGGCATCAGTTTACTATTGTCCTGCAAATAGTTGTTTTCTGTTTTTTGCAGTAACGCCCTCGCCCCTGTTTCACTAAGAAATTTAATCAAAGGTTTGTACTTAGGCAAGCCCCTGTAAGCGCGGAACAGAGCAAGGCCGCCCTCTTTATCGTCTTTATCGCTTATTTTCTTTTTGGCTTCAATAAGGAAGTTATTTACCAGTTTCTTTTGCGCCTCTACTACTTTATAAATCCTTGGTTTTAGCTCATAAAATTCATGCTCATCGCCTCTTGGCACCGGGCCGGATATGATCAATGGCGTACGCGCGTCGTCAATAAGCACGGAGTCAACCTCATCCACCATAGCGTAATGATGTCCTCTTTGTACTAGTTCTTCCGGGCCCCTGGCCATATTGTCGCGCAAGTAGTCAAAACCAAATTCGTTATTCGTTCCGTAAGTAATATCCGCTAAATAAGCTTGTCTGCGCTCTTCGGTGTTTGGCTCGTGCAGGTCTATACAATCAACCCTTAATCCGTGAAACTCAAACAGGGGAGCCATCCACTGGGAATCTCTTTTGGCAAGGTAGTCGTTTACCGTTACTATATGAACGCCTTGTTTGGCAAGCGCATTAAGGTAAGACGGAAGCGTTGCCACCAACGTTTTACCTTCCCCAGTCGCCATCTCGGCTATTTTACCCTGGTGCAGCGCCACGCCGCCTATTAATTGCACGTCATAGTGCAGCATATCCCAAGTCACCTCATTTCCTGCGGCCAGCCATTTGTTTTTCCATCGCGCCTTGCCGCCTGTTATCTCCACATTCTTTTTTACGATGGCTATTTGTTTATCTAGGTCGGTGGCTTCTACTACCAGTTCCCCCACTTCTTTAAACCTTCTGGCGGTTTCTTTTACTACTGCAAAGGCCAACGGAAGCTCTTTTAATAGTACCTCTTCCAACTTCTTGTTCCGGTCGGCTTTAAGTTTATCTACCTGTATAAAGACCTGTTCCTTTTGGTTGATATCCAGGTCGGGGTTGTCGTTAACGGTGGCGTTAAGCTGCGCAATATCCGCATCTATCTTAGAAAGCTCTTTCTTAATCGCATCCTGTATCTGAAGTGTTTTACCCCTCAGTTCGTCGTCGCTTATCTTTTGCAATTTGGCGTACTCGTCGTTTACCAACTGCACGTAAGGGGTTAACTCTTTTAGGTCTCTGTCCGATTTTGTACCGAATACCAGCGCAAAACCTTTGTTTATAAAATCTAACATTTATGTGTTGTACTAAAATTAAGTCTTAAAATTAAAGATTTTTAGATTATCCTGCGTATAACTCTTAAAGAGCTTTTTAGTTTATTTCCACTACCCCGGCAAAAACCTTTACCGCGGGGCCTATCAAAAAAATATCAGTAAAGCTATTCTCATTCGTTTTAAAGGAAACGCTCAAATTGCCTCCCAATGTATTTATAGGCACAGGGCTATGCATATTTTCCTTTAGAGAAGCGGCAATAGCGGATGCGGTAACCCCCGTTCCGCAAGAATAAGTTTCGTCTTCCACCCCACGTTCATACGTCCTTACATAAAGGGTTTCCCCTTTCTTCTCCACAAAATTTACGTTTGTTCCTTGTTCTTTAAAGCGTTGGTTATAACGCACTTTGCGCCCTTCTACCTCTACATAATAATGCTCAAGATCATGCACAAAGCGAACGTATTGCGGAGACCCTGTGCTCATATAATAATGATCGCCATTATCCTCAATAACGCTTACATCTATCATTTTTAGGTGCACCAGCCCGTCTTTTATAAAGGCGTCGTGTTCCCCGTCTATGGCTAAAAAGGTAGTTTCTTTCTTGATTAGCCCTACATCGTGGGCAAATTGTACTGCGCAACGGCCTCCATTGCCGCACATGCTTTGCGAGCCATCCGAATTAAAATAAACCATTTGGAAATCAAAAACATCATGATTTTCTAACAGAATTAATCCATCCGCCCCAATACCAAAGCGGCGTTCGCACAAACGAGTGATTAGCGCTAGGTTTTTGGCGTCAAAGCCCTCTGTGCGGTTGTCAATCATTACAAAATCGTTGCCTGTGCCCTGATATTTAAAGAAATTCAATTTCATACCTTAATTAAACAAAAATGAGAGGGAAAAAGTAACAAAAAAAGCCAGACTTAGCCCGGCTTTTATAATATATTTTTAACAAAGCTGCTTAAGCTTTGGCTTTAGCTTCTGTTTCTACTACTTTCTTATTTTCTTTAATCTTAGTCGCTTTACCTACTTTATCCCTTAGGTAGAATAGTTTGGCCCTGCGCACAGTTCCTTTTCTTACCAGTTCTATTTTATCTATGCTTGGTGAAAGAAGCGGGAAGATACGCTCTACGCCTATACCGCTGGAAATTTTACGCACGGTAAAAGTTTCGCCATTGGTGTTAGGGTTTTTACGTTGTATAACAATGCCTTGGTATTGCTGAATACGCTCTTTATTACCTTCGCTTATTTTTACGTGTACATTAACAGTGTCGCCTGCTTTAAACGCAGGAGCCGCAGCTCTTTTCTCTTTGTACTGCTCTTCAACAAATTTTAATAAAAGGCTCATAGTCTTTAATATTATTTCAAAACGGATTGCAAATATAGGATTCTTGTTTTAAATATTCTAATCTTTCTCTATTATTTTTTAATCTTTAATAAGCCCGGGGCGGCGCTCTTTGGTGCGCGCCACCGACTGCTCGTGCCGCCACTGGTCTATCTCCTGCTGGTGGCCCGACAGCAATACATCTGGCACATTAAGTCCTTTGTAATCAGCTGGTCGGGTGTAAACCGGCGGGGCCAACAACCCGTCCTGAAAAGAGTCCGTCAACGCCGATGTCTCGTCCGACAATACGCCCGGAATGAGCCTTATAATAGCATCCGTCAATACCGCCGCTGGCAGTTCCCCGCCGGAGAGCACATAGTCGCCAATGCTTATTTCTTTGGTGATGTAGTGTTGCCTTACCCGCTCGTCTATGCCTTTGTAGTGCCCGCAAAGAATAATCAGGTTTTCGGATAAAGATAGCGTATTGGCGTGTTTCTGCTCCAGGCGTTCCCCGTCGGGCGTCATGTATATCACCTGGTCGTAAGTTCGGTCTTTTTTAAGGCTGTCCAGGCAGTTTACAATCGGTTCAATCATCATAACCATGCCAGCGCCGCCGCCGTAGGCGTAGTCGTCCACCTGCCTGTGCTTATAGGGGGTATAGTCGCGCAGGTCGTGTACAATGATCTCTACCAGTTTTTTATCCTGCGCCCTTTTAAGGATGGATTGCTCAAAATAGCTGTCCAGCAGTTTGGGTAGGCAGGTAATAATGTCTATTCTCATAGTATTACTACTGTTCCAGGTACAGGTCCAAAAGGCCCTCCGGCAGGTTTACCATCAGCTTTTTCTTGCGGTGGTCTGCCTTTAGGATGATGTTGTCGTTAACGGGGATAAGAACTTCCTTTTCTTTGTAAATCATGCTCAGCAAGTCCTGGCCCGGCGTGTTGTATATCTCTTTTACCTTGCCCAACTCGCCCAGGTTGGCGTCCATTACTATATAGCCTTGTATTTGCAACAGGCTATCTTCTTCCGGTTCGTACTCGCTTGCCGGAAGGAACAGTACCGACCTTACCAGCGCCTGCGCGCTTTCGGGGCTATCCACATCCTCAAACTTAATAATGGCCTTGTTGCTGTGTATTGAACACTTTTGCACAAAAAAAGGAACCAGCTTTTTGTTGATCTCTACAAAAAACGATTCCTTTTTTAAAAGTTGTTCCGGGTGTTCTACTTCCAGCAGGGCGTTTATCTCCCCTTTCAGCCCGTGAATCTTTACAATTTTCCCTACCGGGAAACAGGATTCAGGGTTCATACCTTGGTAGTTTTATTCCTGCGGAGTTGCAGATGTTTCTTCCGCTGCCGGGGTTGATGTTTCTTCTGTTGCAGGCGCTTCCGCTTCCGGGGTAGCTTCTACTTCTGCGGCAGGAGGATTCAACGCCAGTTCGGCGGCTATTCTCTTAGTCTCTAATGCTTCTTTTCTGGCGGCGTTTACTTTAGCTTCGGCCGCTAGTCTTTCTTTACGAGCTTCTTCTTTCTTCTTGGCAAGGCCTTCTTTGCTTAGGTCTGACGCTTTTTCCTTCTCGTTCTTCCAGTCTTCAAATTTCTTATCGGCAGCTTCCTGAGTGATGGCTCCTTTATTAACGCCTACCTGAAGGTGTTTTCTTAATAAAATCCCTCTTTCGGACAATACGGTGCGCACTGTGTCTGTAGGTTGTGCGCCGTTAAGTATCCACTTCAATGCTTTGTCGTCGTTAAGGACAACGGTGGCAGGGTGGGTGTTCGGGTTTAAATTACCCAGTTTTTCGATGAATTTACCATCGCGGGGCGATCTTGAATCGGCTACCACAATGTCGTACAAGGCTAGTTTTTTGCGGCCTTTTTTTGCAAGTCTGATTTTTACAGGCATAGTTAACGTTTACGTTAGAGCGATGGAACACGTCCATCTTTTAAAATTAAGGCTACAAAAGTAAGAAATAGGTTTGAGATATGCAAATGCTGACAAAAACATCGGAATAATATAGATTTCAAATTGAGTTCGTTTATTAGAATCTTTTTTGGTATAAAATAAAAGCCTTAATAAGCCTTTCCAAAACTACTTTATTAAAGTTATTTTGCTTCTAGTCTGCAAATTATCTACTTTTAATGAAAGCAAATACCTTATAGTCATTTTTTAAATGCTGACTTCAACCTTTTTATAGCTATAATATAATTTCCTTTATTTATCTAAATCGGGATCTTTATTTAGTATTCAAGGGCATAGTTCTACTAAGATAATTAATAATTTATGAAAACTTTTGATGAATTTTTGATTGACTTTGGATTTCCAGAATATCCATTTTCTACATTTACTACTGAAAATGAAAAAGGCAAAGAGAAAGATTTGTTTATAAAACCTAATGATTTCTCTCCGATAATACAATCTTTCAATCAATCTAATACCATTATTCTAATAGGTGACAGAGGGACGGGAAAAACAGCTATTCTATTAGAGTTTGAGAGATTACTAGAAAAACAAAGTGCCCTATTTTGTGTAGTTGATGATTTTTCATCACTTAAATATCCATTCAATTCAGCCGACTTATACAAATTTCTTATAAGCAAGCTTTCAATAGTTTTGTTTGACAAGTTATCAATAGACGTTAAAAGAATAAAAAAACTCAGTAAAGAAGAAAAAGTTCTTTTATCCTATATGTTAAAAAATTTTTTGCCTCTAGTCTCAAAAAGAACTTTAAAGGAAAGAATAGAGAAAATTCAAATCCCTTTGTTTGAAAGGCTATTTAGAGTTTTTTTTAACAATTCTAGAGGGGTTCTTAATTATACCGCAACAGCTGGTGGTAAATTTATTGATGAATATTTAGCCAAACACTATAAAGGAGTACCATCTTTAATATCGGATGCAGATATTAAAGAGTTTTTTCCAGAGCTTCCATTAACTATTGATGACAGCTTTAATGATCTTGAGATAAATTACCAACTCTTAAATGACACATTAAAATTAATAAAAAAATTAGACTTTGAAAGAATTGTTATCCTACTTGATAAAGTAGATGAAGATAGTAGATTGGAAAACAATGGCGAAGCGATTGCTGATTTTATTTCACCCGTTTTAACTGACAATAAATTACTATTAAATAAAAACCTTCAACTAATATTTTCTATGTGGTCTACTCCCTTTAATTATTTATTAGAAAATGTAAGAACACAGAAGCACTATTGTCCCAAAATAAATTGGACTTTTAATGACTTAGAGAAAGCATTAAATAAAAGAATAAAAGTTTATTCAAATTCAAAAAAAATAGATTTTAAAAAATTATTTCATGAAGATTTTACAGATAATGATTTCAATAATCTATTTGTATTATCAAATGGAAACCCAAGAGACCTTTGGCACTTGATGGATAAATTATTAAAAAATCAATACAGAATTAATCCTGATTCAACTGTTATAGAAAACAATACTATCAAACCTGGCATTGAGGATTTTATTACCAACTTTAATTATTTTGAATATTATCCAAGAAAATTAAATGCTAAGGCTAATTCAATGGATTTTTATTCATATACTGCTCATTTACTCAAATTGAATAATTCTATTTTTACAAGGAACCAACTTAGTGATAAGGCTGGCACAGGTGGTTCGACTCAGAATTATGTAACTGGAATGGAAAGAATAGGATTGATTGTAAAAATTGGTCAAGAGTCCGGAGTTATTAGTTATAGAATCAAAGACCCTAAAGTTGTTTACGCTTTAGAAAATAATATAAAGATTGAAAGATAACATCCCCATTGCCCAGGTGCACCGAACTGAATGATTCTTGATTCTCAAACTTTTTTTTATTATATTTTATAAAAAAATGAAAACAGACCTTAACAATTCAGAAAACAATCCTAATTCCAAAACAATCCCTTATAATCCATTTGATACTACCAAGCCAGTTATATCTCGTTTAGACGGACATTTAGCATCTGGGTTTTATGAGAAATTAATAGACCTTATATATGAATTTGAGCAAGGCTTGAAAGACAATGAGGAGGTAGGAGGTAGATTAGTTAATTTTGGACAAACGATAACTTTTCACATTCAAGATATTGGTTACTATAATCCTAGTTTGATAATTTTTAATGGAGTCAACGATCAGGGAGATGCAGTTAAACTGATACAACATGTTACACAAATAAGCATTTTACTAGTTACCCTACCTAGAATTAATGATAAGGAAAGAATTGGCTTTAAAATGAAACAAGAATTAGATAACAAGAAATAAAAACATCTTCGCTCGCGTCTTCGCGAGTGAGTAATAATAATGTACCTTATAATTACAGACCTTTGCAAGAGGCATCTATCAACTATTCAATTTTTATCAGTCTCTTTATATGCGTTCTTTTGTCTTCAGGTATTCCTTTTTTAACCGCTACAGGGTAAGGGGTATATAATGTAATTTCAAAGCTTCCCCCGGGTTCTTCATCAATAAATATAGGAACGACGTAATTCTTTTTTATAAGTATAGGGTAGGTCCAATTTATTGCAAAATACAACAGGTCGTTACTATGCTGGTTAATGTTAAACTTAAAAAAATAAATTTTGTTTTGTTGAAATACGATGGATTCTGGTAGTTCAAGTTTTATGTTTTCATTGGTAGTAATTATATTTAATTCCATAATATCCCTGGGTTTTAATTGCAGTTTTTCAGCATATTTTTTTTCTTTTTCTGGGAACCAATAACACTTGCCTGTTTTTTTAATGTCTTCTTCGTATTCTTTACAATTCTTAATTGGGGGTACTGGAATATTAAATGAGTTAAGGCAGTCTACAAGTTCCTGCTTGGTTTTATAATAAGCATATAACTCGGTTTGGATATCAAATAAAAACCATGTTTCATTATCTTGTCCAATAATATAATTTTTAGAAATACCAAATTGTTTTATAGCGCCAATGCCGCTTCCGGGTTTACCATGATAAAAAATTGCTGTACTATCAGAAGCAAGACGCCAACTATACCGCCCATCCGTACTTCCTAATTTGTATGGCTGCACCAAAGGAATAATATCATAATCCCAATCTTCTGAAAAAGTAGTATAAAAATCTTTTTTGCCTCCCAAATCCGATTGGCATGACAAAAAAATAGGCGCCAATAAAACCGAAACAAACCTTACTAAAAATTTCATAATTATTCTTTAAAATCACTCGCCAGGAGAATAGTTTATTTTTTACTATTCTCTTGCAACTGTGCAATCTTTAACTGAAGCTTAGTAATTTGCGCCTGGGTAGTATCTCTCAATGCTTTCATTTTCTCAATATCCTGACTTAGGTAGTCAATTTCCTGCTTCTTCTCTTCAGAACTTGCATAGTCTTTAGAACTCTTTACATCGTTTAGTAAACGCCTGGATTTCGACAACTCAGTATCCATATCAGATAATAATCTTTTAAATACTACTAGTTGTTGTTTGGCTATAGCTATTTTCCTTTGTTGCTCGTCTTGCTGTGGAGTAACTTTTGCTTTTGGTTCGGCTATTTTAGCCCCAGAGGCATGGGCAACGCCAATAAAAAGAACCGTAACTATAAGGATACAAATTGCTAATTTTTTCATAACGTTAAAAAATAGGTTTTAAATTTATTGGATGCTAATTTAGTATTTTTCAGAATATTAGAATAAAGACAATGAAAATAATAGAACACGCCAAACAGATTATTACCATAGACAACTTTTGGAGCGAAAAGGAATGCGAAGAATATATTGCGAAAAGCGAAAGTATAGGTTACGAGGCGGCAAAGATTAGTACCGAAAAAGGGGATAAAGTGGTAGAAAGCGTAAGAAATAACCATCGCGTTTTACATAAAGATATTGACCTGGCCAATTTGATATGGGAGAAATTGAAGAATGTAGCCCCAAAAGCAATTGGCAATGCGAAAGCTATAGGACTTAACGAGCTTTTTCGGTTTTATAAATACCAGGCCGGGCAACGTTTTAAGAAGCATAGGGACGAGAGCTTTATCAGAAATGAATCGGAAGCCAGCTACTATACCTTTATGATTTACCTGAATGACAACTTCACCGGCGGCGATACTACTTTTAATGAGTTGAGCATTAAACCAAAAACAGGGAGCGCGCTAATCTTTTTGCATAACCTGGAACATTCCGGCAGCGAAATTGAGAAGGGAATTAAATATGTTCTTCGGACAGATATAATGTATAAGGTTACTATTGAATGATTTTGGCATATACATACTCGCAACACAAATCAAATCTTAACGATTTTTTCTTAAAAATGCCCCCTAATAGCTATTGATAAACTAAATTCTTTAAACCATATTGTAGCAAAAATTACAGCTATGGCAAATTTTACAACAAGGGTGGTATTGCACGACTCGGATAATTATAACGGACTGCATCAGGCAATGGTCGATGAAGAGTTTAGCCGAACAATTGTTGATTCGGAAACCGGAAAAGAATACGAGTTGCCTCCGGCAGAATACACCAAAGAAGAGGAACATAGTATAGAACATGTTTTAAATTCCGCTAAACGTGCCGCAAGAACCATAACCGAAAATTTCTCAGTTTTAGTTACTAAGTCCGATGGTATATGGTGGTATAATTTAACTGAAGCGCCCGAGAAATTTTAATTACTATACCCATCGCACACTCGCTTATATCTTCAGCAGTGAGTAATAATACTGGGCTTACCCGCCAGGGGTACGTAATTGCAATCTCATCCCCCCCACCCCCTTTTTTGGTGTTATCATCAAAAAGTAATCATCACAATTCCGCTCGTGATAACACCAACCAAAGATGAGGCGTTTATCAATATCCCGTTGGTAATAACACCAACGGAGGGAGGTTTGTGAGGCGCTAGCTGAGGCGTTGAGACCCAAGTTACCCATTGCGATTTGTAGTAGTAGCAGACAACTAGTAAAAACCTGTGCCGGTAGACTTGTTATGAAGATTGCCATAATTCTTTTTTTATATACCCAAATTAACTGTTTTTTGGGGCCTTTCCGGGGTTTTGTGCTACATAATAACGCTACTATTTGTTGGTAAATATTACATGGCAAAAAAATGTTCCCTGTTATTCGCCTGTAAATTTTCCTGCTATTCTCTGTTAATTTCTCTGCTTTTTTGTTAGAGCATGTAAGGTTTTACTCGTTTTTAAAGATGTGCCAATTGGCACAAGGGTAAGTTTAAAGAAAAATTTGCTGTGCCAACTGGCACAAGAGGGGTTGTCCACGCATCTCTATCTTACGCGTAGGCATTTGTATAAGGGGGACAAAAAAGTAGCATAAAAAGCGGTTATTTTATTTGAAAAAACAAACAACACTGCCTTAAAATAAGAAATTTCAAAAATTTATTTTATTTTCATAGTTTGTGGCCTTAACGCACTTAACCTATGTCGTCATTTTTAAAGAAATTTAACCTGATTTATCTTCCGTTTCTGTTTATAGCTATTGTCTTCATCCCCGGCTATACGTTTTTGAAGTGGTTACTATTTATTAACCTGCGCCTTTTTTCATTTAAAGACATGATTATTAATTTTGGGCTTCCTATGGCATTGCCCTGGATACCGCTGCTGATATGGCTAAGGCCCCGCATAAAACTACTGCGCCTGGAAGTAAAAAACGGAAACCTGATAACGCTCTATTTGGTTATTGCCTGGCTTGCCATTGCCGCCCCTACCATAGTGGCGCAGTACTATATAGACGCAGCAACAGGCAAATTAACTGCGCTAAACACTATTAACGATATTGCAAAGAACGAAGAAACAAAGTACTACTCCCTAAAAAATTACTATATAGATAAACGCATGATTGGCGTGCATCCTTCGTTTGACGTAAGCGGAAAGTACAGCGAAGATTTTAATATGCATCTATACGTGGTATTGCCCATTATGGCCAGCGAGGCCGACACGGCAAGCAAAACCTGCCTGGCATGGCTGGGCGCAGAATACTATAAACGGATAAGCAATAACCTTGACGAAAAAGAGAAAGAAACGGAATACCAAAAATTTGCAGCCAGTAGTCAGGTAGATTTTGACCAGAAAGATTTTAGCCAGTTTGTTTACCTGGATAGAATTGCAGACTCTGAAGACCGCGACGGCTACCTGGAAGCCGTTAAAGCAAACAAATGGTTTGCCGCTACCAACCCTACTATTTTGTTACCGCAAACAGAGCCTTTTGAAGCAAGAATGGGAAAAACTTTTGAGTGGATATTTGGCGCGTTTGCTATTGGCGCTGTAATATGGCTGATTATGATTTCGTTCCCAACCTTTAATGAGGAAGAATTGCACAAGCTGGAAAGCGGCATAAAAACCGAGGATACAGAACTTAAAGAATTTGTTGGCTTTTTACTACCTAAAGAGGGTTATTTTATTACGCCCATATTAATTTACCTTAACATTATCATTTTTATAGTAATGGTAACTGCTGGGCTGGGCTTTATCTCTTTTAAAAGCGACGACCTGCTGGCCTGGGGCGCAAACTACCGCCCCTTAACCGAACACGGAGAATGGTGGAGGCTTTTGACGAGCATATTTTTACACGGCGGCATTATGCATGTACTGGCCAATATGTACGGGCTATTTTTTGTAGGTGTGTTTTTAGAACCGCTTTTGGGCAAAGTAAAATATACTATAATATATTTGCTTACCGGTATTATAAGCAGTCTGGCAAGCATCTGGTGGTATGAAGCTACAGTTAGCGTTGGAGCGTCCGGCGCAATATTCGGCTTATACGGTTTGTTCCTGGCGCTGCTTTTACTAAAACTATTCCCACCCGACTTTGGTAAAGCTTTTTTAACAAGCACGCTAATTTTTGTAGGTTATAATTTATTTGTTGGCCTTGCCGGATCAGGCATTGATAATGCGGCGCACATAGGAGGCCTTGTAAGCGGTTTCTTAATCGGATTGGCGCTGGCCCCTTCATTAAAAAGAAAACAGGAAGAACTGGCCGCCGAACTGGAAAACAGTAGCGTTAGTAATGATACCATTGAATAAAAAAAAGCCCCTTCATGAAAGAATACTTTAAACAACTGTTCCGCTACAACTACTGGGCAAACAGTAAAGTAGTAAACCTGCTTACAGACCAGAACTTTGGGGAGGAGGCCCTAAAACTATACAGCCACATTATTAACGCAGAGTTTAACTGGGTGGGGCGCATTGCCCAACTGTCCATTGGCAAGGGCGTATGGGAAGTCCACCAACGCAGCCAATTAAAAGCGCTTACCGAAGAAAGCCGTCTGCTCTACGAGAAAATTTTAAACGAGCTTACCGATTTTGATAGTAATGTTAGCTATACCAGTACCACTGGCGTTCCATTTACGGAACCGTTAAGCGCGCTGCTAACACAGGCTGCCAACCATAGCAATTATCACCGCGCGCAACTAGCCCGCATTATTCGCGAAAAGGGAGGCGTTCCACCAAGTACGGACTTCATTATTTTTTACAGGGAGTTAAAGAAATAATAATTATTGGTCTACTACTTCTTTAGTTCTGCTTTTAGCGAGGCTATTTTGGCTTTTGTATTGTCTCTCAATACCTCCAGCTTCCTGATCTTTTTATGTTCCTTTTTAAGGTCGTCTTTTTTTTCCTCGGTAGTTCTTAGAAATTCAAAATCATTTACGTCTTCCGAATCAATACGCGCCGCCGATAATTTAACCTCGGTCTCCGCTAACAACTTCTTATATCTTATTAGCAGCCGCCTATCCTTTTCTAATTCCTCTTTTTTGCGTTGGGCTTCCAGCAGGTTTTCTTTTGCGGAGTCCTCTATTGTATATTGTTGCTTTTGCGGGCTTTCCTTTGCTAATTCTTCTTCCCTAAACTGTTCTCTTTGCGTGTGTTGCTCTTCTTCCCGGCGTGTCAGCGCTGCCTTGTCTTTATTGCTTTTGTTTATTTTATAAATGGCAATATAGGCCCCGCCCGTAAGAAGGAGCATCCCTATAAAAATGAAAACGACGGCTTGCTTCTTCATCACAAAATAGCTGGTTTTGTAGTTTAGAACCTGATTTACCGGGTTAACCGTTTTAAGAGGATTTTAGTTTCTCTTCTCTTTTTTTATTTGAACAAAAAAGCAGGCTCCAAGTCCGCGTCAAAGACTGCAGCCAGGTATTTGAGGCTTATTCTTTAGCTGCTTCTATCTTTTCCAACTGAGATACTTTTGCCTTGGATTGGGTCACTTTAATCTTAAGGGTTCCCCGCAATAGCTCCAAGCCCTGAATTTTACGATGCTGCTCTTTAAGTTGCTCTTCTTTTTGAGCGCGCGATCTGAGAAAGCGAAAACCCTCCAGGTCAATTAAATCATCCTTAGCCACTTGCAATTCAACTTCTGTGTCCGCCAACTGTTTTCTGTCATCTATTAATTGCTTACGGGCCTTTGTTAGCGCTTCCGCCTGTTGTTGCTCTTTTTGTTTTTCCAGTTCCTTGTCCTTTTCCTTCTCCGCCAGTTGCAATGCAAACTCTTTCCGCACTTTATATTGTACCAATTTATCAATTGCAATATACTGAATGCCTAAAAAAAGGACGACGCCAATAACAATATAAGCAATAGCTGACTTTCTCATACCGGTAAATTTAAATAATTCTGCTCTATATCGCAGAATAATATCCCGGATTAATATTACCCCAGTATGGGCCAACTAACTAATTAGCGCAGTCAGATCAATTTACCATAGGCGTTATCATTATTTTTTTTCCTTCCTGGGCAAACTCATCGTCCTGAAAAGGGTTCATCTGAAACGACTTCTTTATAAGGGTTATGCCATTTGTTTTATCGCCTTTCTTAAAATTGATTAAACCGGACAAACACAATAAGGAAGGGTCTTGTTTATTTGTTTTAGTAGCTGTTTTTAAATACTGGCTCGCTTTGGTTAAGTCTTGTTTTTTATAATAAATAGCGGCCATAGTTTTGTTCACGTCAATGTTATTAGGCCTTCTATTATACTCCTCGTTGGCATAGTCAAGCGCTTTGTCGTAATCATGAAACAACTCCATGTAAATATTTGCTAACTCCAGGTCAACGTCATGGCCAGCTTCTGAGTCTTCCTTAAGCATTTCTATTAGCTTTTCAGAAGTTGCTTCCGCTTCTTTCCGTTTGCCTGTCTCGCGGTACAAGGTCACTAGTTCTTCCTGAAACGAGAATTCAGGTATTACTTCGCCCGCCTGAGAAAACAGTTTTATAGCTCCTTTATAATCTTTCTTTTTTGCATCTAATCTTCCTAAGCCTGCAAGTGCAAAAGCATAATGAGGGGTTTCCTGAAGCGCAATCCTGTACTGAACTTCAGCGTTTGCAAGGTCGCCTGTTTTTTCGTACAACTGCCCCAGCGTTATTCTTGTCCACGATGTATTTTCAAGCCCCGGATATCCGGCAGTAACGGCAAGCTTCATGGCTTCAATAGCTCCGGGCATATTTCCATGTATCTCTCTTAGGTAAGAAATACGGGAGTAAGACCTTAGGTCAGGGCGGATAGAAACCATTTTGTCCGCCATCTTAACGGCTTCATCATAGTTGCCCAGTTCTACATTGGCATCGCACAAAACGCCATAAATAGCGGCATTATGGGGGTTTATGGCCAACGCTTCTTTTCCTGTTTCTAACGCATTAGAAAACTGGTGTAAAGAAAGCTGAACAGTAGCTTTGGCAACCGTAGCCTGAAATTTTATGGATGCTTCCGGATCAGAATCCAGTACATCGTCAATCAGGTCCAGGGCAGCCGGGTAGTAGTAAGGATGCTCGCCGGTAACCCTTGCTTCCTGCATGTACGCAAGCGCTAGTAATAGCTTAGCCTTTACATTGGTGGGGTCGCGCCTTATTTGCGCCTGTAGCCCTTGTATGGCCGCTTTGGTATTTATCCATTCGCTGGTCGTAGAAATAGGGCCATGCCTTTCTAACAAAGCTGCAAAGGATTCTTTGCTGTCTTCTTTTTTCTTCAGGTTTTTATTTACTACTACAAATGCAGTGGCGGCTATTATACCAAAAGTAAAAACTCCTATATATATGTATATTTTTTTCATTGCTTAGTTTTAGATAAAGTGAAACAAACTAATAAGATGAGCCCCACCCTAAAATGGAGCTCATCTAAAAACTATTTATTAACTACTTCAAGTTTTATTACTTGTAACAATGCTCCATTAGAATATATGGATGCCAGATATATTCCGGTATGGGCGCTAGTAGCATCCCATTTCGCCTCATACGTGCCGGCCGCCGTATAGGTTGGGGCTACAAGGTTTTTTACTAAACCGCCTGTTATATCATAAATATTGATCGCAATAGTTGATGGAGCGCCAACTATGTATTTTATAGTAGTAGATTCCACCACCGGGTTAGGGTAAGCTATTCCCAGCATTGCCACAGGAGCGCCTATTCCTAGTCCGCTTGCAGGCGTTATGCCTGTAATTACACCTGTATTGCTGCTTACCAACTCGCCGCCGGCATAGCTATATCCACTCCATGGCGTTTGAGCATAAGGGAAACTAGCCTGTAAGGTAGTGTCGTTTTGCCCAACGCCTGTGGTGTAACTTAACACGCCCACAAGATCAGGGGTAACGGGGCTTGCAGTAACGCCTGGCGTATAATCGTCGTACCATAATCCAATGGCGGCAAGAACCACACCGCCCACAGCCTGAAGCTCTATCCTTGTAACATCGTCTTCCAACCTTCTGCCATTAGGGAAACCATCCATGTTTGGAATAAACTGAAGGTTAGTAGTAGTATTAAATCTACTATCAGTTAGCCCAAGCACTGCCGCCTGCACAAGTCCTAAAGAACTAAAGTCTGGGCTGTTTCTTGGCGTTACCGGCACAGCCATATTAAGCCTTAGCATATCGCCCAGGTTAGGGAAGAAGTTATTGATAAATGGTTTACCAGCAGCTAAAGGATTACCGTTTTTGCCTGTTGCCAACTGATAAGGAGGTATGTTAGGAACTCCGGTATGGAATATCGGAAGCAAATCCACAGACCTTGGTTGATTTGGCCTTAGCAAATAGCTACCAAAAGCGTTGGCGGCAAGAGCAGTTCCATCTAAAGCAGGATTACCTGCTAAACCAGATAGGCCTTGTTGTCCGTTTCTGAAGTTGTAGCTGCCTAATGAAGCGCTTTGTATTTTCAGATTCGCAAAAGCAGGCACGGCTCCGCCAAATTCAGTAGGATCCATATACAGGGCAAGCTCCGGGTTACAGAACAAAGAATCCATACCCTGGTTTTCTGTATACGGAGTATAAGAGTTCCACAGGTCTTTTTGCCCTACTGGTATTATCGCTTCATTTGTCAATGGCATTCCTAAACGAGATACTTGTATATAGTTTCCGGATTCAGTAATAGTACCATCGCCATTAAAAGTACTGATTTGCTGTCTGCTAGACGACGCCCATACGCCGATGATGAAATCGCTGTCAAGTATGTTTGCCGCCTGAGCAGTAGTTTTACCTGCTTTCTGTAACGTAGCAATAGGTACCTTAATTGCAATTGCATGCACATTGTATTTTGCAACGCCATCAATAGGGGCGTTTATACCAGTACCGCCCGCTCTGGTCTCGCCTAAGTCAAATATACCGCCAAGGTCAACAAAGAAGGGATCGTCGGTTGGCCCGCAAAATATAGTCTCGTTGCCGCCGCCTGTAGCGGTAGTAATTGCATTAGTCATCAACGTATTATAAGAAGAGCCAAGCCCTGCGCCGCCTTGTATAGAACGGGGCCCTATGTTTGGAGGAGGGACTACCCCACCGGTAACAATAGTTGTCCAGGTAGTACCGCCGTCTGTACTTTTCTCTGTAATGTAAGTGGTTTTGTTGTTCTCTTTACCTAAACGAATATCGAAGAAGGTAGTAGGATCCTCATTTGTTTTTGTAAAGGTAAAACGATAGGTTATATCGTCCTTGCTGGCCTTACTACTTGCGGTATCGTTCTTTATGTGAATCTCGTAACGGATATTTTGACCGAAAGAGAAGTAATTCGGTCCGCCTTGTGGCAACTCAAACGGCACATAGTTCGCAATAATAGTAACTGTGTTCGTGTCGTCAGGACTTCTGAAAGCGTATAAGTCTGTATTATCAGCCAATGGATCATTAGCGATCATGGGAGCCTCTCTGTGGCTGGAAGCTTCCAGAAAATAATCTTTGCCGCCAAGTAGTACCAGCGAACCGGCAACTGCTACTGCAAAAGAGTATTTTAATATATTTTTAGTTGTTTTTTTCATATTGGTAATTCTAAAAGTTTTTTTGGATGTTGTTAGTTGTTTTTACGGTGATAGTAATAGCCTGACCAAGGAGTCTGCTCGTAAGGGAAACTTACTTGCAGGGTGGTATCATTCTGGTCAACGCCAGTGGTATAGCCTAATACGCCTACCAAATCCGGTGTAACAGGACTAGCGGTTGTACCAGGGATATAATCGTCGTACCACAAACCAATTGCGGCAAGAACTACTCCGCCCACAGCCTGAAGCTCTATCCTTGTAACATCATCTTCCAACCTTCTGCCATTAGGGAAACCATCCATGTTTGGAATAAACTGAAGGTTAGTAGTAGTATTAAACCTTGCGTCTGTTAACCCAAGCACTGCCGCCTGCACCAATCCTAAAGAACTAAAGTCAGGGCTGGTTCTTGGCGTTACCGGCACAGCCATGTTTAATCTTAACATATCTCCCAGGTTAGGGAAGAAATTATTTATAAATGGTTTGCCTGCCGCCAATGGGTTACCGCCTTTACCTGTAGCTAACTGATAAGGAGGTATATTAGGCACTCCTGTATGGAATATCGGAAGCAAATCCACAGACCTGGGTTGGTTTGGCCTTAATAAATAGTTACCGAAAGCGCTGGCAGCTAAAGCTGTTCCATTCAACGCCGGGTTTCCTGCAAGGCCGTATAACCCTTGTTGTCCGTTTCTGAAATCATAAGAACCTAATGAGGCGCTCTGTATTTTTAAGTTTGCGAAAGCAGGCACAGCCCCGCCGAATTTAGTAGGATCCATATACAAGGCCAGTTCCGGATTACAGAATAATGAATCCATTCCTTGATCTTCTGTATAAGGAGTATAAGAGTTCCATAAATCTTTTTGTCCAACTGGTATTACTGCTTCATTGGTTAAAGGCATACCTAAACGAGATACCTGCACCCATGTAGTAGTAGTATAAGTGGGGCTTCCGCCGGCGTTGTCTAACGTTCTTGTAACAGGGCGGCTTGCAGAGGCCCATACCCCGATGATGAAATCACTATCAAGAATGTTGGCTGCCTGTGTAACTGTTTTACCAGCTTTCTGTAATGTAGAAATAGGTATTTTAAGAGCTATGGTATGCACATTGTATTTTGCAACGCCGTCTCTTGGCGCGTCTACGCCTGTTCCACCGCCTCTTGTCATGCCAAGGTCAAATATACCTCCAAGGTCTACAAAGAAAGGGTCGTCAACAGGCCCGCAGAATACTGATTCATTTCCGCCACCGGTGGCGCCGGTAATAGCATTGGCCATTAATGCATTGTACGATGACGCTCCAAGGCCCACGCTACTATCAATAGAACGCGGCCCTATGTTTGGAGGAGGCACAATGCCATTAGTAACAATAGATGTCCATGAGCTGCCGCCGTTTGTACTTTTTTCTAATAAGTAGGTAGTTTTATGGTTTTCTTTACCTAAACGGATGTCAAAAAAAGTAGTCGGATCCTGGTCGACTTTAGTAAAGGTAAAACGATACGTAATATCGTCCATTGCTTTTTTACTACTCGCCGTATCGTTTTTAATGTGAATTTCGTACCTCACATTTTCCCCGAACGAGTAATAGTTTGGGCCGCCCTGGGGCAACTCGAACGGCACGTAGTTCGCAATAATAGTTACGGTGTTAGTGTCGTCCGGACTCCTAAAAGCATACAGGTCGGTATTGTCTGCTAACGGGTCGTTAGCAATCATGGGAGCTTCCCTATGGCTGGAAGCTTCCAGAAAATAATCTTTAGCGCCAAAGAAAACGAGAGACCCCGCTACCAATGTCGCTACAGACATTCTCAGAAACGTAGATTTTTTTTTCATAATTGTTTGTGAAATGGTTAGAAATACTAAAAACTGTTAATAAATAAATTGTTAAAAAACGATTAAGCGAGAATCGGTTTTGTCAGTTATGGAATTATGTAAGCCAGATGACAATTGCAGAGGTATTTGATAAAAATTGTCAGTTAGCAGACATCTAATTGTAATAGTAACTTTCAAAAACAGATTTCGTATACAGCTACGACCTGGAATGCTAAACTGGATTGTAAGAATTATGAAATATTTTTTTTCGGTTATAGAATCTGGCAAAAAGACAAAATTTTAGCTGTAAAGTCCTTTAAAAAAATAATTCGTATACCTATTCGTTTTTTTTATTTAAACTCTAAACCTTGAGTTTTTAATTTAAAATGCCAGTTGGCACACGTTCAAAAACGATCAAAACCATACATGGGCGCTTCCAAAAACAAGCAAAATATCAATAAATATCAATCAAAATATCAAGCGAATATCAATGTGCCAACATGTGCCAGGTAAGAAAACCAGTAACCTTGCAGTTTTTTAGATAGCACAAACTCTGCTGACTTTTCTTCTAAATTTGTAAATTAAGATGGGTAGGCAGTGGGCTGCGGAGGAAATCTTTTATACAATGCCAGTTGGCAGAAACTGCTTAAAGCTCAAAACTCTCCCCTCGTTCGGGGATAATAACGTCTTTAAACCCCTCATCTTCCAGGCCTTCCTTAAAAGCCTCAAGGCTAGGTACTTCGCCATGCACTAAAAACACCTTTTTAAGATTCTTTTGGGGCTTTATAAAGTTAATAAGGTCGTCTCTATCCGCATGGCCGCTAAATACATCGGTAGTAACTACATCGGCCGCCACCGGGTACGATTTTCCCTTTAGTCGCAGGGTGCGGCTGCCGCTAACTAGTTCATAACCAGGCGTTCCCTCAGCCGAGTAACCCACCAACAATATGGTAGAGTACGGGTTTCGGATGTTCTTCTTAATGTGCATCTGCATCCTCCCGCCGGATAGCATACCCGATGAAGAGATAATAATGCATGGCTCGTAATAATTAGATATCGCCTTGCTATCCTTATAGTTATCTATTTGTATAAGATTGTCAAAGTCGAAAAGGCCGCCGTTTTCACGCTCAAACTCCTGCGCCTCATCGTTTAGCTGGTCAACATATTCTTCGTAGATTTTAGTGCTTAAAAAAGCCATAGGACTATCCGCAAATATCTTAATACGAGGCAGTTTACCCTTCTTATGCAATTTATTCAGTACATATAAAAGGGATTGCGTGCGTCCCGTACTGAAGGCCGGGATAATAAGCCTGCCCGAAATATCCACACAAGTCTGTGTAATTACCTGTTCCATAAGCTCTTCCGGGTTTTCATCCTCATGCCTGCGATTCCCATAGGTAGATTCGCATACTACGTAATCCACCTGCGGAAGTCCTTGAGGGTCTTTTAGTAAGGGGTAGCTTGCCCTGCCCAGGTCGCCCGAAAAGGCTATCTTTTTGGTAGTTCCGTCTTCATCCACCTCCAATACAATATTGGCGGCCCCCAGCAAATGCCCTGCAGGTATAAATATGACCCTCAGTCTCTTACGAACCTCGAAAGTCTGGTTAAAAGGCAGGGTAACAAAATGGGTAGTAGCGTCTTGCACCTGTTTTTCCAGGTAAAGCCCCTCCATATCGTCCTTATGCAGGCTTTTCCCATTTAAAGAAATCCTCTTTTTTAGCTTCTTTCCATTAAGCGAAGCGCTGTCATTCAATAAGATCTGTACCAACGATAAGGTGGCAGAAGTGCAGAGCACCTGCCCTTTATAGCCATTAAGAAATAACAATGGTATGTTGCCGGAATGATCGAGGTGGGCATGGGTAAGCAGTACCAAATCCAGTTCCGCAGGGTTAAAGTTAAACAGCTTAGAAGGGCTGTTGTTGTGCCGTTTGTCGTAGTCTGTCCCGCAGTCAATCAGTATTTTATAGGAGTCATTAAGCTCAAGAAGAAACATACTTCCCGTAACCTGCCTTGCCGCTCCCCAGAAGGTAAGTTTCATACCTGCAAAACTAGTTTAAAAACTTAAAATTGCAGGACTTGGGCATAAATTATATCTGGCACAAAAAACCAATGTTGAAAACTAATTTTGTGTACATTTGTGGTCTTTAAACTTATGTGGGCCAGAATAGCTGATCTTATTATTAAATTCCGCCTGTGGCTGATGATTATTACAGTTGTAATAACAGCATTCATGGCATACAAAGCCACTAAGGCAGAAATGACTTATGACTTTGTAAAGGTAATTCCCGAAGACGACCCGGAGTTTATCTATTTTCAAAAGTTTAAGCAAACCTTTGGGGAAGATGGAAATATACTGGTAGTTGGGCTGCAAGACCCTACAGTATTTAGCGACCTTAAGAAGTTCCAGG
>Ga0302315_10000221_pt1 | contig 70817 bp, 60 predicted proteins | sample III_Palsa_N3_1_FD_200532 | JGI IMG/M metagenome (GOLD analysis project Ga0302315, IMG submission 200532) | Peat permafrost microbial communities from Stordalen Mire near Abisko, Sweden - III_Palsa_N3_1 | ecosystem: Environmental > Terrestrial > Soil > Palsa > Peat permafrost | place: Sweden...
CAAGCGAGAGTTTATAATGCTTGTCTCATTTTGCTTGTTCACAAGGGAAACTTAGATTTAACAGAGAGGCAACAAGTCTTAGAGCTACTTTACCGCAGTGCTATTTGTTTTGCGATATCCGGCAAGGCTGAATTTCAAAGAGCTAGCACCTTACTTTATAACGATATTATCTCTTTTGCTGAAAAATCTCCAGAAGCTGAAATCTTAAAAAGCTCCCCCGCTTATGGAGCTGCGGTAAAAGAACTTTCAAAACAGGCACTACTATTCTATCAACAAGGAACGGCGTCTCTAGCCAGTACAAGCCACAGGCCTATAGAAATGCCGCCCCATGAGGCACGCATTGCGAAAGAGAATTAGTGCGCTACACTCATTTCATGAGAGACACAAAATTAAAATTTGGTGCTATAACTAAATTATTTCACTGGGCGATAGCCTTACTTGTGCTAATAGCAATTTGCCTGGTTTATTATACCAAGTGGGTGCTTCCACCCCACTCCCCCACAGGTGGCTATCTCATCAACAATCTTCATAAGCCCATTGGCATGACTATTCTAGGACTGGCCATTCTATATCTTATTTGGCGATTTAGTAACACACGTCCCTCGTTTCCCTCTTCCATGCAGCCTTGGGAAAAAATAGCAGCAAAGCTTGTTCATTATTTACTTTTTTTGAGTATTATCTTAATGCCGATTTCGGGTTTTATCATGTCAGTCGCTGCTGGATATCCACCAAATTATTTTGATCTTTATCAAGTCCCCCAATTTATCCAGAAAAATGAAGCGATGGCTAAATTTTTCTTTGAAACCCATGGCATAGTGGGCAATATCACCATTGCCTTAGTGGCTATTCATCTCTTAGCCGCACTCAAACATCATTTCATTAATCGAGATGATGTGCTAACACGAATGTTACGATAGTAAGGTTCCCATAAAACTCCGGCAACAGCATCTTCAGCACTCAGTGTTGCTGGAATGTTAGCAAGCCCTAATTTTTTAGCTTCTTTGACAATAGAAATCGCCATGGTGATTGCCACTTGCCTGGCGTCTTTTAAAGACGGTAATAAGGGTGTTCCTGGCGCACTTGGGGCTAGCCGGCTTAAGGTACGGCAAGCAACCATCAATAAATCATCGGTTAAATGGGCAGCTTTAGAGGCCATCATCCCTAAACCTATTCCTGGAAAAGAGAAAACATTATTGCACTGTGCAATACTAGGATGAAAGGGGCTCCCTGTTGCAACCAATGCGCGATTTTCCGTCCATTCTAAAATATTTAAAGGATCGGCTTCTGACTGTGCATTAGGATTCGACAAAGGCAAAATAATCGGATGCGGCGTATAGCTTGCCATTAATCGCACAATTTTTTCTGTAAAAGCGCCTTTGGCTGCAGCACAACCAATTAAAATACTGGGTTTAACGAGAGTCACCACCGCTTCTAAGTCAAGCGGTCCATTTGTCGTGATTTCTTTAGCAAAAGGAAGCTGAAAATCGGGCATATTCGGCGTATTTTGGGTGACTAAGCCTTCTTTATCGACCAGCCAAATTTTGTTTCTGGCTTCACTTTCTGAGATGCCAGAACGTTTTAAAAAATCCACTAAACGATCGGCAATGCCAACACCTGCAGTGCCAGCCCCTAAAATAACTATTTTTTGATCTGCCAGTATTGAGCTTGAACGATTGAGTGCCGATAAAATAGCGGCTGTTGCTACAACGGAAGTTCCCTGCATATCATCATTAAAAGTGCATAAAGTCTGTTGATATTTTTCTAAAATTCTTCGCGCATTATTACGACCGAAATCTTCCCAATGCAAAAATGCCCCTGGCATCAATTTCATCACGCTTCGAACAAATTTTTCAATAAATTGATCGTATTTTTCCCCTCGAATACGGGGGTGTCTCCAACCTAAATAAAAAGGATCTTTTAAAAGTTCTTCATTATCAGTGCCAACATCTAATAAAATAGGCAATGTATGATAAGGATTAATGCCTGCACACATGGTATAGATCATCAATTTAGCAATGGGAATGCCAATACTCCCAACACCTTGATCGCCGATACCTAACACCCGTTCCCCATCGGTGACAACAATAATGGAAATATTAGGGTGCGTTCGATTTACTAAGATCTCTTCCATTTTATCTTGTTCTGAAAAATTAATGTACAGTCCCCGCGGCTGACGATATTCGTGACTAAATTCTTTGACGGCTTGCCCAACCGTTGGGGTGTAGACAATCGGGATCATCTCCACTAAATGTTCTGAGACTAGTTTATAAAATAATACTTCATTTTTATCGTGTAAATTATTGAGATAAACATGCCGTTGTAAATCGCTTTTATATTTTTTATATTGCCGATACGCGCGTTGCACTTGTTCCTGCAATGTCTCAATTTTGGCAGGCAATTTTCCCAGCAAGCCTAGTTCGTCTCTTTCGGATTCTGTAAAAGAAGTGCCTTTATTTAACAAAGGTGTTAGTAATAATTGCTTACCACTCAGAGAAGTTTCAATCCATTCTTCTCCCGTTAAGGGATCTCGGATTGCTTCAAAAAATAACATTCACTTCTCCTTTTGTATTAACTAACCAACCCAAGTTCGCATTTCACGAAACATTCTGAGCCAAGGGCCATCCTCGGTCCAATCGAGGGGACGCCAAGGATATTGAACAGCGCGAAAAGCACGTTCTGGGTGTGGCATCATGATTAAAACGCGCCCATCGCGTGTTGTTAAGCCGGTAATTCCCAGAGGCGATCCATTCGGGTTAGCCGGATAGGTCTTTGTTTTCCGGCCACGCGAGTCTACATATCTTAAAGTGACTAATCCCCGTTTTAAAGCTTCTTCTTGGATTTCTTCACTGTCGAATTCAACTCGCCCTTCTTGGTGCGCCACTGGCACAGGGAGTTGTGTGCCTTCCATGCCTTTTAGGAAGAGAGAAACTGATTTTTGCACTTCAACCAAACACCATCGACTTTCAAATTGCTCTGAATAATTTTGAGTAAAAGCAGGCCACCATTCTGCGCCAGGAATAAGCGATCGTAACCCAGATAGCATCTGACACCCATTAGAAAAACCAACGGTAAACGTATTTTCTCTGTTAAAAAAAGCCTCGAATTGATCACTTAATAGTGGGTTAAACAGAATTTTTTTAGCCCATCCTTGCCCGGCCCCTAAGACATCGCCAAATGAAAAACCCCCGCACACTGCCATACCGATAAAGTCATTTAAGTGGATCTTTTGGGATTTCAAATCTTGCATCGTGACATTAATACACTCAAATCGTGCTTGACTAAAAGCTCCAGTCATCTCATCGTATCCTGAACACCCTTGTTCGCGCAGAATAGCAACTTTAGGCTTAGAGAGGATATGAATATAAGGCGCCGTGATATCCTCATTGAGATCAAAAGATAAATCTGCTTTTAATCCTGGATCATCTCGATCGGCAATCGCATCAAATTGTTTTTTAGCACAACGGGGATTATCACGCATTGCCTGAAGATAGAGCGCTGTTTCAGACCAAGCTTGCTGGAGATGAATGCGATCTTCTACAAAAACCACTTCCTCGTTAAAAACAACAGAGATCCTATCTCCTTTATCGAGGCTGCCAATTAAGTAACAACTACTAAGCTTTGCTTCTAAAAACTCAGCTAGAACAGACTCTACATCTTCTGAGCGAACTTGAATCACTGCTCCTAATTCTTCATTAAAGAGAATAGAGCGAATATTACGTCCTAATTCTGATACATCTACTTGGATTCCAATATGGGAAGCAAAGGCCATCTCACATAAAGTGACTAATAGACCCCCATCAGAACGATCATGAAAAGCCAGTATTTTTCCTTCCACTCGCAACTGTTGAAAAACATGAGAAAATGATTTTAATAAAGCACCTTCGGCGAGATCAGGCACGGAATCCCCTGTTTGGTGATACACTTCGGCAAATAGGCTTTGTCCAAGTCGCTGATAACCACCACTTAAATCAATATAAATTAACGCTGTTTCAGTATGGTTTAAAGCGAGCACTGGCGTTAATGTCCGACGAACGTCTTTCACTGTTCCTCTAGCGGTTACGCTAAACGTTGGCGGTATGTCCTTTGAAATTAATAGATTTTTTTGACAAGTAATTGAAACACCTAAGGATGGACAGAGAACCTCTTGCAAATGCTGAAAAACTCGATCGATGGTTTTATTCATGTCAGGTGAAAATGAAAAAGTACAATTCATTGATAAAGAGATCTCAGCAAGAGTTGTAATATCCGCAGAAGTAATGTTAGTTAATGCTTCCCCAATGGCTAAGCGAGCTGCAGCCAGCGGATCGATGATAGCAATGGGAGCACGCTCTCCCAACGCTAAAGCCTCACCCTGATGTGAATTAAAATCCGATAAGAGAACAACACAATCGGCTACTGGTACTTGCCAAGGGCCCACCATCGCATCTTGTGCGATCAAGCCTGTCGCACTTCTATCTGAAATGTTAATTAAATAAGATTTATCTGCAATTGCAGGCGTACGCAATAAACGAAAAATAGTTTCTTCTAACGTTTTTTGGCTTAAAGATAGCGAGCATAAAGGTCTTTTGGTTTCGACGACTTCTTCATTTTCCTCGTTCATCGGATTTTTTTCAAGCAGTGGACAGTGGAAATCGGAATGGGTGATGAGTTCGTTCAACAATTCGCCTGTATTTGTCAAAGCGATTGTTTGGATCAAAGGTGTTGTATAACCAAAATGGGTTTTTTGATGATGGATATCATGCATCGATTGAAAATAAGTTCGCAAATACCCACCAACCACCGGACGCCCTGTTTCATTATTAGCCTGTGCCATTTGGAGTCCATGCGTTAATAAGACCTGTAACGCATTGATATTTATTTCTTCTGTTTCTGCGGGATCTTCCCAAGCTTGGGTTAATCCAGGGATCCGTAAATGCGGCAAATTCCAATTGTTTAGGATTGCTTTTGCATCGTTCGGTATACTGCTTAACGCAAGAGGTTTTGGACTTTTAAGAAGTGTTTTTTCAAACAAGCCCTGTAATTCTTCTCGGTGATAAAAAACAGTTTCAGTCTCACGTTCGCACAATAAGCTAATAATGGCTTGTTTATCTCCCCAAGTGATTTTTTCATTGGCTTCAATATAATAAACAATACCTCGTTCTACTCGATTGACAGCTGTTAAAGCGCATTCATGAAAAAGCTCGGTCGCTTTATCCGACCACGCAGAAAATTGTCCCGGCTGCAGCGTCACAATCATGGTTAAACCCTGAAAGAGATCAGGGTTAATCTCATCAGAATAAGTTCCGTAACTTAGTAAATTAGAAACAATAGATCCTTCCGCGCTTGTTAGTGCGCGTTCTAGATCGAGCAGATGAATGAATTCCGCTTGGAGGGTATTTACTTGTGGTACTTTGGCAGAAATCTGGGTAAGCAGGCGCTCTATTCGAAAATGAGAATGGGCGAGAGGCCCCCGCATAACCTGCATATCAACCTCAAACATTATACTGACTATTGAGCGGTATACTAAGAGATTATAGGAGAATATGCAAAAAACGCTACACTAGACTTTTAAGACATCTTGCATGCTGTAGAGCCCTGGGGATTTTCCGGTGATCCATTTCGCAGCCAGCAGAGCCCCTGCTGCAAAACAATCACGATTGGTTGCTCGATGCGTAATGTCGATTTCTTCTACGCCCCAAGAAAAAAGTGCTTGGTGCATTCCAATCGCTTCCCCTAATCTTAAAGAAGAAATCTGGATCTGCTGAGGCTTTATCCCCGCTTCTTCGATCACTTCTGCCATTCGAAGTGCTGTTCCAGAAGGTGCGTCTTTTTTATGGCGATGGTGGATGTCGATAATCCCAACTTCCGCCCGTTCTTTTAAAATATCTGTCGCAACACTCAGCAATTGATAAACCAGATTTATCCCAATACTCATGTTCGGTGAATAAACAATGGGAATAAGAGTAGAAGCTTCTGTGATGAGATCTTTTTCGGTTTGCGTAAACCCAGTTGTCCCAATCACTAAAGGTACTTTTAAAGCAGATGCTATTTTGAGATATTCTAAAGTCGCGACGGGTGCAGTGAAATCGATAAAAACATCACACCTTGTCGCTTCTTTTTCGTTTGAAACAAGGGCAACAGTTTCATCTGCTACCACTGCTTTGGCGATGAGTTGCCCCATGCGCCCACGAGTCCCTGTTAAGGCAATTCGGATCACGATGGTTTTATTTCCTCAAAAAATTGTTTCACTCGCTGAAACCACGAAGCTGTTTTGGGCGCATGATGCCCTGCCCCTTCATTTAAGGTCATTTCAAATTCGTTTAACAATTCTTTTTGTCGCTTACTTAAATTAACAGGCACTTCGACAACAATACGACATAATAAATCACCGATTGCTTTACTGCGGACGGTATTGACGCCTTTGCCTTTTATTCTTAACACGCGATCAGTTTGTGTTTCAGGGGGAATTTTTAATTTAACGCGACCTTGTAGGGTTGGGACATCGATTTCCCCCCCTAAAGCAGCTACTGTGAAACTAATCGGGACTTCACAATGTAAATCGCTGCCATCGCGGGTAAAAATGCTATGTTTTCTGACCTGAATTTGTACGTAAAGATCGCCTGAAGGACCGCCATGGGTTCCGGCTTCTCCTTCCCCCGTTAAGCGAATTCTGTCGCCATTATCAACACCGATCGGCACTCGAACCGACAAGGTTTTATAATCTTGCACACGTCCTTGACCACGGCATTGAGTACAAGGATCGGTAACGACCGTACCACGCCCTCGGCAAGTTGGGCAAGGTTGTTGAATAGAGAAGAATCCTTGCTGCATACGCACTTGGCCAACACCGCCGCAACTGGTACAGGATTTAGGTTTAGTGCCTGATTTCGTTCCATGTCCCTGACAACCTTTACAACCTATCCAGGTTGGAATACGAATTTCAACGGTTTTACCCTGCACCGCTTCTTCTAAGCTTAAGTCCAGATTATAACGAAGATCGGCTCCTTGCTCGGCAAAGCCACGCGAGCCTCCGCGCGCGCCGCTACCTCCAAAAATGTCGCCAAAAATATCCCCAAAGATATCGCCAAAAGGAGAAGCACCAGCGCCACCTCCACCACCGTGACTGCCGTCTACGCCAGCATGCCCAAATTGATCATAAGCTGCCCGTTTTTGGCTATCGGATAAAACTTCATAAGCCTCAGCGACCGATTTAAAAGCCTCTTCTGCTGTCTTATCCCCCGCATTTCGATCGGGGTGATACTTCATTGCTAACTTTCGGTACGCACTCTTAACTTCGGTTTCATTGGCATTTTTGGCAACGCCGAGTACTTCGTAAAAATCTCGTTTTGCCATTAATCTTTATTCCCTTTCACTTCCTCGAATTCAGCGTCTACCACATTTTCTTGACCTTGTTCGTTTGTTGCCTGCGAATGATGATCTTCGCTGCCTGATGTTGCTGCCTCTGCGGTCCCAGCTTCTTGTTGTTGTGCATAAAGCCGTTCTGCCAATTGGCCAGAAACAGTGGTTAAGCTTTCTGTTTTCTTTTCGATCTCTTCTTTATCATTGCCTTTTAAAGCTTCTTTTAATGATTCAATTGCAGCCGTGATATTGCTTTTTTCTTCTGCAGAAACTTTATCACCCAGTTCTTTCATCGATTTTTCGGCAGCATGCATCATCCCATCGGCATGATTGCGAGCAGAAACTAATTCATGGAATTTTTTATCTTCTTCCAGGTGTGCTTCTGCATCTTTAATCATTTGTTTCACTTCTTCTTCATTCAGACCACTAGAAGCTTTAATGACTATTTTTTGTTGCTTTGCCGTTGCCATGTCTTTTGCCGAAACGCTTAAAATACCATTGGCATCAATATCGAAAGCCACTTCAATTTGAGGAACGCCTCTGGGTGCTGGTGGAATATCCGATAAGTCAAACTGACCTAAAAATTTATTGGCGCTCGCTTGTTCACGTTCTCCTTGGAAAACACGAATCGTGACCGCCGTTTGGTGATCGGAGGCAGTTGAGAAAACTTGCGTTTTCTTCGTGGGAATAGTGGTGTTTTTTTCAATCAATTTAGTCATAACGCCACCCATGGTTTCTAAACCCAGCGATAAAGGAGTCACGTCTAATAACAAGACATCTTTGACATCCCCTGATAAAACACCGCCTTGAATCGCTGCACCAATGGCAACAGCTTCATCGGGATTGATATCTTTTCGAGGTTCTTTCCCAAAAAGTTCTTTCACTACTTGCTGCACTTTTGGCATACGGGTTTGTCCACCGACCAAAATAACCGCATCAATTTGAGACATGGTTTTATTCGCGTCTTTCATGGCTGTTTTGCAAGGAACAGCTGTGTTGCTAATTAAGTCTTCGACTAAGGCTTCTAATTTGGAACGGGTCATCTTCAAGTTAAGATGTTTTGGTCCGCTCGCATCCGCCGTAATATAAGGCAAATTGATTTCTGTCTGTTCACGAGAAGATAATTCAATTTTAGCTTTTTCAGCAGCTTCTTTTAATCGCTGCAAAGCAATAGGATCATTTTTTAAATCAATCCCACTTTCGCGTTTAAATTCTGCAACGAGATAGTCCATCACCCGAACATCGAAATCTTCTCCGCCTAAGAAAGTATCTCCATTAGTCGCTAATACTTCGAATTGATGTTCGCCATCGACAATGGCAATATCAATAATCGAGATATCAAAAGTCCCACCGCCCAAGTCGTAAACAGCAATGGTCATATCGCCTTCTTGTTTATCTAAACCAAAAGCCAGTGCTGCAGCTGTCGGCTCGTTAATGATCCGTTTAACTTCTAGACCTGCAATTCGACCAGCATCTTTGGTGGCTTGTCGTTGTGAATCATTAAAATAAGCAGGAACCGTGATGACAGCGGCATTCACTTCTTTGCCCAAATAATCTTCTGCTGTTTTCTTCATTTTTACTAAGACTTCAGCAGAAATTTGGGGTGGCGCCAACTTTTGTCCATCGGCTTCTAACCAGGCATCACCATTATCTGCTTTGACAATGGGGTATGGCACAATGCCCTTATCTTTTGCCACAACAGGATCGTCAAAACGGCGACCAATCAGTCGTTTCACTGCATAAAAAGTCCGCTGAGGATTCGTAATACGTTGGTTCTTAGCCGTTCTACCCACCAGTTTTTCATTATCTTGGGCATAGGCAACAATAGAAGGAGTCGTTCTCTCGCCCTCGCTATTTTCTAAAACTTTAGCCACACCATTTTCCATGACGGCAACGCAAGAATTCGTGGTGCCTAAATCAATACCAATCACTACTTCTGACATAAATATGCTCCTCTTTTATTCATTTTCTATTCATTATCGCTATTATCATGACTAGCGCTCACCTATTGCCTAGATTGGGTCAATTATTCTGGTTTCAAGCCTCCTCGGCCTTAGAAACAATGACCCGGGCTGGGCGTAGCAGCCTGTCGTGCATTAAAAACCCTTTTTGAACCACCAATAACACTTTATTGGGCGGAACATCATTCTTCGGTTGAGCTGTTAGCGCCTCATGCAGCTTAGGATCAAAATTTTCGTTTAAGGGATTGATTTGCTTCACCCCAAACTTATCTAAAGCATCCAAAAGCAGTTTATAAGTTAGTTGAATCCCCTCGTTCAGGGCTGCTTCTTCTTTTGCCTCCGCAGTACTCAAAGCGGTCAGGGCATGCTCCAAACTATCCACAACACCTAGCAGTTCCCGAGCAAATTTTTCAATCCCATATTTATGCGCATTTTCAACATCCATCAGGGCCCGGCGGCGCATATTGTCGGCATCGGCACGGGTTCTTAAGAATAGGTCCCAGTTGTCGCTCGCTTTCTTATTCGCTTCCTCTAATGCTTGTACAGCCTCATCAATGCTTTGTAAGGATTCACTAGCATTCGAGGGAGCTCCTTGATTTAACTCAAGTGTTGTTTCGTCAATTTTAGTCACTCGCCTTATCTCCTTTACTCACCGATACGGAACAAATGGGGTTTCGACTCAGCAAATTCAATCCCCCTTCCGCGTTATTACACGGGTAATCGCATTATTCTACTAGCATTTCTAAAATCATTGCATCTCTTTCGAGGGTAAGACTAAACTATCAGTGTCGATTACTTTTAAGATTTCTGACGCCTAAGGATCCTGCTCTGATGTTGATGCATTTAACCATTCGTGATTTTGCCGTCGTAGAGTCGCTGCAATTGGATTTTAGTCAGGGAATGACGGTGATGACTGGTGAGACAGGCGCTGGAAAATCCATTTTAATCGATGCCCTGCAATTAGTTTTAGGGGAACGTAGTGATGCCAGTGTTATTCGACACGAGGCGACCTTTGCCGAAATCTCAGCGCATTATGATATCAGTACCTTGAAAGTTGCCTCAGATTGGCTGATCGCGAATGATTTAAATACAGAAGATGACTGTATTATTCGGCGGGTGATCAATAAAGATGGTCGCTCTAAAGCTTATATTAATGGCCGCGCAGTCCCTCTTAGCCAACTGAGAGATTTAGGTTGGTATTTAGTGGATATTCATGGGCAACATCAACACCAGTTACTCTTAAAGCCTGAACATCAGCGAACCCTACTCGACTGCTTTGCCGATCACGAACCCTTGATAACAGCAGTGTCAACAGTTTTTCAGACCGTACAACGCTTAAAAAAAGAAGAAACCATTCTTTTACAGCAACAAGGGCATTTAGACAAACTCGCTTTATTACAATATCAAACTCGCGAACTAGAGGAGCTAAATTTAGCAGACGATGAGCTCGCAAAGCTTGCAATAGAACAAAAAGAATTAGCGCATGCCGAACACTGGCAAGCCTTGTGCCAACAAGCCATTCAATACCTGAAAAGCGATGATAATCAAGATGTATTGTCGCTACTCTATCAGGGAAAAATACCGTTAGAGCAATTAAAAGCACATACGCCAAAATTAAATGCTTGCCACGAACTTTTTAGCAATGCCTTAATTCAACTAGAAGAAGCGCTAGCAGAACTGGAACAATTTAGTGAAACGATTTCCTTGGATCCTAATCGCTTAAAAAGCGTTGAAGATCGATTAGGCGCTATTCACGATATCGCCCGTAAACATCGTATTCAACCAGAAAATATTATTGATTATAAAAATACCTTAAATCACGACATTAACCAGCTATTAGCCTGCCAAACCAATCTTGATAATATCGGCGCTGCGATTCAGAACAGTGAGAATGCTTACAAAGTAGCAGCCGAACAATTAAGCGATAGCCGCAAAAAAGCAGCGCTGTCATTGGAAAAATTAATTACCAGCACTTTACAAACCTTAGAAATGCCAAAAGCACGTTTTAAAATTGAGTTTACTTCGAAAAATATGAGCAACCTAAGTGCTGCTGGCATGGATGACATTGAATATCTAGTCTCAACCAATCCAGGATTAGACTTGCAACCGCTTCGAAAAATTGCTTCAGGAGGCGAATTGTCGCGCATTAGTTTAGCCATTCAAGTAATCATGGCAAAAAAAATGACCACCCCAACGCTTATTTTTGATGAAGTAGACGCTGGCATCAGTGGAAAAACGGCTGAAACAGTCGGGAAATTATTGCGAAAATTGGCTAATGAAGTGCAAGTGTTATGTGTCACGCATTTACCCCAAATTGCAGCGTTGGGTCATCAACATTATCAGGTCACTAAAAATCAGACAGATTTTTCAACTTCAACTGATATTAAGCCTTTAAACGAAGCTGCTCGTGTTGAAGAATTAGCCCGAATGATTGGCGGAAGTGCTATCACTCCTCATGCCTTATTGCATGCGAAAGCGTTGTTGGAGACCGCGTAAATAACCCCGTTCGGGATTATTTTATGGTTTTAAGCTTCATTTTCTCATTAATGTCCCGATCGGGATCTTTTTTAGTTATCTCGCAAGACTCACAAACACCATAAATATTTAAAGAGTGATCTGTCATGGTGAAATTCATTTTTTTAGCAATCGCTAATTGTTGCTGTTCAATAATCGGATCGACAAACTCAGTCACTTGACCACATTTTACACAGACTAAATGATCATGATGTCGTCCATTATCTAATTCAAAAACAGAATATTCTCCCTCAAAATAATGACGGATCACTAAGCCTGCCGATTCAAACTGTGTTAACACGCGGTAAACAGTGGCTAATCCTATTTCTTCTCCTAAATCTATGAGGGATTTGTAAATGGCCTCGGCGCTTAAATGCCTGGGATCGGCTGTTTCCAAAATTTGTAAAATTTTAAGCCTAGGCCCCGTTGTTTTTAAGCCTGCTTTTTTTAAGTCACCACTTTTCAAAGTTTACCTCCCTTAAACCAAGCTTTCTAAGCTTCTTGAAATCCGCTATGATAATATTAACAAATCTAGGAATTAAGTTAATGAACTTTATACTTCGCTCTCTTCCCTGCGCATTAGCCTTGCTGGTTGGCGTTACATTGACGGCCTGTACTTTTCCACCCCGCATTTATCGGATGGATGTCCGCCAAGGCAATTACATCACCCCAGAAATGATCAATACACTCAAAGTCGGCATGAGTAAAGAGCAAGTCCTTACCTTATTAGGAACACCCGCCCTTACCCATTTTTTAGAACAAGAGCGTTGGGATTACTACTATTACTTAAAACCAGGGAATGGCGATCCCATTACTGAAAAACGCATTTCGCTCTTCTTTAAGGGCCAAAAAGTTCAACGCTTACTAGAAGAGGCGCGTTGAGCTTTTGCTTTTCGGCGTCTCGTTTCTTTGGGATCAAGCAGTAGATCCTGGTAGATTTCAACGCGATCTTCTTCTTTTAAGACGCGGTTTAACGAAACAAGCTTTCCAAAAATGCCGACTCTTCTTTCTAAATCATCTTTTTCTCGTAAGTAGCTGGGTATTTTAGCGACTTCAAGCGCGTCCACAACAGTCGTCCCTGGTTTCAGGCTCAGCTGGATTATCCTTTGTTGATTGATCTCATCAACAAAAACCACTTCGACATTAATATTTAAAGGATCAGGTTTTGGCATACAAATGCTTTGCTCTCGCTAAAAAAGCTTCGATCATCGAATCAGTCATAAAAGAAACAAACGGCCCAACTGCTAAGGCAAACAACTTGCTTTTAAAAGCAAACGCTAAATCGATGTCGACGGCACACCCACCTTCGCTTAAGGCCTTAAATTGCCAAGTCCCCTCTAATTGCTTAAAGGGCCCATCGACTAAACGCATTTCAATACGATGATTTGCCTCTAAGCTATTTACCGTCGTTAAAGCGTATTCTAGGCCTTTTTTTGCTACTTTGATCGTGGCTGTTAGTTCTTTATCAGAGCGAGTATGAATAAAAGCTGCCCGACATCCAGGCAAAAACAAGGGATAATGTTCGATATCATTCACAAGATTGTACATTTCTGCGGTGGTATAAGGAACATGAAGTCTTTTTTTTACCTTGATCATTTTTCTATCTTTAATGCTATTCGAAATAAAAAACTTAAGCTACAATCCTAAAATCATGGAAAAATCAGCTAAGCCCCAAACGACTTCTAAAACAATCGCTTTTAACCGTAAAGCTACACACGAGTATACACTGGAAGAGCGTTATCAGGCAGGTATTGTCTTAGAGGGATGGGAAGTTAAAAGCCTTCGAGCCGGAAAGGCACAGATCATGGAAAGCTATGTCTTGCTAAAAAAAGGCGAGGCTTGGCTGATTGGAGCGCATTTAAGCCCGTTATTGTCTGCCTCTACTCATGTTCACCCTGATCCGACTCGTAGCCGTAAGCTCTTGCTGCATCGCCGAGAACTAGACACGCTTATCGGCTTAATCGAACGACGTGGTTATACCCTGATCCCACTTTCACTCTTTTGGAGTCGCGGGCGCGTGAAGATCGAGATTGGTTTAGCCAAAGGTAAAAAAATGCATGACAAGCGCGCTAGCGAAAAAGAAAAAGACTGGCGGCGCGAAAAAGAACGCCTACTCAGACTCAAAAAATAAGCACTTTTGTCTTGCCTAGTACTTTAAGTTTTTGGAAAATTCCATAAAAGATAAAGTCATTGTCTCTAATCGTTTCTGTTGCTCAGCGCTTAGCAATGCCCCTGCTTCATCGAAAGCCTGGTGTGCTGAAGCCAAAGAAAACATCCCAGGATAAACAAAGGCGTTACAGTATTCGAAGGGGACTCTAAGATGCCAAAGACCACGATTTCCGCCGACTAACCCCATCGAAGCAGATAACAGTAATACGGCTTTATTGCTCCACGGAAAAGGTTGAAAACGTGAAATCCAATCGAAGGTATTTTTAAAATGCCCTGGATAAGAAAAATTATACTCTGGAGATGCAATAATTAAGGCTTCTACACCCTCTAACTTTTCTTTAAATCGCTGAGCCGCCTCCGGCAAGCCTTTAGTTACTTCAACATCGCCGTCATAAGCGGGCATTACATAATCTAATAAATCCAAATGCTCTACGTTCACCTCAGAATGATTTTTCTTAATCGCTTCTGTCGCTAGGACAAGTAATTTTTTATTATAAGAATCTTTTCGTAACGATAAGGAAAATGTTAAAACTTTCATGCGTCTTTCTCCATTTTGCTAAAGGGCTTCCCTAGTTAGGCTTCTTAAACTTTGACCCTATTCTATCTATTATAAGCAAAATTTGTAACAGGTGGATGGTATTCGGATCCCAATCTGGTCTAAACTGTTAGCTCTTAACAATATGGATTAGGTAATCAACTTATATGAAGCCCAAAATATACAAACGATTATATTTTCAAATCCTCTTTGGCATTGCGTGCGGCATCACACTAGGAACCTTCTTCCCAGAAACAGCAACGAGCATGAAGCCTTTTGGGGATGCTTTTATCCGATTGATTAAAATGATGGTGGCACCCATTATCTTCTGTACGATCGTCGTCGGTATCGCCAAAATGGGTGATATGCGGGAAGTTGGGCGAGTTGGCTTAAAGGCGCTTATCTATTTTGAGGTCGTGTCGACCCTAGCCCTGATTATCGGTCTTGTCATTGTTAACCTCTATAAGCCAGGCTTTGGCATCAATGCCGATCCTTCTAGTTTAGATGCAGGCGTTGTGAGTGTTTATGCCACACGGGCAGAGGCTCTGAGCACCCTCGACTTCTTTATGAATATTATCCCGACAACCGTGGTCAATGCTTTTGCGCATGGTGAAATTTTACAAGTTTTGCTATTTTCAGTTTTATTTGGCATTTCACTTTCTCAGTTTGGCGAAAAAGGGAAAATGCTGGTGCGCTTGCTCGATCAATGTTCGCATGCCCTCTTTGGGGTGATTGGCTTGATCATGAAAATTGCGCCATTCGGTGCATTTGGTGCGATGTCGTTTAGCATTGGGCGCTATGGTTTTGCAACGCTCTTACCCTTGGGTAAATTAATGTTTGGCGTTGCCAGTGCTTGCGTTCTATTTATTATTCTAGTGTTGGGACCTATTTTACGTCACACGACCGGTTTTAGTATTTGGAAATTTTTAAAGTATATTAAAGAAGAAATATTTATTGTTCTTGGAACTTCTTCTTCAGAAGCCGCCCTTCCTCGCATGATTACTAAATTAGAAAATTTAGGCTGCGCTAAACCAGTGGTTGGTTTAGTCATTCCTACTGGTTATTCTTTTAACCTAGATGGCACTTCTATTTATTTAACCATGGCAGCTTTATTCATTGCACAGGCAACAAATATAGATTTGTCTTTATATGAACAGTTATCTTTATTAGGCATTTTAATGCTCACTTCTAAAGGCGCTGCTGCTGTTCCTGGGGGTGGATTTGTGACCTTAGCCTCTACCCTCGCAACAACCAATACGCTTCCTGTGGCAGGTCTTGCGCTGTTAATTGGGGTTGATATTTTTATGTCCGAAATCAGAGCTGTCACCAATTTAATTGGTAATGGGGTTGCAACTATTGTGGTCTCCAAATGGGAAAAAGCACTCGATTTTAAGAAAGCAATTCGTGTCTTAAACGGCGAAACGATGCTTGAAGCGGATAGTCCTGAGGAAGTTTCCGATCAAACAATCGAGAATGATCTTGAACTTGAAAATCAATCTCTGATGGATTAATCCATGTACCAAAGCGATTTATCTGGAAAAATATGCCTAATCACTGGTGCCTCCAGTGGTATTGGTTATGAAAGCGCAATCGCCTTTGCAAAGACTAAAGCGAAACTCATCTTATGCGCTAGACGTGAAGAACGCTTAAATGAACTGGCGAGCAAGCTTCAAAAGGAATATCAAGCCGACGTTTTCATCTTAGTTTTAGATGTTTCAAAATCAGACGATGTCCTTGAAAAGCTTAAAAATTTGCCTAAAGACTGGCAGGAAATTGATATCTTACTAAACAATGCAGGGATGGCCAGAACCAAAGATACTTTGCATGAAGGAAATCCAGCTGATTGGGATGAAATGATCGACACCAACATTAAAGGTGTTTTATTAGTCTCCCGTGCCATTATTCCAGGCATGGTAGAACGACAAAGAGGCCATGTTATTAATGTTGGTTCAGTGTCTGGGGAAGAAGTTTATCCCGGTGGCGGCGTATATTGTGCGACTAAACATGCTTTGCGCGCGATTACCAAAGGCTTTTGCATGGAATTGTTGGGTAAAAATATTCGGGTGACCTCTATTAATCCAGGGGCGGTAGAAACTGAATTTAGTCTTATGCGATACCGCGGCGACATAGAAAAAGCTGCCGCTGTTTATCAAGGGATGACACCGCTCTCCCCGAAAGACATCGCAGAGGCTATTTTATATGCAGCGACTTGTCCAGCTCATGTCAATATTGCCGAAATTAAAATTATGCCGACTGATCAAGCCTCTGTCGGGATGACTCATCGAAAAAGGAGTTAGTCATGAAAATTCTTTGTGTGATCCCCAGCCGTATTGGTTCTACCAGAACGCCTCGAAAACCTTTATTACCTATTCAAGGAAAACCCATGGTTCAATGGGTGTATGAAAATGCGAGCCGTTGCCAAATTTTAAGCAAAGTCGTCGTTGCAACCGATAGCGAAGAGATTGCAGAAGTCATCCATAAAATAAATGGTCATGTCGTCATGACCGATCCAAATCTTCCAACAGGGACCGACCGAGTAGCCTGTGTGGCAGAGCAATTTCCAGAAATGGAAGTGGTGATTAACCTGCAAGGAGACGAGCCTTTTATTAAACCAAAAATGTTAGAACAATTGGTCAGCCCCTATTTACAAGGGGAACGGCCTGAAATGACAACGCTCGCTTACCCACTCAATAAAGAAACAAGCTATCACAATCCTGGAGCGGTTAAAGTGATCACCGACTTAAAAGGTAATGCGATTTACTTCTCACGTTCGCCTATCCCCTATTTTAGACAAGATGTTCCAGCACCGGTATATCACCATATGGGTCTTTATGCGTTTCGTCGAGACTTTTTATTATCGTATCGCGACCTTCCTCAAACGCCTCTTGAACTGGCTGAATCGTTAGAACAATTAAGGGTGATGGAAAATGGATATAAAATAAGGGTATGTCTCACAGAAGAAAGAACTTTAGAAATTAATACCCCTGAAGAATATGAACAAGCTCAAAGTTTCGAATATACGGCATAATAATCAAAATAGTATCTATTTATGGCATTGATCTCTTTAGAAAACGTTTCCTTAGCTTTTGGTGAAGCCCCACTCTTAGATAATGCTAATTTACGCATTGAAGCGGGAGAACGTATTTTTCTTATTGGGCGTAATGGCACGGGAAAATCTTGTCTATTAAAAGTGATCTTAGGCCAGATGAGTGTGGATCACGGTAAAATTCATCGCAGCGCTGGTATTAAAATTGCAGAGCTTTCCCAAGACTTACCCAATTGTTACGATAAATTGGTGTACGATATTGTCGCGGAAGGCTTACAAGAGGTGGGTCTGCTTTTGAAAGAATATCACCACTTAATCCAACATCCGCCTGAATTTAATGATCCTGTATGGCTAAAAAAATTAGAACTCACCCAAAAAGAACTAGAAGTGAAACAAGGATGGCAGTATGTACAAGCTATCGACACGATATTAACCCGCTTAGAATTACCCGCTGACAAAAAATTAGGGGCTTTATCGGGTGGATGGCAAAGACGAGTCGCCTTAGCACGTGCTCTAGTGAATGCGCCGGATCTTTTACTTCTCGATGAACCGACGAATCATTTAGATTTAGCTGCTATTCAGTGGCTAGAAGAGTATTTAATGCAATATTCAGGTACTGTCTTATGTGTCACTCATGATAGGACTTTTTTGAAAAAACTCAGTCAACGGATTCTTGAATTAGACAGAGGACGCTTAACTTCTTGGGGCAGTGGTTTTGATCAATACATTATTGATAAAGAACATTTTTTAGCAACGGAAGTCAAACAAGATAAATTATTTGATAAAAAATTAGCCAAAGAAGAAGCTTGGATCAGACAAGGGGTAAAAGCGCGTCGAACTCGTAATGAAGGTCGCGTACGAGCCTTAAAATCCTTACGACAAGAGCGCCAAATGCGTATTGAATTCCAAGGAAAACCAACCTTCTCTGGCAATCTTGCCAAAGCCTCAGGTGAGCTAGTGATCGATGCAGAAAATATCTGTTACAGCATTCAAGAGAATGTTCTAATTAAAGATTTTTCCATTCGAATTTTCAGAGGCGATAAAATTGCCTTGGTAGGGGCTAATGGGATTGGAAAAAGTACTTTATTAAAAATACTACTCCAGCAACTAGAACCACAAGCCGGCACAGTCAAGCTTGGGACTAATTTACAAATTGCCTATTTTGAACAGCTTCGAAGCGGTATTGATTTCGAACTCTCTGCGGTTGAAAATGTTGCTAGTGGTAGAGAAATGATTGAAGTGAACGGAAAAAGTAAACATATCGTTAGCTATCTCTCCGATTTTCTCTTTACCCCTGATCGGATGCGAACACCTGTTAAAATGCTTTCTGGTGGCGAATGTAATCGTCTACTCCTCGCAAAACTTTTCAGCTTGCCAAATAATTTATTGGTTTTAGACGAACCCACTAACGACTTAGATATTGAATCTTTAGAGCTTTTAGAAGAAATATTATCCAATTATCCGGGCACTATTTTATTGGTTAGCCATGATAGAACCTTTGTGAATGAAATAGCCACCAGCACCCTTTATTTTGAAGGCGCTGGAAAAATAAGTGAGTATGTTGGAGGATATGATAGTATTCCACTAAATGCCCCTGCTAAGATCACCGAAAAAAATAATGCTATTCCTCAAAAAAAACCTTCCAATACAACTGTTGTTTTGAATGGAAAACTTAAGAAAGAACTCGAAGCAATTCCGCAAAAAATCGCTACTTTAGAGCTTCAGCAAGCAGAGCTGCAAGCAGAAATTCAACAGTCAGATTTTTATACTAAATCACAAGCTGACGTTGCTGAAACGCTAAAAAAATTAGCGAAAACTGAGCAAGACTTAAAAAAAACCTATAAACGCTGGGAAGAGTTAGAAGCTATTTCCTTGACTTCTCCTCGATAAATCGATAGAATTTCTACATTAAAAACCTGAGAATTTATCATGAATGAGTGTATATCTCATCTAATTGAAACACTACAAACTTTTCCTGCCGAAATAATGGGGGTAATCACCTATTTAACAGCACTTGGGATCCTATTTTTATTACACCAATTTTTTGAAAAAGAAGGGCTTTACCTTTTTATCGTATTAGCAGTTGTTATTGCCAATATTCAATCCCTAAAAGCCATTGAAATTAGTTTTTTTAATTCCCCTGTGGCTATGGGCACTATTCTATTTACCAGCGCCTTACTGGCAACCGATCTGTTGGCTGAATTTTATGGTCGTCGATATGCAACTAAGGCTATTTGGTTAGGGTTTGCAGGGATGTTAATGATGAGTGTTTTTATGATTTTAACGCTCGGCACCAAAACAATCTCCGCCGATCCTGGTACTGAACTTTATCGCTATGTTGAAACACATCAAGCTATGGCAGTCCTTTTTATGCCTGCTCCTGCCTTATTATTGGCAAGTCTCATTGCCTATTTAGCCGGACAGTATATTGATATGAGTGTTTTTCTCTGGTTAAAAAAACGGACGAACAATCGTTTTCTTTCTGCCCGAACCTTGGTTGCAACGCTTTTCTCAGCCCTCATTGATAACTGTATTTTCAGCATTTTAGCTTGGCGTATTTTTTATCCTCTTGCCATTGATCTTAAAACTTTTATATTCACTTATATTTTAGGTACCTTTAGTTTACGAGTCCTGATAAGCCTTGCTAATATGCCTTTTACGTATTTTCTGGCCCGTTATAAGGCCCCTACCCTTCAAACAACTTGACCTGCGGCCCAACCTGAGCTCCAAGCCCACTGAAAGTTAAAACCGCCTAACCAACCACTGACATCTAATACTTCTCCAATAAAATAAAGTCCTGAGAACTGATTTGCTTCTAGTGTTTTAGAAGAAAGCGCTGTAGTGTCCACTCCCCCTAAGGTTACTTCTGCTGTCCGATACCCTTCGGTCCCATTAGGCTTTAAGATCCAATGGCTTAACAGATGGCCAATGTTTTGTATTTCTTGAAAAGAAAAGCTTTGTAGTTCTTTGGCTGCCATTTCAGTATCTAAAAAAATTTCAAGCACCCGTTTGGGTAATAAATAAATCAAGGTATTTTTTAGACTTTTTTGAGGGTTTTTTGTTTTTTCTAATTTTAAATATTCGCCGAGATCTCCAGCTGGCCATAAATTAATTTCTATTGTCTCGCCAGGTTCCCAGTAAGAAGAGATCTGTAAAATGGCAGGACCACTCAAACCTCGATGTGTGAATAGGATATTTTCACGAAAGCGTGTTTTTTCATGCGATACAAGACTTTCTATGGATACGCCAGATAAAACTGCTAATCGTTCTTTATCTTCCTGATGCAAAGTGAGTGGTACTAAACCTGCCCGGGTTGGCCAGATTTTAAGGCCAAACTGTTCGGCTATTTTATAGCCAAATGGACTAGCACCCATTGTCGGAATAGATAACCCACCGCTAGCAATCACTAAAGATTCGCTGTCAAAATGCTGCTGTTCTGATTTTATTTTAAAATGTCGATCTGCAATACATGCGATATAATTAACTTTTGTATTTAAGAAAATCTGAACGTTAGCCCGTTCACATTCGAGCAAGAGCATATCGACAATATCTTGTGACTTATTGTCACAAAATAATTGCCCTGCTGTTTTTTCATGAAAAGGGATCTGATGTTTTTTAACGAGATCAATAAAATTCCATTGGGTATAGCGCTTTAGTGCCGATTTACAAAAATGTCGGTTATGCGAAAGATAATTTTCAGGGTTAATATTAAGATTCGTAAAATTGCAACGCCCTCCCCCAGACATGAGGATTTTTTTACCCGCTTTGTTGGCATGATCAAGGACGACGACTCGCCTCCCGCGCTTGCCCGCTTCGATAGCACACATTAAGCCTGCCGCCCCAGCCCCAATAATAATGACATCGTTTTTTTTCATCAAAACTCAAATTCCTTACACGTTCTGATGTTTCATTTGGGTGAGATATTTATCCAGACTATTGGCAAAAGTGGCAATTTCTTTTTTACTAAGCGTTGGCGGACCGCCGCTGATCATCCCAGCGCCCCTTAGCTCTGCATTTAAATTTCGGATCGACAAACGTTCTTTAATATTTTTTTGAGTATAGAGTTCACCTCTTGGATCGAGCGCTGTGCAACCTTTATGTACGACTGCATCGGCCAATGGAATATCGGCCGTAATCACTAGCTCTCCTGGGGTTGCCTGCTGAATAATTTCATTATCGGCGACATCAAAACCAGAGCCTACTAATCTCTTTTTGATAAAAGGAGACATTGGAACAGTGAGTGGTTGGTTAGCTACAAGCGTCATGGGTATTTTAGTTCGAATGGCGGCACGATACAAAATATCTTTAATCACTCTGGGACAAGCGTCCGCATCAACCCATATATGCATTAGGATCCAACTCAAAATAATAAGCAATACATCTAACATAGATTATAAAAGTATAATAAGCATTATTTTAAAATAACTTTTAATCAGTTAATATACTCCAGCTTTTAAACGCATTTTATCTCGAGACCTCTCATGTCGCCACTTTTTTTTACCGTTGTTATCATCTGTGTATTAGCAGGAGCTGAAGTCGATCTTTTTATTCCGAGCTTTCCTGAATTACAAAAGGTCTTCGATCTCTCACCCTTTATGGTCCAATTGACCTTAAGCGCTAATTTTGTGTCTTATTGCCTCTGCTCTTTATTCATTGGCATTATGGGCGATCGTTACAATCGACGTCATGTGATGTTAGGTAGCCTTGGCATTTTTGTGCTAGGCAGTATTTTCTGCGTATTTGCGCTTAACTTCCCGATGCTCATTTTGGGACGCTTTTTACAAGGCGCAGGCATGGCAGGCCCTGCTGTCTTGGCTTTTGTGGTTATTGCTGATAAATATCCGATCGAAAAGCAATCTGCTATGTTAGGCATGTTAAACGGTGTTGTCACCCTCGCCATGGCCTTTGCCCCTGTGGTTGGCAGCTATGTTAATTTATATTTTAATTGGCGTGGAAACTTCGTCATTTTACTAGGACTTGGGATCGCAGCCCTCATCGCCAGCTATTTTGTTATTCCCAATCGCAAGGCTGATCCCACCATATCCTTATCGTTAAAATCTTATGGGGCGCTATTAGCCTCTAAAAAATTGATGATGTTTGTGCTGACAATTTGCTTTCTGGCTTCTGCTTTTTGGACATTTATTGGCATGGCACCCATTGTCTATATGGAAGGTATGGGCGTTAATTTAAAGCATTTTGGATTTTATCAAGGCGCTGTTGCGGGTGCTTTTTCAATTTTGAGTCTGCTCAGTCCAAAATTATTAGCCAGTTTCGGCAAAAAAAATTGCTTATACTATTCTATTATTTTATACGTCATTGGTTCTGTACTATTGACTGCTATCATGCTGCTCGGAATCGAAAGTCCTCTGATGGTCACTGGCGTGATGATTATCTATGCTGTCGCTGCTGTTTTTCCGGTCAATATTTTATATCCTGAATCACTTGAGCTCATTCAAAATTCAAAATCTAGAACCGCTGCTATCATCAATAGCGGTAGGCTTTTGTTAACCGCTGCTATGTTAGAACTTGTCAGCTACTATTATGTTGGAAAATTTCTTCCACTCGGGATAGCCATCATTGGCATGATAGTTTTAGGATTACTTTTCATTTGGGCAATCTTGCGTAAAGAGTGGATCTCTATTGAGTAGTGTTCTCTGTTTCAAAAACAGGTGCATATCAACCATTAAGTTTATAAAAAATATGCCGATATACCGCTTAGCTTAGCTATTTTGGATGAACTACTAAATGATAAAATCACTCTCTCTCGTTGCAGCGATGTTGTGCTTATCTGCTTGTGTTGTGCCCAATAATGCGGTTGTTTATGAACCACCTGTGGTCAACGGAAATCCCGTACTCGTTTATCCTGCAGAGCCTCTGGTCGGAGAAACAGTGATTATTGAGGGAAGGCCCTATTATCGGCATTACCACAACGGCGCTCCTTATTACCATCATTCAAGACATTTTTAGTAGTATTATTACTCTAAATAAAATTTACCTGTCTGCTCGTTATAGGTAAATAATTCGGCATACCGCCCCCAGGATATTACTGCTCTCATTGTTTCTTCAGCGGCTTCTTCTGGCATATAATCTTCAATTTCATCGCGAAAACGGCTTATCGGGGCGATATGATCTCGCCGTTCGTCTAGCACACTTCGAATGCGGGCAGCCAATGGGACATAGCTTTGTAAATGATCTCTAAAAAGTTTCTTTCGTTGATCGATATCACCACCTGAAAATTCTTTACCTTTATTAGTTAAATGCACATCGGCGCCATCTAATTCACAAAAACGAAATAATTGCAATGTTTCGGCAATATGTAAAATTTCATCCGTATCTAAGCTTAATGTCACTGCCAATTCAGGCAAATCGGCTTTTCCATTGTACACTGTAAACAAAGTCTCCATAAAACCTTGTAAAATATTAGTAGAAATAGGCAGCAAAACCATCCCAATTCCTGTGCCAGGAAAGAAGCTATCTTTACTGGGAGGACGGGTATCTTTCGAAGTCATTTTCTCATAAATGCTATCAACTAAAGCTCGAAAATCTGGGGCTAAACGATTACGAGGTCTTGGCATCGAAACATTAATCTCAGCAATAATTCTGCCCGGATTAGACCCAAATATCAGGATACGATCGGCCATTAAAACAGCTTCTTCAATATTGTGAGTAACCATCAAAATAGATTTAATCGTTAATTGACCTTCAATCCATAAATCCAATAAATCCGCCCGTAAAATTTCAGCAGTCAAGACATCTAGTTCTGAAAAGGGTTCGTCCATCAATAAAAGAAACGGTTTAACCACCAATGCCCGTGCTAGCCCAACACGTTGTTGCATTCCGCCGGATAATTCACGTGGAAAAGCATTTTCATTTCCATCTAAACCAATTAAATCGATAGCCTTAATGGCGCGACGATGTCTTTCTAAAGGATCAACTTGCTGTGCTTCTAACCCCAGTTCTACATTTTCTAAGACTGTTAACCAAGGAAACAAAGCAAATCTTTGAAACACCATGGCAATTCCTTCACGAGGCCCTGCTATCGGTATATTTTGCAGGCTAATCGTGCCTTCAGTGGGATGAACCAAGCCTGAAATAGAACGCAGTAATGTAGATTTACCTGCACCCGAACGTCCCAATAAACACACAATTTCATCTTCATACAACGTAAAATTAATATCATCTAATACCAAAAAGTCACCACCTGAACCTTTGCGATAAAAGTGTCGTACGTTTTTTACTTCAACAATCGAATTTTGTTTTTGCATAGGTAACTACTCTCTTCCTTGTGTTACTCAAGTCCGGTCAATCGTGCGGCCCGTATATACAGTCGTCGCCAAAGTAATCGATTAAGCATAATGACATAAATAGACATAACCCCTACCCCAAGCACGACTTGATGAAAGTCTCCAGCCGTGGTGGCCGAAGCAATAAAAGCGCCTAATCCCCGCGCTTCCAAAGTCGTTGTTCCCCAACTCACCACTTCTGCTACAATACTGGCATTCCAAGATCCGCCCGTTGCGGTGAGAGCGCCAGTGATATAATAGGGAAATATTCCAGGTAAAATAACTTTACGCCACCATGTCCACGATCGTACTTGGTAAATATTAGCGGCTTCTTTTAGATCATTTGGAAACGCACTGACTCCCGCAATCACATTAAAAAATATATACCACTGTGTGCCTAAGATCATGAGTGGCGACAACCAAATATCTTTATTTAAATCGTATTTTACAATAATAACGACAAAAACTGGGAATAAAATATTTGCGGGGAATGCAGCTAAGAATTGTGCGATTGGTTGCATAAAAGCTACAAACTTTGGGCGCAAGCCAATCCAAACCCCAATGGGCACCCAGATCAAACTCGCTAAAAAAACCAATATCACGACTCGAAGTAAAGTCACGCTACCTAAGCAGAGAACATTCCAGATCATCTGCATCGTCACGCCACCAGTATAAAGATAATGGGCTAAAAATAAAAAAGAACCAATCACTAATATATATAAAAATATGAACCAAAAAACGTCTATTATTTTATTGGCTTGACTATTTTTTTGAGAGACAGGGTGAAAAGAGCGGCCTGCATAAGGCAATTTGATATTTAAAACCATCTTGGCTAATGTATGAAATGGTGCAGCCACTGTTGACAAAATATTAACTTTTTTAATGATATCGTAAACCCAAGAATTCGGTTTTTGCTGGCTTGCCGTTTGCCCCATGTTAAATTTATCTGACCAAGCGACAATGGGACGAAAAATAATTTGATCATAAATAAGGATAACAATCGTCATCATGAGTGTTGCCCACCCGACGGCTGTGATATCTTGATTAGCAATCGCAGTCCCTAACCATGACCCAATGCCAGGTAAAGAAATTTGGGTATTTCCAACAGATATTGCTTCTGAAGCGACAACAAAAAACCAACTTCCAGACATCGACATCATGGTATTCCAAACTAGACCTGGGATAGAAAATGGGACTTCTAAGCGCCAAAATCTTTGCCAGCTATTCAGACAAAATTGTGCGCTAGCCTCTTTTAAATCTTGTGGCACCGTTCGCAACGATTGATAAAATGAAAAAGCCATATTCCAAGCTTGACTCGTAAATACGGAAAAAATGGCTGCTATTTCAACGCCTAATTGATTATTCGGAAAAAAACCCATAAAAAAGGTAACAGTAAATGTTAAAAAACCTAAAACCGGTACAGATTGTAAAATATCCAGCGCAGGAATGATGATTGTCTCTGCCCTTTTACTTTTAGCGGCTAAAGTCGCCACAATGAAAGTAAAGGCTAATGAAACAAAGATGGCAGCGAACATTCGTAACGTCGTATATAAGGCATATTTCGGTAATTGACTGATCGATAATTCAATCGGTGTGGCCTGTAGTTTAGCCAACGGTTGGTGCATTCCCTCTACCCCAACAGCGATCAAAGCAAAGACTGCCAGAATGAAGATTAACGCAATGGCATCGTATGAATTGGGAGAAAACTTAGATTGTTTTAAAAAAACTGAAATTTTAAGCTTTGAGTGATATGCCATAGGGGATAGGTCGCCTTTTTATAGCTCCGAAATTTACTCCAGATATTATAGTTCAAATGGGCTCCCTCTGGTTTTATAGGGGCAACTCCAGGGGGAACTCCAATTACCATAAATTTAGTCATCAGGCATTTCTTTCTCTTCCCTGCTTTTGTCTAAACCCTTCATTTTTTCTAAATGATGGCCCGGCATAAAAAATGCGTTAGCAATAAGTGTTGGGATAATAGCACTAGCGATAACGGTTGCTATTAAAAAGGAATATTGACTCGTGTAATAATATGATGATTAAGTCCAAATAAAGCTGAAATACTACCAAAGGTAAGACCTGTCGACATTAATAATCTTGTATACATTGCTTCTTTGTTTGGCGTTTTATAAATTTTTGTGACTGGATAAACGCCGACAAATTTTGTTAAAATTTTTGCGGCTATTAGCAGTATAAATGTGGTCAATCCCGAAAATAGAGCGGGTACTGATACAAAAGATCCAGCTCTAATAAAATAAAATGGCGTTAATAATCCAAATGCCATCGTACGGAGCCTTCTAATAAGGATATGATTTTTTCCTACTGTTCCAGCTAATACCATTCCAATAATATAGGCCGGTAATACTGCCTCACTGCCCGCCCACGAAGCAAGTGCCCCCATTCCAAATAAACAAAATAATAGATATTTTACTTCCATTTCTGACGGTTTTTCACCAAAATAGTTAAATATTCGTGGAGTTATCAATGGTAAAATAACAAAGACGATGAGTCCAACCACGAAGAAAATAACCGTTTTTATCGTAAAAGGCGAAAATAAAAAACCGAGCGCTAATACAGTGCCTAAGTCATTAATAAAACAGGCAGCAAGCAGTGTTTTTCCATAATTGGTTCTGCTTAACCCGGACTCTAACATCACGGCATAGACCACTGCCACTGATGTTGTGAAAAGCGCAACACCTGTTAATAGACTGGCTTGTTGCGACCACCCTAAACAGTAATAGACAATCGCTGTGCATCCCAAAAATGGTGCAACAAAGCCACTAAGCCCTACAGCCGTCGCTTCTTTCCATTTTAGCTTAAATACAACTGGATCTAATTCAGCGCCTGCCAGAAAAGTTAAAAGGATCGCTCCAGTGCTGGATAAAAACTTAATCCAAGGCTCATCACTCCCTAAAGCAAAGCCGCCTATAAACATCACAATAAGAAACTGAACTAATATTCCAACAAAAATTTCTGTTAGTGCTATGGCAATTTTGAACCAATGAGATATTAATGTTGCGAGCAATGCTAGCCCTAACCATAATGTTGCAAGGGTTAATACGTCCAATACTCTCTCTCTTTGGGTAAAAAAATAATTACATAAAACTATAGGCTAAAAAAAGAATCTATTAAACCAATTATATTTTTTATCATTTTCAGTCTAATGACTTCCATCTTGATCTGAGGTGACCCTCCAAAAGGGAAAATTTTGTCTATTTTTTTCAATTTGTTCAGCTATTAACATTCACCTACCTGAGAGTTTACAACTACCCAAAGACAACTCTTCATATTTTCGTTTCTTTCCTTTTATATCTTGGGATTCAATAGGAAACTTCTGTACTTTTTCTGGATTGAGCATTTGAGCGTTTTTGATACATTCCAATATCGTCCCTCGTACTCCACCCAAAAATCTGCTCAAGAAAACTTCTTCCGCTTTTGCATTTTGGGGGATATATTGTGTTATTGCCCTGGCAGCTAGAAAAAATAAACTACTGCCTGTTTTAGCATGGCTGCTCTCTGGTAGACATCTAGCAATCGTTTTTGATAGAATCCGTTCTGCCAATTTGTATTGAATTTGGAAGTAATCTAAAGAATTTTCCTTAAAAAAGAGTTCTAAGCCTTTCACTTCTGTTAAATTCGTACAACTTTCCTTAAAAAAATTTTTTAAAGTTTCCAAATGTACCGGTATTAAGTCGAGGCCTGCGCTCTCCGTTAAGTCTAAAGTGCTTATTTTTGGAAACTTTCTTAGAAATTCCCAAAGGATATGAATTCCTGGGTATTGTTTAAGAGGGCCTAAATCTTCATCGTTAGCGCTAAATCCGCAATTGTAATATTGACCAAGGTAAACAAATGTAGAAAGCTTTGGAAGATCCAATGCGGTGATAAAAGGGTTTATGTGTTCAACCTCAGTCCACCACATGTCTTCTTCTGGATCCTCTCCACAGGTCAAGGTTGCTAGCAGTCCACAACAATTGACTGCATCACCCAAAGCAATTGCATCTGTTGGGCTTAATCTATTGAAATCGATATTTCGTAAGTCCAATGTATGCAAGACCTCACATTCCTTGAGTGCATTAATAAATTGTCTAAATAATCCTACATGTTGTGGTTCAGGTGCAACAAGGTCATTTACCTGTGCATCTTCGTCTTGATCTTCCACAAGACTAACTAAACTAAACACATCAAATGATAATGCTTGCAATTCCTTTCTTTGAGCTCTTGTATATCCGATGAATTCTTGGATTGTAATTTCGTTTGCAATCATAATTTGCCTCTTAACTTTGGCTGTTATTACAGTCAAACAGAGTAACATCATTGAAAATAATAGTCAACTTTCTATCTAACTTGTGCTCTCGAGCAAATTATTGCTCAAATCTATACAGTTTTTCCTACATTTCTTGCATCTGGGAATATACTTGTCCTGGTCTGATCTCCCCCTAATAAAGTGTCAGACACTAATTTTTTTCAAAAAATTTTCAATGATATCAACGTCTCGCAAGTCCTTAGCTCTACTCATTTTTCGTTTGTAGTACAACACATGCTCAAGCGACTCAAAAGGCAATTCTTCGATAATATTGGCCTTAGCAATGCGCTCCAAAATCGTCGGATCGAGAATATCTTTTTTCAGCGTATAAAAAGATCCCTCAAAAAATGCCTCTATGTTTTTTCCAGGAAAAACGACCTTTTTAATGTTATGTGCAATTGTCACACCATAACGTGCTGCAAGTACATTCCATAATTCTAAATTCACAATAATATCAATATCACCAATTTCTCTTAAATGGCGAATACCCAATGGTCCACTGCCCGTTATGGCATATTGACCCAACGGTAATTGTAATCTTTCTAATTCAAGAAATTTTTGTCGGTTTTTTTCAATTTGTTCAACTGTTAACATTTTTATATGCCTTTAAAGATTAAGAGGTGATTGTTGTAGCCTGATAAGATCCTCTTTTAGCAAAAGGCCTTTTGCAGTAAGACGATATTTTTGTTGGCTACTCTTGGGTTTGTCAGGAGCAGTCATTTCCACACATTTAGCCTTTAGTGGACGAATCATGTCACCTGTACCAGTTCCTATACGTTCGATATACTTGGTAAGATATAGTGGATCAGCTAACAACAGATTATGTGGAACCGATGGATGAGGATGACGCAGCTTTTCCAGAGTCCATGAGGGTGGTAAAGCACCGGGATTCCAGACTTCTAGCCGATTAGCAAACAGCATCACTTTGCACACTACTGATAAAAACGCGCAATGGTTTCATGTAAACTTTACTCTCCAAAAACAATGCTAAATTTCTTTTAACTTGCGTTTAATCTCTACTACTCTAAAGGTGCTCATCAATGCCAAAGACGCTCATACTATTAGCATGATACCCTTTGAAAATAGAAAAGCAAGTTTATTGCAAAGCAGATTTTCGAGTCACTTCTCATTTGAGGAGCTATTCTCTCTTTTTCAGTTTTGTTCTCCACTAACTCTTGTCAATATCCAGACTTGACCTCACTAACTTAAGAGAGGTTAACGTTGATTTGGAACACGACAGTTTTTTTCATATTATTTCTTTTTAACGTTAAGGTTATTTTTAAGATCTTTGGTTTTAATTTAATTTCATCGCGAAGCTCGATGAACTTTAAGCACTTGTTCTCTGCTAGAAGTTTTTTTACAGTTGCATTTCGCTAAAGGCGATAAGGTATTCTACTTATCCTTATGCTTTCCACTGAGAATTACGAATAATGCTGCAGAAGTTATAAGGCTTAAACGATGGATCTTTGTCAACCAGCACATCGGCATTGACAGTACCAAACGTTGTTATGGCCCTTTCCTTCATGCCATCATAGAATGCCTGAATAATATCTTCTTTAAAGTTATCAGTACGGGGATATTTGCTAACAACTTTATCTCTGGTTTCATTGTTATAGCCTGAATAATTTATTCCCAGAACATCCATTTCTACTCCGGCAGTTACCAAAGCGATAACTGGATCCATAAATTCAGGAATATTTGATGTTGTGTGTAATGCAATTGCTGTCCACACCAAGTTAAGGTCGTTCTTGTCGATATCATGACTTTTCAAGAAATCACGAGCCGCATTTGCCCCATCAACTTCAAATCGCTTATCACAACTACAATACTTGCGAGTCAGTCCCATATCATGAAATAAACATCCAACATACAGTAATTCGGCATCATACTTTAGCTCTCGTTGCTTACCTTCTAACGCTGCCCAGTAATAAACACGAGTAGAATGGTTAAATAACAAATCATTTTCAGTAGCTCGCACCAACTCTGTTGCATCGCGTGCCAATTTAGTATCAGGGATAGAAATCCCTTCAATATTCAAAAACATATTCCCTCCTTATCCATGGCTTCTGCTCCTTAGCTCTGAGTTTATCTGTATTTTAGTTCTAAATGTTAGTAGGGATTTCCCTAGGCCATGATAAAATGGATGCTGCTTTTAAAAAATAGTCAAATCTGCAAAGAAGATGTTTTGTATCATTGGTTGATACTGCAAATCGGGATAAAAAGCGAAATAAGCGTGGGATCGGTGGTTGTGTTTTATTGTTTTCAAGTGCTTTTCACAATGTGAAAATTGCTCAGATGGCGCACAATAAAGAACAGTGTCGCGCTCAAATACGAAAATTTCTCGTACAAAAAACTCCACGGTTACGGACGTCTATTCGTTTTAACTTCCCTTCCATTGCAAACAGCGGTGGATCACTTTTCAATCATTGCTGACAAGAATACATAAAACATAATCATTCTATTTTTTGTTGCAAACTAGTGGTTAACTTTTCTTTAGGGTTATCTGTTAATGATAAAATCTGAGTGCCTAATTGGGAATGAATAAGCATAAGCTTTCCTCTTGATTGATGTTTAGAAAATTCATCGGTATCTTTAGCGCTACTATTATTAGATGTCAGTTCTTCTTTATCTTCTTTTAACAGCTTCTCAAATTTTAAAACAACGTCTTTTACTTTTTCAAGGGGCTCTTTGTAATCAGTAATATCTATAGCAAGTGATATCCAACCCGCTTCAGCTAAACATTGGTTACGAAATATCGTTTTAGCCGTTTTTTGATGGGTAATAGGTTCAAAATGAGGGCTGCCGTCAATATGAATAGCTATTCTTTTTTCTCCAACATAAGCAATATCAATTTCATACCCTGTTCTATCACAAATGAAATTTGGTTTTAAAAATATTTTATGATTCACAGGAAAATTTTCATAAAGTCTTAAATAGTAGATTCTTTCTATCTGGGAAGGACTTGAACCTTTAGAGAATTTTTCAAAGTGCTGTTCCATCTGACTAGCCAATCTAACATTAAAAGGAATTCCTCCATGCCACCTTAAAGTTTTTATTTCAAATAAAGCTCTGGCTTGTTCTTCATTGATAGTAGAATTCAATATTTTCTTAAAAAGCTTTTGTTGTTCCTCGACAAAATAAGCAATATGCTTATCATTCAAAATAACGCTAAAAATCATATTTAGTCTTAATAAGTCAATCGCTAAACTATAATCAACGTCTTTAAGATGCGAATCTGACACCACTTCTTTGCAAAGTTTTGAAATGGTTTTGTTCAGGGTAAAAATACTAATATCCCATACGCAGTGACGTAAGACCTTAAGATAGACTTGTATGTCCTTAACAGGGAAAGTAATATTCTGCCCGAGAAAACGCAATATTTCCTCAGCTCGCATCAATAAATACCATTGTAATCCTTTGGGATTATTCTGCGCACGTAATATTTTTGTATATTTTACAGTTGAATCTAAATCAAAAAATGTTTTCTCACCCTCTCGATAGGTGCTTGTCTTACGTGGTTCTTTTAAAAGAATATCTTTCAATTCGACCGATAAATCGTTTTCTCTTTTTTTCAACTCTTCTAGAACATGAGAATAAGTTTGAATATCCCCAGCACTAAATTCACCATGAGATAACAAATTTCTCAACCAAAAAATTCTTCGCTTAGTTAATTCTTTTACAGAATCAAATTTTAAGGGAGGATCTTCTTGTAAGAATAAAGGTAAGGCTTCTTGAGTTAGTGTTAGGAAAAGATCAGCCCTCAATTTATTGCCTTTTAATTTCAGGGAGTCTTTAGAAGAAGCCAATGGAACAACTAGCCTTATAATACTATCTAAACATTGAAAAGATAGTTCCGTGGATAAAGCTTCTTCCACTTGGAATCGGTTCTCGATTCCTTGTAGAAAAGGTTCTAGCGGCGGTCTAAAATTAAACCAAACAGACGCAGATGCCATTGTAAGGGAAATCTCCCTTATAGATATTTTTTGAGTGGCTGAATCTTTTTCTAATAAGTCCAAAAATTGCTCAGTAAGTTTTTGAACAATTGATTGAAAAATAGCGCATTTTTCTTCGTATAACCAACAATAATCATGTTTTGCTTCTATATTATTTTTAGCTAAAATATTTAAAGTTGTCACCATAGCCTCAACGTTATTTTTATTGCTGTTGAAAAAGCGTACAACAATCTCGCAAGTGTCTTGCAATATCTTATCTTTTATTGTTGGGACAGAAGAAGGCAAGTAAATATCCAATTCCATTAGTAAGAGGGCTTTTTTTATTAGATCTAGTAGATCAACAAAATTGACTTCTTCTCTGCTTTGTAGTTTTGTTATTTTTCCAGAAATTTCTTGTATCAGCGCTTCAAAATATTCTTTTGAATTTTTACTCTGATCATTTAATAAGATAGTAATATTCCGAGTATTAATAGGCAAAGCAGCTTGACTGATAAATTTTTTATGCGATTGACTAGTCCTTTTCATAAATATCCCTCAGATGTGCTTAGTTAGCCACTACTTCTAAAATGATAAGCCTACTGTTGGCCCTCTGCAATACTTCTTCTAGTTCCCCAAAGAACTCATTTATATCAGCAATGTCTTTGTTTTGATTAGCAGCAATTTTTTGAGCACCTACCAAAGCTAAAATTCCATAATCGTCCTTGAAGTTTTGCATCTTGAATATCCTTCTCCTATAGCCTTGCAAAATTATTCGATAATCATGCTGAAAAAATTAAAAAAAGTCAATCTCAGCCCTAGAAAAGCCTGATTTTTTATTTAAAATAGAAATTATTCCTGCATTATTCCCGTTTTCTATTAGAGACTGAACCCTCAATGGCGTCAACTTAAAATGAATGGATTGAAAAATATCTTGCTGAATAATTCTACGATTGATTATGCCAGTGAAGATATTATTAATTTTTTTCAAAAAATTATTGGTAGGGCTAAGGCAATAAAGAAGTGAGTTCATTATTTGAAAGAAGCTTCAGCCGATGTGTTGGATGAAATAACATTTGAAGAACGAGGGACACTTGTGTCTAAAATTCAGGGTTTTAATAATCTTGCTGCATTGGCAGCTTTAAATGCTACAAGCACACGATTAATAAACCGTAAATGGACTCAATTTTGACAGAACCAGTATTGAGTCTATCATTGACAAAGTAGTACGGCTCCGTTATTGTACAGGCAGATGTTTTGGGGGCAAATGAAGTTTGTATCAAAGATAAACTTTATGCCTTAATGAAGGATTAAAAATATGCTTGAGCTTACACTACCTATTTTTGAAGAAAAACTAGACATCAAGCTTAAAAAAGCTGTATTTCAAAATGATGTTGATGAGGCTATTAGGTTAATTGGAGAGTATACACTTTCAAAGCTAGATCTCTCCGATGCTGGGATAACGGATGATCATATAGATAATGTCACTAAAATTTTATTAGCTTGTGAAAACATTACAGAATTAAATTTGAGAAAAAATAAAATTACTTCTCAAGGTATTGTAAAATTATCCCATTTTCTAGAAAAAAATAGCACAATAAAAACATTAGATATCAGTAGAAATATTCTCAATAGTGAAGGTCTTAAAATAATAGCAGGGCTCTTAATAAAAAACCAAGTTATTAAAGTCTTAAATTTAACTAATATTTTACATAATTATGAGTTTAGTGGAGTAGTAGCCTTAAAAGAAGCGCTTAAAAAGAACCAAAGCCTTCAGACTCTCTTTTTTGATGGGAACATAGCTATTGGTCATTACCCTTATCATAACCCAATTATTGCTAGTTGGTTTGTTAAGACTCATTCCTATGGCGATCAAATAGTCGCTTTATTCTGTGATGCCTTAAAAGCAAACAAAACTCTAAAAAGTTTATCATTGCGTGATAACGGAATCACCGATACAGGAGTAGAAAATTTATATGCTCTATGTATAGGCAATAATACCCTTAATTCATTATATATTGGGAATAACCTTACACTAAAAGAAGGTGGATTCTTCAACATGGGACAACCTAGTATTTTTAGTTTCACAGGCGCGCAGTGTTTAGCAAATTTTATAAAAAATAATCATGTTTTAACCAAACTCATTGTGGCACGATGTAATTTTGGTTTTACAAGAGCAGGTATACAAGTAATTATTGAGGCACTAGAACATAATCATACTCTCATTGCAGTTGATTTTGGCAGCATTCACCCAGAAGTTGATTATTTCTGGGAAACGCGTACTAGGTTCCTGGCTAAAGCACTAGAAAAAAACTGGAACCTCCTCTATGTGTTTCCTACTTCTTTAGAAGTTGAAAAACTTTTAACGCGTAATAAACAAAATGCTGAGAAATTAGCTCAAGCTATAATAGATTGCCAATTGAATAAGCAGAGTCTACCTGTAGAGAATGCAGCCAACATAAAAAAATATCAAACTGCAATAGCAGAGATTTTAAGAACAACCTTCCGGAAATCAGAAGAAGATATTTTATGTCTCTTCGAAGAATATGAGAATTTTTCTTTTAAAGAACCTCATCAAAAAATAGACATTTCTATTTTAGAGAGCATCAACGACTTTAATGTTAATCGCTCATTAGTTTCTTCTGCTGCTCAAGAAGTTACGTTGCTCTTGTCAGGTAATAATAGTAACCGTACTTCATACAATGCGATAGAAATTAATAGCACTCCAGAAATCGTTATAGAAATCACCTCTGAATCAGAGGACGCTACACAAGTTTCTCAGAAGACTGGTACGTTTAGCTGCAATGTGAGTTAGTTGATCCTGCAAAACGATATTTGAAACGTCAATATTTAAAACTTTTGGGGTGAATCAACAAAAAAAGTCCCTTTTCGTCTGCCAGCTTATAGGGCTTACTTGAAGGCTTCTTACTCTTAACTGTTAAGTCACTTAGAGCCACTGGGGGTATCTCATCTCTGAAAAGCTTATATACCCCCAAACATACCCCTAATTTGAGCCGGATTCAAGGGGATCTTAAGGGAGGCGCTAGGAAGGACTTTAAACAAAAAACCCGCATTTTTAGCGGGTTTATACACTTCTTTGGAACTTGTTGGATTTATCAATGGTGGAGGCGGCGGGAATTGAACCCGCGTCCGTAAGCACTTAACCAAAAGAATCTACATGCATAGCCCAATCAATTATTTAACTATCAGCTAGCCGATGGGCAGGGAAGACTGATAGCGAGTTTGATTAGTCTTAGCAGACTGCCACCAAACGAGGCAGGCTGAGCATCTTGTGATAATGACCCCTGCACCCCAGACGCACAAGCACGAACCGGACAGAGGACAATCTACTGGTTATTAAGCAGCGATTGCGAAGTTTTCTTCGTTGGCAATTATATGCCTGCAGCTAAGTTTTGCGAGATTAAGCTACCTGCTCGGCACGCACTTTAGGCCTTGCAACCCACGTCGAACCCAGGTCGCCCCCAAGTTTCAACAACTAGTGAACTAAGAGTCTAGCTAATTTTTTTGAAAAAAGATAGCGTTAGCTTATGCTTGAGGCAAGGTAACTCCTGTTTGCCCTTGGTATTTTCCTTTTCTATCCAGATAAGAAACCTCACAGATTTCATCTGACTGGAAAAACAACATTTGAGCCACCCCTTCGTTTGCATAAATCCTGGCAGGTAACGGTGTTGTGTTCGAAAATTCGAGGGTCACATGCCCTTCCCACTCGGGTTCTAAAGGCGTGACATTGACAATAATTCCGCATCTGGCATAGGTTGATTTGCCAACGCAGATGGTTAAGACATCGCGAGGAATTTTGAAATATTCGACGGTTCTTGCCAAGGCAAATGAATTCGGCGGAATAATGCAAACATCGGCCGTGACATCGACAAAACTATTCGAATCGAATGCTTTAGGATCGACAATGGCTGAATTAATATTGGTGAAAATTTTAAATTCGTTTGCACAGCGAACATCATAGCCGTAACTAGAAGTACCATAAGAAATGATAGCGCCTTTCTTATCTTGACGCACTTGTGTCGCTGCAAAAGGTTCGATCATATTATATTTAGCAGCCATTTCACGAATCCAACGATCAGATTTAATTGCCATTGACTATTTGCTCCTATTTTTTAAGACGCTGTTGCTGTAATAGCAACTCGGTAATCTCTTGGGGTTAATGATAATCTTGCCGAAATTTTTCGAGCAATCTCTTGGTATAAATAAGCGGTTTTACTGGAGGGTTCTTCGATAATAAAAGGAGTCCCTTTATCTGAACATTCACGAACCTGATTATCTAAAGGAAGCTGCCCTAACAAAGGCACTGTATATTGCTGAGCTAATGCTAATCCACCCTCTTGCCCAAAAATAAATGCTTCATGTCCACAGGCTGTGCAAACATGAACGCTCATGTTTTCGACCACTCCTAAAATTGAAATGCCGAGTTTTTGCATCATCGCACAGGCTTTCTTAGCATCGGATACCGCAACCGTTTGCGGTGTCGTAACAATCACAACGCCACTCACCGGAATTTTTTGCGCCAACGTTAATTGAATATCCCCTGTCCCTGGTGGCAAGTCGACAATCAAGTAATCCAAATTATCCCAGGCTGTTCCAGTCAATAATTGCTGTAGCGCTTGGCTCACCATCGGGCCTCGCCAAATCATCGCAGCGGATTCATCCACTAAATAGCCAATCGACATTGTTTGCAAACCATATCGCACGACTGGCTGCAAACGCTTATCTTCGGTTAATCCAGGCTTTTCTTGAATACCGAGTAAAATTGGTTGGCTGGGCCCATAAATATCTGCATCTAAAATGCCGACCCGCGCCCCTTCTCGTTGCAACGCTAAGCTTAAGCTTAAGGAAACGGTCGATTTACCCACCCCGCCTTTACCAGATGCTACAGCAATAATATTTTTAATACCTGGGATTGCTTTTAATTCGGCTTGGGCTAAATGTGAATTTACTTTCCAATCAATTTTTACGATCAATGCTTTATCTTCTAAAAGATGCGCTATTTCGGCTGTTATTTTTTTAATAATTTGGGCTTGATGCTGTGACGAAATAGGATAGGAAAACTTTAAATGCAGTAAAACAGTGTCTTGTTCTATTTCGATAGACTTTAATACACCCAGAGAACCCCAATCTTTTTCAAGATAAGGATCGACTATCTTTTGCAAAATTGTTTGAAGCGGCATCATAAATATACTTAGTTGGCTTGATGAGAAATACTTTCTAAATGATGCCCTACGATACACAGATCTTTAGGTAAAAATCAATGGAAAGTCAGCCATTAAGGTGCTTTTGCAGGTTCTAGGATCTGTAGCAGTTTTAAGAGTTTTTCTTCTAGGCGCACGTCTTCTTCGTCCGAGTTTGAATGCATGTTTTCTTCCTCGGCAATACGCCTTAACTGAATATCATACTTCCAAGTCTTTAAGGCTAAGAGCTTTTGCTCACGAGTTAGCGTAATTTTTGCATCCTGCATAATCTCATCTGGCTCTTTGAAGACGCTCGCTGGATTATAGATAGCAGTATCTAGATCGATAACTGTCATGCAGATACACCTCCTTCGCCTCTTTACTCATCTCATTAGACTAGTATAAGAGTAACTCATTCAAAATACTTCAAAAACCCTATTAAAGACTTGCAGAAAGCGGTATCTTGTTGAAAAGGAAAAAGCCGGGTAAGTTTCAGGTTTAGTAATATGTCAAACAATCATCGAAAAATTTTAGTGACGGCAGCGCTTCCCTATGCGAATGGATCCCTGCACTTAGGGTATATGGTCGAAGCGATCCAGGCAGATATCTGGGTTCGATTCCAGCGACTGATTGGCAATACCTGCCATTTTGTCTGCGGGGATGACGCCCATGGCACCCCCATTATGTTGAGGGCAGAAAAATTAGGCTTAAGCCCCGAAGAACTTATTGGTCGTATTAAAGAAGAACACGAACAAGACTTAAAAGATTTTAATATTGCCTTAGATAATTTTCACACCACCCATTCTGAAGAAAACAAACGTTTTGCGAGCGAGATTTACCAACGACTCGTCAAGAAGAATGACATTAGCAAACGCACGATTAAGCAGGCTTTCGATCCTATCAAAGGCCTTTTTCTGCCAGATCGCTATGTAAAAGGCGAATGTCCAAAATGTGGGGTAAAAGATCAATATGGCGATAATTGTGAAGCCTGTGGTGCCACTTATAGCCCAACGGAACTCAAAAACCCTGTCTCGGCTATTTCGGGTGCAACGCCGATTGAAAAAGAATCTGAACATTATTTCTTTTGTTTAGATCATTACGAAGCTTTCTTAAAAGCATGGACACATGAAAACCATTTGCAACCTGAAATCGCTAAGAAATTAGAAGAATGGTTTAAAAGTGGCTTAGCCCAATGGGATATCTCTCGCGACGCGCCCTACTTTGGCTTTGAGATCCCTGATGCACCTGGAAAATATTTCTATGTTTGGCTAGATGCCCCTATTGGTTACATGGCAAGTTTTGAAAATTTCTGCCAAAAAAAACCTGAGATCTCCTTTGATGAATACTGGCAAAAAGACAGCCAAACAGAGCTGTGTCATTTTATTGGGAAAGATATTGTTTATTTTCATGCGCTTTTTTGGCCTGCTATTTTAAAGAGTAGTGATTTTAGAACACCCACCCAAATTTTTGCCCATGGCTTTTTAACAGTCAATGGCCAAAAGATGTCAAAATCTCGAGGGACCTTTATTCTGGCCAGAACTTACTTAGATCGCTTTAATCCAGAATACCTTCGTTATTATTTTGCCACAAAATTGAATGCCAGTATCGAAGACATTGATTTTCAATATGAAGATTTCACGCAACGCGTCAATGCCGATTTAGTCGGAAAATTAGTGAACATTGCGAGTCGAACGGCAAATTTTATTCAACAATCTTTTCAAGGGTTGTTATCTGAAAGCTGTAGCGAACCTGATTTGTACCAAACTTTTGTTGCCGCAGGTCAATCGATAGAAGCTTATTACGAGGGTCGTGATTATAGCCGCGTCGTGCGTGAAATCATGAAGCTGGCCGATAGCGCAAACCGCTATATCGATGACAAAAAACCTTGGATATTGGTAAAAAATCCTGAAACAAACAAAGAAGCCCAGGCTGTTTGCAGTGTAGGGCTTAATTTGTTTAGAGTATTGATGATTTATTTAAAACCTATTTTGCCAGACTTAGCGGCTAAAGTTGAAGACTTATTAAACACCACTTTAGAGTGGCAAGCGCGGGCTACGCCTTTGCTAAACCACACGGTTAAACCCTTTACCCCCTTATTACAACGTATTGAACTAAAAGAGGTCATTGCTATGTCTGAAGATTCTAAAGAAGCGCTTTCTATTGTCGATAGTCTTCCCCTGAAAACAAGCGCTTTAAGCGAAGATCCTATTCGTGAGACAATTACGCTAGAAGATTTTGCCAAAATTGATCTCCGTGTGGCCAAAGTTATCGAAGCTGAAACTGTGCCCGATGCACATAAACTCGTTAAATTAGTGCTCGATCTCGATGGTGAGATCCGACACGTTTTTTCAGGTATTAAAGAAGCCTATGATCCTGAAACCTTAATCGGAAAACAAGTGGTCCTAGTTGCCAACTTGGCGCCTCGTAAAATGCGCTTTGGTATTTCTGAAGGCATGATTTTAGCCGCAGGCCCTGGTGCTAAAGATTTGTGGTTGATAGAGCCAGATGCGAATATTCCACTAGGCTCTCGTATTAAGTAATGCTAGTCGCCATTATTCGGGAGGCAGAGTGTGTTGGTTGCGCAAAGTGTTTACCCGCCTGCCCAGTCGATGCCATTCTAGGAGCGCCTCAATTTCTCCATACCATTTTGACTGATGAATGCATTGGCTGTGGACTCTGTGTCGCCCCCTGCCCAATGGATTGTATAGACATGCAGACAAGTCCGGTTCACGATCACTCAACCGCAAAAGCAGAACGCGCCCAATTGGCTAAAAATCGCTACCAGCGCAGACAAAAAAGATTGATCCAAGAGGAAATGCCAAAATTAATGGCCCCCATTAATGAACAGCACAGAGCCGAAATGCAAGCAGATATTGCTGAAGCGATTAAACGTATTCAAATGAAGCGCGAAAAAAATGAATAAAAAAAATTGCGATTTAATCTTTCAACGATTTAAAAAAAATAACCCAGAACCCACGACTGAATTAATTTATCAAAATGATTTTGAATTGCTGATTTCTGTCATTTTATCGGCACAAGCAACTGATGTTAGCGTTAACAAAGCGACTCAACCATTATTTGCAAAGGCAAACACCCCTCAAAAAATATTAGATTTAGGTGAGCAAGGCCTAAAGCTTTACATTAAATCTATCGGTCTTTTTAATACAAAAGCCAAAAATATTCTAAAAACCTGTCAGTTATTGATGCAAAAATTTAATGATGTCGTTCCGAATAATCGCCCCGATCTAGAAAGCTTGCCAGGGGTTGGCAGGAAAACAGCTAACGTGATTTTAAATACGCTTTTTAACGAACCGACTATCGCTGTTGATACGCATATTTTTCGGATCGCTAATCGTATCGGCCTCACCAAAGAAAAAACGCCTGAAAAAACAGAAAAAGCTTTAATGAAGATTATCCCACAATCTTATTTAAAAGACGCCCATCATTGGCTGGTTTTGCATGGTCGGTATGTGTGCATCGCCAGAAAACCTAAATGTCCCGAATGCCCTATTCGAGACTTATGTGAATATCCTCAGAAAACAACTTAAGCTTTAAGCGATCCGTTATTTTAAGCACGTTCTCTATCCAATTGTTTCCACTCGGTTATTTTTTGTTTAATACCCTTGTTACAGGGAAAATATTTCTCCAAGGAAGGAGTTTTTTTACATAACCGAGGAGAGAAGACCATGAAAAGAACACCCACCAAAACCGCTTCACCTAAAAAAGCTGCCGACTGGGTCGATGCTTCGCAACGCATGTTAAATAGCGTTGAATTTTCCAGCAAAGAACTCCAGCAAGATATCAAAGGCTGGCAAGAACAGCTTCGTGTTTTGAAAGAGTCTCTGCAAAAAATGGAGGCGGATATTCAATCAGAAAATCCTATTAGCAAACCAGAGCTAAATAAGCTCTACACAAATGCCGAATCTATTTCGGCAAAAACCAATAAAGAAATAGAAAAAACGCAAACCCAATTCCATAAGCTTCAATTACAATTTGAAAAAACCTTACTTATTCCAGAAGCCGATGGTGATTTTAACCATCTAGCCACAGAACAGCACAGTGCGATTAAAGGTAGCATTGATAAAATTCAAGCGTTGTTAACGGCTAACAAACAGGCCCTAGATGAAGTCGTTGATGTCACGATTCAATGCGCTAAACGCTTAAAATTGCTGGAAAGCCCCGTCACCCGCATTTGCTTAACCGAACAATTAGATGCTTCGATTGATGCAACCGATAAACTGAATAAACGGCTCCAATTAATCCATGATACAGCTGCTACCGTCTTTCAGCCACCCAAGCCAGACTCTTTGCCGGCGCATCCTAAACAATTTAATTTTACGGATACCAATGCTAAATTTTTACAACTTTTTGATCATCATCAAAAAGGACAGAAACTCTTGGCAGAAGCACAACAGGCCTTTAAAGGTGCACCGGCTGAATTATTAGGGGGCTTATCGATTAATTAAGTTGAAAATTCCATTGATTTGATCTCATCTTATCGACTAAACTGTTGATACATGAAGTATCATTTTTGTTTGGTGAAGTTTAAAAGATGACTCAAGAATCTCTACAACCTTTGATGCATTGGATCAGCGCCCATCCAACCTGGTCGGGGCTTATTGTTTTTCTGATTTCCTTATCAGAATCATTAGCCGTCGTCGGATTACTGGTGCCAGGCGTAGTCATGATGACTGCGATTGGCGGCATGATGGGTGCTGGGATCCTACCTTTTTGGGAAACCTTAAGTTGGGCTATTTTTGGGGCGATTGTCGGCGATGGTATTAGCTATTGGCTGGGATACCACTATCACGAACGATTACGGCAATTCTGGCTTTTTCGCCGCTTTCCAAAGCTGATGGCCAGAGGCGAAACCTTCTTCAAAGCGCACGGGGGTAAAAGTATTGTTTTTGGCCGTTTTGTCGGTCCTGTCCGTCCGATGATCCCTGTGATTGCAGGCATGATGGACATGACGCCTAAACGTTTTTTAGTTTTTAATGTGTTATCTGCGATTGCCTGGGCCCCTTTGTATTCTCTACCTGGCATTTTAATTGGCGCATCACTCGGCAGTCTTTCTCCCGAAGTGGCTAGCCGCATTGGTCTATTAGTCCTGCTACTTTTGTTGGTTTTTTGGTGTATTTATGAAGTCCTGTTTTTAATCGGTTCTTGGATAAGCCACTGGTTTAACAAAATATTAGATCTCTGCTTAGGCTGTCTAAAAAAAATACCGGGTTTTCATTATCTTTTAAAAACGGCACAAGGAACTGAGAAAGGACAATGCGGATTGCTACTGCTTTTCCTGGCAAGTTCGCTATCTTTTTTGATTATTTTACAAGACGTTTTAAATTTTTCAGGTGTTGCCGATTGGAATGAACCTGTCTACCAAGTCTTACGAGCACTCTACGCTGACCATTGGATCACTTGTATTGCTATCATCACTAGTATTGGAGATCCGCTGATCTTATTGCCGGTTGCAACAGCGATTGGCATTGCCTTCTTTTTACAACGGCAATATAGAGCTTTATTTTGTTGGAGTGTTGTCATTGGCTGCGGTTATGTATTTGGGTTTCTTATTAAAATTTATACAGCGATTCCGCGTCCTGAAGGTTTATTTTACTTATCCAGCGAATATGCCTTTCCGAGCAATCATACTTTGATTGTTTTCTTACTCTTTGGCTTTAGCGCAGTATTGATCCGCACCGCACTGCCTACTAAACATCGGTGGATCCCTTTCTCTGTTTTTATTCCCTTTATTTTAGCGATTTCTTTTTCTCGTTTATATTTAGGCATGCATTGGTTTACGGATGTGCTCGGGAGTTTGGCGCTAGGCACGGCCTTTGTTTCTTTAGGAGGATTTGTCTATCGTCGAATAGAAGCTAAAGCTATTGTATTACCCGCTGTCTTTATCACAGGAACCTTGAGTCTTTTACTCTGCTTTAGTCTATACAGTTTCTTTTACTATCCCCATGTCCGGAAAGAATTAGCACGTCAATGGCCGACCGAAAGTTTAAATGAAAAAAACTGGTGGAGCGGTTTCGGATCGACTCGTGAACTTTACCGTACCGGGGCGATTAAACAACAAGCCACTATTTTTGACATCCAATGGCTAGGCCAATTAGACTCTATTCAAACAGAGCTCCATGAAAAAGGCTGGGTCAATGTCCCTAAACTTTCCTTGAAAAATAGCGTCATGTTTTTAGCGAATGAACCCTCGCCACTCCATTTTCCGATTATGCCTAAATTTCACCGCGATCGCCTTCCCGTGATCACCATGGCAAAGTCCTTGAATGAAAAACAGCGGCTCGTCTTGCAAATATGGCATTCGGATTTTTTCACACCAGCGCAAACGGAATTGTGGGTTGGAACACTACGCGTAGAAGAGATCAGTCATCCATTACCATTGATTACCCTCTTTTTAGAGTCTTCTCAACGAAATTTTCCTTTGAAGAAATTTGAAAAAGAAATAATGCTACATTTCCCAGTGAATGCGCATCTTGTTTTTGCTTCAGAGGCACCTCACCCCATACTATTATTAAAGCCTGGCGCTTAACGCGTTATTTTTAAGCGCTTCTAGATAAAGTGCATGAATACCACCAAATCCCCCGTTGCTCATAAAAATAACCTGCGCAGCTTCTTGGTTTTCTCTTAATAAGGCAGCGAGTAACAGGGAGATATCTTGATAAACGCCACCTGGCTTTTCAGTTTTTTTCCACACATCCTGGACATCCCAAGTGATATCAGGTGTTTGATAAAAGTACACGCGATTAGCCAGCAGCAAAGAAGCAGATAGTGCTTCCTGATGATGTCCCATTTTCATGGTATTAGAGCGAATATCAACCACCGCAATAATATTAGCAGCATCCCCTGCGTTGGCTCTTAGTCCAGCCAATGTCGTTTCTATCGCTGTTGGATGATGTGCAAAGTCATCATAGATTGTCATTCCATTTTCAATGCCTTTTAATTCTAAACGGCGTTTAACACTTTGAAAAAGGCTTAATGCCCGAATAGCAATCTTTGGCTCTACCCCTGCATGATACGCTGCCGCAATCGCAGCCAAAGCATTTTGAACATTGTGTTTACCCAGTAACGCCCATTTGAGTCTGCCATGGTTTTGATCTTTAAAATAAACATCAAATTCACTACCGTCCGCAAGCGCTTCTTTTGTGTACCAACCATCGGATTCTTTAACTGTCTCGCCAAAAGTCATGGTTTGAGACCAGCAGCCTTTTTCCAACACTTCTGCCACAGCCTTATCTGCTTTAGGATAAATAATACAACCTTCTCCTGGCACTGTTCGCACCAAATGGTGGAACTGTTGCTGAATGGCTGCTAAATCTGGAAAGATATCGGCATGATCAAATTCTATATTATTAATAATTAATGTTCTGGGGTGGTAGTGCAAAAACTTAGAACGTTTATCAAAAAAAGCACAATCATATTCGTCTGCTTCCACCACAAAATAATCTCCAGCCCCTAATCGGGCTGATACGCCAAAATTATTAGGAATACCGCCAATTAAAAATCCTGGATTTAAACCAGCATGCTCTAAAATCCAAGCAACCATACTCGCCGTTGTTGTTTTACCATGAGTACCCGAAATCGCTAAAACATGTTTATCTTTGAGCACAAACCGGGAAAGCCATTCTGGCCCTGACAATATCGATTGATTTTGATTTAAGGCCGCTTCGATCACTGGTAAACCACGACGCATCACATTGCCCACCACTAAACAATCGGGTTTAGGGGAAAGCTGTTCTAAATTTTCATAACCTTGAAAAAGATTAATGCCTAGCTGCTCTAATTGAGTGCTCATCGGTGGGTAAACATTTTGATCAGATCCCGTCACTTTATGCTTCAGTTCCACGGCTAAAATAGCCAATCCGCCCATAAAAGTGCCACAAATCCCCAAAATATGAATATGCATTAGTTCCCGCTCCTCGTCTCTAGTGATATTATATCATTATTTATTCATTTAGGATGAAAGCGGCATGCGCAATATTAAAAATGCTCTCTATGCTCAATCAGGTGGTGTAACTGCTGTTATTAATGCAACTGCCTGTGGTGTTATTGAAACAGCCCGCCAATACCCCAACCGAATTGGTCAAGTATTTGCCGCTAAAAATGGTATTTTAGGTCTGCTGGCAGGAGAGTTAATTGATACGGCTTTTGAATCTGACGAAGCCATCGCTGCCTTAAAGCAAACACCCGGCGGCGCTTTTGGATCTTGTCGTTACAAATTAAAAGGATTAGCTGAAAATAAAGCCGAATATGAAAAGCTAATCCATATTTTTTCTACCTATAATATTGGGTACTTTTTTTACAATGGCGGGGGCGACTCTCAAGATACCACTCACAAAATCGCTGAAATGGCCAAAACTTTAGATTATCCTGTCGCCTGCATTGGGATCCCAAAGACGATTGATAATGATCTCCCCTTTACTGATAATTGCCCTGGTTACGGCTCTGTAGCCAAATATACGGCTATTTCGACTTTAGAAGCGAGCCTTGATGTTGCTGCCATGGCACACTCCTCGACAAAAGTCTTTATTCTAGAAGTCATGGGTCGGCATGCGGGTTGGATTGCAGCCGCTGCGGCCTTGGCTGGAACGGCCGAAAATGATCCTCCCCATATTATTTTATTCCCAGAAATTCCTTTTAACCCTGAATTATTTTATGCAAAAGTCCGTTCTAGCATTGAAAAACAAGGCTATTGTGTGATTGTTGCCGCCGAAGGCGTTAAAAATGAAAACAACCAATATCTCTCGCAACAAAATCAGCAAGATGCTTTTGGTCATCAACAACTAGGCGGTGTGGCCCCTTATCTCGCGCAACTCGTCAATGAAAACTTAAAATTGAAAACGCACTGGGCTGTTTCTGATTATTTGCAGCGCTCGGCACGACATATTGCCTCGGCCGTGGATGTTGAACAAGCCTATGCGGTTGGTAGAAAAGCGGTCGAATTTGCCTTAGCCGGACAAACCGCCATCATGCCTATTATTGTTCGTAAAAATCAAAAACCTTATGAATGGCAGATTGAATCAGTTGCTTTATCAGCTGTGGCCAATCAAGAAAAGAAAATGCCAAAAGAGTTTATTCGTGAGGATGGTTTTGGGATTACGGCTGCTTGTCGAGACTACATTCTCCCCCTCATTCAGGGGGAGAGTTATCCCAGCTATCGGGCTGGGATCCCGCAATATGTAAAACTTAAAAACATTAAAGGATAAGCGTTATCCGCCCATTTCAGCAGACGAAAACACTTCGTTCACCAACTTCATGGTTAAGCGCACGCGACCTTGTCTGTCGATTTCCAAGACTTGTACTTGAACAGTTTGACCTTCTTGCAAGACTTCTTCGACTGTTTCAATACGTTTTTCAGTAATTTGTGAAATATGCACTAAGCCGTCTTTACCTGGTAAAAAGTTCACAAAAGCGCCAAACTCAGTAATTCGAACCACTTTTCCTTCATAAATTTTACCAATTTCCGCGTCTGCACAAATCAAATCAATGCGACGACGAACTTCTTCACCTGAAGCTTTATCGACAGAAGCAATTTGGACTAAACCATCGTCAGAAATATCGACAGTAACGCCAGTATCTTCTGTGATAGAGCGGATCATTGCGCCCCCTTTACCAATCACTTCTCGGATTTTTTCCGGATGAATGGTAAAAGAAATAATTTGCGGCGCAAAAGAAGACATTTCAACACGTGGGGCGGCAAGCGCTTCACTCATGACATTTAAAATATGCGCTCTACCTTCTTTCGCTTGCGCTAAAGCAACCCGCATAATCTCTTCGGTAATACCATCAATTTTAATGTCCATCTGGAGGGCTGTAATGCCTTTTTCGGTTCCAGCGACTTTAAAATCCATATCGCCTAAGTGATCTTCATCACCTAAAATATCGGTGATCACTTGAAAGCGATCGCCCTCTTTAATAAGTCCCATCGCGATTCCAGCGACGGCTGATTTAATGGGAACGCCTGCATCCATTAATGCTAAGCTTGCACCACAAACTGTTGCCATTGAACTTGAACCATTTGATTCGGTAATTTCAGAAACTATTCTTAAGACATAAGGAAAAGCATCGTCCTTCGGTAAGACCCCTCGAATAGCTCGTTTTGCCAGCATGCCGTGACCAATTTCGCGACGCTTTGGGCTGCCAACCATACCGATCTCACCGACAGAGTAAGGTGGGAAATTGTAGTGCAGCATGAAAGCATCTTTGTATTCCCCGAAAGGACTATCAATCATCTGCGCATCACGACCTGTTCCGAGCGTCACGACAACAATGGATTGTGTCTCACCCCGGGTAAATAATACTGACCCGTGCGTTCTGGGTAATAACCCAGGTTGAATGCTAATCGGTCTCACCGTTTTATGATCACGACCATCGATACGTTTTTCGCCGGCAATAATGCGTCCTCGAACAATCGAGCGATCTAAATTTTCGAGTGCTTTGGCAATATGTCCTTTCTCTTCAGTCGTTGCTTCAGAGCCCATTAAAGTTTCTGCTAAGTTTGCTTTGATTTCTTTGAGACGTTGATAACGAACTGCTTTTTCTTGAATTTGATAAGCTGCTGCTACTTCGTTTTCACAAGCGGCTTTAACACGATTCAAGATATCTGTATTTTGAGCAATGGGACTCCAATCCCAAGCAGATTTCCCAACTTCTTTCACTAATTCTTCAATGGCCTGAATAACGATTTGGAAACTGCGATGACCAAACATCACGGCTTCTAGCATCACTTCTTCTGTTAATTCTTTCACTTCGGATTCGACCATCAAGACAGAATGTTTCGTTCCTGCCACGACTAAATCTAATGCTGAATCTTTCATCTGAGCTTGGGTAGGATTTAACAGATATTGTCCATCTTGATAGCCAACTCGTGCAGCCCCCATAATACCGGTACAAGGAACGCCCGAAATAGCCAAAGCGGCTGAAGCACCAATTAAGGCTGGAATATCAGACTCAATCTCTGGGTTTAAAGACATCACGGTTGCAACGATTTGCACATCGTGACCAAAACCTTCAGGGAATAGCGGTCTTAAGGGTCTATCAATCAAGCGTGAAATAAGGGTCTCACGTTCACTAGGACGCCCTTCTCGCTTAAAGAACCCGCCTGGAATTTTGCCAGCAGAATAAGCGCGCTCTTGATAATCAACGCGCAATGGTAAAAAATCTTGGATTTTTTCATCGTTTTGGATCCCAACGACTGTCACCAATACCGTGGTATCTCCTAAACTGACCAGCACAGAGCCGCCGGCCTGTCTTGCGATACAACCTGTTTCTAAAATTAACTGGTGATCTCCGTATTGCACTACTTTCTTAATTGCTTTGCCGTTGCTTACCTTCACGCTGAATCCTTAATGATTATTCGCCATTATTCTAAAAATAAATTTAGCCTCGAAGACTTAAGTCTTGGATAAGCTTGCTGTAGCTATCGATATTAACCGCTTTCAAATAGCTCAACAATTTTCGACGGCCATTGACCATTCCGATTAACCCACGGCGAGAATGAAAATCTTTCTTATGCATTTTCAAGTGCTCAGTGAGCAAACTGATCCGAGCCGTTAATAAGGCAATTTGGACTTCAGGAGAACCTGTGTCCTTTGCAGCTCGTTTAAACCGTTCTACTATATTCGCTTTGGCTTCAGCGCTTAATCGCATGAAAGTCTCCTAAAGTTAGCAATCTAAAATAAAATTAATAACACTCTGTTTAACGCAACAGTGTACAGTATTCAGTTTTATAAGGGAATCATTTCCTGGGTTAAACGCCTTGATACAACCTCTCCACCCGCTAAAACCTCGGCAACCCCTAGAAAATATTGATTTTCGACCATAAGACGTACCCATCCTAAAGGGATTTCTGCTGTTAGCATCAGTCGTTTCCCTTGTTTCAAACGCGTCGCCTCTGCCTCAGAAAGAGCGAGATCGGGCATCCCAACCACTGCGCTATAAGGTGGCAATAGGTATTGATCAAGCGCTAAAACACCCTGCTCTTCTCGAACTTTTTCCAACGCATCGAAAGTGTGCATCTCATTCCCTGAATAAGGACCTGATTCTAGGCGAATCAAATCGGTCATGTGCGCGCCACAACCTAGCATCTCGCCCAGATCTTCCACGAGTACGCGCATGTAGGTTCCTTTGCTTGCCCGAACATCTAGACTAAGCATCTCGGCTTTTCTTTCTAATAAACGGATTTCAAACACGGTGATTTCTCTGGGTTGACGCTCAATAGTCAGTCCTTGCCGTGCCAATCGATAGAGCGGTTGGCCTTGATGTTTCAACGCAGAATACATGGGCGGAACTTGCCATATGGGGCCACGTAGCGACTCTAACTTTTCGATGATCTGCTGGGTAGAACAGGCAACCGGTGCTTGACTGATGATCTCGCCTTCAGCATCCCCTGTTGTCGTTTTAATGCCTAATTTTGCGGTAATTTTATAATGTTTATCTGACTCTAATAAAAAACGGCTAAACTTGGTGGCTTCCCCAAAGCAGATGGGTAATAAACCTGTTGCGATTGGATCGAGGCTGCCGGTATGCCCTGCTTTACAGGCTTGAAATAATCTTTTTACCCGTTGCAAAGCAATATTAGAAGAAAGACCTTTGGGTTTATCGAATAATAAAATACCCTGCACATTCCTAGTTGGAATCAACAGCCTGCCCCAACAAAGTGTAAATGCGATGTGCACGAACCGTCGAATCATCTAAAATAAAAGCAACCACTGGCACAACCCGAAGACTAACAGCCTTGGCCACATGGCTTCGAAAAAGAGGCGCTGCTTGGTTTAACAAACGGAGCGATTCAGCTGTTTTCGCTTCTTCAAGAACCGTGATAAATACTTTGGCATGCTTTAAATCTGGAGACATTTTGACCGCAGAAATCGTGACCATCCCAATACGACTGTCTTCTCTAAATCTATCACGCAAAAAAGTTGCTAAGGTACGATGGAGCGCATCACCCACACGGTCAGAACGATTAAAACTTCTTCTGATCATCTTAAACTAACCTCTGGCAATTTCGACTGTTTCATAGACTTCAATTTGATCGCCAACTTTAACATCATTATAATTTTTAACACCGATACCGCATTCCGTCCCACTGCGAACCTCTGAAACATCGTCTTTAAGACGACGCAACGATTCTAATTCGCCTTGGTAAATAACAACGCTGTTTCTTAATACGCGGATAGGGTAGCCCCTCTTCACGTTTCCTTCGGTAACCATGCAACCTGCAATGGCGCCCAATTTTGCTGAGCGGAAAACACCACGCACTTCAGCAAGCCCCAGTATTTGCTCTTTGTATTCAGGGCCCAACAAGCCATTAATCGCTTTCTTAATATTATCGACAACGTCGTAAATAATGCTACTGTAGTAAATTTCTACTGCTTCTTTTTCTGCCAAACGTCTCGACGAAACATCTGCTCTAACATTAAATCCAATCACAACCGCATTAGAGGCCATCGCCAAAGTCACATCAGATTCATTAATACCACCCACACCAGAGGCAATGATTTTAATTTTGACCTGAGCGCTCGATAGCGCTTCCAATGCTTCCGTTAAAGCTTCTGCTGAACCTTGTACATCTGTTTTCACTAATAAGGTCAGTGTTTTAATTTCGCCTTCTTGTAAACGATCAAAAAATCCTTCCAGTTTAGAAGCCTGTTGACGCAAGATCATCGCGCTACGCTGTTTTTCTTGCCGGAACGTCGCTACTTCTCTGGCTTGACGTTCGTCAGTCACGACTCTAAAAGTATCCCCTGCCTGAGGCGTGCCTGATAATCCCAACACTTCTACCGGCATCGAAGGACCCACATTTGAAACTTCTTGACCCAATTCATTGATCATGGCTCTGACACGACCATATTCTCTGCCAGCCAGCACGATATTACCCACTTTCAAAGTGCCACTTTGGATCAGTAATGACGCCACTGGACCTTTTCCTTTGTCTAAGCGAGCCTCTAATACCACACCGGTTGCTTGTCCGACTTTTGAAGCTTTTAATTCTAACATTTCAGCTTGCAAGCCAATCGCTTCTAAAAGCGTTTCGATACCGGTTCCTTCTCTCGCTGAAACAGGCACAAAAATGACATCGCCACCCCATGATTCTGGCAATAAACCATGTTGTGAGAGTTCATTTTGAATTCGATCGAGATCAGCGTCTTTTTTATCAATTTTGTTAATCGCGACCACAATAGGAACACTCGCCGCTTTCGCATGCTGTATGGCCTCAATTGTTTGTGGCATTACCCCATCGTCGGCAGCAACGACTAGTACGACAAGATCGGTACATTGAGCACCACGCGCACGCATCGCAGTAAAGGCCGCGTGACCTGGTGTATCTAAAAAGGTAATATCGCCCCGACTTGTTTCAACATGGTACGCACCAATATGCTGAGTAATGCCGCCTGCTTCTTTTGCAGCAACTTTGGTTCGGCGAATATAATCTAATAATGACGTTTTTCCATGGTCAACATGTCCCATGACAGTCACAATTGCTGCACGAGCCACTTTTTCCCCGCTTTCTTCGACAGGCAATAAGGTTTCAGCTGAAACATCCTTGACTCGTTTAGCTGTGTGCTTCATTTCTTCAACAACCACCACAGCAGTGTCTTGATCAATCGACTGGTTAATTGTGGCCATAGTGCCAAGCTTCATTAAATTTTTAATGACTTCAGTGGCTTTAACCGACATTCTTTGCGCTAATTCCGAGACAGTGATTGTTTCTGGTATTGAAATTTCTCGAACAATCAGCCCCATTGGTTTTTCAAAGGTATGCTTTTTCTGTATTTCTTCTAAGACACGCTTCATGTCTCTCTTTGGCGGTTTGATTGCCGTAATTCTAGCGACTTGTAACTTAGGCTTTGGCGGTATAACCGCGGCGACTTCTTCTTCGACAGAATCTTCTAATCCTTCGACTTCCACCAGAGTTTTAACTATTTTTGATCTATCCCACTCTTCTTCTTCCAAGCGAGATTTAGAACGGCCTTTGCCTTTTTTCTTTTCTATTTCATCCAGCTCGCGCTGCGAATATCCTTTTTTAGTCGTTCCTGGTTTTTCATTTTTCTTTTGATGTGTGTCAGGTTGAGAGGCTGCTGTTACTTTTGTCTCATCCACTGCAGGAGACTTCAATTCAGGTTCGACGGATTCTGTTGCCGTGATTTCTGCGGTTTCAACCGGTGCTGCACTCGCAATCGCCTCATCGATAATCGGTGATTCGATTTCTATCTTAGTTTCTTCTTCAGTCGCTTCGGTCGCTGCATCACGTTTCACGTAAACATGCCGTTTTTTACGGACAATGCTAACGGTCTCTTTACGTCCCGAAGATCGCTGAACCTCCACTTCAACTTTGCTTTGCCGGCGAAGGGTAATTTTTTTAGGGGGTTCTTGACCCACTGGCTTATTGTCCTCTTCTGACATCATTTTTCCTCTTACCTCATCTTCTTCGCCGTTACTTATACAAACCAGTGCGCACGAGCAGCCATGATGAGTTCACCTGCTTTTGCTTCGTCGAGCTCAGCAATCGCTATGAGATCATCAACTGCCAACTCGGCTAAATCATCACGTGTCACAATGCCTTGTTTAACCAATTGTAAAGCAAGTGCTTGTTCCATGCCTGGCAGCGATAATAAATCTTCTGCAGCACTTTCTTTTAAGCTTTTTGCTTCAGCTTCTGCTTGCTCTAATAAAGCTTGCTTCGCGCGATTACGTAATTCAGTCACGATTTCCTCATCAAAACCATCGATTTTTAACAATTCCTTCACAGGCACATAGGCAATTTCTTCAAGGCTCGTAAAGCCTTCTTCGATGAGCACAGCTGCAACATCATCTTCTACTTGTAAGCTTTCGGTAAAGATTTTGACTAAGCCTTCCTGTTCCAGTAGGTTTCTATCAGCGGCTTCCTTTTCAGTAATGACGTTTAATGTCCAGCCGGTTAATTGGCTAGCCAGTTTCACATTTTGTCCATTGCGGCCAATAGCCTGAGATAAATGCTCTTCAGCAACCGCAACGTCCATCGTATGGTTGTCTTCGTCGACAACAATAGAAACCACTTCGGCGGGAGCCATCGCATTCATCACAAACTGTGCAGGATTATCATCCCACACCACAATATCCACTCTCTCACCACCTAATTCATTAGAAACCGCTTGGATTCTGGCGCGTCTCATCCCAATGCAAGCACCCACAGGATCAATTCTGCCGTCATTTGTTTTGACAGCAATTTTTGATCGCACCCCTGCATCACGTGCAGCACTTTTAATTTCGATAATGCCTTCTCCAACTTCAGGCACTTCAATTTTAAAAAGTTCTACCAGCATTTCGCTACAAGCGCGGCTTAAGTTGAGCTGAGGCCCTCTAGCATCGGTGACGACCTCTTTTAAATAGCATTTTAATCTATCACCCGGACGCACAGCATCGCGCGGCAATAAATCTTCTTTCAACAGGATAGCTTCTGCGTTTCCACCTAAATCTAAAATCACTGCTTCGCGGCTCGTTTTTTTAACGACACCGATAATTAATTGACCTACTTTTTTCCGAAACTCTTCGGCCATGTTTTCGTGTTCGGCATCTCGCACTTTTTTCAAAATAACTTGCTTTGCCGCTTGTGCCGCAATCCGGCCAAATTCGACAGATTCCATCGGGAATTCTAAGAGCTCACCCGCTGCTGCCGTGTTTGAATGACCTAGGGCTTCAGTCAGTGGCATTTGTTTTAGCGGGAACTCTAAAGGTTCTTCCTCGCTGGGATCAGCAATCACTTCCCACACTCTAAAAGTTTCGTATTGACCTGTTTTACGATCGATTGCAACACGCACTTCGATATCCGCACCATATTTTTTCTTTGTTGCCGATACTAAAGCCGCTTCGATCGCCTGAAAAATCACTTCTTCAGAAACACCTTTTTCATTGGAGACAGTGCCAACTGTCAATTTTAGCGGAATCTCTTTACTCATTTGCCAACCTCGCTTTTCAAATCGTCGAAAGGTTTATGCCCACTTAGGCACTAAACGTATTTCATCAATATCCGTAAAAGAAAAATGTTCTTCATTTTCATCTACGGTGACAAAAACATCTGCACCATCCACTCGATTCAAGTTTCCTTTGAAATTCTTTCTCCCTTCCCTCGGCACAAGCAATCGAACAGACACTAATTTTCCGATCTGTTCAGCACACTGCTCTGGTGAAAATAAGAAACGATCGAGTCCCGGAGAAGACACTTCTAAAACATAATCTTCATCCGCGCTATCTTCAACGCTTAACAACGCATTGATTTGCCGACTCACTCGCTCACAGTCATCAACGCCTACCCCACCGGTTTTATCAACGAACACTCTCAACAGTGATCGCTGATTTTGTGGGAGATAATGCATGCCAACCCATTGCAGCCCTAATCCGGCTACTACGGGAGCTATTAGCTTTTCCAGCACCTCACGTCGTCTCATGACACTCCACACCCAGGAAAAAAAAATGGGCCTAAGCCCATTTTTATTATGTTAACATTCTTACTGATTCTGGTAGCGGGGGCAGGATTTGAACCTACGACCTTCGGGTTATGAGCCCGACGAGCTGCCAGACTGCTCCACCCCGCGTCAAGATTTACCAGCATACCTAGCTTAACTTATAAATGCAAGGGGATCTTCAAAAGATTTTGGTTTTCATCCTAGCTAAGGTTTTGGCTAGATTTTGGCACCTCAAAGTGCTCTGGGATGGCGCCTAAGCTTGGGTCTTTTTTATCTGTTGCGACATGTGCTCGATACTCATCTGGATCTAGAGCCTCGACAAAATCGAAATATTCTTTAAATTTTTTATCAGTGCTATTCCGTATTAAAGCTAAATCTTTTCGATCGAAGGAAACGGCTACTGATAATTGCTTGGAGGCTGCTAGTATTTTTAGGAGCGTTTTAGGATCGCCACAATAATCCATGGATAAAGGGGCTAAATCTCGATGCATATCCAGAAAGACTACAATAGATCGATCGGCCGGATTAGCCGTTAAGGTCATCTCTACTTCATGCTGAGCATTCTGTAGACGTTTAATTTTATCAAATGATTTTATCCCCGTTTTCTCTATTTCGTGAGGGACTTCCACCACCAATGTATGATAAACATCCGCTGTCTCTTTCACTTGATAAACGACCCCTGCATACAAGGGATGATGCGTTCTCTGTTTTGTTTTTAAGGCTGCAACGGAAGCTTCAGTAAAATGAGAAAATCCCTCTTTTGTCATTTTTTCGGCATGCGCAATGGTATTTAATGTTCGTTTCTTATTAACCTGGATCGCATTTAACACAGGAGCTCGTTTGTCCAAGGGATCTGCAACGCGTGATACATTTTTCGAACGACGTCTCAACGTTTGCATTGCCGAACGGGCACGTTTTGTCAGACTTAAACCGGAATCGATCTCAGGTTTATAGGCCTTATCCAGATTATTTTCATCTTTTGAAAGCCCCATCTCTGCTTCAATTTTTTTAATGCGAGCCTGTGTTCTTTTCCTAAGCAGATGAGCGACAAGACTGGTCACAGCAATTCCGGTGGCGATCGCTGCTAAAGAACCCGCTAACACGCCTAATCCAACCGGGTTACTAAAAACAGCTATTAGACCCCCAATCGCCACCACTGCCATACAAAGATAAAAAGCGGTTGTTACCCCATTTTTAAGCGTTTCTAAACTTCGATCTACCACACGAAGACGATAGGTTTCGGGAGGATCTTTTTTGTATTTTATTTCTTGATATAAGCGTTTAACCGTCTTTCCAAACTCCCACAAATTCGTTCCAGCCACTGCCGTCGCACCCAGGGCGACTAATAAAGGTGAAGCCACTGCAGCGGTTGCTCCCCCAACAAAAGTCAAACCAAACCCAATCATCGTGGCTAAACCAAGAAAGGTCTTAGCCCCTCTGGTAGCAGTAGGCGTTACGCCTAAAGCCAATGAATAATTTTTTTGTTGATTTTGTCCAAACCGCTGCACAATCTCGGCCAGTCCACCGAGCGTTCCTAACGCCCAATCAATCCCAGGATAAGGGTAATTTTCGGCTGTGCGGTCAAAGAGCTCTCGAGTTGCATTGGCAGGATCCGTGACCCATTTTTGCCATAAAGCAACCGCTACACTCACTTTTTCTAAGGCTGCTTGAATTTGCTCGTCTTTTAAGATCTTTTTGGCAATATCGACATTTTTTTCAAAAAATTCTCTGAGATCCTTGGCGCTTTCGAGCTCGTGTTCAATATCTAAGATTTTTCCGAGGGTTTTTTTAGCGAGGATATCCACCATGCGTCTGATAATTTTTTTAGCCTGCTCATCGTGTGCCTCAAACTCATCACTCTCAACGTATGCTTGTGCAGAACCTGGATCTTCACTGTCGAGACGGGCTAACTTTAATGCTTCCTGCATATAGGGCAGATACAAGGAATATTTTTCGTCTTTTTTTGCTGAAAACATTCTCTAAAGCCCTTGTTTGGAGATGATACACAGTTACTTAGAGCTTAAAAAGACTTAAAAGTTCTTAAGAGCATTCTTTAATACGGATCCAAAAGGAGACTCTGGAACCTTTACTTCTTTTACCTTTTTTACTTCTTTCTTTTCATGATGATGAGGTTGTAAGGTATCCTGCAGTTTGAGCGAGAGGCTAATTCGCTTACGTCCCACGTCAATTTCTAACACTTTTACTTTCACTAAATCGCCTGCTTTTACCACGTCTCTAGGATTTTCAACAAATTTGTTCGATAAAGCCGAAATATGCACTAATCCATCTTGATGGACACCGATATCGACAAATGCGCCAAAATTAGCAACATTTGTGACAACCCCCTCTAAAATCATTCCTACTTTAAGATCTTGCAGCGTTTGCACATCTTGATTAAAACTGGCTGTTTTAAACTCGGGTCTTGGATCGCGGCCTGGTTTTTCTAATTCTCGAATAATATCAATAACCGTTGGCAGACCAAATTGTTCATTCGTATAATCGGTCGGTTGAATGGCTGCTAAAAAGTTCTTATTTCCGATGATATCCACCATTTTCTTTTTAGTAGAAAGCAAAATTTTCTCTACAATAGGATAAGCTTCTGGATGCACTGCTGATGCATCTAATGGATTTTCTCCATTCATGACTCGCAGGAACCCTGCCGATTGTTCAAAAGTTTTTTGCCCTAATCTTGGAATTTTGGTGAGTTCTTGCCGACTGTTAAACTTTCCGTGTTCGTCTCGAAACATCACAATGTTTTTAGCAAGCATTGAACTAAGGCCTGCTACTCGACTGAGCAATGGAATGGAGGCAGTATTCACATCAACCCCAACCGCATTCACACAATCCTCTACCACTGAATCCAGTGAACGTGCCAAACAAACTTGGCTCACATCATGTTGATATTGCCCAACGCCGATTGCTTTTGGTTCAATTTTAACGAGTTCTGCTAATGGATCTTGCAGTCTTCTAGCAATAGAAACAGCTCCTCGAATATTCACATCGAGATCCGGAAATTCATTAGCCGCCAACTCTGAAGCTGAATAAACAGAAGCACCTGCTTCTGAAACAACTATCTTTTTAAGGTTTAAACCAGGATTTTTCTTGATGAGATCAATGACTAATTGATCGGTTTCTCGTGAAGCTGTGCCATTACCAATACTGATCAATTCAATCTGATAGGTTTGGCAAAGATTCGCCAAAACCTCGATAGATCTTTCCCATTGGTTCTTGGGCGCATGAGGATAAATAGTATCATGTTGCACTAGTTTTCCAGTTGCATCTACGACTGCTACTTTCACTCCCGTTCGAAATCCTGGATCAAGACCTAAAGTTGCCCGAGTACCAGCAGGCGCACTCATGAGCAAATCACGCAAGTTATTAGCAAAAACTCGAATAGCTTCTTCTTCTGATTGTTCCCGCAAGCGGCTCATTATCTCAAGCTCTAGCGAAAAAAACAGTTTAACGTGCCAGGTATATCTCACGGTTTCTAATAACCAAGGATCACTTTTTCGATTGCGGTTTTCAATGTTAAAAACGGCTGCTATCGCTCGTTCATAACCCAGGGAATCAACTTGGATCTTAAGCTGCAAAATCCCTTCTTGTCGTCCTCTTAAAACAGCCAAAAACCGATGTGAAGGTATTTTTTTGACTGATTCGACATAAGAAAAATAATCTTTAAATTTTTGCCCTGCTTCCTCTTTTCCTTTTAACACGTCAGAGCAGAGTTCGCCTTCATGCCATAACTGCTCTCTTAATTTACTCACCAAATCAGCATGCTCTGAAAAAAGCTCCATCAATATCCAGCGCGCACCTTCTAACGCTGTTTTTGTATCTTCTATTTTATGCTCTGGATTAATATAGGCTGAAGCTGTCTCTTCAGGGCAAAGCGTTGGATCGGCTAAGAGAGCTTCTGCTAATGGCGCTAATCCTGCTTCACGAGCGATTTGGGATTTGGTACGGCGTTTTACCTTGTAAGGAAGATACAGATCTTCTAAGCGAGATTTAGTTTCGGCAGTCAACAGCTGATTTTTTAATTCAGGGGTTAATTTACCTTGTTCTTCAATGGTTTGTAAAATAGTTTTTCGCCGTTCTTCCAATTCTCGCAGATACCTCAGGCGTTCTTCTAAAGTTCGGAGATCAGTATCAGACAAACCGCCGGTTACTTCCTTTCGATAACGAGCAATGAAAGGAACGGTATCTCCTTTGTCTAAGAGCTGAACTGCTGCTTCAATTTGTTCAATTTTGACATTTAACTCGCTGGCAATTTGATGAATAATAGAGGACATTTTTTACACCTTAATAAACGACACAGATTTAAAAAACAAGATGACAGAGTGTATATAAAACATTTGGAAATAATCCCAATACAAACAGAAGACCTGCATTAAGACCCGCGATAAGTGTTTCCATACCACCTAAGCGAGTTGTTTCAACTTCTGAAAGAGGCGACTCAAAATACAATGACTTAATAATTTTCAAATAGTAGTAAAGCCCTATCACAGTCATTAAGACTGCAAAAACAGCTATCGACAAATACCCTGCTTCAATGAGCGCTTGAATGATAAAAAATTTGACATAAAAACCTGCTAATGGCGGAATGCCTGCCAATGATAGCAAGGCTATCATCAACATAAAAGCTAATCCTGGGTGTGTTTTCCCTAAACCTTGCAGATCTGTTATTGTTTCGATTTCTTTTGAGCCAGAACTTAACAACGTTAAAATGCCAAAGGCACCTAAAGACATGAGGATATAAATAATCAGATAATTCAGCGCTAGCGTAAAAGTCGATTCAGCACCAACGAATAAGGCTAAAAATAAAAATCCCATATGGGCAATGGTTGAATAGCCTAATAGCCTTCGTATATTGTTTTGGGTGATTGCCCCTAAATTGCCGATAATAAGAGATAAAACAGCAACCATTAATAACACGATTTGCCAATGGTAGCTTAAAGCACTCAAAGCATTCATTAAAAGGCGCAAAGCAAACCCAAAAGCTGCCAATTTTGGTAAAGTGCTGATAAATAATGTCACGCTAAGTGGAGAACCTTGATACACATCGGGTAACCATAAATGAAAAGGCGCAACCGCAAATTTAAAAGCGACACTCACTAATATAAACATTAGGCCAAATAATAAGGCTAAACTTGGGCTGTCCATCTGTAAGGCTAACTGCTTTGCCACGCTTAAAAATTCAAAACTCCCTGTTTCGCCATAGACTAACGAAACGCCATACAGGAAAAATCCAGACGCCAACGCCCCCATCACAAAATATTTAATAGCGGCCTCAGAGCCTAGCGTATTATTTCGAACAATGGCAATCAAAGCATATAATGGTAAAGCCATTAATTCGAGTCCTAGATACAAACTTAAAAAACTGTTAGCAGATACTAAAATCATCATACCCAGCATTGAAAGCATACATAAAACAAAATATTCACTGGAGAGTTTGTTTTTTTCGACGATATATTGTCGGCTATAAACAAACACTGCAAATCCCAACAATACGATCAATGATTTCAATAAGACCGCAACGTTGTCGACAATGCCCATGCGATTAAAGATAACTATCGCCCCAATGCTTTTGTGATAAATCAACAAAGCAAATACCCCTAAAAGAGTGAACTGGCATAAAATATAGCTGGCCCATCTCGACCAAGGCTTTAACCAAAAATCCAAGATCAATATCAACATAGCCATCACTGCTAGAAAAATCTCCGGCAGAAAATAAAATACATCTGTTACATAGTTAGTCATGATGCCTGCCCAATTTTAGCATTCAACAGCTGTTGAACTAAGTGTTCCGCTGAAGGCTGTATGATATTTAATAAACTATTAGGGTAAAGCCCTAAACCTAAAATAAAAACAATCAATAAAGCCATGATCCATTTTTCTGTTCCCTGCAAATCGACCAGGGTGGCAACAGCAGAATGTGAAATTTTCCCAAACATCACTCGTTTATACATCCATAAAGTATAAGAAGCCCCTAAGACTAACAAAGTTGCCGCTAGAATGGCATACCAAATACTCGCTTTAAAAACACCCAATAAAACAAAAAACTCTCCCACAAACCCAGACGTACCTGGCATCCCAATATTCGCTAAAGCAAACAGCAGAAAAAATACCGAAAAAATAGGCATCTTATTCGCTACCCCGCCGTAATCTTTAATTAAACGAGTGTGCAATCGATCATACAAAACGCCGACACATAAAAATAACCCTGCGGAAATAAAGCCGTGTGATATCATTTGCACGACAGCCCCTTCCAAGGTTAAAACAGCTGTATTCATATCATTGGTATTTTGCATAATGCCAAAAAGTGCAAAAAAACCTAGAGTAACAATGCCCATATGTGCAATAGAAGAATAAGCAATTAATTTTTTCATATCTTCTTGCACTAATGCTACCAATGCTACATAAATAATAGCTATTAAAGATAAAACAATGATGCCATCTGCAAAGAAATAACTCGCTGCTGGGGTGATGGGTAATATAAATCTTAAAAACCCATATCCGCCCATTTTTAATAAAACAGCGGCTAAGATCACAGAACCACCGGTCGGCGCTTCGACATGGGCATCCGGCAACCAGGTATGGACTGGCCACATGGGGACTTTAATGGCAAAAGCAATTAAAAAAGCTAAAAATAGCCATTTTTGTTGATCCAAGGCAATGGGCAGAGATTGATAACTTAAAATATCAAAAATAGCTATCGATTCTTTCCCTAAAGTTGCTTGTGCGATTGTTTGCAGATAAATAATCGCAACTAATAATAAAACTGATCCTAAAAAGGTATATAAAAAAAACTTTGTGGTCGCATAAATTCTGTTTTTTCCGCCCCATATCCCAATGATTAAAAACATTGGCACCAACATCGCTTCCCAAAAACTATAAAATAAAATGGCATCCAGCGCTGCAAAGACACCGCACATTAAGCCTTGTAAGATCAAGAATACAGCCAAATAACTGGGTACTTTTGCTGAAACCGAACGATAACTGGCTAAAATAACAATAAATGTTAGGAAACAGCTTAATAAAATAAAGGGGAGAGAAAACCCATCTATCCCTAACCGATAATAAATTTTCAAACTGGGGATCCAAGCATGAGTTTCTAGCATTTGCATCGCAAAAGTATCTGTATTGAATGCTTGAAGCGCTAAAAAGCTAAGTCCAATAGAAATCATGCTCGCGAATAATGCTAGCAACCGCGCCATGTTCTGTTTCGGCCTGTCTTTCAACAACAGCAACAGAAATCCAGCGAGTATTGGAAACCAAATTAATGCGCTTAAAATCGGTATTTTCACACAAACCTCTTAAACATTTTGACTGAGAACAGCCCAATAGATTAAAGTCAGCAGTCCTAACACCATCACAAAAACATAGTGGTATAAATAGCCGCTTTGCCATCGATGAAGCCGCATCGCTAAACGTTTTACACCTAGCGCCGTCCCTGTCACCCCTATTCCATCGATGAGCTTTTGATCTCCCACCTGCCAAAAACTTAATCCAAATCCTCGGACAATTGGCACCAATGTTTGCAGATAAAAAGCATCAAACCCAAATTTATTTTGACACAACCAATAAAGAAAATATAATTTTCTCTGAACCCAGGTTGAAGCCTTTGGACACTTAACATAGCAAAACCAACTGCTGATAATACCTGCTATCCCTAGAAAAAATGCCTCCGTCCAAAATCCTTGAATGCCCATTTTCCAAGCACTGGTAGTCTGTTCCAATAAATGAGGAGTACCAGCATGTGTTGGGGAAACCATCAAAGAATCTTTAAAATAGTGATTCATCAGTGGTTCTAGCAAAAACCCTCCAGCAAAAATCGCAGGCACAACCAGTAGCAGTAAAGAAAAAGGCATAATCTTAGGCGTCGACTTAATCACTTCCGTTGCCCTAGCAGTTCCGTGAAAAACGACAAAAAGCAGCCTAAACGTATAAAGAGCGGTAATAAACACACCCCCTAAAACCCAATAATACGCAGAGCCTGCTGTGGCTAAATGTGAATATTTGACAGCTTCTATAATCAGATCTTTAGAATAAAATCCTGAAAAAAATGGAAACCCAATTAACGCAAGGCTCGCTGCTAACATCGTGTAATAAGTGACAGGAAGCGTTTTCTTTAAAGCACCCATTTTCCAAATATCCTGCTCATGTCCTAAGGCTAATATCACTACCCCTGCCCCTAAGAATAATAAAGCTTTAAAAAAGGCATGGGTGACTAGATGAAAAATACCGATTGAATAGGCTGAAACTCCCATCGCAACCATCATGTATCCCAGTTGAGACAAAGTAGAATAAGCAATGATTCGTTTAATATCATTCTGGACAATCCCAACCAACCCCATGAGCACAACCGTCAGCGTTCCAGTGACTAAAATAAAATTGAGTACTGCCTCTGATTGCTCAAATAACGGCGATAGGCGTGCCAACATAAAGACACCCGCCGTGACCATTGTCGCAGCATGGATCAGCGCAGAAATAGGCGTTGGACCCTCCATGGAATCGGGTAACCAGACGTGTAAAGGAACTTGGGCTGATTTCCCCATCGCACCCACAAAGAGACAAAAGCAAATAAAGCTCATGGAAGATAGACTAAAATAGCTGCTTAAAGCAAAGCGGCTTTGCTCGATAATAGCGGCTTGTTTAAAAACAGTCTGATAATCCAGTGCGCCAAAGCAATAAAAAATGGCAGCAATGCCGATAATAAAACCAAAATCTCCAACTCGGTTGACAATAAAAGCTTTTAAATTAGCAAACACCGCGCTTTCTTTGTGAAACCAAAAACCAATCAGCAAATACGACATCAACCCAACCATTTCCCAGCCAAAATAGAGTTGCAGGAAATTATTCGCGCTGACCAGCATTAACATACCAAAGGTAAAAAGGGAGATATAACAAAAAAATCGCTGATAACCCGGATCTTCCTGCATATATCCAATCGTATAAAGATGTACAACCCAAGAAATAAAAGTCACAGTCGCTAACATAATAGCTGTTAACTCATCGATTAAAAATCCAACGGAAAAATGAAAATCATGAATAGCTGCCCAGGTATATAAATCAAATGAAACTGGAGAAACAACTCCTTGATAAAACTGATAAAACATCAACAAAGAAAAGCCCAAAGAAACGGTCATGGCGAAAATTGTGACAGTATGTGCCCCACGACGACCAATGATTTTACCCGCTAAGCCTGTTATTAGCGCCGCCATTAAAGGTAAAAAGTTGACGATTAAAGCACTTCTTTGTAAGTCAAGCATGCACTATCCTTTTAAACGATCTATCTCTTCCACGTTAATGGTCTGCCTTTGTCGAAACATCACGACCAAAATAGCCAAACCAATCGCCGACTCTGCCGCTGCAATCGTTAAAATAAATAAAACAAATATTTGCCCATCCATATTGTTTAAAAATTTTGAAAAGGCAATAAAGTTAGTGTTCACTGCCAACAACAAAAGTTCGATACACATCAACAAAATAAGCATATTCCGGCGATTAACAAAAATGCCGAACACTGCGATACTCAACAAAATGCCACTAACCATTAAGTAATCAGACAATACTATCATCTATTTTCCTGATGAGAATGTAGGTGAATTAAACGAACTCTATCTTGTTTCTTCACTGAAACCTGAAGATTTGCCTCGACCATTTTACGTAGCCTATGTCCCCTAAACGTTAAACTAATGGCTGCAATAATAGCCGTCAATAAAATAATCCCTGCTATCTCGAAGGGGTATAGATAAGCGCTATATAAAAGTATTCCAATCAGTTTTACATCAGAATATTGCACGGCCTCTAACGGAGAACGCCCTAACAGGATCGCCGCAAATTTATCCGTATTTAAACCTATATAAAAACCTAGGATCAATAAAGCCGCGATTAAAAAACCCGCTGGGAAATATTGCCAAAATTTCTCTGTTAATTGCTTCAGTTCAATATCTAACATCATGACAATAAATAAGAACAACACCATCACTGCCCCAACGTAGACAAGGACTAAGGTGATGGCTAAAAATTGAGCTTCTAACATTAACCAAAGCCCCGCTGCCGAAAAAAAGGCGCCGACTAAGCACAAGGCTGCCTTTACCGGGTTTTTGACTAATACGACGCCACTGGCCGCCCCAATGAGACTTACTGCAAACACATAAAAAATTATTTTTTCAATACTCATCGGTAAATTGCATCCTCTGCTCTGTCTTTGGCAATCTTTTGTTCATGGTAATCGCCAATGGCCAATAATTTTTCTTTTGTCAAAATGTTTTCGCCTCTTTTCTCAAAATGATAATGCGTTAGATCTGTTTCGACAATTGCATCCACCGGACAAGATTCTTCACAAAACCCACAATAAATACATTTAAATAAATCAATCTCATACAACGTTGTTCGCCTAGAACCGTCGACCCTAGGCGCGGCTTCAATGGTAATCGCTAGAGCTGGACACACAGCTTCACATAATTTACAAGCAATACAACGTTCTTCTCCATTAGCGTAACGACGCAGGGCATGTAAACCTCGAAAACGAGGAGATTTAGGCGTTTCCTCTTCCGGGTATTGCAAGGTTATTTTTCGAGCAAATAAATTTCGCCCGGTTAATTTAAGCCCTAGCAATAACTCCCACAATAATAAACTTTTAAAAAACCGCATGCATTTTTGTAAAATCATCATCAATTTTCCTATCCCCTCAGGCAAACCAAGGAGCGACTTTTAATTTGACTAAAGTGGCCACCACGATAACCCAAACCAACGATATCGGAATAAAAATCTTCCATCCCAAACGCATAATTTGATCATAACGATAGCGAGGAAGTGTTGCCCTAATCCATAAAAATAATAATAATAAAAAGCTGACTTTACAAAAAAGCCAAATAATACTGGGGACCCACAAGAACGCCGTTTCTAATATTGGAATCCCTTGAAAGGGCGATAACCATCCCCCTAAAAATAAGAGCGCTGTTAATGTAGAGACTAAAGCCATGTTGGCATATTCGGCAATAAAAAAGAGTGCAAAAGTAATACCGGCATATTCAACATGAAAACCTGCCACAATTTCTGATTCCCCTTCTGCCACATCGAAGGGTAAACGATTTGTTTCGGCCATTGCTGAAATCCAATAGATGACTAATAGTGGAAACAAAGGCAACCAAAACCAGTGCAGAAAATTACCTGATTGCGCTTCGACTAGTGCTGTTAAATTCATGCTTTTGCCAGCAATAATGACTCCAATGATGGCAAAACCCATCGCAATTTCATAGGAAATCACTTGAGCTGCCGAGCGTAAAGCCCCTAAAAAAGCATATTTTGAATTCGATGCCCAACCAGCAATAACAATGCCATAGACAGATAATGAAGTCATCGCAAATAGGTATAAAATACCCACGTTAATATCCGCTAAAACAAGCCCGGGAGAAAACGGGATCACCGCCCAAGCCGCCAAAGAAGGGGCTATGGATAGAACCGGTGCTGCCATAAAGAGATAACGATTCGCTTTACTGGGGAGGATAACCTCTTTAAATAACAGTTTTAGACCATCTGCCAAAGGTTGTAACAAACCCCAAGGACCAACGCGATTAGGCCCAATACGATTTTGAATAAAGCCAATGATCTTTCGTTCTGCCAACGATAAATAAGCGGCAAGCAACATTAATCCTGCAATAATAACTAAGGCTTTGATTACAATAAGGCCGAGTGTTAGGCAAGCATCAATCATCGGACACCTGCAAATCTCTCAGTTGAACAACTTGATAGGGTTCTAAAGCCATTGTTTCCTTTAACCCCCCCCAGACCAACACGGTGTTATCAGGCAAGCTCTCGTCAATCATCCAGGGCAGGCTAACGCTCACCTCTTTTGCAACCACTTTCAGTTTTTTCCCAGATAATTTTAGGCGCTCGCTCAAACGTACATTTAGATAAATCATGGCTATTCCTGCATCTTGCATCTTTTGCAAAGAAGGCGCTCTTCGTACTAAAGCGTCCGTGGCATACAAGGGAATAGGGGCTAACAGTATTATTTCAGCTGGATTTTTAGAGACCAAAGGTACCGACGCTGCACCTGACCATATTCTCTCTATCGCTTTAGTTTCTAGGATAACGCTTTTTAAAGCCGTTAATACTTCAGAAACATTGTCCATTGAAAAACCTTCAAGCTTTAACAAATACCCCAGCATCCGTGCAATCTTCCAACCAGGACGACTGTCACCCTTAGGCACTAACGTTTCTTTAAAAGATTGCCACGTTCCTTCTCCATTCACAAAAGTCCCTTCTGTTTCACTAAAAGGTGCTAATGGCAATTGTACAGTCGCTATTTCAGCAAGCGTTTCTGAAGTAAAGGGCGTCACCGCAATCACACATTTTGCCTTGCTTAAGACATCCAGCGCTTTTTTACCATTGCGGCAATCTAAATCAGGCTCGATGTTCCATAGCAAATAGGCTTGCAACGGATTTTCTAACATCTCTTGCGTTGATAAGCCTACCGTTGCAGAGCTCCCTCCCCCAGGTAAACGATGGGGCACAGAACCCGCAAGATAAGCACCTGTTTGATTCGCGCCCTCTGTTAGAATGCCGATCTTAACTGAACTGATTGAAGCGATCAGCGTGACCAGTGCCATTAATTGAGAATAATCAGGATGGGTGGTTGCCAAAGCCCCTAACCAAATCAACGCATTTTTCCCCTGCAACAATAATGCGGCGATAGCTTGATCTTCGGCCGATGGCTCGATATTTGATAACAAGGGCATCCGTGGGTCGGCATCGATATCTGTCTTTTTTGTTGCTAGCAACAGCGCTTTTGCTATTTTAGCAACAGCTATTACTAAAGCATCTCCCTTCACCACCACCTGATGCGCTAAATCAAAATTAAACGAGAACTCAGCTGGATTCACCACGCAGACCTTACCGCCATTAGCAACCATTTTACGGAGCTTTAAAGCAAGGATCGGTTGTTCTTTACGAAGATAAGAACCCACTAATAAAATAACCGATTGAGCTTCTATTTCGTTTAGGCAAACACCGAGAGAAGGAAAAGACGGTTCCATTTTTTGCAGACGAAAATCGACTTGTCTTAATCGATGATCAATATTGTCAGAACCCATCTGGCGCATGAATTTTTGCAAAAGATAGTGTTCTTCGATCGTCGCATTCGGTGATACCAATGCTCCAATAGATTGCGCTCCGTTTGCCTGAATAATGGCTGCTAAAGAATCCACACAAAATTTCAAGGCTTCAGTCCAAGAAACAGTGATCCATTTATTATTTTTTTTAATCTTTGGCTCTGTTAAACGTGTTTCATGTTGTAAAGCCTCGTAACTAAAGCGATCTCTATCCGACACCCAGCTTTCATTGATCTCTTCATTTTCTCGCGGTACGACTCGCATCACCACTTCACGTCGCGTATGCAAGAACAGGTTAGAACCCACACAGTCGTGAGGAGAAATACCTGGTGCTTGTTTTAATTCCCAACCACGTGCTGAAAAACGAAAAGGCTTAGATGTTAGTGCCCCAACAGGACATAAATCAATAATATTGCCTGAGACTTCTGATTGCACAGCCTGTTCAATATAGGTTCCAATTTCTGTGCATTCCCCTCTGCCAGTTGCCCCTATTTCACGTACCCCTGCTATTTCTGAACCAAAACGCACACAGCGAGTACAATGAATGCAACGTGTCATATCAGTGGCAATTAATGGCCCTAGGTTTTTATCGTGCACAACCCGTTTTTCCTCAGAAAAACGTGAAGCATCTTTTCCATACCCCATGGAGAGATCTTGTAACTCACATTCCCCTCCTTGATCACAAATAGGACAGTCTAGAGGATGATTAATCAATAAAAATTCTAAAACGGATTTTTGCGCCTGTAGTGCTTTGGGAGAATGTGTCCAAATCTTCATTCCCTCTGTAATAGGGGTCGCACAAGCAGGCAAGGGTTTAGGAGACTTTTCAACTTCAACCAAACACATCCGACAATTAGCAGCAATAGAAAGCTTTTTGTGGTAACAAAAGCGTGGAACTTGAATATGGGTATTATCTGTGACCTCAATGATCATCGCGCCCGCTTCAGCTTCGACTTTTTTCCCGTTTATTTCAATCACAGGCATGTCATTAATACTCCATCCCTAAATACCTTTTACTAAACATTTTTTGTGGTTAATATGAAACTCAAATTCTTCTCTAAAATGTTTTAAAAAACTTCTGACTGGCATCGCAGCAGCATCCCCTAAAGCACAGATTGTACGCCCCATCATATTTTCAGCGACCTCATCTAACAGAGCGAGATCACTTGGAACACCTTCACCTGCTTCAATCCGATGCAAAACACGAGATAACCAACCTGTGCCCTCGCGACAAGGACTACATTGACCACAAGATTCCTCAAAATAAAAATGGGCAATGCGTGCTAATATTTTTACCATACAAGTGGTATCGTCCATGACAATAACAGCACCAGAACCTAACATGGATCCCGCACGCGCAATCGCATCGTAATCCATGGTTAAATTAAGCGCTATTTCCGCGGGTAGTACAGGTGCTGAAGATCCACCGGGGATCACGGCTTTTAAGAAACGATTGTGACGCATTCCACCCGCCATCGCCAATAAATCTTTAAAAGAAGTCCCTAAGGGTACTTCGTAATTACCAGGCTTATTCACATGACCCGACACACTAAATATTTTACAACCTCCATTATTTGTTTTCCCCAGATCTAGAAACCACTGCCCTCCTTTCTGGAGAATAACAGGAATAGACGCATAACTTTCTGTGTTATTAATATTCGTGGGACAGCCGTACAAACCATAATTCGCTGGAAACGGCGGCTTAAACCGTGGAAATCCTTTTTTGCCTTCGAGGGAATCCATTAAGGCTGTTTCTTCGCCACAAATGTAGGCGCCTGCTCCCATGACATTATGTAATTCAAAGTCGATCCCACTGCCTAGAATATTTTTTCCAATGAGTCCCAATGCTCGTGCCTCAGTTAAAGCTTGCTCGGCTCGTTCAAAAGCTTCGTGAAATTCTCCGCGAATATAGTTATACCCAACGGTAGCACCCATTACATATCCGGCAATAGCCATTCCCTCTA
>Ga0302315_10000222_pt1 | contig 70487 bp, 64 predicted proteins | sample III_Palsa_N3_1_FD_200532 | JGI IMG/M metagenome (GOLD analysis project Ga0302315, IMG submission 200532) | Peat permafrost microbial communities from Stordalen Mire near Abisko, Sweden - III_Palsa_N3_1 | ecosystem: Environmental > Terrestrial > Soil > Palsa > Peat permafrost | place: Sweden...
GAATCAGTCATAGAGCGTGTCCTTCAGACATGGGGTCCGCCGCTGTGGAAAGCCATGACCGAACGCTCGCTTGGAAGCGTCTGCCCCGCCGAGCTTGTGGACTCGTTTATGACGTATCCACGCCGCACTACTGCTGAAGCGACTGCCGAGAGCTTACGCAGTTTGCAACACACTGACCTCACGAGCATGCTCAGTGATCTATCATCCCTTCCCACCGTGGTGGTCCACGGGAGTCGCGATCCGGCACGCACTTTTTCCCATGCAGAAAGCCTGAGCAATGGCATTTCGGGTTCGAGACTTGTGGTGGTTGATACGGGCCATACGTCGTGCGTCGAAGCGCCCGACGAGTTCGCCAAAGTAATACGCGCCGTCGTTGAGCAAGGCCTAAAAGCCGGCACTGTGAGTGCAGATTAGCAGTTGGCCTATCGGAATCAGAAAATGTGCATGCGGGGAACTACGGCTCCAGATCAATGGGCGCCCTCCCCTCTTGCCTCCCCTCTTGCACTCGCACTCGCCCCGCTTCGCTTCGCTTCGCAGACCATCTATCCTGTCCTAGTACTACACAAGCGGGCGGCTATACAAGCTTCCCGCGAAACGCAAAGCCCAATCTATTCAGTGGAACTTCAGAAACACAGGGCGCTTGAACGACCCCACCCCTACCAAACAGCGAATACCGTCGTAGTCGATCACCTCGCGTTGTCCGCGTGGTGAGACGAATGGAAAGGACAGCATTGGCTACTGCGTTGGGTCGAGCACCAAATCGAGTGGGCAAGTCGAGGTATGCGCGTGGTATATCAGTCTGGACAGCGCACCCACCCTGCCCTTCTGAGCCTGTAGCGCGACTGGGCGCTTTCATGCCCTTCCTTGTTCGGCTGGCAGTTGATTAAATTCGTATTCCTAACTATATGCGAATCTACCTTAACCCAAATGCATGGGGTCGGAGAATGCTGCGCAACCCAGCGATGTGGTCTCGAACCTGAGCGGTGACCTTCGGCTTGTCGGTGGCATGCTCCCCTGCCCCATGCAGATGAGAAGATGCAGTACTCCGGGTTCGATCAGCTCGCGCGAAGGCCTCCAAGTCGGCATGTGTCGCCGACCGGATCTGTGCTCGATCGCGAGCGTCTGCGAAGTTCTGCTTCCACCCAGCTGCCTGGCGAGCGATGCCCTCCGCTAGGCTGTAAACTGTCATCGACTGCCCGTCATCTGCTACCACGTATTGGAACAGACCCGCGGTGTCGACGAACGTTTGTCCTGCGCTTTGTGCCGCCACTGTTTCTGCGTGCGCGGCACGATCATGTCGGTTTTGTTCTTCGGCTCGTTCTGCCATTTGTTGTCGAAGTTGTTGACTGAAGTCGACGGGGCTGCGCAGAAGGGCGCGGAGATAGTTGATGGGAGCCTGTGCTGCCTTCAGGTGTTGCCAGGTTGCCTCTACGACGTCCGAGAGTCGCTTACCCTTTTCGCGGGCTTCGCGCATGAGTTTGAAAATCAGAAAATCAATAAAGCCCAGGGCCCGGAGCCTCTGAAGATCCGTAGGCACTTGCCCCGGTTGTCTCTTTTGAAGAACCTTAGGGCTAAGATCCCTATATATAGCACCGTCTGCCAACGTGGCAGACGGATGGCCAAACGCAGTCGTGAGAGTGGTACTGGCCTGGTCGGAATTCGCGGGTAAGGCAGCCGAAAGTGGAGTTGGTGCCGGAATAACGGAAGAGGGCGGGAGTTCATTAGCGAGGCCGAGAAGGGCTGCAGCACGCTCCGTTAGGTGGATGTATGCGCGGCCGAACAAGCCAGCTTCAACGTAACGGGACTGAGCACGACGATCGATGAATCCGGCTCTCTCCAGATCGTCCAGGCTTCGATAGAACGTGCGCATGGATTGCATGGCGCGGCCAGTGAGTAACTCGCGTCTTGCAAAGATAGCAGCGTATGGCTGAGCGGCATCGACAGTCCGGGCAAGTGCAGCTAGAACTGCCCGCGCTCGCTGTGGAAGTTGCTCAGTGTGATTTGCTCGGAACGCAGCGCGAAAGATGACCCAGGGAAGGTTCACCGAATCGCAATGAAAAGCGGCGAGGGCGGCCGAATCGGTGCCATCAATGTGAGTCTCAGGTGCTGAAGGGTGCAGATCACCCTCGCTAGCAACGAAGCGTTGCGCGATAGACATGTCGAGCGGTCCATTTACAAATAAACGGATTTCAATGCTTGACTGTCGATCTCGTTGCGCTACACTCCGGGTTGAGAGCAGTCCCTTTCCAGTTTCCAGCTGGGGAGTCTAGTGAGTGACGAGAATCGTTAGTCAAGTCCACTTACGCAAAAGCCCTCGGTTTCCAGCCGGGGGCTTTTGTCTTTTATGGGGCCTTACTGCATGAGTCCTCCGCGCATGTTAAGACTCTTAAGCCGTTGATTTTGAACAACATTATTTCTTAAACGCTTTCGGATGTGTTCTTGGACTGGTTTTCAAGGAATGCCCGGATGGCTGCATGCAAACGCTCCGCTTCCGCTTCCGACTTGAACTCTAGGCGTACGACATTCTTGGCTCGCCGCATTTCGCAGTACGTCGTCTTGCCCAGCTTAATTTTGTCCGACGCTGGGCTGGCCGCTTCCTTCTTCGGCTTCGCCGCATCCTGGCCGGCCAGCTTTACTGCCTGACTCTGATCGATCTCACCAGCTGCCAGTCTCTTAACGGCATCCGTGACTTGTGCAGTTTTCCCCTGCTTCGCAATGCCTGCTAGTGCGGCCACTGCAGTCGAGCCAATGATGTCCGGCTGGCCTTCGATCACCGAAAGGGCGTCAAGCGGTAACTGGTCAAACGCGAAGATGTAGGAGACCATGGCGGGCGTCACACCGAACTGGTCCGCAATCGCCGCTTGGGTCAGGCCCGGAGTGCGTTCAATGCGAATCTTGAAGCCAAGATACTTCTCGTAGTCCGTCAGTCCTGACTGCATCAGGTTGGCATTGAAGGCGCCGTCGGTGACTTCGTCGTCACTCCCTTCAATGACCACGCACCTGATCACGTCGCGCCCGATCTCTCGGAACGCATCAACGCGATGGTGACCGGACACGATCTCGAATCGCCCGTCTGCAGTCTTGCGAACTACCACGGGGTGGATCAGCTTGTTATGCCGCAAGTTTTCACGCAGCTCAGCATACTTTTCCGCCGTCATCTTTCGGCGACGACCGGGAATTTCGACCAGTACATCCAGACCTAACTCCGCGCCTGCATCAGACGCCACCTGAAGTTCCTGGCGCAACTTGCCGATCTGGAGTTCCAGATCGGCAACCAGTTTGTCTTTAGCTGCCAACATCGGCATGGCTTCGAGCAGCCGCCCGGGCGCGGTCTTAGGGCCGCCGTCGGTCGGTCGTGTACTTGCTCGATTTTCATCGGAAGCCGCCGCGATGGCAGCGTTCTTCGCTGCTAGCTTGTCCCGCAAATTCATGCCGGCACCTCCAGCGATTGCGCCTCCAGCGTCCACAGTGCGGTGAGCTGTTGGTCTATCATCTCGGCGAATCGGTCGTAGGCCTCCCGCGCACGCTGATACGTTTTGTTGCTGCCTTCGTACTTGGAGATGTCGTAGACCGTCCCGAACTCCATCGACGCTGTCGTCGTCACGGTCGTCGCCGGGATTTCGATCGGGAGCACCAAGCTGTCGTACGAGCGCGTGATCCACTCGCGTACCTTGTTAGTGGCGATCTGATTTGAGTCCACTTTCGTCAACAAAACGTGCAGGAAGTCAAAACGCTTGTCGAGCTCAGGCACGACGTTCTTCATGCTCTTGCCAAGATCTGTAAAGAGGGACCAGAACTGGGTCGAGGATGCATAGTCGAGCGCATTGGGCGGAATAGGAACAATCAAGCCATTTGCCGCCATAAACGCGTTAATGGTCACGTAGGACAGGGCCGGGGGCGTGTCGATAATGATGGCGTCGTACCGGTCGAGCAGTGGTTCCAGGCCGGCGTTCAGCACATCCCAAAACCTAAACGTCGAGTCTTGCGATTGTTTGAACGGAAGATAAAACTCAGCCGAGAACAGGGCAGCACTCGCTGGGATCAAGTCGATGCCATCCCAATATGTCGCCTGAACGGCATATTCCAGGTCGGGCTGTTCACCGTAAATTAACGGGAGAATGGTCTGGTCTTCGGTGACTTCACTATCGGCGATCACACCGTTCAAGGCACTCAGCGACGCTTGCGGATCCAAGTCCACTAGAAGCACGCGGCGGCCGAAGAGGGAAAGGCCTTGCGCCAGCGTCATTGCAGTCGTTGTCTTAGTAACGCCGCCCTTGAAGTTACCGATGGCTATCTTCTTGCCCTTGACGCCTTCCGGGCGGGGCGTGAACGGCCCTACCTTTTTGATCCACTCACGAGCCTGTACTAATGTAAACTCACGCGATCGCGGCATACTGGTGCCCTGAGGCAAGCCCAGTTCGGCGCGCTCCCAGTAATAGTTCACTTTCTTCCGATCAATCCGACAGAGCGCTGCGAGCTGTGGCGTCGTGAACACCGGCGGATGTTTTTTCGGATGTGGCAGCAGCATTTGCTCCCGGACAGTCAACAAGGTTTCGTTGGCGTGGTCCGAGATAATTTCAATGTCGTCGAGCGCGAATGACGTGGGGGTGTTGTTCACGGTGGTCGCGATCGAGACGATGGGCTTACCATTGGCTCCCATGGGATCCGTCCTGTATCGGGTGATCTAACGGATTCGCCGCTGGTCGAACTATTAAGCGCTGATCGGCGAATTTGCTCGAAATGTACCCGGTAAACAGGGGAACTGCAAGTAAACTTTCAACGTCTTTGCCAAGGCGCATCGCTTGTCCAGTATGGCTGTCGGGGCGATTTCTCGACATCACGTCAAAAACAAAGGGCAGGAAGTCATAGTTCTGAACCCTGCATCTGCCCCAACGCAGTCCGTCAGCAAAGAAGGTCAAGCTGACGGGTACGTAGAAGGGGGCCGCCATGGAGCTCAAAGAGCGGCACCCCAAGAGCGGCACCAACAGCGCACCGAGGCCCAAAGCCGGTAGTCATCACTGGAATCGTGTCCCCTGTAATCGATGCGTCCACACCGCAGAGCGAGGAGCGCGCTGACTTATCAGCCGGATTTTCTATAGGGGATTCGGATATCGCCACCGACTTGGACGTCGCTCTGCCAGCCTGATAACTCGCATTAATCGGTCTATCGGCGATTCCAGCGTGGGGACAACCGGGCGGCCAGAGCAAGGGTTTGCGTGTTTTGTCGGCACGGGTCAGTGCGAAACTACTGAACATTAGCGCGGTAATGTTCAGTAGTTTGGCGGCCAGCCAAGGGATCGATGGGTCCACAGCTGTCCATGCGACGGCCCGTAGTCGTCGATAGGGCGCGTTAAGCTTTGCGGAACAGTTCGCCCGGACGGAGCGCCAAAGCGAATGGTGGTGTCGGCTCCTGCTTTAGCATGCCCAACTACGGCCGTGAAACAATCGAGATCGAAATACGACGACGCAAAAGCCATATCCAGCATGGATCGGAAGCATCGAGCGCATTAATGTTTCACGCTTCCGGGAAACTCCTTTGGGCGCGATGCGATTTCAACGGCTATTTTTGCGTTGGCGAACGGCGAAATGCCCACCGAATGAATCGTTTGTACTGGATAGGATGTAAAGCGTATTGATCACTACGTCCCGAAGGGAGCCTGGTCGGCTGAGCCGTTGGCCACAGACGATTCGAGTTTCGACGTTGCCAACGGACTTTTTCTAAAGGGTAGGGTGGACGACGACACGGTGATTACCGATACGATCGCTGCCAGCATGTTGGCGAGCTCGTCGAGCTGGTGCTCTTTGCGAGGGAGACGGAGCACCAAGCTAGATCGTCGCGTGCGATGCTAAGTGGTTGATGCGGCGCACGTGAGAATCTCACGGATCGCCACCCTGGACTTTACTGAAGACGGCGTCGCTGAATCTCGCGCAATTCATGCAACCGTTTTGATCACCATCAAAGGCTGACAACTCCGCTCTGCCATCGAGGTGCGAAGGCCCTTAATGCCGTGACAGCGCTCCCCCGCCGGGTCCCCGATGCAAACTTTCCCCGGGTCACGCCAAAACGGATGGACATTTCTGTATCACTTTTAAAACAACCGACAAATGCTTATGCGATCACGGTTTCAAGGTCGCAAATACAGGTGTTTCAAATGGGTTATAGAAATCGGATGCGCCTCCAGTAAGGCATTGAACAGACGAAAGCGTTTGCGCGATTGATCGGACGGATAGCTCTGGTTCGATCAGGCACTGTTCAAGACTGAATCAAAAACGTTCTCATCCCCACTGTGCGCTACTGCATATCCTAGGGCGCTCCATGATGGCATTGGGTTTTACGCCTACTGGCACGGTCCTCGCTATATGTGTGGTGCAGCACTAGCCAATGTTGAAATTCGAAACAAGCAAACGACTTTGGCAGAGCTGCTTACGGGGCTGGTCGCAATACGTCTTCGATGGATGCCGTTAGATGCATCACGGGACGCGGGGTGGACCAGAATAAAAATACGGCGCACAGCGCACGAATCAGAGAAGAAAAACATGTTGACCCTTCAATCCGACCTACACGGCAATCATTTGTTGGGTGCGCTTCCGGCGCACGAATGGCAAGCTCTAACGCCTCACCTGGAACTCGTTCAGCTCCGTACAGGCCAACTGCTTTGCGATTCAGGACAACGTATCCATCATGTATATTTCCCGACGACGGCCATCGTCTCTCTGCTTCACTCGATGGAAGACGGCGGTTCGGCCGAAATCGCCGCCATCGGTCGTGAAGGCATGACCGGCGTTCCTATCCTCACCGGCGGCGATACCATGCCGACCCGCGTTCAGGTTCAATGCCCGGGTTTTGCTTATCGCATGAGCGCCGCCGCCTTGCGCGAGCAGTTCAATCGCTCGGATTTCCTGCGCCGCCTGATGCTCCTGTACATGCAAGCCCTGCTCACGCAAATCGCGCAGACCGCCGCGTGCAACCGTCACCACTCGCTGAGCAAGCAACTGTGCCGCTGGCTGCTGATTGAGATCGACCGTACGCCCTCCAACGAATTTCAGGTGACGCAGCAGATGATCGCCGACATGCTGGGCGTGCGTCGCGAAGGGGTCACGGAAGCGGCAGGAAAGCTCCACGACGCCGGCCTGATCCATCACAGCCGTGGTTATCAAGGTGCTGGATCGCGCAGGTCTGGAAGCCCGTGCGTGCGAATGCTATGGCATCGTCAAGCGGGAGTTCGACCGGATGCTGCCGCGCGTGCGTCAGACTGAGGAAGTCTGCTAAGGGTTGTCCTGTTGCCGCGAAGGTCTGGTTGTGCGGATCGGTGAATCAGTCGAGAGGGCAGGAGGTCGTCGTCCTCTCAGTGCCAACAGGTCCGACTGCGTTTCGATCGGCTACGCGAATTCGGGTACAAACTCTTGTCCGTCGGGGATATAGGTCTTCTGTTACGTGCAGGGAGCTGCCGTGCGAGGATCACCTCAGGTTTTCGTCGAAGAATCCGACAGCCTGTATTGTCACGCCTGAGATCGCGTTCACCTACTCGAACAAAGAATCGATTCCACCCGAAGCGTGTGTATCGACGCGATCTATGTTGCTGCTAGGCACACGAGCGATTTGGGTTCTTCTGAGTTAGCGCGCACTTCCCGCGCGGACATGTCGAAAAATCGACGTGAAACTTCATCATCAACGAGTTGATGCCCGCTGTGTATTTAAGCTGGTCTCGATGCATCCGCACAATGTTATGCGGATGACGAAGGTTAGCGCGGTCGGTTAACTCAAATGCAGGAGCAGGGCGCTCCCACCGTAATACCGGCGCTGCCTCGCACCAACGACGTATGACCGATGCGGTATCCTCCGGACCTGGCAGGTACATAGGTTGTCTTTCGCTTAAATCGGAGAACGCGAACATGAATAAACAGGAACTCATCGATGCAGTGGCCAGCGAAGTGGGCATCGCGAAATCCGCCGCAGCAGAAACGATCGACGCATTTTTGGCGACCGTGACGAACGCTGTGGTCAAGGGCGACCCAGTTCAACTCATCGGGTTTGGATCTTTCAGCACGGGCGCGCGTGCGGCCCGAGCGGGTCGCAACCCGAAGACCGGCGAGGCGCTCCAGATCGCCGCGTCAAAGACCGTCAAGTTTACGGCCGGCAAGGCGTTCAAAGACGCAGTGAACCAGTAGAGCGTTAAACGCGTTTTCCGCCTGCGCGGGTCGCAGGCGATGGCAATGAGCTCGGCTTGATACCTGCGGGCTCACACTAGAACAATTGATCGTCGAGCAACCTCAGATTTTTCCACTTCACCGCGCTGCGTCGCTCGACACCATCGGCGTGCAGCGAACGGATCATGACGCGCTCGCCCCGTGCCTCACCCAGCACCTCCGCAATTCGGTCGCCGTACCGCACCAGCGCACCGCGCTTGGGACGTGTCTTCAGGAGGAGGCGGGCGCGGGAACTGACACGTTTGTTGCGCGGCATGACTGAAAAGTGAATGCGTGCATTGGAAGGGAGACCGCCCGTTAATCCGATTTCGGTCGAACCAGTGGCGACACGCCGGTGCCGGCGAGGAATTGGCGCAATTGTTTTTCAGCTTCCGCCACCCGGTGCATCGGCGCCTCACTCAGTTGCTGGTCGTGCAGCGCGAGCAAGCGTTCGATCACCGTAGACCGCTTTAAAAGTGTCACAACTTCGGCAATAAAACTGTCACTTCGCGTGTTGGTCAGTCACTTTCGCAAAAAAATCGTGCCGGTTCAATGACTTAGCGCGAGCGAAGGAAAATCGTCACTGCCGCCGGTCCGCGAGCGTGTCACTGTGTAATCCGCTTGGGTCGCTTTCCTGCGTTGCGGAGCGCAAAAGCAAGCCTAGGGAGAGCATGAAGATCGTACTTTTTCTTTATGATTTTATGATACGTAATCCTGATCTATGGCCGCGGTGCAACGGTGTGGCGGCATAGCAGGTGGGACCGCCTTTGGTACGAAAGGATGCGGTGAATTGTACTGCCATCGGTGTCCCAGAAGGACATGGCCGCGGCGCTCGCTAGAACCTCCGTGCCGGACCGCATCCCTTGCTGCGTAAGCGGTCCAGCTCCGGTAGTTGACTCGCTCCCTGCGACCGAACTCACGGGTTGAATATACCTCGGTCACTGGATAGAACCCCTTGCTTCGGCTTCAATCATATCTGATGCAAGGCATCGCTCTGGATCAGATTGTTTCTATGTGGTATTCCTAACTGTATATCCTTAGTTGCAGTCACACAACGCTACTCCTCGGCCCTCTACGGTTAAGCAAGAACTGCTGATGGCGCCTCTCAAGCGCGCGCGCATGCGGCAGGCACAGGTGACGGGCAACCGCCGGTCGCGATCGAGAATCATCCGCAAAATCATAGAGTTAAGGAAAAAGGCACTAAGCACGATGCGAAGTGACAAAGTTAATACGGACTTGTGCGAAGTGACAGTTTTACGTCGTTCCGACTGCAAGCAAAAGTGTCACCTCAGCGGCGCCTCGGCCCGATGCTTCGAGGTCCGGGCGGTGACACTTTTAATTCGGTCTACGGCAAGTGTAAGTCCCAAGTCGGCGACGCTCCGGTCCTTTCGTTCGACCACAGCAACGGTCGTCGCTTTAGTCTCACTCGTTTCCCCCGCCTCCAGGCGGGCCTCGATGATCAGTCGCATAGCAACTCCAATCGGGTGGGCAACGTCGGCAGCATAGCTGATACAGCGAGCGTACCGGGCGGCCTTGCTGGGCTCTTCTCGTTGGAAACTTCGCAGACTCCAAGCGGCGTATCCCATCGGGAACGGCGCCGTCACGCCGTCTATGGCGGCGGTCGTGTCGACGGAAATGGCCTCCCACGGTTTGGTTCACTCTCGTCTACGTGTGCGCAACCACCCGATGCAGAAGGGCGGTGAGCGACACCAAGAGCGGGTCAGCTTGCCGATCCGAATGACCTGAATGCATCGCATCAGCGACGCTTATTACGTGCTCAAACAGCCGCGCAGACTAGTCCGGACCGGCATATCCACGGGATCGTTTCCAATGCCGCTTGTCCGCGACGGCAAGTCACAATGCATCGCTTGCGCTGGGATAACGCTCCGACAAAGCTTCGTATAATCCGGGCGCGAACAGCTTTGACACCTGACTGGAAATCAGCGCAGTGGCCATCAACGATATGACGAGTGTGTGGCCGTTGATCATCTCGATCACAATCACGAACGCGGTGAGCGGACTCTGTGTGACAGCTGCCAGATAACCGACCATTCCTAGGGCGATCGGCACCGGAAGCTGCATCTGGTCGAATATCAGGTGCAATGCGTTGCCGATTCCCGCGCCAACGGCAAGCGACGGTGCAAACAAACCTCCGGGCGCGATGGGCAGATATGATCCGACCATCGACGCCATTTTGAGCAACGGATAGGTGACGCCAAGTTGCGCGCGTCCTTCCAGCATCGCGCGCGCCTCGACATAGCCACTGCCGAATGTAAGGCCACCCGAAGCAATGCCGAACGCCGCGACGATCAGGCCGCAAGCGGCGCCGAAGACGACCGGACGGCGGCCTCCAAGGTCGTGACGCAAGCAGGCATCGACCAGCTAGCCTTCAGCAGCAACCAGCAGAACACGCCCCCTGTCAATCACGCTCGAAGGATGTTATCAATGCCCACCATCCAAACATGTACTCTGTCAGCGTCTCCGGCCAATGTAGCCAGAACGCGTCGCCATACTTGTGCACGATGACCACGGAGTGCCCGAACTGCATTCGCGCATACTCACCATCGGCAAAATTCGCAACATCAACAAACGCCGCCCTAGCGAGCATCTCGGCTGCGTGCTTGCCCCATACGACGGCCGATGAAATTGCGCAACTTGCATCACCGAGCAGAATGTCCTCGCGCTTCGAAAGTTCCGAAGTGACATGCTCGATCCCGGCACCATCTTCGGACAAGAGCAGCTTGTTATAGCGATTGATCGCCAGTGCATAAATGCCCGTTGGAGAAAGCGGCATCCGCGCGGCAGGCAATGTCACGAGGTCGCTCACATGCAAGTCGTTGGCCAACGGAGTCGCAAATGTCACCCAGATTTTCTGCAACAACGGGCGTGCATCGATCCGTAGATCACCCCATGAGGTGGCGACTGCCGCAGCGCCGCCCCACGCCTTCGCTGCCTTTTCAAAGCCTAAGCTTTTCGCCGTCCGGGTCGAGAAAGCAGGTGCCAACGATTCGTGCGTCGGTGAATTTTCCATCATCGTAGACCTTGATAGTCTGGTTGAGACGACTTGCGCCGGCGCGCAGCAAGGCAAGCGCTACGTATTTCTTGAGGACCGGCGACCAGATGCATGATGTGAGATGCCCTTCGCTGGGTTCGCCCGGGCCCGCTACCAAATGCCCGCCAGCACGGATCTTCTGCGAACGGTCCACGCATTCGATGCCAACAAGCTGCAACCGCGATTCATGAGTCATGGCTGTGCGCTTCGCCGCTCGCTGACCGACGAAAGGTAGAACCTTCTTGCTTCCCAGTGCACCCATGCCGACATCCCGCAAGGTAGTGGAGGGTTCGGTCTCGACACCGACGTGTATGAAGCCCTTCTCGGTGCGCATGATCATTAGCGCTTCAATGCCGAATGGAACGGCGTCAGCCGCAATAATCCGCTCGAACACATCGCGTCCGTAATGAGCGGGAACGCTCAGTTCAAAGGTCATTTCGCCACTGAAACTGACTCGCGCAACCCGGCAAGGAACGCCGTCCAGATGGCCTTCACGGAACGACATATGCGCAAACGCATCCTTGCTGGTATCAATATCTATCGGTAACGACTGCATTACGCGACGAGACTCGGGGCCAGTTATCGCGTAGGTTGCCCACTGATCGCTCGCCTGCATGATCGCAACCCGGAATCCCTTGCCGCTTTCCCGCCAGTACTCGAACGCTTCGAGCACGCGCTGGACGCCCGCGCTCGAGGTGCCGACCAAAAAATGATTCTGGCTCAAGCGGGCGATCACACCATCATCCAGAATGCCGCCTCCCTCGTTGAGGATCACCGAGTAGCGGCATCTGCCAATGCCAAGTGTCCCTAACTCATTCGCATATACCGCATTCAGCAACGCGACGACATCCGGTCCCTTGACCTCAATCTTTCCAAGGGGCGAGCCGTCGAACACGCCGACCTTGCTCCTGACGTGAAGCACCTCGCGATTCCATGCCTGCTCATCCGTTTCCGAGCCCAGTCGATAAAAGGCCGGTCGCATCCAGCTCCCGTATTCGAGTATCTGCGCGTGGTGGCGCAGGTGCGCATCATGAGCGGCAAGATATCGGCGGGGGATGAACAGGTCGCCGCGGGCATGACCGCCGAAAGCACCGATCGTCACCGGCGAGTAGGGCGGCCTGAATCGAGTGGTGCCGACCTGATCCGGCGTGCGGTCCGTCGCTACGCCGAGCAGCGCCAGTGCGTTGACGTTACTGGTCTTTCCCTGGTCCGACGCCATCCCCATCGTCGTGTACCGCTTCAGATGTTCGACCGAGATAAAGTTCTCCCGCGAGGCGAGCCGGACATCGCTTTCTGTGACGTCATTCTGAAAATCGACCCACGCCGATGCCCTCGATCCCTCTACGCGCCATAGCGGTGAAATACGATATTGCGTGTCGGACAAATCTTTCGGCTTGGGCGTTGCCGGCTCCGCGCCGGCTTCCAAGCACAACCGGGCGGCGATCGCCGCGGCCGCATTCATCGCTTCAAGGACGGCGCTCTGTGCGCCCATTGTTCCGTTGGCCGAACCGATAACCGTGCATCGCTCCCGGGCAGGATCGGCTTGCGGCCTGAACATTGCGAGGTCGCGGTCATATCTTAGCCGCCCCTGAGCTTGAGAATAAAGGTGCACTGCGGGCGACCAACCACCAGACATGAGTAACAGATCGCATGACACAATCCGACTCTTTCCGTCAGCCGCGCGAATCTCTACGCTCTTTACGCGCTTCCTACCGGATGCGTTGCAGACGACAGCACCGAGATGCAGTGTGATCCGCCTGCTTCGACACGCGCTGGTGAGTTCGTCAGAAAGCGTCGCGCGACTGTCCACGATGTCGCGAACTGGCGTGCCGCCATCATGTGTGGAAAAAAACGCCTCGTAGGCACGGTCGTTGTTGGTGAAGCCGATCGCCGATGCACCCAGTCGCACGCCATAATGCGCCGCATAAGTCGCACCCGCATTGCTCAGCATGATGCCCGGGCGATCGTTGTTGCCAAACACAATGGGACGCTCGTGCGCACCGGTGGCAATGACCACATGCGTCGCACGCACAATCCACAGCCGTTGCTTGACACGCCCGGCGCGCAATGCAATGGGTAGATGCTCGGCAACCCTCTCTAAGAGCGTCAAGGTGTTGTCGTCGTAATATCCCGTCGCAGTGGTCCGACGGAGCACCCGCACGTTCGGACGCGCACGGACCGCTTCCGCTCGACTGAGTGCCCAGTCCAGCGAGTGCTGTCTTCCTGCATCGCTCGCCATCCACATGAAGGATGACCCCACTGCGGCGTTCTCATCGACGAGGATCACCGACGCCGCGGCCTTCGACAAGCTGTCCGCCGCCGCAAGTCCAGCGGGCCCCGCGCCGACCACCAGCACATCACAGTGAGCATGGCGGATGTCGTACTGATCGGGGTCCGCGTTCTTCGGGGCAACGCCGAGTCCTGCTGCCTTGCGGATGGACGGCTCGAACGTATGCCAGTTTGGCCACATGAACGTCTTGTAATAGAACCCGGCCGGCAGGAATCGCTTCAGCACGCCCAGTGCGGCACCGAAATCGAGGTCGACGCTGGGCCAACGGTTGACACTCGACGCCGTGAGGCCTTCATAAAGCTCGACTTGGGTCGCCTTCAGGTCAGGCTCCGAGTGCTCCGAACCGGGTTCGAGTTGCACGATGGCGTTGGGCTCATCAGCACCGGCTGCCAGGATGCCTCGGGGCCGATGCAGCTTGAAACTTCGTCCTACTACAAATACTCCGTTCGCCAACAGCGCGGAAGCGAGCGTGTCGCCTACGAGGCCTTTGTACGACTTTCCATCGAATACAAAAGAGACGCGTTGCGTGTCGCTCACGCCTGGCGCAATCCGGTCATCGGTCTTCACGTCGACCCCTTGTATTCGAGTCGTCGTTCATGAATGTCACCGATAAAATGGCATTGGTCTTCGTATTCCGGTGGACCGTAAGCCACTCGCCACAACCGTGCCGATGCAGCCACTGCTCCGAAATTTCACCGCTGCCGTTGGTACGGAAATACAGATAATTTTGCAGATCATCGGCTGATGCGTCCAATGATGGGACCAATGCAGTGCCTTCCCCGATACACCAGAACTCTGCCTCCGGGCGTTTGCCGCAAAACGGACAATCGATTTCAAGCATCTCGCCTCCCGGTCATCGGAACACCACGGTGCGGCGGTTCTCGTCGAGGATTATCCGCTGCTCCAAATGCCACTTCACTGCCCGCGACAGCGCGCTGCATTCGACATCGCGACCGAGCGCGGCGAGTTCGTCGGGGGACATTCCGTGGTCGACACGCGCGACATCCTGTTCAATGATTGGCCCCTCATCCAGATCGGAGGTGACATAGTGCGCGGTCGCTCCGATTAGTTTGACGCCACGCGCATGCGCCTGATGGTAGGGACGTGCTCCCTTGAAGCTCGGCAGAAACGAATGATGGATATTGATGACCTTGCCGGGAAGTCGTTCGCAAAGAGACTCGGAGAGGATCTGCATGTACCGCGCGAGAACGACCAGGTCGACACGGTACTCGTCAATAAGCGCAAGGAGCTGTTGCTCACGTTCGAGTTTGGTCTCGGGAGTGATGGGAAGATGAAAAAATGGCACCTTGTAGTGGTCGGCGAGCCCGCGGAAGGTTTCATGATTGGAGACGATCGTCACGATGTCGGCGTTCAGCGCCCCCAGGGTCGTGCGAAACAGAAGGTCATTCAGACAGTGGCCATACTGGGAAACCATGACGAGCATCCTGCCTTTGACATCCGCCGGCGCCAGGCGCCATTTCATTCGATGCAAATCGGCAATGGGCCGAAAATCCGCCTCGATGCTGTCGAAACCATTGATCACCGGAACCTCGAAATCCATGCGCAGAAAGAACTGCCCGGTGACTTCGTCCGTCGACTGGGCGCTCTGCAGCACATTGCCGCCGCGGCTCGAAACGAACGTGGCGACATCGCGGATGATTCCCGGATGATCGTCGCAACTCAGGTTGATGATGTAGCGCCTGTTTTCCATTGCCGGCCCTTCAGTGCGCAATACCGGATGCGCCGGCTTCGTCGATGAGTGCGCCAGACTCGAAACGTGAGAGGCCGAATGGCGCCGCAATCCGATGAGCCGCGCCCGTGGCAAGGTGATGAGCCATCATCCATCCGCCGACCGGAATTCCCTTGAATCCCCCGGTTCCCCAGCCGCAATTCACCAGCAGGCTCGGGACGCCGGTTTCGCCGAGGATGGGGCTGGAGTCGGGTGAAACATCGACAATACCGGCCCATTGCCGCAGGATGCGCAGGCGCCGGAAAGCGGGAAAATGCTCGGCCAGCGCGGTGAGCGTGGCGGTTTGCGCGGGCAGGGTGCCTCGCTGCGCATAGGAAACGTAGTGGTCGAGGCCGCCGCCGATCACGAGCTCGCCTTTGTCCGACTGACTCACATACATTCCCGTTGCGGGCGAAAGGACGACCGTATCCAGTACCGGTTTGATCGGCTCCGAGACCATGGCCTGAAGCGTGAAGCTTTGCAGGGGCAGGGTGATGCCCACTTTTTGCGCAAGCAAGGACGTGCTGCCTGCTGTATTCAGAAGGACGCTCGACGCCTTGACTTCGCCCTGATCGGTCGATACCCCGACAACACGACCATGGTCATCTCGCAGAAAGCCTTTTACTTCGCAGTTCTGCACAATATCTACACCAAGGGAACTGGCGGCGCGCGCGTAACCCCAAGCAACGGCGTCGTGGCGCGCGGTGCCCGCCCGGCGCTGGACAAACCCGCCGATAACCGGAAGTCGGGCGGTGCTGGACATATCGAGCGCGGGGATCATCTGCGCCACCTGTTCACGGCTCATGATTTCCGAGTCGATTCCATTGAGTTGCATTGCATTTGCCCAGCGCACGACGTTGTCCATGTCATGTGGCGTGTGAGCTAATGTGACGATGCCTCTTTGCGAGAACATGATGTTGTAGTTCAGATCGCGGCTGAGATTTTCGTAGAGCTTCAACGAGAACTCGTACAGTGCCGCGGATTCTGGCAGCAGATAGTTGGAACGGATCACCGTCGTATTGCGTCCTGTGTTGCCGCCCCCGATCCAGCCCCGCTCAATGACCGCAACGTCGCGGATGCCGTGCACCTTCGCCAGGTAATACGCGGCTGCGAGCCCGTGTCCACCGCCGCCGATGATCACGAAGCGATAATTTCGCTTGAGCGCAGGGCTTCTCCAGGTTTGGGTCCATCCCCTCTGGTCTCTTAATCCTTCCCACAATAGCCGGCCAGCGGAATATCTCATTTCGGTCTCTGATGTGAATGTTCTGCACTCCGCTACTTACTGTCCCCGGCTCTTGACCTCGACCGTACCTACGGGATTCCATGTTCCCTTGCTCTCCTTGAACAGGCTGACGTGCGAGGTTCGCAGATCGCCCTTCTGGTCGAAGGAAACCTCACCGGATACCCCGTTGAAAGAGACTTTATGAAGTGCGGCCAGGATGTCGGCAGGTGCGGTTGAATTGGCGAGTTGCATGGCCTTGATCAGCGCCCAGGCCGCGTCGTAGGCGTAAGGAGAGTAAAGGACCGGCTTGCCGTACTTGGCGAACCGCTTCTCGAATGCAGCGCCATTTGGCAACTGGCTGATGGGGTAACCCGACTCAGAAGAGATGGAACCCTCTGCCGCCTCGACGCCCGCAAGCTGTACGAACTTATCGGTCTCGATGGTGCAGGACGCGAACACCGTTCCCGACATACCGAGCGATGTCATCTGGCGCCGCATTGGGCCGGCCTGTGCGTCCACGCCGCCATAGATCAGCACTTGAGGTTGCTTCGACTTCAAATTCGTCAGGATCCCGCGGAAGTCGACCGCTTGATCGGTCGTGTACTCGCGCCCGACGGGCGTAATGCCACGTCTTGCCAGGCTCTCCACGGCAGCGTCGCTGAAGGCCTGACCAAATGCGGTCCGGTCGTCGACCACTACCACCTGTTTCGCTTTCAGGGTGTCGACCACATAACCGACGAGCGCATCCGCGACGTCCCGGTCATCGCCTATTGTCCGGAACGTGGTTTTCATTCTCTGGCGCGTGAACATTGGATTCGTCGACGACGGAGAAATCTGCGCAATCCCGGCGTCGCTATAGACCTTCGACGTAGCCAGCGTCGCTCCGGAGTTGATGTGTCCGACCAACCCTACGATATGGTCGTCCACCAGTTTTTGTGCGACCGTCACAGCGGTCTTTGGGTCTCCCTGGTCGTCCTGCACATCGAGGACGAACTGTACGGACTCCCCTTTGATCTTGATGTTCTGCTCATTGGCTTCATCGATTGCGAGCTGCGCGCCATATTGAGAGTCCTTGCCGATATGAGCAATCGCCCCCGTGAGGGGGCCTGCATAGCCGATCTTGACCACCTGGTCAGCGAATGCGCCAGAGGCTGCCAACGCGATAGATATCGCAAGTGTGCTTTCAAGGATCTTCATGGGATTCCCTCGTTTTATAGGTTCGCGGCCCGCGCCGACCTGCACATCCTCAAACCTCAAAAATCGTGCGTCAAAGCAGTTTTCCTGCGGCTTTGCATGCGAAAACTGATGCAAGGGTCCGGCCTCTCTCCTAAGATATGGCCCTACCATGAATTTTTGATGCGACATCGGCCGCTGAGCGTGGCGATACGATCGGTTAAACGGGAGTTAATACCGTGGCATCTTCAAATAAGCGGCTTCCCCCGCTGAATACGATTGCGGCGTTCGAAGCCTCTGCACGCCATATGAGTTTTACCCGCGCCGCTAAAGAACTATGCCTCTCGCAGGGGGCGATCAGCCGGCAGATCCAGATTCTGGAGCAACGTCTCGGCGTGCCGCTGTTCGTCCGGCGCCATAAGGAAATACAGCTGACGAGGCCTGGCGTGATTTTTCAGCAAGCGATCACCGAGAGCCTTGGGACCATACGGCGGGCGGTAGCAATCATTGAAACGCTCGATGACCGAAGCGTCAGCATTTCCGCAAGCGTCGCGATGTCGAGCTTCTGGTTAATGCCGGCAATCCTCACCTTTACCGATGAACATCCGGACATCAAGATCCGCGTCGTCGCGAGTGATGAGCTCATTGACCCGTCGCGTGAGCACATCGACCTGACAATACGATACGGAGACGTTCAGATTGCCGGGATGGAGACTCACAAGCTATTCGACGAAGAAATATTCCCCGTTTGCAGCCCGGCATACAGAGATGCTCACCCTGTTTCTTGCCCGGAAGACTTGACCCGCCAGACGCTGATCGAGTACGACGATGGCATCTCATCGTTTACCTCCTGGGACAACTGGTTGAAACTGGCGCGCATCCGTCATCCGGTCCTGCATCCTTTCCTGCGCCTGTCCAACTATGATCTCGTCTACCGGGCCATGTGCGGCGGTAAGGGTATTGGCTTGTCTCCCGCGTACAGCATTCCTGCGGAAGCCAGGGATACGTTACTCGTGCGTGCGCTCGATATGAGCATCAAGACAGGGCTGGCAGAGCACATCGTTTACCCAGACAGTGCGTCCTTAAGTCCTTCGGCCTCGTTCGTTCTGGACTGGCTGCTGGACCACGCTCGCTGCAGCATCTGGTCAAGTTAAATGAGGTCAGTTGAACGCGTGAACGCAGATATTTCGTAAATTTAGGAATGGACGCATACGTGAATCGAATCATCAAAGCTGTCTTAAGGAGTTCCGTGAGAGAGGGCCTGAAGCTGGCAATGAACAAGGGCATCGTATATAGGGCTGCGGGCCGGCTTTCCTTATCGATGAAAGCACTGGCGAAATGGGTGCGTGCCGCCAAAGCCGGAAAGCTCCAAAGTGTCCGTCAACCAAGGTATGTTTCCTGTGCGACGGCTCGGCGTAAGAGGAGGGAACCTCGGAACAGATCTTTGGCGAGCCTACGCGCAATAGAACTCATATGTTCCTAAAGAGCATTTGTGACGCTAAGCGCATCTAGCTAATCTCTTCGAGTTCTTTGTGTTTTAAGCCTGGCGGCCTCAAATGTGAACTGCAACACCTGTCTCGTATAAGGTGTCGCAATGCCCGGAAAAACTTCATACCAGCAACTGCAACCTGAAGAACGCCTGACCATTGCAAGCTTGCATCTGCAGGGTTCAAGTATGCGAGCCATGGCTCGCATACTTGGGCGCTCGCCGGGAACCATCAGCCGCGAGTTAATGCGAAACAGCTCTCCTGTTGGCTACGCATCAGTGCCCGCTGCGGCGCTTTGCAGCGCACGCCGCAGTGCGTCGCGCCAGCCCGCCAAGCTTTGCCCGCAAAGCGTTTGCTGGCGCATCGTTCTCACCCTGCTTGAGTGGAAATGGTCGCCCCAGCAGATATCGGGCACACTGAAACGCATGTATCCATCCGACTCGACCCAGCACGTCTCGCACGAAACTATCTACACGGCTATCTATGCTCAGCCGCGCGGTGAACTGCGCCGCCAACTCATTGCCTGCCTGCGCCACGGCCATAGCACGCGCATGCCGCGCACGCGGGGCACAGACCGGCGCGGACAGATTGCCGACATGGTCAGTATCCACGTGCGGCCGCCCGAAATCGAAGACCGACTGCTGCCAGGTCACTGGGAAGGCGACTTCATCAAGGGCGCGAACAACCAATCCTCTGTCGGCGTTCTGGTCGAGCGCACCAGCCGCCTGGTGCTACTTGCTAAGATGGAGGACGCCACCGCCGCGTCAGCTCTAGCGGGCTTCTCCGCCAAACTCAATTCGATTGTGGCGCCCTTACGGCAAAGCTTTACTTACGACCAAGGCAAAGAAATGTCGCGCCATCAGGAGCTCACCGCTGCCACCGGCGTGAACGTGTACTTCTGCGACCCGCACAGTCCATGGCAACGCGGTACTTGCGAAAACACCAACGGGTTGCTGCGCCAGTATTTGCCTAAAGGCACGGACCTATCGGTCTACAGTCAGGACGAACTCGACGCGATCGCCGACAGCCTGAACAGCCGCCCGCGCGCCACTCACGCGTTCCATTCGCCATTCGAGGTCTTCGCTGCGACCCTTGCTTCAGCAAGCCGACCTCCAAGCTCTAAACATTGACCCCCTGTTGCAGTTCACCCTTGAAACCGCCCCTCCATGGAACCGAAGAAGGGTATCGGACTGCACTCCGCGCTCGGAGTGTAGTTGTGCCATACGAGTCGACGGAATTATCACTTTCGCCGCCAAGGGCACTGATGAGCAAATATAAGTCGGCTGCTTCCGTTCTGGTGGAGGTATCATATAGTCCCCGATATATATCAACGATGCCACTTGTGGCCCTCTTGAGAGCCTCATATACCAGGCGCCGCTCGTTACCAAGAGGCCGAGAGGCTTGACTTCACAAAGCTGTGCCTCCTCTTTTCGCCAATACCGCATCAGAAGCACTCGTTCATCCCAGACCGCCTGCGCGTTCCCCGCCAGATTCACGATCTTCTCTGTGGCGCGGAACCAGGCCGCCGAATCGAGGCGGAAGCGAGCAGCAACACGCTCCACCTCCATGCCCAGGAACGCCCGCACACAATGTAAGTCGTCCGCCGTCAACGACAGCGCTTATGACGCAATGGATCAACTACGGAAGTGCGGCGCAGTCGTTAAGCGGCGTTAAGGCGGAATCGCCTGCACGTCAAAGAATGGCGGCCAGCACGTTGGCGGGTGCGACGAGATCTTATGCCAGCCAAGGCGTTCATGTCTGGCACACTCCGCCGAGTTACTGGCGAGCATTGGACCTCGCTGCCGCTGCTCGTGGCGCCGGTCGGGTTGTTGCACTGTCCGAGGCCTGTTGCGTGGCAGACAATCCGCCCGTTGGGATCTGCAATTCATTGGGTGGATGTTCGAGTCAGTACGGCTCGAGGCAGCTCTCGGAAAGCTTTCCAAGCTACTCGCTCAGAAGCCTTCCGCGCATCGCACGATGGTTATCCAGAGGCGCAGCGGTCATGCCGAGTTCGGGCGTTGGTTCGATAACGGGCCCGCTCGCAGCATCTGACGGAGAGTAATACGTTTGACGCGGAAAAGTTCGCACATGTTGGCAGGCCCACCGGCGCATATCCAAAGAAGATGCTCGGTAGACCGACCTTAAGACCCGCGCGCACCACAGCCGTGTCTGCCGGCTCAAAATTCGCTTCACCGGGGCGGCAGGTTCTTCCAGAAGGTATTAGCCGCGTCCAGGCCTGTACTCAGGAAATTGTCCATGGCGGCCTTGTTCAGATTTCCGTTCGAGTCTCTAGTATACGAGTCCATGAGGTCGTTGAACACGTGGCTTCCACTCGCAATGCTCTTGCTAACTCCCGTGACAAATTCGCTAAGCGATACCTGCCCATCTTTAGACGTGTCGAAGGTTTGGAAGAGTTGCTTCGCAGCGTCAGCCGATACGCCGACTCGTGCCAACTGAGCCTGGAACTCATCAGGTGACAGCGAATCGTCATTGTTCTGGTCTCCTTGCGAGAACATCTGGGGAGCCCATGCCACGGCCAGAGGCATCGATTGCATTGTCTGATTCTCGGCTGCTCCAGTGGTAGTGTTGGTGGCGGTCATCGTCTGCTGGGAAATGAATCCTTCAAGGGTGGATGTATCCGGAGAATCCGATGAAGTGGAAGTTTTATTTTGCGCAGAATTGGCGTACCCCTGATAAGCCGAGGTCAGACTGTTCAAGGAGGAGATAGACATGGCGCGATCCTTTTAATATGAGTGATCTTTGGGGTGCAGGAGGTTGCCGCACCGCCGTGCGGGCATCCAATCTGGATTACGGATCGTTTCCATATAACTTTAGGGTTTGCGTTGCGAATTATCGAGCTTCGCAGTCTGCGCGAAGATGGCTCTTGGAAAGCCGCAGTGCAGGAGCGGCGCCAACGCATACCAAGCCACGCACGGCGTTGAGCTCGCGTAGAAGCGTTTGGGCGCGTATGCCGGCCCTTAGCTGCGAGAATGGCGCTGCCAAACTCGTCGGCTAGGATTGTTTTTTGCAGGTCCTCGATTCCACTACAATAAGGCCTCACTATCCTCGAATAGAAGCACTCGATTTACGGAGCAAAATGGGACACTCGCAGGCTGAGAAAATAGCTATTCATAAACGTATTGTCGAGACGGCAGCGAAGCGATTTCGCGAATTTGGGTTGGAGGGTGTCAGCGTCGCCGACGTGATGAGCGATGTGGGCCTTACGGTGGGCGGCTTCTACAAACACTTCCGGTCGCGAGACGATATAATTTGCGAAGCATTTTCTAAGGCACTCAGAGATATCGAGCCTTGGAAGGCAGCCATTGCAACCGACCCGCAGCAGGCGATACGCGGCTATGCGTCCGAACGGCACAGGGACAATATCTCGGCATGCTGTCCGATCGCGGCGCTGGTCAACGATGAAGCCGCGGTACCGAGCAGACTCGCGAAATCTATACAGGCCAGGTACGTCGCGTCTTTGATCTCCTAGAAAAGTCGATCGCCAAGGAACACCATTCCGACAGACGTCTCAGGCTATGCTCGCCTTTAGCGCGTGCGTCGGTGCAATCGCCCTCTCCCGGGCGGTGTCAGACCCAGAGCTTTCGAAGCAGATCCTCAACGGGGTCGCGCGCCAGTTGGTTGAACCGTTCGAACCTCGGCCGAAGGTAAAATGGTGATTGTTTCTGCCGTCGACCCGTTAAGAATTTCGCTTTTCACACGCGCCGCACTCGGGGTGCCGGCTGGCAAAGCGCATGAACCGCGCGTTCAGCATTTGCGAGGATCAACTTGGCAGCGATTCCGTCAAACATAAGCTCGGAAAGTGTCACCGAACCAACCAGCACGGAGACGATCGAGCGGGCTGCTGCTTCGTGCTCAGCGATTTTCATACGCTCTGTATGTCTGGCGACCTCGCGAACCAGGCGCTGATACCCGTCGACGGCAACCGCTGTGACGCAGTCGTCTGAGCGCTTTAGCTCGCTGCCGAGATTTGACAGAGGGCATTTGTAGACCAATTCCTTCAATTGGCGCTGATACAGATAGCTGTGCACAATGATATCGAGCGATTGCTTCGGTGTTTTGCCTTCGATCTTGGATTCGAACATCTGAAACAGGTAATCGAACGCTAACCTGCTAGCCTCGGCGATCAACTGTTCCTTCGAGTCGAAATGGCGGTAAAAGCCGCCCTTTGTCAGGCCAGCGACCGTCATGACGTCCGATATGGACGTCGAAGTGATCCCCCGCGCAAGGAAGAGTTCTGCGGCCGCAGAGACGATGCGTTTCCTCGTTTCCACCGTGTCGCTTTTTGACTTTCTCATCCTGTTCTCAACCTTGAGGGGAAAGCTCGCCCAATATAGATTTCTACCGTACGCTAATGCCTCCCGGCCAAGCTCCTCAACGAATTAGCTTGCGTGCCGCAATGCGTCCCATTGTTCCACCCACATGTTATCAACTAATTTGTTAGCGTACTAACTGTGTAAAGCGAACGCTGGCTTTTGCTGGGGATACACACTGGTATTGGTCGAAGCATGGCCGTCCGCTACATTTTTGAGGCGCCGCGATAGAGCGTAGAAAACCAAACAAGCGTCGCGTAAACGCGTATATGCAGGTATTTGAAATGTTCTGAGATAGAGCCGCGACTAATCTGGGAGGCGACCGCTAAATTAAATGACGGAATTGGCAGATAGCGACGCTTGCGCTTCCGAAATCGGTGGCGACTAGTCGAAACGCTCCGTGTTCAAACATCGCAGTTCAGCGAACGACCGCCTTACTGCAGGGGAAGCGAGCTACGAGCAGGCCTCGCCTGCCGAATGATGAAGCGGTGAGACACCACGGCTCAATTTGAAGGCGCGGCTAAAGGAAAATTCTGACTGATATCCAACGCGTGATGCGATATCGCGAATTCGCAAATCTGTTTGCTCGAGCAACTGGGCTGCAATTTCCATCAGCCAGCGCTTCAAATAACTGTGCGGCGATTCACCGACCGACTTGCCGAAATTACGAGCAAAGGCTGCACGTGACAAGCCGGCTTCCAAGTGCCCAGTCGCGTTCCGGGGCTTCGTGTATCAGCGCAAGAACTCGCGCAATCTGCGGTGATCGGAAGGCTGAAGATCAGTCATCCCGGTGGGGGGAAGCCGATTCGACCCACTCTCGCATGAAAAAGAGGAACAGTGACGAAAGCAAATTACGGACTAATACCTCGCTTCCGAAATTCGGCGTTTCGACTTCGACACGAAGCATGCGCAATATATCGCTGAGCGCCGAGCAGCCCGGCTCAGTGCCGGCGCAGAGCGACACTGCTCGTGGTAACGCGCGAAGAGCCGGGAGAGTAAGGTGCGGATCTACATCAAACTCGCCGCAGATCAACGTGACGGCCTTCGGGCCAGGGTCCGCGATACCGTTGTGCCCAGCCAGGAATGTCTCGAGTGATGCCGCCGTTCCCTGAGCTGAATTGACTACTTCATGCTCGTCGCCGCGTGGGAAAAGTATCAGTTCACCGGCCTGCAGCCAGATCGTTTCCATTCCTGGCTGGCGTACGAAGGCGTTGCCCTCAGCTACGAAATGGAAAACCACGGCATTGCGGGGTTGAACCGCGAATCCCCACGGACCTGAAACCCGTGTGCGCACCAGCACAAGGCCCGTGGTACGAACCGCTTTCAACCAATCGTTTGCGGCCTGCATGACAGATGCCTTATTGAAGATGAATTGCTATGTAAAAGCGTGGTTTGAGCATGGACGGACAGTCGTTGGCTTGTTTCAATAACCAGATCAACATCTCAGAGGAACGGATCCATGACGAGAGAACACATCCGCCAGGTGCTCGACACAATCTATGGGCAAGCCTTCAACGAAGGACAGGCGCATCTCCTGCCTAGCCTTGTCTGCGCACCATATATCCAACACAATCCGATCTTCCCGAACGGCGTAGAGGGCATCATGGGATATATCAGGGAGGCAGGGAGCATCCCATGTTAGGTCAAGCGCATGGCGATTGATGGCGATCTCGCTTTCGTGCATGTCCGTTACTTGGCTTGGGCGGGTAAGGAGACCGCTGGCGTCGACATTTTCCGATTTAACTCCGATGGCAAAATCGTTGAGCATTGGGACACGCTTCAGCCGGTTCCTGAATCGTCCAACAACCCAAGACAATGTTTTAGAAGCGAGACGCTAGGTTCGCCGTCTGGCGAAGAGTGATCGTTAGCTGCTCGCAGCCCGACCGCGTGTCGCAGCCGCCGGTTGCGCACGATGTCGGCGAGACAAGCGACCCGATCGGCTACCGTCGCCAGCAGTGATCTGACACCAAATTATGCTGCATGCCCGGAAAATAACGCGGTACCCCCGTTTTGCAAGTTTAGATGTATATGCGCGTATACTCCAACCTGTAAACGATTTTACTTGGGGGAAATGCAGATGGAACTGCCTCAATGCAGCTGTTCGTCGCTACGTAGCGCGACACGGGCGCTTTCACTTGCGTTTGACGAAGCATTGCGGCCGAGCGGAATACGTGTGACGCAATTTGCGATCTTGTCAGGTTTAGCTGTGATCGGAGAGCTTCCATTAAGCACGCTTGCTGATTTGATGGTGATGGACAGAACGACGCTTGGAAGGAATCTCAAACCGCTACAACGCGATGAGTTGGTCGAGATAAACATCGGCACCGATCGTCGTGAGCGACTCGTAAGTATCACCCCGAGCGGACGCAAGACGTTCATGCGCGCCATGCCTCTCTGGGAGGACGTGCAGCGGCGGTTTGAAAAAAAGGTTGGCAAGCGTGAAGCAAAAGAGCTTCGCGACAAAATGGTCACGCTTGTGAATGTTGGTCGCCAGCTTGCGGAAGAAAACCAGAAAGCGGGCTAAGTATCCCCGTGCGTTCGGCCGTCGGCGCGAATTGTTTGCTCTTCGAACTTTGCCATAGCCCGTATTGGCCCTGGCGATCCCGATGTTCTGGTCCAAGGCGGCTGCTACGTAGCAACAGGACATACTTTTGAAGATGACTTGTCTGCACAGACGGGTTTGAAGATGGACTCCACGCAGGTATGTCCTTGCAGATACTGGATGCGCTCCTATGAGTTTGCAAGCGGCAGCCCTGCCGGGCGGGCTCACGACGGATATTTCCGTTATCTGCACGACGCGCTACGGTCGGGCCCGCTGCAATCCCTTTACCGACTGGCGGGACAGTTTGCTGCGCGCGCGACTTATGTGTTAGTTCTGAGTGCGAGGTTCTTCCGTGTGCCATAGCAGTATCCACGCGGCGATCCCGGGTAAACGCGCAGCGATGCGCTGTGATTCAGCGCCCTCGCCATCATAGAGCGCAGTGCCCTCCCAAACGAGCAGCGGCCTGTCGACGTGTTCCTCTGTATCGTTAGTTCGCAGGTCGCTTGGTAATTTCAAAAGCAACGAGCGAACCAAACTTGCGAGTAGCAAATTCTTGTCTCACCGGATGGCCAGCGTCTCCGTAGTAGCGGGAGATAATGCTTAATGCGCGTCACGCGTAATCGGCGCGAAGCATGCGGCGCGAGAGATTGCGGACAGTTCGCGAATGTTCCTAGCGGGGTCGTCATCCATCGGCTCGAGTGCATCAACCCATTGCTGCTCGTCCCTTGCTCGCAGCCACCTCGCACAGTCGAGTACAAGGGCATCACGTTAACCGAACAGACGGTACACGCTCATCTTGCTCAGTCGCGAAGCTCGCGCCAGATGTTCAATAGTGACAACGTATACGCCGTAACGACAAAAAAGCGCTTCAGCTACCTCCAGAAGCGCGCCACGCGCAATGCGCGATGGCACCCTGGCACGCCGCTCCTTCTTCTCTTATAAATACAAAAATTCGTCCTGCATGTCTTCGCTCCGCTTTCAGCCGTTTTTGAGGCTCAGCCGTTGCAGCCGGTTGAAAGTCAAACCTCGACTTATTCCACTGCCTTCGGAACCCATTCGCATCACTCCATAGGTTGAACCAGATGACCGGCTGTCGGGGCATCCAGCGCAGTAGCCCTCGCAGGCCTTTGCATCAGCACGAATGCCAGCATGCCGGTAACAGCAGCGACGATAGCCGCTACCAGGCATGCGAGAGCAAATCCTGCGGCGAAGGATGTTGACGCAGCTGAGAGAACATGAACACGGATTGAATCAGGCAGGTTGGTGAATGCCCCCGCCAGGTCACCCGACGCAATGCGAGGCGCGGCCTCGGCTGCACTTTGCGGATCGAGGCCAAGCGCCGAAGCCGCTGCGAGAAAGTGCTTGGTAGCCGACGACGAGAGTGCCGCTCCGAGGCCGGCAACTGCAAGAAGAAGACCGGTGAAGCGCGTTGTCGATGTCAAGCCAGAAGCCATCCCCGAGCGTTGCGGAGGTACGGCACCCTGCATAGCCTTCGAAGTTTCGCTGTTCAGCAGGCCTGCGCCAGCTCCGAGCGCGACCATGCCCAAAGCAAAAACACCGTAGCTCGCGTCGATTCGGCTGAACAGGAAGAGGGACAGGTCACCGACAAAGGTTGTGGCCAAACCCAGAGTCAGCAGTGCCCGGCTCGAGTAACGTGCTGACAGACTTGCGCCTAGCCGGGGTGTAAAGAACATCGGCAACGCAAACGGAAGCATTGCCAAGCCTGCTTCCGCTGGCGTAAAGCCATATGAATTCTGCAGAGCTAAAGGCAGATAAAAGATCATTACCTGCGCTGCGCCCGCGTATCCAAGCATTGCGAAGGCCGTTCCGAGGAACGTCGATTGTTTGAACAGCGTGAAATCGATCATTGGCCGTTCCTGCCGCACTTCAATCGCAACAAACGCGACAAATAGAACAACTGATGCAAGGAGTCGCCACGCAATTGCGAAGGAAGTCCAACCAAGGCTGTTACCATCAATTAGCCCCCAAATTAATAGGAACAAACTGGTGCTGAACGTAGCTATTCCGCCCAGATCAAGACGTTTCGCCTCGTGATCGCGAGACTCTTTGAAAACTTTCGCGGTTGCAATGAGGAAGACTAGTCCGACCGGCAGGTTGAGCAAGAAGGCCCATCGCCATCCGAAGATTTCAGTGATGACACCTCCAGCAATCGGGCCGCTCGTAATCGCGATACCGAGGCATGCTCCCCAGAAGCCATAAGCTCGGGCTCTGTCAGCGCCTGAAAATGTCTGGTTTATGACGGCCATTGAAGCTGTAAGAAGCAGGCTGGCGCCTACTCCTTGCAACGCACGCGCCAAGTTCAACATGAGCGAAGAGGTTGCAAGTCCGCAGATGGCTGACGCGACGGTGAAAATCGCCAGACCAATCAAGGTAGCCCGCTTCCGGCCATGCCGGTCGGCGAACGAGCCGGCCGCTAGCAGAAGCGCCGAGAAGGTCAGTACATAGGCGCTGACGACCCATTCAATATCGGTGAACGTTGCGCCGAGCGACCGCGCAATGGCGGGTAGCGATACGGCAACAATATTTGAGTCCAGCATGATGAGAGACGAAACAGCAGACGCGACCAGCAGAATCAGGAATTTTCCTGGTTCGTACCCGCGCTTAGCGTCTCCCTGGCTTCCTTGGGGCATAGCAAACTCCTATTTTCCTGTTGCCGTACGGCGTTGGGTGCCGTGCGCGGTTGAGGTGTCGGCCGTGACCCGAAGGAGCGCCTTACGAAGAGCTCCAGCTTCCTCGACACCAAATCTGTTCTCAAATTGTTCTTGTGCTGCTTGCCACATCACCTGAGCTTCGGAGATCTTCCTGCGCCCCTCCGGAGTCAATACGACCCGTTTGATTCGACGATCCTCTCGATCCGCCGCCGACGTGATGAACCCATCTCGCTCAAGCGGACGAAGGTTCTTTCCCAGGGTTGATCGATCCATTGCAAGCGCGTCCGCCAGTTCTCCCATCGTTGGCGCAACTCCGGCACCTCGGTCGATCTCTGCAAGAACTGATAGCTGCGTCGACCGCAGCCCGGACGGCCCGAGAAATTCGTCATACGTCTGCGACAGACGTCGGGACGCCTTTCGGAGCGCGGTGTTGTTGCACCGATGGAGTTCGATCAAAGCGACAGGCGCTGACATGGATGCACCTCATTAGGGGGATATACCCATATTACAAAAGAGAGGATATACACGTATCATGACTATGTCAACGGTGCTGCCGCTTGCGAAGTATTCGCGATCGGGGCCTCCACGCCCGAAGGTATTGGGTCTCGGTTGCGCGACATATTGAAGGGGCAGCATCGAGCGAACGACAACTCGCGAATATGGATCTCCCATATCGGGACTTGTGGGAGAGAGCGTCAGTGATGTTTCAGTCCATAGATTCCAACGGACGGCTGGTTCATGTCAGCAACATGTGGCTCGCAATATTGGGATACACAAGAAACGAAGTTATCGGGCGTCTGTGGGCGGATTTTCTCGACGACGCGTCGAGGGAATACGCCGTAGCGCAGGTCATTCCCGAGTTGTTCCGTGTGGGCTTCTGTAATGACATCGAGTATCGAGTGCTTCGGAGCGACGGTTCCATCATGGACGTGCTTCTCTCGTCCGTGATTGAGAAACGTGTTCCCACTGCCGCTAACCGATCGCTCACCGTTATGCATGACATTTCCGCCGAAAAACGTTTGCGGGCGGTCGTGTCGGCGCATGACGAGTTATGGCGGGTTACTCTACATTCCAAAGGCGACGGCGTGATTCGCACCGACGCGAATGGTCGCGTTGATTACCTGAATCCGACCGCTGAGAAACTCACGGGATGGACTAACGAAGCGGCGTACGGGCAACCGGTTGAAGTTATTTTCAACTTCGTTCATTGGTAAACGCGTCGTCGCGTTCGAAGCCCTGTTGCGCAGTGTCTGTCGGAAGACTGCGCAATCTCCCTGGCAGATCAGACGATTCTCCTCAGCAGGGATTACCGCGAATACAGTGTCAGGGATTCCGCATCGCGGATCAAGGACGACTCCGGAAGGACTGTAGGCGTCGTTCTGGTCTTCTGCGATATTTCAGAGCATCGGCGGCTGAACCAGGAGATACGCTATCGCGCGACGCATGATGCGATGACCGGCCTATACAACCGGGACGAGTTTGAGCGGCGACTGAAAGCAATGCTCGCGGACAGTTGCGATATGAAGGGCGAACACGCACTACTGTATATCGACCTCGACGAGTTCAAAGTTGTTAACGACGCAGCAGGACATGCTGCCGGCGACCAATTTCTAAAGCAGATAGCCCTCATTGTTCAGGGGATGGCCCGCAACACCGATACTGCGGCGCGATTATGTGGCGATGAATTCGCTCTGGTAGTGGCCAATCGCTCGATCGAGGGAGCGCAGGAAACGGCGCAGCAGCTTTGCGAACGCATCGATGCCTTCCGGTTTCGGTTTGACGATCAGAGTTTTCATGTGGGTGCCAGTGTTGGCCTCGTGCCGATTGACGGTCGATGGTCAGATGTCGAAAGTATTTTGAGAGCAGCAGACGGGGCCTGCTTTGCGGCCAAAGAGAGCGGGCGAAATCGCTTCCACACTTACGTCGCCACGGATCAGCTGATTGGGTCCCATCGGCAGGCGCTGCGCTGGGTGAGGCGGGTTGAACAGGCACTTGACCGGAATGGCTTCGTTCTCCGTTGGCAACGAATCATGCCCCTAACGGCAGTAAATGAGGGTACACATTGCGGAATTCTGATCAGGATGATTGACGAAGACGGCGGCCTCGTTGCTCCGGGTGTATTTCTACCGTCAGCTGAGCGGTTCGGGATTGCGTCCAGGATAGACCGCTGGGTAATACGCACGATGCTCAGGTGGATGGAGGACAACCGCGCGAAGCTTGGCCACGTTTCAACAGTCTCAATTAATCTGTCTGGCCGCTCAGTCGGAGATCCGGATTTCCACCAGGATGTTGAGCGGCTGTTGCGCGAGTTCTCTGTCGATACCGCGAAGTTGTGCTTCGAAGTGACTGAGACGACGGCAATAACCAATATTCTGGAGGCGACGGCGATTCTTCGAATCGATGCGCCGCCATGAGGTTCGCTTTGCACTGGACGACTTCGGAAGCGGGGTTTCGTCGTTTGGCTACCTCAAAAGGCTCCAGGTCGATTACCTCAAAATTGATGGCCAATTTATCCGTAATCTTTGTCACGACCGCGTCGATCAGGCAACGGTCCGATGTATTCGCGATGCTGCGAAAATAACCGGGAAGAAGACGGTCGCAGAATTCGTGGAAACTGAAGAGGTCGAGCAGCTGCTTCGCGAAATTCGAATCGACTATTCGCAGGGTTTCCTGCGACATCGGCCGGCTCCTCTTGACCAATTACTAACAGCAACGAACGAGTGATAGCCGAATTCCAGCATGAGCAGTATGCAGCCCCAACTCAACAGTGGTCGATTTCTGCCGGTTGCGAAGGTCGAACTGGGTTTTTCGTAGGAAACTTGCACGGACATCGTGCGTGTATCTACATGCGACCATACCTTTAGACAACTTGAGTTGAAACGCAACCCGCGTAGAGTCAGTTTGATTACAAAAAATACAGTTGAGCGAAAACCCGCCAAGATCGCGCACGATGATGCGTTGGGATTCAAAGCCGGATGGCGCGGCATCGTGATGCATTCAGCAAGTGCGGGCAGCTTGGCGCGTTCGGGCGGGAGTCTTCAGGGGCGCGCAAGCTCTGTCTTGTGACGGCAAGCACGTACGCTTGCTAATGAAACATCAGCAATTATTGCGGCCATCAATTCGGTCGATTTGACGTCATCCTGCAAGGCTATTGCATGTCCGGGCGCGTTCAAAAGCGCCGTAAAATCAGAGACACATAATGATTGACTTGCTAGAGATGGCGCTAAGCGCGCATGGAGGCCTTTCGCGCTGGCAGCATTTAACTGATACGAACGCTGTCATGTCGACGACCGGATCGCTGTGGGCGAAGAAGCGGCGATCCGACGACATGATCCACTTGGCCATCGCTGCAGCGACGCATGACCAGCACGCGATTATCAAGCCGTTTCCGGCAACTGATTGTCACGCTTTATTCGAGCCGGAATACGTGAGTATCGAAACAATCGGAGATATCCTTCTTGATCACCGCGAGAGCCCGCGCGCTGGGTTCGCAAAGCGCGGTGATGACGAAAAATGGGACGATCTCGACGTGGCGTATTTTCTTGGTTACTTGCTTTGGACGTATCTGACATTGCCATTCCATTATGCGTCTCCAGGATTCGTTTCCGAGGAATTGTCGCAGTGGAGTGAGAACGGCGAGACATGGCGCCGTTTGAAAGTCGATTTCCCTGCCGAATTCGCGGCACATTCACGTAGCCAGATTGCTTACTTTGGTAACGACGGCTTGATTCGCCGCCTCGACTATTCGATTGACGTGCTTGGCGGGATACCGTGCGTTGACTATGCATCCGACTATCGGGAGTTCAACGGCATCGTGCTACCCACAGTGCACGAAGTCCATAGCCATCTACCAAATGGCAAAGACGGCGAAGTCCTGTTTTCGGTGCAGATCGCCACTGTCTCGTACTTCTAAGCACTATCTGCGCCCACTTCGCATAGCGCTGTAATGGCAAACATTGCCTTGGGAGAAATCTTCATGTCCCCGCTGCAGATGGTTGATCGCGTCGAGATTAAAGTCCTTGTTGACAATGTCACCGACAGTCTTTCGTCAACACCAAACTCCGTGACACGGGAGTGGTCGTTCCTGGAAAGCAGGGGAATGCGACTGATTGGTGGAGGTGCACTCTGCTGCGCAAATCATGGGCTGTCTCTCCTTGTAACGGCCTACGGCGGTGAAAAAGAAAGGACCCTGTTGTTTGACGGTGGCCCGGTGGATTACGCCGTTGAGCGCAATGGCATCCGCATGGGGGTGAATTTCGGTGCGGTCGAGGCGATAGTTTTGTCGCATGGGCATTGGGACCATGCAGGGGGGCTGCCACGTGCTCTGGAGCTCATATCGCAGGGAAACGGCGGTGCTCCGGTTCCGCTCTACCTGCATCCGGGAATGTTCGAGCTGAGAGGGGTACGTCGTCCCGACGGCAGTGTGATGCCGATGGCTCCTGTCCCGCTGCCGCAGGAATGGACAAGGCTGGGTGCTGCCCCGATTGTGACTACAGTCGAGCAACTATGTCTCGATAACACATTCTTTATCAGCGGGGAAATCCCTCGGGTCACAGCCTACGAGGTTGGCTTTCCAGGGCACGTGCGACAACCATCCGGGAGCGAAACCTGGCACGCAGATCCACTTCTGGTTGATGAACGGTTTCTCGCTTGTCACGTTCGCGACAAGGGTTTGATACTGTTCAGCGCCTGCTCTCATGCTGGAATCGTGAACGTCTTGCGTCAGGCAACTAAAGTCTTCCCCAACGTCAAAATACATGCGGTGATAGGCGGTCTGCATCTTTCAGGCCCGAACGAAGCCATCATTCCGGACACTGTTCGCGATATGGGTGCGTTTAATGTCGATGTCTTCGTTCCCGCGCACTGCACCGGTTGGCGTGCCGTCAACGCGATGGTGAGGGAGTATGGTGAGAGCGGTGTGATGCCTTGCGCCGTCGGAAAAATGTATGTTTTTTGAGGCGAGTTCAGGGCCTTGGCGCGGCGCATAGGTGAACGCGAAAGTGTTTAGTGTATGCCAGATCGTCCCTGGTTCACTGGTCTTGTCTTGAACACCGAACTGACGCAACGCATGTGCGATTGAAGTGCGCTTCCGATTCGACAGATCAGGGCGCACGCGCGGTGCACATACCAAAGGGTACAAGGCAGCAAATTCGTGCCTGCGATAATAAGACTTCAGGGTTATTTTCTCGTCCTGACGGTGTGTCGCTGCGGGTCCAGGCAATTTACGCGTCCGCAGTAGTTTTGGGCATGGATAAGGACTCGTGCAAATACGCTTAGCGGATGACAATCGCCGTCCGGTTGGATCTCTCAACGCGAGGGGTGGTGCACGGGAATTCCGGCTACCTTCGAATATTGCGCGGCTTAGCCGCCCTAATCACAGCGTGGCACGGTATCTGAATTGAATCCTTACATAGACTTTCGCCCAGTAGTAGGAAACTTCCTCAACGGTTAATGGACCGCTTCGACAGCGTTACAGTTTTTAGCAGGATTTCAAAATGGGAAGATATGATCAGTACGTTCTTTTAACGCGCAGGCAGGCTACGACGAAAAAATTATGCGTGAAGCTTTTTCGCACGCCATTCTGTTAAGACTGTGGTTATCCATTGCTACTACTCCCGCGCCGTCGGTATACCGGACGCGGTAGCGAAGCATTTCGGAAAGGTCTACCCGGGAGCTTATCCACAATGAGGCCGGAAGCGCGGCGGGCGCCGCCGCGTCCCTATCCCCGGTCGTGGTGTCTGGTGGGCGTGCAATTGACACTTTGCGGTAGGTTACCGTCGCGCAGCATCTCCTTTGGATTCAGAATTTCGTCGTCGTGCATCACACAAACGGCGGAGGGACAAGATATACGGCCGATGGCATTATTGACACCTACATGCATAAAAAGGGGTCGACATTGGCAATCTTTACTATAGCGACAATATCTGCATAACTGACTTTGAAGTCGCACTCGCACAGATGTCAAGCTGATTCGAGAACACTTGGGCACGCCAAAGCATGCAGACATTTACGGCTTCTAAATGACACGGACAACGGTTCTTTGACGGAAGTCGCAAAGGATATGCACAAGGCTTAAGCGCGACCTTATTGCGATCAGCTAATAATTCTGGGCGAAAATGCCTGCTTCAGATCTGAGGCCGTTCGTTCACTTCGCTGGTTGGATGCGGACTGACGCGAGCAACCACGGGAGACGCTCGTTGACGCGAAAAATTATGGCGGATAGTGATACATAACCTCTCTGCGAGAAGGGACACGGCGCAATGCCGTGCCTAACGACTTCGACGCGAAGCAATCATGGTCGCGAAGCGGTAGGTCGCCAAGGAGGTTGGCCAAGCTTCTTGATATGCGAAAAGTCCGCCTCGCGGCGGTGCCCTGTTTCGGCACAACGCACTCGTGGCAGAGGGGCGACGCAATGCGCGGCCCGTCAAGCTAATAAGTGATGTTTGTCCTGCGCAATTGACGCGTGCTACACGCACGGTTGCCTCCTTGTATCGCCCCATTTCTGACGGCTCTGATTCAACAGCGCAATTGAGTTGTAAATGTGAGTACATGCACCTAATTTGCAGAATTTTTATCAACCATGTTGACTAATAGGTGTATATAAACGCAATATCAACTAAGCTTAGAGGGCAGGCGTGCGCTAAGGTGCTCGTCAAAATGTCCGCGAATCGTTTTCACACTCGAAAGTGCTGCGAGAGGCGCCCGCTCGGGGGGATGGGACATCTCAATGAACAAGGGGTGATGCAAGGTTTCAGTAGAAGCGCCGCCGAAGGTGGCATGTTTGCGTATGTGAGTTGTCGAAGATGGTTGATATCAGGGGACGGGCAGTTGCCTTAGCAGAGCAACGGCGCCGCCGGATCGGTTTAGCACGACTGTTTAGTGGCGCATGGGCGGTGCGAGGCTCGAACGCATCGTCGCCAGATGCCAAAAAGTGAAGTGGTCTTCGGCCGCCGCCACGCAGGGTGGATTGGGGCACTGTCGATGATTGCAAAATCGTCGCGGCCGTAGGCCCTTCCGGACCCAACTTAAAAAGCAAGGAAAAGTATCTCGACATGAACCGTTGTGCAGTCATATTCGAACGGTTTTCTTTCGGGCGGTGCGAAGTTTCGGTCGCACAGCGCCAGATCAGGTATTGCGGCAAAGTTATCGCCGTCGGTGACCGGTCGTTCGAAATTCTGCTTACACTTGCGAAAGCTCGGGGAAGGATTGTAAGTAAGGACGAACTGATGGCGACTGTCTGGCCACAGCGCGTTGTCGAGGCAAACACTCTTGAATCACATGTGTCGTCCCTGCGCAAAGTGCTTGGCACGGAGCGTGGGGCGATTCGTACCATCGCAGGCAGGGGTTACCAGTTTGTTGCGGATATCGTCGGTGAAACAGAAGATCGGTCTTTAGGCCGCGAAACCGGCCTGCCGGCCAAGCTCTCCCCGCTCGTTGGAAGGGAAGCGGCCATATCGACTCTTACGCAAATGGTGGAATCGGACCGCCTCGTCACCTTGCTTGGCACGGGTGGGATTGGGAAAACGCGCCTTGCAATCGAAACAGCACGGTGCCTTGCAAGCTCGTTTCCCGATCGCGTCTGTCTGGCGGAACTTGCGAAGCTTTCGTCGGGCGACCATGTTGCAATGTGCGTCGCAACTGCCCTTGGATTTCTGCCTGCGGACAGTCAGATACTTGAGGACCGGGTGGCTTCCGTCCTGAATGACAAGAAGGTTCTGCTGGTGATCGACAACTGTGAGCACATCATTGAAGCCGTAGCTCGAACTGTGGCGACTATACTTAAGGCCTCGCCATCGCTTCACATAATTGCAACATCGCGAGAGGTCCTCCGCGTGGAGGGTGAACGGATTTATCAAGTACCCGCGCTTGAAGTTCCCCTGCTGGATAGCGACACGGTGCAAGATGTCTCAAGGCGCAGCGCGGTGCAGCTTTTCGATAGGCGTCTGCGCGCTGCCGGCTTCGTCGGGAATGACGATATTGAAACGGCTAGGTACAAAGCTCGAATCTGTCGACATCTGGACGGTCTTCCGCTAGCAATCGAACTCGCGGCCGCGCATGCGCTGGTTCTAGGTATAAAGTGCGTTGCTGAACGACTGGAAGATAGGTTTGAATTGTTCAACCGGGGAAGCAGAGCGGTCTCTGCCCGACATCAAACGCTGCGCGGCGCGCTTGATTGGAGCTACGACCTTCTCCCGCAGTTCGAACAGCAGATATTTGCGAGACTCAGCGTATTCGCCGGCGCGTTCTCAATCGAAACTGCCCAAGCCATTCTATCCGACGAGGGCATGTCCCCGAATGCCGTCCTCGAAGGAGTCATGAACCTTGTGTCGAAGTCACTACTGACAGCCCAGACTTCGGGGGTGGTCATGAGTTACCGGCTGCTCGAGACGACTCGCAGTTACGCAGCCGAGAGGCTCGTCGATGCCGGCGGACTGTTGTTGACGGCGCGCCGACATGCGGAATATTTCCTCGCCGAATTTGAGCGCGTAGAGTTAGATTGGGATTGCTCTGACTCAGACCAACTGCTATCACGTTTTCGTGAGTACCTTGACGACCTGCGCTCCGCACTGCGTTGGAGTTTTTCGGACCAGGGTGACGTGGCGCTTGGGATTGCTATCGTCACCGCCGCTGTCCCGTACTGGATGAAAATTTGCCACGTTGCAGAGTGCCAACTGAATGTTGAAAACGCCATCGCGCGGATGAACGCGAATGGCATTTCCGATGCTCGGCGTGCAATGAAATTACGCCTTGGCCTTGGAGGGGTGTTCGTGTATGCATGCGCCGCCGAAAAAGCACGCGCCCATTTTGAAATCGCTTTGGAGCTTGCCCTTGAAGTGGGCGATAAGGCCTTTATTCCGAAAGTCATCTCTGGGTTGTGGGCATGCACCTACTTACGCGGGCCGTTCGGACTTTCCGTACAGTACGCTCGTCAATTTGAGGAGGTGTGTCGGACTCGCGAGGTGCGCGACGATGTCATAACCAGTCATCGTATGCTTGGGTCAGCGTACTTTTGCATTGGAGACATGAGTCGAGCCAGAAGGCACGTGGAATCCTATCTCGCGAACGCACCATCGATCCCATATGCGTCCACCCTCGGTTTCCTTCTGGACGGCCAAGTCGGGGCGGAGTGTGTGTTGGCGCATACGCTTTGGATGCAAGGCTTCCCTAAGGCAGCCAATGACGCGATGCACCGAGCGCTCGAGCGCGCCGACAGGACTGGGGACGCCTTAAGCTCTTGGTTTGCTCGCGAGATGTGCTCGTGTCCGCTAACGCTGCTTATGGGCACCCCATCTGATCTTCGCAGGCACGTTGACGATGTCTCAAACATTGCACGAATACACGGAATGTCCACATGGAACGTGCACGTAGATCTTTGGGAGGGCGTGGCGCTCTCGGCCGAAGGTGATGCAGGAGCATTCGAACGATTTATTCAGCCGGCGTTCGCAAAGCTTTCCGAATGGCAATTTAATGCGAGCCTTACTGGACTCTTCAGTGAATTGTGCAGGCAGTTGGTGTTGAACGGGAGGTTGGGCGTGGCAGAGAAGTTTGTCTCAGAAGCGATCGTGCGCGCTGAGCGCGTAGAAGATGGGTGCTCCTTGCCCGAATTGCATCGGCTTCGGGGCGAACTGGAGCTTCACGTTGGCCGAGGTCGGTCAGAGTTGGTGGCTGAAGAGGCGTTTTTGCTTTCGCTTGAGCTTGCGGAAGATGGCGGTCTACTAGCGTGGGGACTTCGCGCTGCTCTTAGCCTGGGGAAGTTGCGACAGAAGCAGCAGCGGTACAAGGAGGCACACGACGTCGTCGAACAAGTGCGGTGCCGCTTTACCGAGGCGTCCGATACGTCCGACTTAATCGCTGCCGACAGATTTCTTTCTGAGACTCGTGCCGCGATGCCTTGTTGTATTCCAGAATTTCCGGGGAGACTCGCGCCAAGTGCTTGACCGGCGTTTCAGGACCTGCCTCTCGCTTCGGCTCCCAAGCAAGCGAGCCCGACTGAGATACTGACCTGCACGTTGAGTGCAGAAATCGGAGCCATGCGTTCGCCCTCAATTCTCAACAGTTACCATTCGAAAGCGGGGAATGCATCCCGTTCCCCGAGAAATCCAGAATGCATTGCATGCCGCCTTCTGTCTCGGTCGAATTGCGACACACGAGGACGCTCGTCGTCAAAATGGCGATAGCCAGTTGCGATCCAGGATTTAACAAGAGGCTTTTGACGGCCGGTCATCAACAATGCCGGTGCTTTTGAGTTCGCTAGCATTGAGGTGGATGCTGGCGCGGACCAGATCTGCGAAGGAGGCGACACGCATCTTTCGCATAATTCTGCTGCGATGTACCTTGACCGTGATGATGCTGATCAAAAGAGCATCAGCAATCTGTTTGTTTCTCTTGCCGTTCGTTAGCATCACCATTACCTGATGCTCGCGGGGAGTCAATGTAGCGTGGCGACGCCGCAAATGAGCGAGCATGTCTACGCCCCCGTTCGTCGGCCGATTCACATGGACCGCTCGATTTACGGCTGAGATCAGCGCGTCAGAATCGACCGGCTTTAGCAAGAGGTTTGCAGCACCCGACTTCATCACCTTGACTGCGGTGCGGACGTCGGCGGTACTCATGAGATGAATCACAGGAAGATCGACAGACAGAGAAACGAGCCGTTGCTGCTCTCCATTGGGGCATGCACTCAGAAAAGAGGAATCCAGTATCAGGCAACACGCGGCTCCGCATTTCGCCTGTGCAAAAAATTCGCTAACAGAGTTGAACTCCGTCATGCTGTATCCGCTCGCCTGTAACGCATCTTCTATTGCTTCTCTGGTTTTCTTATCTTCATTCAGCAGGGCAATCACCGTACTGGGTTCACATTCGCCAGCATGGTTCTTTGGGCTGGGCGCGGTCGTGTCGCGAACGGACGAAGTAAAGGTCGCTACAGAAATCTCCGCGCGCGTGGAATCGAAATGTAGTGCAACCATTACCTTCTCCTCGTGCGAAGCAGGCTAGTGCCTGTCATCAGGTTGATTTGCAGATATGCGGGAGTGACAATGCTAAAGACATTTGTCAGAAGCAGGAGACTTCAGCTCTGTTCGGATCTAGCTGAGCGTGCAGCCCGAATAGGTCGGGGCCATGATTACATCTGCACTTTCTCAATTACGAGAACTTGGTATTAAACCGGTAAACGTTGGTCCTAACGCGTTACGCCGCTATGTCTGCGCTATCTTCAACAGCCGCGTCATCCTGGCTATCCAGAAGCCCGAGAACCCCCGCGATCTTGACGAGGTCAGAAAATGTGGCTGCGCCCATCTTTCTCATGGCGCTCCCTCGGTGCATCTTGATAGTGATCACGCTAAGACCCAGCGCATAGGCGACCTGCTTGTTTAATGATCCTTTAACGACAGCCGTCATGATTTGACGCTCTCGTTGTGTCAATGTGTTGAAGCGCTCAGAAAATTGCGTGTTGGCAGCTGTTTTCCCCTGCAATTTCTCGTCCAGAGACAAGGCATTGTTGACGGCTTCAAATAGCTCCCCTTCGGTTGGCACCAAGGGCAATACGTCTACCGCACCGGCGAGCATCACCTGTACCGCGAATGCTACGTCGTGATTCGCTGTGATGAAGATGACAGGCATCTTGTTGCTCGACGCCTGCACGATCTCCTGCGCAATTGTCCCGTCCATGCCAGCGACGCATCGACCAACAATCAGACACGCGCGATGAGCGGGCCGGGGCTCGTTGGACAGTTCCGAGTAATCCTTCAACTGCACGACGCGGATACCGGCCGAACAGAGCGACGCTCGCAGAAACTGAAAAACAAGTGGGTTTTCGACAAGTAGGAAAACAGTGCCTAGCTCGCCAGCAGAAGAAGTTTGCGCACTGCGCTCACCTTGAACGACTGGAGCATCGCCCACATTGACGCTATAAGGCTCAACGATCTCTTGACCCCGCTGACGGTCTGCCTCGAACTGTTCGGCAGCGCCATCGAATTGAACTAGCGGTTTCGTCCGGAGGAGGTGTGGCGGCCGGTCAGCGGGCACAGGATCGCCGTCGTCCTGTTTGACGAGATGGCGCTTCGTGAATGAGACCATGAGAACTCCTTCGGCGCCATGTAGTCAAAAACGATCAATCGATGTTCGCGATTGGTCGTGCTTTTTTGTTGTGCCGAGCACTGCGCGATATTGCACGTCTGGGTGCGTCAAGCGAGGGTAGCGCTTGACGCGAGATCGCCGGCTGCATTCGATGGGGGCATTGGCGTCATGACATCGTAGCGGATTAGATACTCGCGCACCCTAGTTGAAAACTGCAAAGTTCTGGAACGTTCTGATGCACGGTGAATCAGTGTGTCGTGTTGGACCTATCAAGGTCAGTGAGCAACTGACGGTAGCGCTTGCCGGGGCCAAACATTCCTACACGGACTGCTAGGACTCTGCAGATCGCGAATGCGACGTGGAGGGAGGTCACTGGGCCGGTTTCATCGCATCGCGGGCGCTTCACCACAGAGTCCGTCTGAGCGTTGGAGCGAAATTTCTGGGCTCGGGAGCGGTCGTAAGGCGCTACGGCGATCCATTCCGTTGGCGCGCACGTCAAAGATCCGAGAAGGCCACGGTATCCCAGACGAGTTCGTCATCGCCGCGTGAGGGCGCGTGGAACGCAGTTTCCCCTCCTAAGGACGTTCGGCGGTGTGCCATCCATAGTGCTGCGCGTTCCTGGCTTCCAGTAGAGCACTCACGTACATGCGTGAGCCTAGGTTGACTTTGGCTTAGCTGCTGAGACATCCAGAGCACGATTCTCATGTGCATCACCTTGATTCTGATTGGTCAAATTCACAGCAATCAACGAGTGGGTCTCGACGTCTATCACGCTGTGGTTTAGGTGATCGTACAGCGGGCGCGACCGGTTGTTTTCACTGCCGTCGCAGCGGTGTTTGCATTTACGCCCTCTCACACAGTTCTCCTTTTGGGATCAATGGCGTACACGCTGATTGGCGGAACTGCGGCCGGAACCGTCATCATCGTGCTGTTTTTCCCGTCGCTGTACGCGATTTGATTTCGAGTCAGCGCGCCGCCAATGAGACGGGCGCAAGTGCGCCGCCCTTGCCCCATATCCGAGCACTTCGCTTGACGGACGCACGGTCTTGCTCGAGACCGTGCGTCCGAAGATGCATCCGGCGCCGCTGTCGTTTCGTTGTCCTTGGCCCGGCCGCGTGTTGCAAAGCGGCAAGGCATCTGACAGTCGGCACTTTTGCAGTTGTTATTGTCGCGGCGCACCGTTGCGAATCGGGCAAAAGCTCATCTCTCGCCGAAAGATTAAGCAAGGATGCTACCGCTCGTGGTCCGCATTTCGCGCAGACACGCATATCTGTCAGAAGCATGCAGATGCCAATGCCGACGCGCGCACTACTGTCTTCGCGCGCAACCCATAAGGGCAACCGACGCATCGACTCAGTTCAATATCTTGCGCCTCTCCAACAGCAGGCAAACTCCCATGGAACCAGACCTAGGTCTGATTGTCTGCTATAGCCCTCTGCGCTATAAACAATCTCACATTGATCTTCGGATGGGGACACGGGCTTGAGGGTCGAGGGAGGAATTTGTGATGAGCAACGCAACAATGCATTCGGTCTGGTTCTCGTTATTCGACGAATTCGTGCTCCTCGACCTGTGCGGACCTCTGCAGGACCTCTCTATGGCTAATCAGGAGCTCGTGTGCGCCGGGCTGGCACCTTATTACCAGACGACCTTGTTAGGAAAGGAAGTTAGGCCCTATTTCAATTTCGCCCGTGTAGAACCGGACGCGCAGGCGCTGCAGGAAATGCTATATCCGCATGCTGGCAATCCAGAGGCCTTCAATACCTTCAGGACTGGTCATTTGAGTCGTTGGCTACAGGCGTGTGCACCGCAAATTGCACGGCTGGCTTCGGTTCCTGCCGGTGCGTTCTTACTCCCGAAAACGGGGGCTCTCGCCAAAGGACGAGTCAACGACAATTCGGCCACGTGCCACAAAGTCGCGATTGCCATTCCTGCGGTTAAGTCCGGGACATTCGTAGTTCATGTTAGAGACGTGGCCGATTGGATACCGGCTGGAATAACGGCTGGAATTGACACGTCTGTGGCCATGGTCGAGGTGGACATGGGCCGGGCGATTGCGACGAATGTTGCGAATAAAGTGATTGCGCCTTGCGAACATGCCATCGAGCGATCTCAGGGCAGCGATACCCGACGCGGTCAGTTGGTCGGCGACCCTCGAATTGGGAATCTTTGTGTGTTCATTTTAGCAAACCTCAATTCTGATCTCTCTGTGCCCGCACTCGCAGAGAGAATGAACATGAGTCGCCGGACTTTCGCGCGCTTTTTCGTTACGAACACGGGCCGTACGCCGGCCCGAGCGATCGAACAAATGCGTATCGAGAGTGCATGCGATTTCATCGAAGATTCAGATCGGCCCATCAAATGGATTGCTTACACATGCGGCTTCGGGTCATCGGAAATGATGCGAAGAGCATTCGTACGTAATCTGCGCATATCTCCAAGTGAGTTTCGAAGGCGATTGACAGTCGACCAAGAGGACCATTTGATACGCCGGCGAAAAACAAAACCGAATCGTGACCTAAACAGGAGTGCGAACGGCAGGTCAACCGACGTCACGCTGCCAATAATGCTGAATGTGCAATGCCCTAACGCACGGAGATGATCATGGACTTTCGTCAAGGAATGGGAACAGCTGTCATAACTGGCGCGTCATCAGGTATCGGCGCAATTTACGCGGACCGTATGGCGGCCCGTGGGTACGACGTTGTGCTCGTTGCGCGCAACGAGCGACGTCTTGGCGAGGTCGCTAACCGTGTGGGTATGGCACACGGAAGATCGGTAACAGCCGTTATAGCCGACCTTAACAATCAAGCTGACCTGCATCTTCTGGAAGCGCGAATCCGGACTGAGAAGAGCATCACGATGCTCGTGAACTGTGCCGGCTTCGGAGCTGTTTCATCCCTGGTCGATTCGGATGTCGACCACATGGAAGACATGATCTTGTTGAACATCCGCGCCCTGACGCGATTGACGCATGCGGTTGCGCCCGCCTTTGTAGCTCGAGGTACGGGGACCATAATCAATATTGCGTCCATTCTGGCCATTCAGCCAGCGATCCTGAATAGCGTATATGGTGCGACCAAAGCGTACGTCCTTGCCTTCACGCAGGCCCTACATCATGAACTTTCTGCAAGGGGCGTCCGCATCCACATCGTTCTACCCGGCCCCACGGTCACAGACTTCTGGCGGGTAGCCGGAATGGCCCATACGAGCTTGCCTGACGACTGGATGATGACGGCGGAGGACGTAGTAGATGCCTCACTGGACGGGCTCGACCGCGGGGAAATTGTGACTCTACCATCGCTACAAGACCCGGCCGACTGGTGCTCGTTCGATGCGGACCGTCACATATTTTTTCAGAAGCTTCTGCATTCGACGCCCGCTCCTCGTTATCGGAGCTCATGCTCAAGCATAGGCGCTGCACGCGCAATAACCGACGCGTAGCCTACGTGCCTCGCGGCGCCACGCATTTGAAGTTGCTTCCTCAAAGGAATACCTGATGTCGACATGTTTGGAGCTTTACGGCGCCAAGACCGGCAATTGCTTGCGGGTCTCAATTGCACTCGAAGAGGCATCGCTGTCCTACAAAATCCAATCCATGGACCTCGCTGGGGGACAGCAACGTGCGGAGGAACACCTCTCGCTGAACCCGGCAGGGAAGGTCCCGGTCCTGGTCGAGCGTCGGGCAGATGGCAGCCGCTTCGTGCTCACACAGTCCAATGCAATTCTTCTCTATATTGCACAGAAATCGTGCTCGTGCCTTTTGCCTGATGATCCGCAAAATCGTGGACGCGCGTACGAAAGATTCTTTTACTTCGTGACAGACGTGATCGCGCCTAACCATGCGTCATTCGCTCTTCGGGACCGCTCATGCTCGCAGGCGGCCTCCCTGCTGAACGAACGTGCAATCGTCGCATTGAAATTCGCAGATACCTTCGTTAGACGTTCCCGATACATGGCCGGCGATCAATTCTCCATCGCGGATATTTGCGCGCTCACGATAGCGGGCTCGCTAAGTTCTAGCCTTGATTGGCTCGCCGTCCCGAACTTGCAGCACTGGTTCTATGATGTAGCCGAGCGCCCGTCAGTCCAACGCGGCCTGAAAGTTTTCGATGGCATTTAAAGCAACACATTCCTTGTCTTTGCGGCGGATCGGCGAGAACGTCCTAGGGTCGGCCTTCTCGTCGTTGATCCGCAAAACAATTTTGTCAGGCCAGCAGGAGCGACATGGCGTTGGTCGGCGAGAGTGATACCGACAACGGGACGGTCTCTTACGTTGAATAATTGTTCAAGGCCTCATGGAGCAGGGCCTACCGATAACCGTATCGCCGCACTACTACTATGCAACAACCATCCATCGGGGGACATTCGGCGGAGCGCTTGAAAAGGTGATGCATAACATCCGGATGTTCGACCGAAAGGGGCCAAACACACCGAAACAATATGAAGGATCCGGGGCGGACTTTTCTCGACTAATACAAAGCGTACATTTCAACGGCAGGACGATGATTGCTTCGCCCCATAAGGTATATTGCTTGGAGACCAACGAGCCGGTCCTTTAGTTGCGCAAGGCTGGCGTCTCCCAGGTCGTTTTGGCAGGGATGGCGGCACACTCCTGCATGGAGTCCCATTTGTGGGAATTTGATTCAGCAACGAATCGACGTGGTTGTCGCGCGATGCTATCGCCGGTCCGCGTCTACCGGACGGGGACGAATATCTGGCCACCATCATTAACTTAGGCGGCGACAATGATTGGGTCCGGTCGTGTTGCTTGACGCTTATATGAATGCCGCCCGGCTTGCAAGGTAATATCGCTGTAACGCTCCATGAGGGTTTGGCTGCAGGCTTCTATTCGGCGTCTGCAGCCAACGCTGCGCGCCCTGATGGGATTCGCCAGGAACGGCCTCTACTATCCAGCGCGCTTTGAGCGCTCAGCGTCAAGCAGGCTTCTGTTCTTGCGGTCCAACCGATCTCGCCATCACATCGTATCTACCTTCGCAACCTTGGAGCGTGCATCTAACTCGTGTCTTGCTGTGCTACGCAGCCTGCTGCATTGCTGCGTAGTCTTGAGGTACGGTCGATCCTTTGCCAATAACGCCTAAGGCTGTTCGCGCCATTTTATTTGCCAATGCAACAGTCGCCACGTTCACGGGCCGCCTTACCAACAGCTGCTCGCACCAGACCCCTTTGCTTTTGCTTTTGAACAAAATGGCCCGTGCTCCGTGTTTCAAAAGCATTCTTATATGGTTGTCACCACGCTTGCTTACGTGTCGAATTCCCCGAAGGGAGGGCGGCGTTCATCCCAGCTATCCATCACTAGCAATGCCTGGCGTACCCCTTGTGGATGACCGAGCGAACGGCCAGCGAATTGAGCCGACCAACGCATCCGGCATCGTGCGTCTTTTGTTGCCAACGCCAGCGCCAAAGGTCAAGTGCACCTTGACGCCTGGGTTGGGTGGCTCGTATCTGTCTCTTTGCTTCGATCACACTTCAATTGCAAATCGAAGGCAGGGCCTCTCTCGCATTTAGTGCGGTCGTCCTACAGCAGCATGCCAAGGGGAAGCAGAGGCCCAATCGGCAACAATTCGAACTTGAGAAGGTTTGCCTTCACCAGAGGAAGTTCGCCAAGGATCTTCCCGGCCGCCTCTGCTGTGTCGACGTTCATCAGGAAAATGACACCCGCCTCTTTCTCACGCAGCCAAAACTGTTCCATCTTGTCCTCGAGATAGATTTTCAGCGTCGCTGACACTTCCTTCGGCAGAATTTCCAGGCGTTGCTCGGGCGTTAGAGGAGTGAGCGTACCCACGGCCATTACTTTCATAATTTTCTCCACAATGGGGCGCGCAGTTTACAGGTTGCGCGAGAACGTCGGGCATGCACCGCATTCGTGGCTCGAACGAGAAGGCAGTCGTACGGACCGAAAAACCTTCTCCTCGAAATACGCGACGGGTTCACGCTGGGATGCGGGCCACATGAGACTTATTTGGTCCAAAAACCAGACAACCAGAATGCCGCATAACTTGAGGAAGCGAACTTGTCCTTTGGTATGTCTACCGGTTTAAAGTCTTCAGTTGCGCCATTTCGCCCATGTCGGTGGGCGAACGCGATATCGGGCCGGTCTGTTGCCTCATCCGTCGACAACGGAACACCTTTTCAAATGCGGGCTCGACAATTGTTCACATGGGAACCGGCAGCCTGGTTGTGCCGAAGTTGGGAAGCATGCCAGATGTCGCGCTACCTCTGGCATTGGGCGACGAACGAGCAATCAGTCCGAGACCAACGCACTTAACGTCAACTAATTGCCCGGTGTGACCCGATTCATACTGTCATGGTTTCTTGATCTGTGGCCTTCTCGGTGCGTTTCGAAGGCTCGCAATGCACTGAGGCGTGGCCACACCTAAGGATGACTTGTTATTGCCCGAAATACTTGTCACAGTGGGTCGCTGGCGCTTCTACCTGAAAAGACGAGGCCATTTTAAACTCATCTGGTTTGTAGCCAGATCATGAGGTGAGCGAGACTTCGGCGTCAGGACTTCTCGAACTTTTCATCCGCTCGACACGCGTTCGCTCCGGGTACGACCTCCCCGGCCGCCGGATTTCAATGACATCAGTTAGATATCCAACGGAGTTCCGCGCCAAAATCGCATGGTTTAAATCGTTGGAATAACAATGGAGTGCAAGATGACATCTCATGAGCACGAGCACACCAAGCCGCCGTCAGATATCGAACTGCGGGTGAGAGCTCTCGAATCGTTGTTGGTCGAAAAGCAGCTCGTTGATCCAGCTGCGCTTGACGAAATCGTGGACGCATATCAGCACAAAATCGGGCCTCGGAACGGCGCCGCCGTCGTGGCACGAGCTTGGGCCGATCCTGAGTATAAGGCTCGACTGTTGAGCGACAGCAACGCGGCGATTCTTGAGCTGGGCTATTCCGGAGTTCAGGGCGAAGACATGGTGGTGGTCGAGAACACGCCGACAGTGCATAACGTACTGGTATGCACATTGTGTTCATGCTACCCGTGGCCGACGTTGGGGCTGCCGCCTGTCTGGTACAAGGCCGCACCTTACCGCTCGCGGGTCGTCATCGACCCGAGGGGTGTGCTGAGTGAATTGGGTCTTGACGTACCTGACAGCAAAGAAGTGCGCGTATGGGACAGTAGCGCCGAAGTTCGCTATATGGTCTTACCGGAGCGGCCACCGGGGACTGATGGCTGGATCGAGGAGCAGTTGATCGAACTCGTCACGCGCGACTCGATGATTGGGACTGGTATTCCCAAACTCCCTATCGCATGACCTGAACAATTTCGGAGGGTTCGATGAACGGTATTCACGATCTTGGCGGTATGCACGGGCTCGGAGAAATCCACTACAGGGCGCAGGAACCCGCGTTCGCCGACGAGTGGGAAGGGCGCGTCCTCGCAATGTTCCTTTCTCTATTTGCAATAGGAACGATTAATCTCCATGCATTTCGTCATGGCATGGAACGGATGAATGCAGCACATTACCTTTCCTCGAGCTACTACGAGCACTGGCTGGCCTCCGTGGAAAAGAATCTGGACGAGGCAGGGATAGTTTCGACGGCCGAAATCGAAGCTCGGATGGCTCAACTTAAGGGGAATTGAACATGCCCGTAACCAAAGAAATGGTGCCTGGAGTCCTGGCAACAGGTGCGTCGGAACGAGTGGACCAGCCTGTCGCCCCAAAGTTTTCCGTGGGCCAGCGTGTTCGCGCAAGAAATCTCAACCCGGCCGGACATACGCGCGTTACGCAGTACGTGAAGGGCAAAGTCGGTACCGTCGAGGCCGACTATGGGGTATTCATTTTTCCGGACACGATGGCTCACTGCAACGGGCCCGCGCCACAGCACGTGTACAACGTCAGCTTCGCGGCCGAGGACCTTTGGGGCAGTGTGGCAAATGTTAACAGTGCGTTACGCATCGACCTCTGGGATGACCATCTGGATGCTGTCAGTAATGAGGATGACCTATGAAGGAATATTCTGAATCAACGTTGCCCGAAATCGTTCGGGACCAGGACGAGAGGGCATTCGACGCACCGTGGCAAGCACAAGCCTTCGCGCTCGTTCTGCGGCTGAACGAGAACGGTTGCTTCAGCTGGGAAGACTGGGTCCGTGTGTTCAGCGAAAAGATATCCGCCTCGCCGGCTCGACCAGGGGAATCCGTAAACGATGCCTACTTCCGGCAGTGGGTTGATGCGCTCGATGCAATCCTTATCGAAACAGGTCAGTTTGCACCCGGCGATTCGCCCACCCGCGCGGCCATGTGGAGGGTTGCATATCTGAACACTCCGCATGGCGAAGCAGTCAGGCTTGAGCATGCTACGTGCCCACCGGATCACGAGCACTTTGCACCGCGTCGCGGGGAACCATTAGTAGTCAGTTCCGCGGTCAAGAGCTTCGCTTGAGACGGCCTCTTTCTTGGTTTTTCAGAGCCTGCCTTGCATGCAGAGAGTTGAGTCGGTTGCGTCAGACGTGAGCCACATCGTGCACTGCGTTCGCGCTTGGGAAGTGCCATCCCTGCATTATCGTATAGATTAAATTTTGGAGAACTGAAATGAATGAAGCCTCTCTTGGTCCGGTAGTGGGGCCGATGCCCATCCCGCTCCGCGATATCGCGCCGTGGGCAATATTGGTTGGCCTGCTGCTTTTACTAGCCATCTATTTCGTGGGCGCCGAACAAGGGGCGACCTCGTTGATTCAAGGCATGTACGTCCATGAATTTGTGCATGACGGGCGGCATCTTCTCGGTTTTCCGTGCCATTAAATGAGGTGCCGTCATGATCGGAAAATTGCTGGTTCGAGGATTAGTTGCGGGTTTCATTTCAAGCATCATTACGTTTGGATTCGCCACCATAGCAGGCGAGCCCTCAGTCGCCCGCGCGATAGCTTTCGAGGAAAGCGTTGCCACGGCCAAGGGCGATGTTCCAGAGCCGGAACTCGTTAGTCGAAAGACGCAGGCGGGAATCGGCCTCTTTACGGCAGTTGCCGTGTATGGAACGTCCGTTGGCGGACTTTTCGCGTTGGTGTTTGCCTACGCGCACGGGCGATCTGGAAATTTGAGCGCTCGCGCGTTGTCTGGGTACCTTGCAGCAGCGGCGTTCGTAGCAATCGTGCTAGTGCCTGGCATCAAATATCCAGCTAATCCGCCGTCGGTAGGCGAGCCTGGGACGATAGCCTATCGTACCGAGCTCTATTTCTTAATGTTGCTTGTATCTGTTGTCTCCATGGTCTTTTCCGTAAAGCTTCGCAGTGGACTTGAGCATCGGCTGGGAGGATGGAATGCATCCATTGGAGCGGGAGTCGTATTCGTCGCCATTATTGTTACCGCGATGGCATTTCTGCCTGACATCAACGAGGTGCCGGCAGCATTTCCTGCTGTCCTCCTTTGGAGTTTCCGGATGGCAGCTTGGGGGATGCACGCGATCAGTTGGGGCGGAACCGGGTTGCTGTTCGGAGCAATGAGCGCTCGCATGTTGTCTGGGGCAAGTGGAAGCCTGCGGCCGCGGCACACGCACGCCTAGCCTATAGGTAGCGAGACCCGCTCTTTTGGGGATTGGTTCCGACATCATGGAATGCCGTTGTCAATGTTACAACGGAGCATGCGAACGGCGTGGTTTGGCCTTCGGAGTCCATCGGACTCCGCGCTTTGCCCAATGCTTGTAAGCCGCGTTGGCAGAGCACTGAATCGATATGCAATCACTCCGCTTGACTACAGACTAGGCGGATTTCACGATTACGCAAATGAGCAGGATTCCTTTGACTTTATATGTTGTATATGCAACAATGTACGGGTCGAAAGATTTCCCGGATGAGCACTACCGAAAGCACCTTTGCGTTTGCAGTATGGTGTGTCTCAAACGTGTTGATCCGGTTGTCGATGCAGGCGGTGTCGCGGTCCACATATCCATGGAGCCGCTAGTGGCTAACTAAAATCACAGAAAACGCTGCTGTGAGCTACCCGTGCGCGTCCCATACCTTAATAAGTTTATACGTTGGATTCGAAATGAGAGCGCTGATTGAACGGCAGTTTTACCGACCAGAAATCGTCATGCCGTTGCTGATGCTAACCGGCTTGATGGTTACGCTCGATTTTAACCTTCTGCAAATTGCTCTAGTCGTCGCGCTACGCGGATCACGACGCCTCCTGGATACTTTTAACAGGAGCCGCGTTGGTCTTCGAGAGTCAAGTGGTCGCGAAAATACCCCGGGACGACAATGTCCATTGATTGGGCGGCTATGCGGCTGCTGAAGAGCGGGCTAAACTTTACCTTTTAGCTGAGTTCGGTACGGACGTTTTGTGCCCTCGAGTGTCGACGTCTTCGGTGCCGCGCAACGCTTGTAGGCGGGGGTCAGCGGGTTCATCCCATACCTTTGGACCATTCATTAAAGTTGTTGCCATGTGCAACAATCGGATGGGCAATTTTTTGACCGCTGTTTTGTTGCAGCTCCCTCCGACTTGCTTACACAGGTGCACAGAGAGATCATAGTTAAAATCTTAAGCGCTAAAGCAAAAGACATTAACTGGATGCTTGCTAAAGCAATCTCGGAATTTAAAAAGCGTCGCGAGTGCGTTCATACAGGCTGCGATAAAAGAAGCACGGCCGCTTTCCAACTAACCTAACATTCATCCGGCCTTATGGGCGAGCTAACCACATTACTTCGCAACGTAAGCAGTGCATTGATTTTGGCTGCTCGCCGCTGGCGCCGAACTAGCGCCGTTGTATTATTGGAATTCAATATTTCAGAGGCGTGTGCGGCCGTGTTATTAGCGGCCAACAGACTGGACGCGGCGGTGCGTCAAATAGCGCTTGCTGAGCACGTGGGGATTGAAGGTGCATCGCTCGTGCGTTTGTTAGATCAACTTTGCGACGCGGGGCTCGTTCGGCGCGATTCCGATCCAGAAGATAGGCGTGCCAAGATTGTTTCTTTGACGGAGCGCGGACGGACCGCTGCCGTGGAAATGGAGCAGCGACTAATTGCATTACATTTGCGAATGTTAGGCGATTTAACCGCTTCGGATCTTGAAACAACATTGCGCGTACTAAATGCTTTCAGTGCAACGGATCAAAGTGCAGACGATGCGAGCAACGAACCTCAGATAGCAGAGGGAGGCTTACAAGAGAGCAGTGTGGGCGCATTCCACGGGTCCTGACAGACATAGGTCTACGCGAGTCCCCTGCGAGGCGCAACGCGCCTACACACGCTCTTTTGGTATCTCGGCACCGCTTTCATGTTGATAATGTATGCGATGCCAGACGCGTCTATCGCAGCCCGGTTGAAGGGTACGGGTGCCCTGGCTATCGCGTAGGAAGGAGCGATGACCGCTATCAAAACGGCTCAGCTTTTTCCTTCGGCGTCGCACAGGAATAGGTCGATTCCACGGCCAACATCTGATCTATCGTTGAGGCAAGTATCATCGCGTTGCGATTTTGCGGCGGGAAACGTCCAATAGAAGGGCGGTAAACTGGAGCTCCACGGGTAATTGTGGCGCCGCTTATCGCACACGAACCGGACGCACGAGCTGACCCAAGTCGCCAGAGTTGCGCTCCGTAGTGCGCAACAGTGGGATCACCCCACTCCACTGTCACTGTGCTGGGCGAGGCGCGGTCGGTGATCCGAATCATGCAGCTTTTGGACTGGGGAAACGTAGAGTCGACGACGGACTTTACCTTTAAGCTCGGCATCTTCGGTCGTATTCCGTGCTCACTGGAGACAACGCGAAGCGCCTCTATCGTCTGGATCCAAGGGCTTGCTTCTTCTAGCTCGTTCAACATGCTCACGTCCTCGCAGATGGCATCGTCTTGGTCGCCAGGGGGGATACTTGACAGCGCTGAACCGATAGCTTCGGTAACTTTTGAACTTTGCGACTAGAGCCACAGGGTGATAGCGTGCGCCGGCATTACCGACTTCGTCCCTGGCGGCGGATGGTTCAATCGCTGTCCTACAGTTGCGATGCAGGTTGTCCAGCAGGGGGATGACGGATGCGAACTCCCATTCGTTCACTATGCGCAAGTTGTCGTTGCTCGACAAGATATCCTTAGGTAGGTATTCGGCTGAATCAACAGAAAAATGCGTGCTCACGAACCGTGGCGTCGCTGAGTTGTCGATCAGCTTGGAACGCGAAAGAACTGAGTGGATAGAAGGCAAGTTGGACTGGAGCTCAGACGGCACACGCCAAATTTTGAAATCGAATTCCGACGCGTCAACTAACGATGGGGAATTGCGAGAAAACTGATCGACGGTCCAGGTATCATCAGGTGGCTCGCGTCTTATTGTCGGCGCGGGAGGCGGTCTAGCTGGACGCAGTGGCGTCGGCGAGAAAGTAGGTGTGCAAGTGCCGGGATATCGCACGAGGCAAATTCCCCGATGATCTCCCGTCTGATTGACCTATTGGTCATTCGGATCTCACGCACGTGGGCGAATGCACGTCCGACCAACCTGGGTTGGCTTGGTGGCCTGGGAAGGAGCGTATCAGGCGAGCGCTCAGCGCGATGCATGCGGCGCCCGAACGAGATTGGAACGTGGGAACGCTCGCCAACATCGGTTCCATGTCGCGCTCGATCTTCTCTGAGCGGTTCACGATTGCGGTTGGCGAGCTGCCGCTGCGCTATCTCACGAGATGGCGCCTTACGATCGCTGCCGACATGCTTCGTACCGGCAAAATCAAGGTAACCGAGGCCGCTCAAAAGACTGTCTACGGGTCTGACGCTGCATTTAGCAGAGCGTTCAAGGCCCACTTCGGTTACGCACCGAGTGAAACCCGTCGAATTCCGTTCTAGGGTCCTCACCGCCACAACCGGGAGCCGCCAGACCTACATAGCTGCTGTGGTCGGTCTGCCCTGCTCTCTTGGGGCGTGTCTCCGGCGTTATCCCACGGGTAGACGGGCGCAGACCCCAAAGGTGGAATGCGCTCCTAGGCCCGCGTCGAATTATTCGCCAGCAACAAACATAGCCTCGTCATCTCCAACTGGGGCCTGCGCCGAATCTCGCGAATAGAAAGCTAACGTCAGCAATAGCGATGTGATTGCGACGGCGGCGGCGGCAATGGCTGCGTAGGCAAAGCCCGACTGGAAGGCTTCGCGCAATGCATTGCCGACGGAGACTTTCAAATCGTCGGGGATTGCATGTAACGCAGCGGCGGCGTCGCCGGCAGAGAAGCGCTTTGATATCTCAGCTGCGCGCAAGGGCTCAATACCCAGTTGCTGTGCGAGAGGCGCAAAACGTTCAGTTGCCGTCGCTACCAGGATAGCTCCGAGGGCCGCGACACCAAACAGCAAGACGGTGAATCGCGTTGTACCTCCGATACCAGAACCCATCCCCGCCCGGCTTGTCGGAATGGCACCCTGCATAGCCTTGGCCGTTTCGCCGTTCAAAATCCCAGCTCCGATACCTGCCGTCAACATACCGATCGCGAACGGCGTGTACGAAGCATCCACATGGGCAAGCAGCGCCAATGCAAGGTCGGCAATCGCAGTAATGGTGAGTCCCAGCCCCAGAGAGAACCGTTGCGACCAGTGAAATCGGGCAATCAGGCGCGGAACGAGAAACATCGGAAGCGCGAATGGCAGCATCGAGATGCCGGCTCTCATCGGTGACAGGCCGAATGCGTTTTGCAGATAGAGCGGGAGGTAGAAGATCAAGACCTGAGCGCCGGCCGCGTAACCCATCATTGCGAACGCGGCGCCGACGAATGATTTAGACCGGAACAGCGCCAAATCGAACATCGGTCGCGGTACGTTCTTTTCTACAACAATAAACGCGATAAGCAGCGCGATGCCAAAAACCAGGCGCAAAAGCACAGTCGTGGTCAACCATCCAACCGCGTTACCGTCGATCACTGCCCACGTCGAAAGAAAGAGGCCGCTACTAAACGTCCCGATGCCAGCATAGTCCAGTCCCTTCGCGTCAGGGTCGCGAGACTCCGGTACAAGCTTCAGAATCCCGGCGATGAGTGCGATGCAGATTGGGATGTTGATGAGGAAGGCCCACTGCCAGCCGAAGACACTGGAAATCACTCCACCGATTATTGGGCCACACGTGATTGCAATACCTAGACTGGACCCCCAGAACGCAAATGCCTTCGCCCGTTCGCCACCTTGGAAAATGTGGTTGATCAACGCCAACGAAGAGGTCATGACCAGGCTGGCTCCGACACCTTGCACTGCTCTTGCCAGGTCTAGGACCAGCGGCACTTTAGCTAATCCGCAGAACAGCGATGCCAGCGCAAAGATGGCCATGCCCATTACAGCGGCGAGGCGCCTGCCAACTTTGTCACTAAACGAACCGGCTGGAAGCAACAGCGCCGCAAATGGCAGGACATATGCTGTGATGACCCACTGGACTTCACCGAAGTCCGCATTCAACGACCGTGCAATCGTAGGTAGCGCGACCGCGACGATATTTGAGTCAAGCATCACGAGTGATGAGACCGTCGAGACGACAAAGAGAATCGCTCGCTTGTTGGCTGGCGAGGTTGTTGCATCCATAACGAAATTCCTATGCTGTTAAATGGTCCCGTTTGCGTCAATTCATGCGCGGCATTCGGGCCACGAGCTGACGTATCCGAATCGCGGAATTGCAGCGTGTGCAACGCATGACAGCCGCGCTTGCGCCGGCGAACAGTGGGCTTGATACCTATCGACTAGGAACCTGCGCCGAACGAGTCTACGAACGACGGATAAAAACGTCGCACGCTGCCACCTGCCTAAACCTTATGTCACCCAGTTTCCAAGGAGAGGGAAACTGCTCCACTATTTCGGCCAACCTTAAATTAACTGAACTATGCGGACGACACTTGGCCATGGTCCAAACGGGCGATATGCTCAAGCTTTGGTCCCTCGCCCTTAAATCGAATATCTTTCGGATAGTAAATAGGAGTATATACACATAATTAATGGACTTTCTCGTGGACAAAATTTCTCCCTCCACCGACTACTGACAAAACCGCGTGACTTTTCGCGCGATATTGTCGGATCGGTAGGTTAGCAAAACCGATGATCCGGTGTGATGTGGCATATTGTTGCATATGCAACGTATGTGGTCAACGTTGAACAAGGACGTGTGAGGAGAGGGACATGCTCGGGGCTGGACCCAATGCCATACCTAAGGACGATTGCTCAGGCGAGCGGCGTCCCACATAGTCAGCTAGACGAAATGCTCTTGCCAATTTTGGAGCTTTCACGGCTCGAATTTCTGCGACCAACCGGTTCATGATGATTCTGCTTGATGTCGTGCAACATCATCTGCGACTCGGACGTCGCGGGTTGCGAGCACGACACACCCGATCCCGCATGCACGCAACTCTTGGGCACTTTAAGCCGGACCTCACGTTCTGCAGTTCGAAGCTTGGACGCATCCTGTCGGGAGCACCTCAATCTCAGCATGTCGATGACAAGTGAACGAATCGGTAACCCTCAGGCTATTTCGCAAGTAATACGCGCGGCGTGACCTCGTCGTGAACTGGCGCTCAAACTCGCAGTGGCGGCCGTTGAGCAAGCGAAGTGACCCAATTCAATTAGGAGCTTAAAAATGAGTAGCGAACTGTTTTTGATTACCGGTGCTACCGGCGCAACCGGCGGCCATGCAATCACAGAGTTGCTAGCAAAAGGCGCCGGAGTACGGGCCATGGTACATAGTCAGGATGAGCGGGCTGATAAGCTCAGGGCGTTGGGGGTGGAGGTGGTAGTGGGCGATCTTCTTGATCCGCACGCAGTTCGTAGGGCTCTTGATGCAGTAACTGGCGCATATTTTGTTTACCCCATTCATCAGGGAAAACTTGTCGATGCCACGGCGTATTTTGCAGAAGCAGCGAGGCAGGTTAAATTGAGATCAATCGTTAACATGTCCCAAATATCTGCGCGCCCGGACGCTGTTAGCTACGCGGCCCTCTCTCACTGGTACGGAGAGCGAATATTTGATTGGGCGGGGGTTCCTGTCACTCATTTGCGCCCGACATTCTTCATGGAATGGCTGATGTACGGATTCCAACTTCCACTCATTGCTCAACACGATCTTCTGAAAGTTCCGGCGGGCGAGGGTAGGCATGCCCCTATTGCTGCCGAAGACCAGGGGCGTGTCATCGCCAGCATTCTCCTAAATCCGGCGGATCATGCCGGGAAAATCTACGATTTGTTCGGCGCTGCCGAGATGAACCATGCCGAACTCGCATCGGCAGTCGGGGGTGCGCTTGGGCGGAAAATAACCTACGAGAACGAAAGTTTCGACGCATTTGAAGCGCGTCTCTCGAAGGTCGGAATGACGCCATACTTCATCCAGCACATCGTAAATGTATATCGCGATTACAACGCTGGCGTGTTTGCCGGAACAAACAACGTCGTTCAGAAGCTAACCGGACAAGCGCCGGTCACTGTGGGGGAGTATGTCAAGACGAACCTCAGCCGCTTTCAACCAGTTTAGGTATTGATGAGACTGCGCGCAGGCTTGCTAAGTGTTAGTTTGAGTCGGACGGTCGCCGGCGCGATGCTCTGCCGACCTCCCTTCTCCTCAGCCACTTACATATGAGCTAACACGTCGTCCATGCGTTTGAGCGCGTCATTGAGCCACCTGCGAACCGGAAGCCACGGGTGGTCCTTCGGCACGAAATCATCCACCTTCAACACTGTGAACATTGATTCGGTAAAACTATCTGGTTTACGCATCCGTTCAATGTCGTTCTCCTTGTTAACATCAGATCAACGAATACGCCTGCGTCCCAGATGACTGATCGACGGGGGTATTGAAACGGTTTGCTAATCAATGGAAACCCTTAAGGCGATTGGTTTATGTTAGCGCCGCCCGCAAAAAGACGAACAGGTATCAGCCGATATATGAGCAAAAGCTCGGCATACAACTGAAGGATTCCGTTCAAACGCTCTGGTGTTTGAAGCGTTGGTCGCGGACCTGAGGGCAAAGGCCGCCAAGATAGTATTGGGCGCCGGACAAGCTGCGCGCGATAAAGACCTTTCTTGCGGCAAGCTCCTTGCCCGAGATCACACCGAGCTACACTTGTCTGCGACGATCTCGTAATGTTGAGTGATTTCAGTAGACCTCTTCGGATAGCAGTGTTCCGATGCAGGTTTGTCCCGGGACTGATATCGTGTATCAGCCTTGAACTATCAGTGGAGGTCAAAATGCGCAGAAACACCGAACTTCTAGTTGGTATCCTCTCCTTCATGCAGGACAATGACAAGCCGACGCAATGCTGTAAGGACATTGAAAAAGGAGCGGGGGCGAAAGAAGGACACAATTGGTCGGAGGTGAGACTCCACTTGGCGTTGCTCAAGGATATGGGACTGGTAACTGAATGCACCACACCCGCAGAGTATCGGTTGACCAGCGGTGGATACGATGTGATTGAAAGTTCCGATCCAGTTGGGCAAATTCAGACGTGGGCTAAAATGTCTAGCGTTAATAACACGCCGAGCACTCCGTCTTTTTCTGCGGAAAAACATCCGCTTCCTCCTGCGATTCGCAGCCAGCGTTTCAACTGATTGAACTCGAACCTCAGCGGCGCTAGGCGGTACTGCGCACTGGAAACGCGATTTCATGATCGTGGACGTTTGGTCGCGCTGAATTTGGCGCCAGCCAAAAAGTTGCACTGATCAAACTCGTTTGATTGAGCCGCTTGAGGTTGAGCCAATTTTTAAAACATTACGAGGCAGCTGACAGACACCGACGTTGATTGTTTGCGGTCAACGCAACCATCTCGGCCGATCGGCATGGTGGCGATGAGCCCATCGAAGCCAAGCCGAGTCCGACCGAGTCAACCTCTTCAATCGGTTCGACTTCCTGACTAAAGCGCTCGGCCGCAGAGATGGGGCTTCATTTTCAATGTTACGACCGCTCATCTCGCAGCAGACGGCTTAATTTGTTTTAGCGATTTGTTGCGGCGCGTCCCATCCGCCACCTAAAGCGCGGAACGTTCGAACAGCCGCCCTAGCTGCATCGGCTCGCGTCGCATCGAGATCGTCGCGCGATCCAAGAAGTTGCCGGTCGGCATCAAGCACATCTGTCAGCGTGATCGAGCCCGCGCGATAAGCTTTTTCTGACAGGTCCCGCGCCCGCGTAAGAGCCGTTACTTCCTGTTCCAATTCTCGTACGCGAAGCTCCGTTTGCGAGAGTGTGATGAACGCATCCTCAACGTCTTCGGTAGCTTTAAGTGCCGCTTGCCTAAATTGCGCCAATGCTTCTGCGTTCGCTCCACGAGCTTGCTTCACCTCAGCATCGACCTTACCGAAATCGAACAAACGCCACTGCAGCGCGCCGGTACCGACCGGTTGAAAAGATTTCGCACTCAGGAAGTGATTACTCGTAATACTGTCGAATCCAAGCGCGCCTGAAAGTGAGATCTTCGGATAATAATCGGAGATAGCTACCCCAATTTCTTCACTGGTGGCCGCGAGATGACGCTCCGCCGCAATGATGTCAGGGCGCCGGCGCAGAACGTCGATTGGTTGGTCGTTTGTTCCGATGGCTGGAATGTCAGGAATCGCACCAGCATTGGTGCTCAGCTCGGCGGCATAAGTTCCCGGCTGTGCAGCCATCAAGACGTCGAGACGGTTAAGTTGCGCCTCCAGGCCGATGCGTAGGACAGGAATACTTGCACGTGCCTGGCGAAGCAATGCCTCGGCTTGCGCTACTTCCCGCGGAGTGGCTGCGCCCGCCTGCACACGCGCCTGCACAAGCTCGAGAAGATGCGCGTCAGTATCAATCTGATTCTGCGCGACTGCAAGGCGCATCTGTAGTCCCCGTATCTGGAGATATGCATCGGCGGCGTCAGCAGCAACCGTGATACGCGTTCCAAGTTGATTTGCTTCGGCTGCTTCCTCTTCATCGCGAGCGGCTGAATGCGCGCGTCTCAGCCCACCGGCCAGATCGATCTCCCAGCTAGCGGTCGCACCAACAACGTACTCCTTTTGGTCTCGACTATAGTTTGGGAAAGCGCTTGCCAGTGCGCCAAGCGGGCTCTGCGTACTCTGGTGCTCAGCCGTGTATGAGGTATTAGCATCAATCGTCGGAAGCAGGGCTGCGCCAGCAGCCTGTGCGGCTGCCCGAGATTGCGCAACGCGCGCGATAGCCGCCTGGAGATCAAGATTCTGGTCCAGCGCGCGCTGCACAATCGTTTCAAGCATCGGATCATTGAATCCTGTCCACCAGATGTCAAGTTTAGGTGCGGGCAATGTCGTCTGCCGGTTTGCGACCGCTTGGGTATTGTGGAAAGGGGTCATTTCCGTCTTGGGAGCGACATAGTCCGGACCGACTGCGCAGCCAGCAAGGGCCGCGCTTATAATCAAACCGCTGATGATCGCTTTGGGCGTTCTGGCGACGAAGCGATTCATTTGGCGTCTCCGCTACCTAACCGTTGAGGAACGGAAATTGGAGTCCGTAGACCGAGCTTGCGAACGAAGGCATAGAACGCTGGAGTGAACGCCAAGCCGAAGATCGTCACACCGAGCATGCCAAAAAACACCGTGGTCCCAAGCGATTGCCGCATTTCTGCGCCGGCGCCGCTGGCTATGGCGAGCGGTGCGACGCCGAAAATAAAGGCGAACGAGGTCATCAGAATCGGGCGCAACCTTACATGCGCTGCGTGTGTCGCCGCTTCCTCGGCACCCACGCCGTCTTCTTCCTGGCGCTGTCTCGCGAACTCGACAATAAGAATTGCGTTCTTGGCTGCCAGTCCAACGAGCACCACAAATCCAATCTGTGCAAGGATATCAATCGGCATACCACGGATGTTAAGACCGATTGCCGCCGCAAGCAGACACATTGGTACGATCATGACGATCGCGAGTGGGGTCTTCCAGCTTTCGTACTGTGCGGCCAGCACGAGGAACACGAAAATCGCGGAGGCTGCGAAGATCACGAGAGGAGAAACAGTTTGCTCCTCCTGCTGGTGCGCAAGATCAGTCCATTCGAACGAAATACCGTTTGGAAGCACCTGATTGGCGAGCTCTCCCATGCGTTTCATCGCTTCACCCGACGATACACCCAACGCGGCGGAACCCATGACTTCGGCCGCTGGATAGAGGTTGTACCGCGGTATGCGGTAAGGCATGGTGTTTTGCCTGAAGGTGGTGACTGTACTGATGGGCACCATTTCGCCAGCCACGTTACGCGCCTTGAGTCGTCCGAGATCTTCGGGCGTTCTGCGGAACGCCTGGTCTCCTTGGACTCGTACCTGGTAGGTGCGGCCCAGATAGTTGAAGTCGTTTACATATTGCGAGCCCAAATAGACTTCCATTGCGGCAAAAACATCTGACGGCGTAAGTCCAACTTTTTCAGCCTTCAGACGGTCGATATCCGCATAGACGGATGGCGCACCCGCGTTGAAGAGAGTAAATACGCCCCCGAACGCCTTGTCCTTGTTGGCGGTCGCAACCAACGTATTAGCTGCTTGCGCAAGCGCTTGCGGACCGAGACCAGCTCGGTCCTCTAGCATCAGTTTGAAGCCGCCAGCAGCTCCCAGACCCTGAACGGGTGGGGGATTTATTACGATAACGACGGCGTCTTTAATAACAGACAGGCGCTTACGGAGTGTGACCAACATGGTTGCGGCGTTCACTCCCTTTATGTGGTCTCCATATAGCGACGGCAGGGCTGTGAAAATTGTGCCAACGTTGGGCGCGATGGTGCCGGTCGTAACGTCATAACCGGTCACAGGGGACGTATGTCTGATGCCTTTCGTTTTCAGAGCGATATCGGTCACCTCGCGAACGACCGCGTCCGTGCGCTCCAGGCTCGAACCTGGTGGCAGTAGCGTGATGATCGCTTGATAGCCGATGTCCTGCTCCGGGATGAATCCGGTCGGCATCCTGGACATCTCGAAGGCTGTTGCGGCGATTAGTCCGGCGTAGACGATCAACATGAGGGTCGTAGCCCGGACGAAACGGCCAGTAAGCTGACCGTACCGATGGGAAAGCCACTCGAACGATACGTTGAACTGGCCAAAGACGGCGTCATGAACGCGGCCAATCGCCGTCGATCTCCCGGGCTTCTCTTCCTTCTGATGCTCTTTCAGCAAAATCGCACACAGTGCAGGGCTCAAAGTGAGCGAGACAAAGCATGAAATTACAGTCGACGCCGCGATGGTGATTGCGAACTGTTTGAAGAAAAGACCAGAGATCCCAGGCATCAATGCCGCCGGACCAAACACAGCGCACAGCGTTAGTGCGATAGCGATAAGCGCAGTAGATACCTCATTCATCGTCTGATGTGCGGCCTCTCGAGGGGTCATCCCGAGCGCCATGTTTCGTTCGACGTTTTCAACCACCACGATCGCATCATCGACCACGATGCCCACCGCCAGGACCAATCCAAAGAGGGACAGGTTGTTGATCGACGCCCCAAAGAGCGCCAGGATCGTGAAGGTCCCGACCAATGACACTGGAATCGCCACTACCGGGATAATCGTGCTGCGCCAGTCCTGAAGAAACAGATAGACCACGCCGACCACGAGAAGAATCGCGATGATGATGGTCTTGATGACTTCGTGAATCGACTGTCCGACGAACGTTGTCGGGTCGTAAATCTTGATGTAGTCCACTCCCGGCGGGAACTGCTTCTTCAGTTCGGCCATCTTGTCCCAGACTGCGTTTTCCACCTGCACTACGTTCGCATTAGGTGTTGCAATGACGAACCATGGAGCGGCTGGATGCCGGTCGGCGTAGGCGATCGAGCCGTAGTCCACCGAGCCCAGTTCGACACGGCCGATATCGCGAACTCGCGTGACTCTTCCTTGCGGATCAGCCTTGACGATGACATCGCTGAACTCCTCGGGCGTGGTGAGACGACCGAGTGCTTCAACGTTGATCTCGTAGGCCCCGTTACTCGAGATTGGCGGTTGATTCAAGACGCCCGCGGAAATGGGAGAGTTCTGCGCGCGAAGCGCGCTCAATATATCGGAGGCAGTGATGTTGTACGACGATGCCTTGTCGGGATCAATCCAGATACGCATGGCGTACTGCCGTTCGCCGAACAGCTGAAAGTCCGACACGCCGGGCAAGCGCGCGATCTGATCGCGAATCTTGAGCATGTAGTTAGAAAGATATTCCGGGCTGCGGGACCCGTCCGGCGAATAAACGTGCACCCCAAGAAGAAGCGCCTGAATTGTCTTTTTTACCTGAACGCCTTGCAACTGGACATCCTGCGGCAACCGGGACAATACGTCTTCCACGCGACTGCGCGTGAGCAGGAGTGCGGTATCCGGGTTCGTTCCGACCTTGAAAATAATTGTGATCGTCAACTGTCCATTACCCGTCGACTGGCTTGAGATGTAGTCCATGTTCTCAACGCCGTTGACGGACTGCTCGATAGGCGTTGCGACTGTGCGAGCGATGGTATCTGCTGACGCACCGGGATACGAAGTCGAGATTTGAATCGTCGTGGGGACGATGTTCGGATACTGGGCCACTGGCAAGGACACCATTGATACCAGGCCGATGAAAACCGCAAAAATGTTGAGCACCGCTGCGAAGCGTGGATGCTCAATAAAGAAGTGAGTCATTTTCACGACTTCGCCCCTTCGACTGCTATTTCGGATTGAAACTGAATCGATCCGTCGTGCGGAGAAACCTTCGCGCCGGGGTGAACTGTGGGAATACCATCGATGATCACCTTGTCGGTCGACGCGAGGCCTGATCGGACCACTCTCAGACCGCCACGAAGATCGCCAACTTCTACCTTTCTCGGGGTGGCGACATCATCGCTGCCAACAACGTACACCATGCGATCCGTCTGATCAGCGAGGACTGCTGCGTCAGGAATGAGCAAAGCCGGTTGCGGTGTTGTCACCGCTAGTTGAATACGCGCAAATCCTCCGGGGGTCAGCGAAAAGTCACTGTTTGGAATGACCGCTCGCGCGTGAATCGTTCCACTTGAACGGTCAAGAGAATTGTCGACGAAATTGAGAATGCCTTCTCGCGAAAAACCTTCGTCGCCTGTTGGGGAGATATTCACAGTGTGCGCCAGTGAACCTTTTTGCTTCGCGCGTACGGTCTGAAACACGGCAAAGTCGTTTTCGCTCATGTCGAAATCGAGATAAATCGGGTCGAGCGAAACAATCGTCGCGAGCAGCGTCGTAGGACTGCTGGCAGCGCGGCTGCCTGAAATGAGATTGCCGATAGAAATAAGGTGGGTGCCCATTCGGCCGCTGAAGGGCGCGTAGATGCGACATCTATCTAAATCAAACTTCGCGTCGCGAACCTTGGCGTTCGCATCATCGAGCGACGCTTGAGCGCTGCTTCGCTCCGCGGAAGTTTGGTCAACATTTTCGACCGTGCCGGCCTCCGAGCGCTGAAGTTCTTGAGCACGGATTAGTTGACGTGTGGCCAAAGTCATACGCGCTTTAGCAGACTCTAACGACGCAACCGCTTCACTCATCTTGATTTGATAAGGCTCGGGGTCAATCTCGAACAGCAGATCGCCTTTATGGACGATCTCGCCGTCTTTGAAACGAATTTGCATTAACGTGCCACCGACCTGAGCTCGGATCTCAACACGATCAACCGCCGAAAATTGACCGAGAAAGCCTAGTCGACTCGCGATGTCGCGCTGAAGCGGCGCACTGATTGCGACCGACGGAGGTGGGGGCGCGACGACTGTCGCGGCATTGGACGATTGTAAGTAGTACGTCGTTGCCGATACTGCAACAACCGCGGTCAGCACAACAGCCTTGCCCACCCAACGCGTGCGTCTAGGATTTCCTGGGCCCACCGCAACACCAGCGTCCGCGTGAGTCGAGTCTGACCGGTCATTCATAGTGAACCTCATCAAATGTGCAGGCAGCGCATCGGTAGATGAAGCATCTGAAATCTTGCTCGATCGTGTCGCGAGTCATTTCGGCTGATCTCCGGATGTCGAGGTTGCATCCTTTGTATTCGATCTTAAGAGGTAACCGGAAACATATCTAACAGCGTTACAACTGCTAGGGACGAGCGGGCATTTTTCTGAAGCGGATTCTTCCTAGCGCCACGTATCATTTAAAAACGACAGGCCGTGACTGATCTTTACACGGACGCTTCGCGCAAAAGGCTTGGGGGCACCACTGTATCGATACGTCCAGTCGCGACGTCATAGACAAGTCCCGAGACAATGAATTCGCCAGGCAGATTGGGGTTGGCCTTCAATTTGGCGACGTCAACGGCAACCGCCTTGTACGGGTCATCGATCTCCATCGCGTCAAGCCCTTCCTTCGTCACATTAAAGTGCTTTTCGAGCAAGGCCGGTGCGTGGTGATGGCAGGGGACGATTCCGCAGTCCGTGTGATGCAGTACGATTAAGTTCCAACCCGGGCCGACTTCTTTGCCGTTCGCCGTCGCAACCGAGCGAACGATAGCCATGGTCTGCAGCGTGGCCATATCGATGCGACCGCCTACATTGCGAACCACCACAGTCTCGCCTGGCTTCAGTTGAAAAATGTCGACAGGGTCCACGCGTGGGTCGACGCAGCCAATGATCACCGTTTTCATCGTAGGCATGATCTTCAAATCAGGCGAAAACTGGTCCTTGGCGAATGCTTCGTTGCGTTCTTTAAGAGTTTCAAGAAAGCTCATAATGACCTCTGAAATTGGCTTTTGGTTGGACGGTCCGACAGTGTCTTTTGACGGTGCTGGCGGTGTTGAAAGACGACGTAGACAACGCTCGAGGACTGCTCCGCACCGGTCCGGTGCATTGTCAGGAAAGACCGGCACTTTTTAGACGAAACAATCGCCCGAAGCGAAGTTGCGGCAGGGCTCAAAGTCAATTGGTTGATCGCTCAGTTGGCGCAATCAACCGCGTTCTGAAATCGGTACTCGTAGCAAATCCTGGATTCCGCTAGCTGAGGAACGTAGCACTCGGCCTTTTGCTCCGGATCAGGAGCGCATTCTGACGAATGGAGAACACGTGGATAAAGATAGCAAGGGGGGCGAGGAATGCCGGAACCCAGACGAACGGCCATGCGGCAAAGGCTGTGAAGGGCATGCCGGGCCAATTAATATGCAGCGGACCAGGCATCGAACTCAACGTGGTTACTATCGTGTTGGATAGGATCAGGATGCCAAGCACATTCCAAGCGATGACGACGCCCGGCTTCAGATTTAACCTGGCGATGGCGAACGCGACGAACGGCGCGGTCAGTCCAACAATCACGTCGAAATTGCGGCCCTCAAACGTAACCTGTTCGGGTGCTCCTCCAGATGCATAAAGGCCCCAGAAGGCGAACTCCACTCCTATGCGAAAGGTCTGCATTGCGACAGGCCAATGACGAGGAGTTGCGTCAAGCAATTTCCGAAATCCGTCAACCCGATTTACCAGAATGATTGTAATCAACGCCAGCAGCGGGATGGCTGGTAGACGGGGCGGGCGGGCATTCCAGACGGCTAGAACGCCAGCGTGAGCCAGGGCACCGGTGACAATCAACCATACGCACAGCGCAATCAAAACAGCTGTGACTATGCTCTTTCTTTTGCCGTCTCCAGACGACCGTGCCAACCCATGGTTCAGCCAGAAAATCACACAGACTACACAGACCACGGTCACGAGCGTCAGCTCTGCATATATGAAGTTGATCACATGGCGCCCCGTTTTTTAAATTCGAGTCAATGGGAGATGCGCGCGCGCGAACACCTCCTAGGTTCGGTTTCCTGATTACAACGCCGGCGGAAGCTCAAGCGTTGTCTTTGCGACGTTGTTCAGCAGATTCGTAACGGTCATCAGTGCGACGTCGCCAATCACTTCAACAATCTTTGCATCGGTGAGGCCAGCGGCTCGTGCAGTCGCCAAATCCTCGTCAGTCACTTGGCCGCGTGTCAAGGCGATCTGGCGCGCCAGCACTGCGATTGGATCGAGCTTCCCGTCGCGGGCGGCGCGGATGTCTTCTGGTGTCATTCCGCCCTTCGTGGCCATCATGTTGTGAACGCTCATGCAGTAGGCACAGCCGTTCACTTCTGATACGGCAAGTGACACTGTCTCGCGCTCTTTGGGGCTCAGGGAGGACTTTTCCATTGCCAGATAAAACTGGACGTATCCAGAGAGCAACGCAGGCGAATGGGCCATCGTCTTGAATACGTTAAGCAAAACGCCGAAGTTGCTTTTGACTGCTTCCAGCACAGGGCGGGATGCGTCCGGAGCTGTTTCGATCGTAAGGGCAGGAATGCGCGTCATGGTGATCTCACGTAGTTAAGGAACAAAAAATTTCGACTGTTTGATGACAGCCTGATTTCGAAAGTGGCGGCATCCCTTGGGGCGAAGTGTGCGCAACAAATACTAGTCGTCGCTCGAATCCAGATTGCCCATCGAACCACGGCTTCGTCTGCATACGACGCCAAACTGCCTGATACACGGACGAGCGAAACGGGCCTTGTATCCGCGTTGCCCTTTGGCCGTCGCTGCATCAGTACAGCACAGGCTACTACCCTTGTGCCGGTTCAGCGACTTGTCCATTGGTATGCTTGAACCGGTCTGGGCAGGTCACTGGTCGGACGATAGACTGTCAGATTGAAGGTTGTAGGCGGTGCCCGCTTGCGGTTTCCGTTGGTTGACTTCTTCGTCTCACAGACGCTTGTTCTGGTGAACGGAAAGTCGGACGTTCGACTGACAAAATCTTCTCGCTGAGCCTGATAAGGAAAACTACTGGAGGCCGCGATCAGCTGCCTGCTTCTTCAAGCGTTTCGACGTTCGTCTTGATCGGTTGGGTAGTACGTTCGTGAATATGCGAATGCGAAGTCCGGTCGATTTGCAGGCTGAGCAATTCCGGACGGCTATAGTGGCCGCGAGAGTCCATCATTCGCTTACGCTTATCGATTTGCCAGAAATCGAGGTCTGCAATCACTTCGCCTTCTCCCGAGCGAAGTGGTTCACCCATGTATTCGCCATCTGGGGAAATAATCGCGGTGAAGCAGCCGCTCGAGATCGGTTCAATGGAGCAACCAGTATCCTTCATGATTTGGGCTTGCTGCTCTTCATCCAGCCATGCAGTCGCATTTACAACGAAGCAGCCGGCTTCCAGCGCGTGCTGGCGGATGTTGACTGAAATCTGCTCGGAGAAGAGATCACCGGCAAATGAACCGGGATACATAGCCGAATGGATTTGCTCGCCATCGGCCATCAACGCATATCGCGCCAGCGGATTGTAATGCTCCCAACAGGCAAGTTGTCCGATGCGGCCGACGGCGCTATCGACCGCCCGTAGTCCCGAGCCATCGCCTGACCCCCAAACCATACGCTCATGATAAGTCGGCGAAATCTTGCGACGACGTTGAATCAGAGTACCGTCTGCATCGAAGAGAAGTTGAGTGTTGTAGATGGTCCCGCCGTCACGCTCGTTCACACCAATTGAGACCACCATCTTTGCTTGGCGAGCTGCCTCGCCAATTGCTTGAGTCGCCGCCGAGGGAACAGTTACAGCCTGCTCCATGAGCTTATAGTGCTGGGCACCCATCTTGTAGGGTGCCTCGACAAACGAGTAATAAGGGTAGTAAGGGACAACGGTTTCGGGGAAGGTGGCGAACTGCACCCCTTTTTTGCCGAGTTCGAGAATTTTCTTAACCACCTTGTCGACCGTTGCTTCACGGCTATACAGGACCGGGGCGATTTGAACAGCAGCAGCTTTGACGATGGTCATGGGATTCCTTAGCGGATGAAATAGGAAAAAGTGTTAGTAAAACTATGTAGAAAAAACAATACCGATGAAAAATACAGGCAGGCCGCGCTCGGCATTTCCCATCACCGTGAAGCACTTGTGTGCCGGTAGTCACGCATTTGCTCTGTGTCTGCTTGGCATTCAGATCTTCAGTCAACCTGCCTGTTCGTCGGCCACACTCCGCAATCTGAGGCTGGTCTGTGCTTTTGCGTTGCATTGTCTCGTAGGGACGGACGCAAAGATTGTCGGCATTATGTAGACGCGAAGTAAGTGGCCAATGGTATGGCCGACAAAAACCACCTCTATTGATCGTCCGGTTCTTCTCGCTGGCAGGTTAATATCCTTATTACATGGTGTATATACAACGAACATCGTAAAAAAATCGTTGCCCTGAAGCAACGTCAACTGTGTCGGCTACTGATTTAAATAGGTGCAGACCATATGTTTCCGGACGCATCGCGCAGTGCTCGGGCGGCGTCCGTCCCTAGTAGCTCGCAGGCCTGTTTCTGTGCCGCGCGCCAGGCGGGCAGCACCGCGTCAATCTTCTTTTCACCTTCCGACGATAGCTTCACCTCGCGAATACCTTTTGCATCAGACGACACTGCATCGACAAGACCTTTCGCCATGAGCAAATCAAGATTTCGGGACACTGTTGAGCGTTCCAAGAGCAAAACTTCACCGAGCTTACGCGGAGAACATGGACCCACCTCTCCTAGTGCAGCGAGCAGGTTCAACTGGGCAATCGTGATGCTGTGAACTGCAACGGCCTCGTCGTAGAGTGACGACACCGCACGTGCGATTAACCGTGCGCGCACAGCAAGGCAATCGCGGATGATCTCTCGGGTTGGGGTCAGTGGTTTCATGAGTTAAGTGTTGCATATGCAACAAGTAATGTCAACAGCTTTTGCGAGCTACGTCGGAAAAGCTCTGAGTAATCCTTTGCAGTGTCACTTCATTTTCCATTTTTTGCGGTGCGATCTAGCGTTCGGGTGCGCTTGGGTTGAGTTCCATGCGTTGGTCAACAGGCAGGACTTGGCGAGGGGAGGCGGTGCGTTCAGGTTTGACTACACAGTCCTACGGGCACTTCACCCGCGCCGAGTGCATCTTTCGTCGCGCCCGGCCTGCAAGGTAGCCATACTTAAAGACAATAGCTTGCGCAAGTGCGGCAATAGATACTTGTGTATAGCGCCGCGCTCTTCCGCGAGACTGTGAAGGAATGTGAGTCAGGCAAACAATGATGACGTATCCCTGACGAGTAAAACGCTTGCTCGCCTTGAGCCGTACTCGTGGGCTGGCAACATCCACGAACTTGAAAACCTTATGGAGCAGATCGCTCTTCTGTCAGGGAAGCCCCTGCTGGATGCTGATGACGTTGAGGCATATCTGCCCCAACGTGGCCGAACGAACTGTCTTACCGTCTTTCGCATTGACGAGCGATCGTGCAACTCACCGAAAGGCGGCCACGGGGATGTGGGAACGATGCTGTCAGAGTTGCTGCGGCAGGGCCCGCGCGTCCGTATGCAGTCGTTGGCGCGTACGAAGCGAAAGTGCTAGTCGAAGCGTTGACGAAGAGCAATGGTAATCGAGCGGGGGCCGCCCAGAGAGCGGTAATGTCGATTCGCCAATTTTTTCTGGAGGTGGAGAAAGCTCGTGGTCGAGGCAAGTTTTGAAATTGGTTTCTGGCCGGGGGGAACGGGCTATCGACGATTGGGCGCCGAAGTTGGTCGTTGACGCCAGACAAATCAGCTTGACGTCTATATGTTGTATATGCAACAATGCATCTCGATCTAGGATCTGATTCAGGTTCGCAGATTCAGTTGTTCGTCTGCAACGAATGCGACGCATGTCAGCGGGCTCGCCAGCCGCTAGTAGAATTCCCTGAGCTAAAGAAGTGTTTGATTTTCGGGGCGTCTGCATCGCGTAAATACGACGGATGCCTGTGTTGCGGGGTCAAGCAACACTGGTCACTGAAAGCATTGTGAATCACTAGGCGGTTTCAAGGGTGAACTGCAACAGGGGGTCAATGTTTAGAGCTTGGAGGTCGGCTTGCTGAAGCAAGGGTCGCAGCGAAGACCTCGAATGGCGAATG
>Ga0302315_10000225_pt1 | contig 70055 bp, 62 predicted proteins | sample III_Palsa_N3_1_FD_200532 | JGI IMG/M metagenome (GOLD analysis project Ga0302315, IMG submission 200532) | Peat permafrost microbial communities from Stordalen Mire near Abisko, Sweden - III_Palsa_N3_1 | ecosystem: Environmental > Terrestrial > Soil > Palsa > Peat permafrost | place: Sweden...
ATAACAGCATCATAGAACCTTGCCCCATAATCGTAAACATTGGTCAGGTCTAACTGCTGTTCCTTGCCATTGTAAAGGTAGCGGTTACCATTTGCATTATCCAAATATTTGGTGGTTAAGCCAAATAGATAATAGTCGTTTTCCTGTACATACTGGAGTGTGTTTCCCGTTCCCAGGTTATACGATGCCCGTACATTGCCGAGGTAATCCTTCAAATCATATTCATAATGATAGGTGCTGTCACCGTTAAGATAAGCGCGGCCTTCTTCCGTACTCACAAAATCCATCTTTATATTCTGATACACGATACCGTTGATGTAATCCCACGTACCGTTGCTGGCACTGACATTCCTGAGCTTGTTGCCGGCTGCATCATAATAATAGGTAGCGACGATCGTACTGCCGTTCTTTATGGTATCGGGTAGGTTCAACAGGTTGTAATGGATAGTCCATACCGAATCTGTTGTCATATTTCCATTCCCATCGTTATAGGCGAAACTTCTTGTCGCATTGGAGCCATTTTTCTCGGATGATAGCTGGTTGCTCTGGCCGGGGTATGTGAGCGTATAGGTGCCGTTAAACTGCCCGTTGCGTACAAAGCTTTTGATATTGCCTTCCAGGTCATAGGCCACCATTTCATCGCTCTTGGCTAAAGTAGACTGCGACTGCGTGAGCCGGTTCAGGTTATCATAGGTATAGCTGGCGTTGTTGATATTCGTTGTAGGGTTGCCGTAATTGGCTTCCATTTTGGGGCTATTATAGCTGAACTGCGATATATTGCCGTTATATTGTTTGGCAGCACTCCCGGTAGGGGAATTATAATAGATGCTCTCCGCATAACTGGTGCCAGTAGGCGTAAGGGCAGTTAGCCAGCCCCGCTCGTTATAACTGTAATTGATGGTATTCAGATAGCCGGTCATGCCGCTTTGCAGGTGATAGTTCTGCTGCGTTACCTGGCCTACCTGGTTATAAGCGGTATTCGAGAGGTACACAGGCGTTTCCGAAACCCCGTTTGAATAGAACTGCTCGCCTGTGTACAGCTTGCGGCCAACCTGGTCGTACTGATACTGTACGGCAGCTGCCATTTTGGAGGTAGTGGTATTGGCCTTGGTATAATGTCGCCTGATGGTGGTGTCTACTTGATCGGTGAAGTTGTAATGGGTACTTATCTTATCATAATTGTTAGTGCTGTAATCGCCATGGCCGCCTAAATAGTGCTGTGCATAGCTTAATGTGTCCCTGCCCAGGTCATCATAATATTTAACGTCCCATAGCATGTCTGCCGGGGTGTTTAACACCGCCGTTGTACTGGCTGTGGGCAGGCTGCGGGTCATTACGCTTATCCCGCTGCTGACCGTGTAAGTGGACGGCAGCCCTGAAATATTGTAATCATCATAATAATTTACAACCAGTGGCGTAGCGCTGCTGGTCGGTATGGTATTATTGCTATAAACCCCGGAGGATGATTTGGTTTCCCAATAAGTGGTCTCGGCATTGGCATTGGTCTGTAATGTCGACCAATAGTTGGCGCCGGAGGTGTAGGTGGGAAGGGGCAGTGTATAGTAGCCTGTTGTAATAGCCCTGCCCTGCGGGTCGTACTTGGAGTACAGTACCCGCTGCGGGTGCGCATTACGGTTTGTGGAATCCTGTGTGCCGATTACCTGGTTCAGGTTGTTATAGATCATGATGTCCCAGCCTTTGCCGGGTATCTTCTTTTTGATCAGCCTGCCCCTGCCGTCGTACACATACTGGTAACACAAATTATCCAGCTTGCGCTGGCTTACCGCACCACTGTCGGGATTGGCCGATGGTGGTAGTACATAAGATAACCTGCCGTATTCGTCGTATACATAATAGGTCGAAAGCACCTCGCGCGAACTGGTTGAAGTGTTGTAGTTGAACGTCCGTTTCAATATTACCTGCCCGAACTTGTCCTTGTATTCCTGTGTAGTGTTTAAGGTAGTATCGCTTTGACTACTTGACCAGTTCTCGTTACGGCTAACAGTTACATACAGCACATCTTTGGCAAAAGCGCCGCTGTCGGCTAAACGGTTGGTGTAGTTGTACTGCCCAGAAACATAGGTAAATAAAACAGCATAATGACGTGCCCAATAGGTTGTGGTTGCCGTTAAACTGGTGGAATTGTTACAGGCATATACCGTTTTTATGGTGTGGCCCGGACTTGTCGCGCCGGATGTGCCGGTCAACTGCCAGTTATCGCCTGCAAAACCCTGTTCCAGCACCCGGTTCAGTGGCGATGGCTCAATATAGGTGTTGCTGGTCGCATACGGTGTTTGGACTACGCCCGGCGCGCTCCACATGGTGGCTGTGGGACTCGCATAGAAGGCCGCCTGCGCAGCATAGGCAGTGGTTTTGTAATTGCCGTAACCCGTAGAGGTAGCGGTATCGGCATAGGGCAGGTATTTAACCACTTCGCGGTCGTACTGGTCATAGGCCATCGGTTGAACAATATCGCGCTGGCTCGGGCTAGCTTTGGTCAGCACGGTTTGAATAGGCCTGCCCAATCCGTCGAAGTAATTTACGATCTGGTTCACATTGGCTACCGTTTGCGTTTGCAGCGTATTGGTTGCAGTGATGCCGATACGCGGCGAATAGGTAGCCACATAATTGTAGCCGCTGGATTGCCCTTCGCTGTGGTAAGTAACGAACAAAAACCCTGCTATTATCAGCAGGTATTTCAGGATTTGTATATATCGTTGTTGCATGGTGGTTTCAGGTTAGGTATGCATGCTTTGTGATTAATCTGCCGGGGTGTAATTGTACGGTGCGGATGTAAGGCCTGACGGGAACGCTGTTGAATAACAGGTTATGGTGAACTGGTAATTATGGCCTACGATCAATGTTTCATACCGCGGTGACGTACAACTGCCGGCATCGCTGTAGTTGGTATTGGTGGTCAAGTCCTTGTAATTGATCGTAGTGGTAGTACAGCCGGTTATGCTGTTAAATATAATTTCCGTATATCCAGTACCATGACCGCCGTATTGAATATCGGTAATTACCGGCGGCAGTGTACAACCGCCCGTATTATTGGCATTGGCCTGCCCGGCTTCCTGCGCCTGGTTATTGGCATCCTGTAGTGACATAGTAGAGGTATAGGTGCCTGCCGCTACGGTATAAGCCACTGATGATCCGATATAGCCACTTCCGCAATTATTGCGCGTAAAGGATTGCGATAAAGCCGTATTGGAGTAGGTAATATTAACGCCGCAGTTTGTCGGTTGTCCGGCATAGTTATAGCAATACGCTTTCAGGATGTGCTTGTACTGGTCACGTATATCAAGTAGGCGCATGGCGTAATCATATTCGTAATAGGCGATCTTGCCGCCTGCATTGTCTTCGCTGCTGATGCCCACCAATGGGTTATAGGTATAGCTGGTCATCTGTGCCGTAGTGGGATAAAGCCGCAGCTCGTCAATAGTTCCCGTGCCAGAAACAGTTATGGTACCGCTAGTTGGTGTGGGCACGGTATGTTCATAATAGGTATAGCCGTTAAAGGTAAAGCCTGTTTTAGTAGTCGTGCTGCCGCTCACCGTCTGTGCGCCGCTTTTGCTCCAGTAGGAGACAACGTAGGTGAGTGTGGCATTTAAGCTGTCGCGGTAGATATTGCCGTTGGCCAGGCTGTACACCTTCTGTCCTGCTGGCGCGGCGGCATCGGGCATGGGTGTGCCAGTGAATTTCCACCTGCCTGTACCATCTGCTTCGAAGGATGTGTAGGCAATATTGGTAAACAATGCATTTTTAGCTATCGCAATTACTTCCTCCTTGTTGTAATCCCATAGCACTGCATTTGGAACGGTGTTTTGGCTGTATTGTTCGATATTGCCATTGGACGGATCGTATTGGTCGTAGGTTGTAAGGTTGGGATTACCTAAACTGGTTTCCTCATAATCGGTGTCCTTGCTTGCCACATACAAGCTGCCTAACTGCTGGTAATGCCGTATAAATGTCGAACTGCTGTTTGGCGTTGATTTAGATGCATTTACAATGTCCGTCAGCCGGTTATGGGCAACCATAGAATCGAGTGCTAAATAATTTGACGAAGTACCCGCATACGTGTACGGATACGCGAAGCTCATATTCTCCTTATAAGTCGAATTGGTTTTGGTTGTCGAGGCTATTTGATTATAGCTATCGTATGTAATTACCGTCGTATTGGTCACACTGTCAGCGTTAAAATAATCCGTCTCTACATTTTGTGTTGGCAAACTTTCAAAATCGAAGATTGGGTAGTAGCATACCATCGACTGTGGTTTCGTATTTTCCCAATAAGTATCAGTGGGACTGGATGTTTCAAACACAAATCTAACCAAGCTGGCATAACCCATTATACGGGCACCATAATAAGTGGGAGAAAATATATTGGTGTAAGCATTTGTTGTTTTTTTTAATAACGTGTTGTCCTTATTATAAGTTAATTCTGATTTTAACGCACCATTATCCGCTGTGTCTAACGGGTTTTTGTAAGCGGGCAACGTAGGATCAGCTTGCTGAATAGCAGTAATGCTGTTATAGACTAAATCTGGCTGATTATAATAATTGCTGACAGTTTTACCGTTCGTGTTACCACTGTTGTCTACATCCGTCTTTGTTACCTGGCTGTAGCCTACGCCATTAAAAGAGGCGAATGGGTTTGCTGTAAAGGCTCCGCTCATATTAGTTTCATTCACCGCATATACTTTTTGTAAATAATAGGCATTAGGCACCACTAATGTTTGCGGAGGGGTAACCGAATAGTTATAGCTTCGAAAAAAGTTTATGGGTAGTGAGGCCATGCCACCGTTGTAGGTATAATTGGTTTGCTTCAGCTGGTTCCCCAAATTGTCTTTCCAAATAATTGATTGAACGCGCAAGCCATCGCCAGATGAAATTGTATTCGTATTCGTCGTGTAATCCGGTACCCAATAGGTGTTAAACTGGTTTAACGCATAGGTAAAATTTACAGTGCCCCCGGTAGGATACTGTATTTTTGTCAGAATACCTGCTTGAGTGTAAGTAAGATTTGCCGAATGATTGTCGCTGTTTGTCTGCCAACCCGTTTTGTTAAACTGCGTAGCGTTAGCAATCACAGTGGTATTTGTAGTATCGCCGTTATAGTAACCCCAATAATCAGTAGCAAAACTATTTTTTGCCGGTAGCTGTGTGCTGTTGTATGTGAAGGTGTATGTAGCGCCGCTGTTATCCTGTAGGGACAACAACTGCAAACGGTATAACGGGCAAGTGCCAAAATTAGCGGTATCGGTAATATTAAATCTATTTCCACCCACGGCTGTCGCATTAAAATAGGAATAATTAAACTTCCATGATTTTACCGCTTGGGTGGAAGTAGAGATTTTTAGGCTGTCCAGTTTAAGGCCGCCTTTTATATCATTTCTCGAGGACAAGTTAAAGCTGACGGAACCATTGGGAAAGCTAATGGAACTTAGGTATGTATAACGTTCATAGGAAGACGATTGAGTGGGGCATATTGCCAGGTTCGGAGCGCTATTAGTCACATCTGAGGCTTGACAAAAGCTAGCCCATTGGGCGGTATTGCTAGTATATGTACTGCTTGTCAGGGCCGATACAATTCCTTTTTCTGTGAATGTAGGATAGCACGGTTCAACCGGCGTTTGGTTATAGCCGAAAGTGATAATTTTTTTATTCTTTGTAATGATTTTGGTCAGCATCCATATATAACTGGAAGGCATCAGGTCTGACGTTGAAGCAGCCCCGGTAATTGCACTGCTAGTTGAAGTTGACTGCACCGAATCCTTGACGGCAAAGTCGTATTCTTCGCCTGACGGGACGAACACTTGCCATGATTGTCCTGTCCTAACAACCTTATATCCCTTTTTATCTAGTACAACAATCTGGTGGCTATGCATGTCCCACATGAATTTAAAGGAATGTCCTAAAAAATTGGCTGTAAATATGTCTGGTTCGGAGTCTATGCTAAAGCCGAAATTTACTTCATGATTATTAAAATAGTATTCATAATTCTGACCGGTATGCCATCCGTAATCTCCTTGAAATGGTGCGTACTGATCTGTATATATTTCAATACCGTCAGCAATAACAACTGGATCTATTGGGATTAAGGCGGAACAACCAGGATCCAAACAAATATTGTCACCTGATCCTGTCGGGGGTTGACACCAATAATATTTATAGGGAAAAAATTGCGGCGTGCCGGAATTAACGTAATCAGACTGTAAATGTGTTGCTGCCGCGTAATCGTCCTGGTCACTTATTTGTTGGACAATGCTCCCGACAGTCATATCCCAACCAAGCCCTACCCAGCTTGCTTCTTCATTAACCTTGAACCCACTTGAATGATAAGTTAAATCAAGCGGGATTTTCACACCGTCTTCATTAATTTCATAGATTGGAATTGAAATGTTAGGAATGCCTGTATATTCGCTTACAGGTAATTGGTCGTATTTCAAAAACTGGAAGGCTGTTGGGGTTACCGGATTAAGGTTGTCTACCAAAGAATAATTGCTGGTAGTTTGGGCGTGTGCGGCCGTTATATAAAAACAATTAAAGATAATCGCAGGTAACAGTAGTTTTCTAATTGTCGAAAAGTTCATTTTCGGATGGTTTAGGGGGTTCGGTGAAAGAATAGGTTTAAAAAAGTATAAAGAACTAAGATGTTGTTCGTCACTACCAAGCAGCGCAAAACAGGGTTAACAACGGGTAGCCGTTATTTAGTTACTGGGCAAAATAAGGGTGGTGTTCATAATTATGGCAATAAGTGTTAGTGGTTTATAATGTTACACAATATACGAATTAATTTTGATATGTGCAAGGGGTGACTGGTTCCGCCGTCGCTAAAGCTATGGCGGACGAGGTCCGCCCCAAATTTTGCCGTGATTATGCAGCGGAGGCCTAAAGCAAGGCGCACTCGTGTCCATTATCAAACAAAGCAAGCCATGGGAAGCATTTATGCACAGCCCTTCCCGTCATTCTCACGCCAAAGTTGGGTGTTCACGCGTGAACGTTTTGGCAATATGCAAGCCATTGATCTACAGTAGTGTTGATGTTCACAGCGTTCACGAATTTTGGGTAACTTGCTGTATTATAGCAGGTTGGGTGTTCACGCAAAAATACAGCGTTCAGTTTAATTATGAACACTTCGAACACCGTTTAGGTAACCGACAAGCAGCGTGAAGCATTGCAGCAAGCTGCTGATTTACAGTGTGTAAATTATTTGATCTTCCCGGTTTGTAAAATATTTTATCGCTCCGTGCAACGAAATCAAACCGGCAATGGTCTATTGGCTACAAACCATAAGCACCATGAAAGGAATTTTAACATTATTATTTGCTGCAGGCCTAAGCGTTGCAGCATCGGCCCAGGACAACGACAAAACGCCGTACCTGACCAAATCGCTGGCAAATGATGCCATTAACAACGTTGTTGTAAACACTTCGGCAGGCGGCATTTTCGTAACCGGCCAAAGCGGCGAATCGCCACGAATAGAAGTTTATGTGCGCGATAACCACGGCCACCAATTGAGCCACGACGAAGCTCAAAAACGCCTGGAAAAGAACTTTGACCTTGACATCACCGTTAACGGGCACGAATTGGATGCAACCGTAAAAAGCAAGCACGAGATGATGGATTGGAATAATAACGGCTTGAGCATATCTTTTAAAATTTATGTACCACAACAGGTTTCAACCCAATTGCACACCAGCGGAGGCGGCATCGACCTTTCGTTTTTAAGCGGCAATGAGGATTTCAGTACCAGCGGTGGCGGCTTACAGATCAATCATTTGAGCGGCAAAGTGCATGGAAAAACTTCAGGCGGCGGTATTGAGGTGTCGAACTCATCAGATGATATCGACCTTAAAACCAGTGGCGGCGGCATACAGGCAAGAGATTGCAGCGGTACCATAAACCTGGGTACAAGCGGCGGCGGCCTTGATCTGGAAGGCTTGAAAGGTACTATAAATGCACACACCAGCGGCGGCGGTATACGAGGCAGAAATATTGAAGGTGAGCTGATCACCAGCACCAGTGGAGGCGGAATAGACCTTAAAGAAATGAACTGTAGCCTTGATGCACACACCAGTGCAGGTAGCCTTGATGTGCAAATGGCCCATGTAGGCAAATACGTAAAGGTTGGTTCAAGTGCAGGTAATGTAAGGTTGGAACTTCCGTCTCAGCAAGGTTTCGACCTGAATTTGAGTGCTGAACGGATAACCGACCATATTATCAATGGCTTTAAAGGCGACTGGAGCCAGAAAAGCGTTAACGGCAGCATTAACGGTGGAGGTATCCCGGTTGAAGCCCATGCTAACGATAATATTGATGTTAAGGTTGATTGATTTTTGGTTGATAGTTGATGGTTCATAGTTCATGGCAGCTGGTATATAGTATAAGAGGCTATATTTTACTCCCAATGCTATCCAACAAGGCAAAATTGCTATGAACTATGAACCGCGAACTATGAACTATGAACTCATTGCTCTATCCTCACGTCCCAAACCCTTGCCCGTTCTATAACTGCAGGATCGTGTGAGCAAATGAACAGGCCGAGCAGCGCTTCTTCGGGCATATTAGGCATTTCGTGTGATCCTAATGTTTTCAATGGTTCGCCGATATGGCCTATGCGCATAATAATGCGTTTGCCTGTGCGCTGTAATTGTATCACTTCAAAGCCTTTATCAGGATAAAATATTTCACCTTCCGGATCTTTCATATTTTCTCCCTGTACCGATCGCCATTGCAGAACGGTAAGGCCGTCGCCATGTTCAACCGCGCTGGCATGTATAGCGCTTCCGTTGGTTGATTCCCGCAGCATCCAGCCTATTTTGCGGTGATTGTTGCCAGTATTACCAATAAACTCAAAGTTCGCGGTAGCGATAAAATCGCCTTTTATTTTTTTGAAGAGGTATTGGAACTCATCCCGGTTAAACCAGATATTATAGCCCGAGCCCGAAAGATAATACGTGTGCGTAACAGCATCATACCTCGCCGAACCGGCAATTTTTGGATTGCCGATATCCTGTTGATGTTGAAATAAGCCTAAGGTATCAACCTGTGCACTGGCGCCGTAGCCTAACAATAACATCAAAATAAATAACCTGACCTTCATGTGTTTATAGTTTGGTAAGGTTAAATTAGATATTGTTATTACAAACCAGGCGCTGGTGTTAAAATACTGGCAACAAATGCAAAAAATTCATTGCCTTATAAGCGTAATTTTGAGGTCATTCGTTCCGATACGGATCATGCCAATGAAAAATCGTCTCTGCTGCTTGTTCCTGTTTATTATTATAATGCTATTTGCAAATACTTTACATGCGCAGTCGGAATTTCAGCCTTGGGGCAATATTACCGGCATACGTATACACGGCCAATTATTTGAATTTGAAACCAGTTTGCAGGTTGCCGGCAAAAATGCCACCCGATCCATATCCACCGGGAAAGAAAAGCAGCGCCCACATTTTACCCGCGATGGCAATACAAGGACAGTGAATACCAATATCGACAGCCTATATTTTAAAGAAACGGTTAAGGACAGGAATAGTGGCAAAGCGCAGGTAACCGTGCAATTATGCAGCCATATGGATACAGTTGTAAAAGCGGTATATTTTTGCATAAAGTTACCTGAAAATGCGTATGGTGACGGCAGGTTGCAACTAAAAAATATTTATGCCGACTCATTAAATATGCCGCCGCCAATAGGCATCCGGTCAAACGGCATCGATTATATTTCTCCCCACCATCAATTACACATTGGGTTTAGCAGTCCAATGGCTGTTACAATAAATAAAGATACAGCGCACGGTATTATAGAATTGCATGTATTGCTGACACAAGGCATGCTGCATAAAAACGATAGCCTGCAAAAGAGCTTCACTATAAAAATGTCAGGGAATATCGATCGTACTCCTGTAAATATCGTTGTAGACACATCAAAGCCAGGTCGCCCGTTTGCGGGGTTGGGCGGCAATTTTCGCCTGCAAAACCCAAAATTCGACCCGGAAGTGATCGATTACTGCCTGGATAACCTGCGTGTAGCCTGGGGCAGGGTGGAGCTGCCCTGGCGTTTCTGGCAGCCAAATGAGAAGAGAGATATATCCGATACTGCTAAACTTCACCCGGCTGTAATTAAGGCTATGTTGATGGCGCAAAGGCTTGGTAAATTAGATATACCGTTTATACTTTCTGCCTGGTTCCCGCCAAACTGGGCAATATTAGGTAAAGTAAATTTCAGGCCTGTGCGCGGCGTATGGGGTAACCCATTGGATCCCGATAAGATGGATGAAATTTATAAATCCATAACAGATTATATTATTTACCTCAAGGAACATTATGGGGTAGAGGCGAGCCTGTTTTCATTTAACGAATCGGATCTTGGCATTAATGTGCGCATAACCCCACAGGAGCACGACGAGTTGATTAAGGGCTTGGGCGCATATTTTCAGTCGCACGGTTTAAAAACAAAAATGCTACTGGGCGATAATTCGGATGCAAACTCGTACCGGTTTATCTACCCGGCACTGGCCGATTCGGCGGCCTGGCGTTATATTGGCGCGGTTTCATTCCACTCATGGCGCGGCTGGGATTTGCCAACTCTACAGGCATGGGCGACCGCAGCCAAACAAATAAATAAGCCACTTATGGTGGCCGAGGGCAGTATCGATGCGCAGGCATGGGGCTACCCGCAGGTTTTTGAGGAATCATCTTATGCGCTTGAAGAGATCAGTTTATATACCCGGCTGCTTAATATCTGCCAGCCGCTAAGCATTTTGCAATGGCAGCTCACGACTGATTATTCACCACTCATTGGCGGCGGTATTTTTGGTAATAATTCGCCGCTGTACCCCGGCCAGCGTTTTTGGAATTTGAAACAATTATCATCAACACCTGCCAACCTGTTTGCTATGCCGGTTAGCTGCAATGTGCCTACTGTTACCTGCGCTGCGCTTGGCGATAACAGTAAAGGCACATACATTATTCACATGGTTAATAATGGCCCTAAACGTGAAATAATCATTACAGGCCTGCCAACAGATATAACCTCGGCTATTTTATATTTAACTAATAAAAATAAGTACATGACGCAACAGCATAGCGTGAAAATATCAAATGGAACGATCACATTTAAAGCAGCTGCTACAAGTTATTATACCTTTACCGGGAGCATTAAAAGATAGTTTGCAGTGGGTAGTTTGCAGTTTTGAAGCAACTTCTATTCAATCTGCGCACAACTACCTGCCCGCTGAAAACTGCAAGCTGAATTTACTACCTTTGCCCCGGTATGAAAGTCCCTAAGTTTGCCGACCTGGTTTTGTTCGAAGATGATGATATTATCGTTGTGAACAAACCGCCGTTCATAAGTACGCTGGATGAGCGCGAAGGTGGCGAAATAAATATGCTGCGCCTGGCCAAGCAATACTCGCCCGATGCACAGATATGTCACCGGCTTGATAAAGAAACGTCCGGTGCGCTAATTATAGCTAAAAACCCCGAGGCTTATCGCCATGTATCTATCCAGTTTGAAAAACGCCAGGTAAAAAAGGTTTACCATGCTGTTATTGAAGGTACGCATGTATTTGAGAACTTGTTTATCGATCTGCCCATCCTCAATGTTGGCAAGGGCAATGTAACCATTAGCAGGCAGGAGGGTAAAAGGGCCGAAACATGGTTTCAATCGTTAAAATACTTTAAACATTATACTTTGGTTGAGTGCCGCCCGGTTACAGGCCGCATGCACCAGATACGCATACACCTTGCCACGCAAAGGGCCTCGATAGCCGGTGATGAGATGTATAAAGGCAAACCGGTTTTTCTTTCGGCATTAAAACGCAAATATCATTTGGGAAAAGATCAGGAGGAGCAACCCATTATGAAACGCTTTGCCCTGCATGCCTACGAGGTGACTTTTAAATTGATGGATGACAAAGAAACCACTATTCACGCTCCGTATCCCAAAGATTTTGAAACTTTGTTGAAGTTGCTGGAAAAATTTGACAGCTAAAAACAAATTGTACGCCGATGGAATATTTTATCACGGAAAAATATGTCTTTATTTACATCGAAATTGAAATTTATTGAAACTATTACATCGGCTTAATTCGTAATAGGTGTATATTGTAATGAAATTTAACAGGGCGACAAGCCGGTATAAACCTAGCAGCGATAGTTATTTAAAATATAGATATGCAGAAATGCTAAAGAAGACGCTTATCCTTTTATTTTTTTGCCTGGCGCTAAAATCGTTTGCAGTAAATGCGTCGGCTGTAAAAGCCTATAATCTTCCAGACATTTTAGAGGTTAAAGACAAGTATCAAAGAGATAAAGAACTTCTTGCCTACATAAAGCTTGTTGCTTCATATCCTTTGGACAGTTTTAGAGTTGCCAGCGATAGGATACACCAGGATTTTCTTAAATATAATTATGAGAATGCCCCGGCGATGGATTATTACATCGAAAGCATTTATCAACACCGCCTGGCAAATAATGCCGATGCTGAAAACGACATTAGTAAAGCATTAGAATTATTGAGCAAAGACGATAATTATCTCCAGTATATTTTTAATACCGACCTTGCCTTTATCCAAACTGAAGATGGTAATGCAATAGGGGCAATGTCAAGCTTCAGGCAAGCCAAAAAACAAGCAGTACTGTTTAACGACGCCTATTTGCAGGTAATTGTTGATATTAATATATCCGACATATACTATCGTTACAGCTTTTACAGCCAATCGCTTTACTATCTTAACGAAGCCCAATCGATAATTGGTACGCGTAATGTTGGTCAGCCGCGTATAAAAAATGTTATTTATTATAACAAATGCGAGAATTTTTTCAGGATGGGCCTGCCAGATTCGCTGAAAAAATATAATGCAATACTTAAACAGTCAAAAGATAATACACATAACCTTTATACCTATATAAAACGTACAGATTATTACCTGTCATTACTCGCTCACAATTATGCAGGCACTATAAACATGGTCTTAGGTCTGAAAAGGGATACCTTATATAAGTTTAGTGACGTAGACAGGCAAAACCTTGCAGATGCATGGTTTAATATGGGCAGCCTCGATTCGTCAAAAAATATGCTGAACCAGTTGCTTGCCGAAAAAGCGCAAAATAATCACCCCGAAATAAAGTATAATTTATACGAAATTTTAGGCGAAATAGCAGAAAAACAGCGTAATGAACAGCAGGCGGCGATAAACTTTAAACTGGCATTGCAGGAGTCGAAGGAAAATGTAAGCAGGTTAGTTTTAGTGGGCGACGTATCATCAAAAATGAAGATGGACGAAATGAATAACTATTACGCCCAACAGGATGAAATTTACCGCACACAAAGCCTTTGGATGAAACTTTTAGCAATTGTAGCCGTATTAGTAATTGCAGTGATAGCGATGTTTTACCGTAATACCAAACAAAAAAGGCATTACGAAAAACTATTGTTTGCTGCTAAAAAAGAGGAACTGGCCTATATTAATTCGCATGATATTCGCAGGCACCTCACAAACATTTTGGGAATAATTGATGTTGTACAACATAGCGAACACAAGGAAAAAGAATATTTGCAGGCTGAAGAATACCTGTTCCGATCGGCCGAAGAGCTTGATAAAGCAATAAAAAATATTTCGGAAAAACTTGATAATTAAGCAATTATTAACCAAGCGTAAATAAAATAAGAAAAATATTCATTTTTTGTTTAAACAAAAACACAAAAACATTATATTTGCAGTTAATTGCCCTAGTAATAATTAAATAGAACGAACGTGAAAAACTTTACAAAACTAACTTTATCAGCTTTAGTTATTGCAGCATCCTTTGCCGCTTGTACTAAAGACAACTCGGTTAAAACAACGCAGCCTGCTGTGAAGATCACTCCTGAAAACAGTGTTTCTTTTGCAAAAAGGGATACTATTACGCCACAGGTTAAGAGATCTTCTGTAGCTAAGGATACTATTACGCCGAAAAGCGTTTCCTACTCACTAAGAGACACCATCACACCACAGGTTAAGATTAAATCGGCAGTTGCTCAAAAAGATACCATCACCCCACGATAATAAGCGCAGCTTTTTAGTAGGGCGATTACGGGTTCAAGGCCTCAAATATTACGAAATAATATTTGAGGCCTTTTTTATTTTTGCGCATTTCATATCAAATAAAAAAAGTGTACCGAAAATTAATTCCGTACACTTTTCCTTTTATATGCTTTAAAAGCTTACTTTATCTTTAGCGTATTATTCTGCCTGTTTACATCGGGTAGGGCATTGTCCGGGTCAACAGTAACACTTTCGGCTTCTGTAGTAGTTGGGATAATAACTGTAACAGCTTTATCCTGCAACCAGGTTTCAACCGGCAGTTTTACCCTTGATACAGTTCCGTCTTTTAATTTTACTTCAACGGTAAACGGCATTGCCATTGCTTCTTTATTAGCCACAGTAACCTGTACACCCTTTTTAGGGTCATTATCTACATATTTGGCATCAACCAGCGCCAGGTCGAGTTTATAATTATTGTAAAACCAGCCACGCCAGAACCAGGCGAGATCTTCGCCGGCGCCATTTTCCATCGAACGGAAGAAATCGTCTGGCTGCGGGTGTTTGTAGGCCCATTTCTGGATGTAATTTCTGAAAGCGTAATCGAACCTGTCCTTACCGATGATCTGCTCGCGAAGCAATACCAACCCGAATGAAGTTTTAAAATAAGTGATAGAATGCCGGTACTTTTCTGGCACAGCATCAGCATATGTCATGATGGTAACGGCATTGGGATCGCTGATAACCGGCACGATCTCATCTGCCGGGTTACCGCCCTTCGGCGCATATTCGCCATCGCGCTTTGGCGCGAATTCACCTTTGTTAAACACGTCTGATGCATAAATGTCAATGAAAGTATTCAATCCTTCATCCATCCAGCCGTAACGCCGCTCGTCAGAGCCTACTATCATTGGGAACCAGTTATGGCCGATCTCATGAGCGATGAGTGGGAACAGGTCCTTGCTTTTTGCCAGCCACCAATCGAATGTAATTCCGGGATATTCCATACCACCGGCTATGCCGGCTTCATTTATAGCAACCGGGTAGGGGTACACATACCACTTGGCCGAGAAATGCTCAACCGAGCCTTTCAGATATTCCGTAGCGCGTCCCCATGAATCATTGCCGCCGCTTTCAACCGGGTAAACAGACATGGCCAGCGATTTTTTGCCGCCCGGCAAATTCATCCTTGCGGCATCCCATATATAGGCTTTTGATGCGCCAAAGGCCACATCGCGGGTGTTGAACATTTTAAAATGCCAGGTAAGCGTACCGCCATGTTTCGGGCGTGAAGCCGGGTCGTTCACCTCGCCAGCGCTACGGATCATTACCGTTTTATCGCTGTTACGGGCAGCTGCAAGGCGGTTTATCTCTTTGGAGGTAAGTACTTCGGCTGGATTCTGTAATTCACCTGAACCGGCTACAATCATGTCTGAAGGCACGGTTACCGAGTAATCAATATCGCCATACTCTAAATAAAATTCACCGCTGCCCAAAAATGGCAGCGTGTCCCAACCATGCGAATCATCATAAACGCACATCCGCGGGAACCACTGGGCTGTTTCGTATATTTTGCCGTTTTTTGTATCGAAATAGTCATTACGGCCACCAAAATCCGCCGGGATAACATAATGGTATTTTACCAGCAGGGTTATTTTGCCGCCGTTTGCTGTAAGCGCTTTGGCCAGGCGTACCTGCATACGGGTGTCGGAAACGATATAATCGGCCTTAGCAATTTTGCCATTCAGCAGTATTTCAACCGATTCGAACTGGTAACCTTGGGTATGTTGTTCAGGTTTAGGTGCTGAAGGCGTGTAGAAGTTAGAGCGGGCGTCTTTTTTATAAGTGTTTTGGTCGAGTTGCAACCACAGGTATTGCAATGCATCCGGGCTGTTATTGGTATAATTGAGCGTTTCGTTACAGCTGAGCGTTTTGCTAACAGTATCAAGGTTGGCTTTCAATACATAATCTACCCTGTTTTGCCAGTATTTAGGGCCGGGCTCGCCATTGGCTGAATGAAACCCATTGCCTTTATCGCTATAAAAATTTGGAGCGAACAATGCCGCGGGATCGTAATTGCTACTGATGGTATCGTTGGGGTTCGGTGCGCGGCGGCGGCGTTGTGCCTGAACTGAAATAACTGTAAATAAAGCTACGGCCAGGCAAAGGAGTTTTGTTTTCATTAATGGTCAGTTATAGGGCGCAATATACAAAGGATGCTGGTAAAATATTGAATCCGTAGCGCTAATAGAAAAATGTTTTCGTGTTTGGATAAATCCGTTTATCTTTCAAATAAAAAACATTGCACTTTCCCGTTAATATACACATTGGCCGGTCAACCATACCGGTACATTTCGTTTGCGAAACGCTGGCCTATATCGTTGGTTACCGGTATTATGTTTATCTCCGTAAAAACAATCACGATGCGATTAGCGAACAGAACCGCCTGATTATTTTTATAGCAGCCGCGCTGGGCGCTTTTATGGGGTCGCACATTGTAGGTGTGTTTGAAAATCCTTATTTACTTTCACATATGAGCCTGGCATATTTTATGGGCAACAAAACCATTGTCGGCGGTTTTTTAGGTGGCCTAGTTGCTGTTGAGGTTGTAAAAAAATATCTGCATATCACCGTATCATCGGGCGACCTGATGGTTTATCCGTTGATACTGGCTATGATCATCGGGCGCGTGGGGTGTTTTTTAGCCGGCCTGGATGATGGCACATATGGCATTCCTTCCAATTTACCCTGGGCTATTAACTTTGGTGATGGGGTGCGCCGCCATCCAACCAATTTGTACGAGATAATATTCTGGATTATTTTGTGGGTTGCACTTAAACAATTGGAGAGATATTATAAGCTTGCCGATGGGTCACGGTTCAAAATATTACTCTCCTCGTACCTGGTTTTCAGGTTCTTGGTTGAATTTATCAAGCCGGATTATTTTTTTAGTTTTGATTTATCGGTAATTCAGTTGGTTTGTTTAGCCGGTATTTTGTATTATTATAAAGTATTTTTATATCCTTCAAAACTCATGAAACCTTATGCCTGAACGCCCATATATTTATTACGATTTTACAATCAGTATTTGCTCAACCTGTTTACGGCGGGTAGACGCGAAAATAGTTTTTGAGGATGATAAAGTTTACATGCTCAAAAGCTGCCCGAAGCATGGCCGCGAGAAAGTTTTGATAGCCACAGATATCGAATACTATAAAAATTGCCGCAATTACGCCAAGCGTAGTGAAATGCCGTTGAAATTTAACACGCGTACACATTATGGCTGCCCTTACGATTGCGGCTTATGCCAGGACCACGAGCAACACTCGTGCCTTACCATTGTCGAAGTTACAGACCGATGCAACTTGAGTTGTCCTACTTGTTATGCCATGTCGTCGCCCAATTATGGCCGTCATCGTACACTCGAAGAAATTGAACAAATGCTGGATGTAATAGTGGCTAACGAAGGCGAGCCCGATGTAGTTCAGATAAGTGGTGGCGAGCCAACCGTTCACCCACAATTTTTTGAAATATTGGATATTGCCAAGCGAAAACCTATCAGGCATTTGATGCTGAATACAAACGGTATCCGTATAGCTAAGGATGAGAAATTTGTAGAAAAATTAGCCACCTACATGCCTGATTTTGAAATTTATTTACAATTTGATTCATTTAAAAAAGAGGCACTGGAGCAATTAAGGGGCGAAGATTTGCGTGATGTGCGTACTAAAGCATTGGAACACCTGAATAAGTATAACCTATCTACAACGCTGGTTGTAACTTTACAAAAAGGTTTAAATACCGATGAAATAGGTAAAATAATTGAATATGCGCTGCAGCAACGCTGTGTGCGCGGTGTAACATTTCAGCCAACACAACAGGCCGGCAGATTGGAGAATTTTGACAGCGAGACCGGTCGTTATACGCTTACCGAAGTCCGCACGGCAATATTGGAACAAACGGACATTTTTAATACGCACGACTTGCTCCCGGTTCCCTGTAACCCGGACGCTTTGGTGATGGGGTATGCGTTGAAATTGGGCGGACAAGTATTTCCGCTGACAAGAATGATAAATCCCGACGATTTGCTCGACAATTCAAAGAATACTATTGTTTATGAGCAGGATGAACGGTTAAAAATGCATTTACTGAATATGTTCAGTACCGGTAATTCGGTAGACAGGGCTACCGAACATCTTAAATCAATTATGTGCTGCCTGCCCGAAATTGATGCGCCAAACTTAAGTTACGAAAACTTATTCAGGGTGATTATTATGCAGTTTATCGATGCGCAAAACTTTGATGTACGGGCGATTAAGAAATCTTGCGTTCATATTGTAAATAAGGATATGAACATTATCCCATTTGAAACAATGAACTTATTTTACAGGGATGATAAAGTTAATTATCTGAATCAGTTAAAAAACGAGATGTCAACAGTATGAACGAACTACCAAATGAAAAAAAGGAAGATAAAAAACCGGCCATAAGTAAAAGCATGGTTGTGGTGGCAGTGAATGTAATAATTTTTATAATTTATACGATATACTCCAGGGCCAGTGGCGCTAATAACGAAGGCGGCATTGTGTTAGGGTTATTTGTTATCCTACAGGTTATTGTAAATATTATTGCCGGAGTAGCTAGTTTAATAGCAAACTCAAAACCCTATACTTCAGGATTTTTTTTAAGTGCCGTACTCATATTGCTGATAGGTGTTTCAACCTGTTTTACTATTTTTTAGGAAGCGTTAACATCCCTGCCATCACGCCTTCTTTCAGCGAATAGGTCGACATTAAAATATCCTTAATACCCAATCTCTCCATTACAAAACGGGTAATAATGGCAGCTACTACAATCATATCAACCCGTATGGATATAATGCCGGGCGTATTTTCCCTGTCGAAATGTGTCGATTCGATGAGCCAGTCCGTTACATTGATAAACTTATCGTAATCAAACAGGTATTTCGTGTTTTTCTTTAGGTCGAAGTCATGTCCGTCCATTCGTTCTATCACCTCAGCAAAGGTTTCAAATGAGCCGGACGAACCAATGAGTAGCTCTATGCCAATATCTTTTGCTGCATCGAAAAACGGCACTAAGGTTTTATCGAGATAATCATGCAACTCCAATATAGCATGGCCGGGGATAGGGTCGGTTTGATGATATCTATCCATCAGCCTTGCTGCGCCTATCTCAAAACTTCGTTTCCAAAATATTTTTTCAGCATTGCCAATGATAAACTCCACGCTGCCGCCGCCAATATCCAGTATAAGCGAGTTTTTATCAGATAAACATTTTCCGGCCTTAATGCCTTCATAAATGTACCTGGCTTCCTGTTCGCCATCAATGGTTTCAATGGCTATCCCTGTTTTGGCTTTAACCTCATCAATAAAATCGGCACCATTGGATGTAGTGCGTATGGCCGATGTAGCAATAGCCTTAACATGCCCGGCCTTATGCGCCACAATTTGCTCATGGAACTGTTGCATGGTTTTAACACCCCGCTCAAATCCGGCAGGGTGTAATTTGCCGTCCTTCATGCCGCCTTCACCTAATTTCACCGGCTCAGTAACATGGTAAAGCTCCTGCGGGTTTGCCGCATCGCCTGTGGCTATTAACAGATGAAAAGTATTAGTGCCGAGGTCCATTACCGCAACAATGTCCCGGCTGGCTGACGAGGCTGGTTGATTATCAGTCATAAATGCTTAAACCCTTGTTTACTGAAAAGGTTTGTTTTTGGTGATTAGTGAGCAGTGAATGGTGATTAGTAGGAAGAATACCGATCACTAATCACCATTCACTAACCACCAACCTATTCCTTATAAAAAAACCACTTAGCTAATTCCTTATAACTCGCTTTTTTTCCATACATTAAAATACCAACCCGGTAAATGCGCGAAGCGATATAGGTAGTAAATAAAAAGCCAACAACCATTAAGCTCATGGATATAGCCAGCTGCCAGCCGGGCACATGAAATGGTATGCGTACCATCATAGCAACGGGTGCGGTGAAAGGGATCATAGATAACCAAACAGCCAAAGGACTGTCGGGCACCTGGAACAGGTAGGAAACAGATAAAATGTAAGTAAATAACAACGGCAGAGTTATTGGAAACATGAATTGCTGGGTTTCCGTCTCGCTGTCAACCGCCGAACCTACTGCGGCAAAAAGTGCGCTGTAAAACAGGTAGCCTGTTAGCCAGTAGAAACCAAAACAAGCCAGTTCGTAACCGGCGCTTTCGCCCAGGTTATTTACAAACGACATTACCGGGCTGTGTGACGAATTACCGCCAAGCAGTTTTGTTGCCAAAGCCGACAGCCCTATCCACAAAATAAATTGGGTTAAACCTACCAGGCCTACGCCAATTATTTTACCGGTCATTAATTGAAAAGGCTTGACCGATGATACTATTACCTCTATAATACGGCTTGTTTTTTCCTCGATAACGCCGCGCATTACCTGGGCACCATAAATAAACAGCGACATATAAATCAGTATGGCCCCCGCAAATGCCAGGGCGTAAGTAGCGCCTATATTTGCATTTTTCGATCCAGTCTCGGTCAGTTCACTCGATTTAACAATAATGTTACTGCTTATTTTATGTAAACTTAAAGTATCAATACCCGCCTTTATCATTTTGGTGCCGGTTGCAATCCGGTTAAGTTCGGTTTGTATATCATCGGCCAATGAGAGGTTTGTTTTCTTTTTGGCAAGCACCTCTACGCTGTCGGCCTTGTTTATCTGCACAGGAATATGCAATAAAACGTCCTCATCATGTGCTTGTATTGCTGTTTTTGCTTTGTCAAACGTAATATCAGTATCTATATATTTCAAATACTTTTGACTGGCAAACTTTCCCTTAAAATCACCGCTTTCATCTATTACATAAACTTTATGCACAGTTTTTGATTGATCAGTTGCCATATAGTAAATAATAGCATACATAGATGCTAGCAACGTGGGCACAAGCAATGTCATTACAATAAAAGCCTTTTTTCGCACACGGGTAATGTATTCTCGCTGAATAATGAGTAATATTTTGTTCATGGCTTATTGTGCTTTATTTACAGTTTTAATAAATATTTCATTCATGTCCGGTATCACTTCCTGTAACATGTTAATGCTCGTTTTTGGGATGAGGTATTGCAGTACATCATTGGCGTTGTTATTAGTCGCCAGTTTTATGCGGATGACATGCGAGTCGTCTGTAGCTTTCTCCTCAACTACGGTAAAGGGTTGCTCCCCGTTAAACTCAAGTTTTTTGCCGGTGTATTCTACAAGGTAAGTTTCGTTACGGTAGGCGTTTTTAATGTCTTTTATTTTGCCGTCGAGTATTTTTTTAGACTGGTCAAGGAGCGCTATCGCATCGCACAGTTCCTCAACGGATTCCATGCGGTGGGTGGAGAAAAGTACAGTAGTACCTTTACGGTTCAGTTCCAGTATCTCGTCTTTTATCAGTTCGGCATTTACCGGGTCGAAACCGCTGAATGGTTCATCCAATATAATTAAGTCGGGCTCATGCAATACAGTGGCTACAAATTGCGCTTTTTGCTGCATCCCTTTCGAAAGTTCTTCTATCTTTTTCTTCCACCAGGTTTCCATGCCCAGCTTTTCAAACCAGGCTTTTAGCCTTTTAGTGGCTTCATCACGGCTTAAGCCTTTAAGGCGGGCAAGGTAGATCATCTGCTCACCGATCTCCATTTTTTTATACAGGCCGCGTTCTTCGGGCAGGTAACCGATGCGTTCGATGTGTGATTGATTGAGTTTCTCCCCGTCAAAATAAACTTCGCCAGAGTCGGGTGCCGTGATCTGGTTTATAATACGGATAAGCGAGGTTTTACCGGCGCCGTTAGGGCCGAGCAGGCCGAATATCTGGCCGCTTTCAACCTCTAAACTTACATCATCAAGCGCGGTATGCCCGGCGTATTGTTTTACAATATTGCGAATACTCAGCATAGGTAATTGAATTATGCTGTTAAGATACGGGTTTTGGCAAAATGTTACGGTACCAAAGCCATTTACCTTTCACCTCAAAAAATTCTATCTTTATAAAATGAACCTTAAGCTGGAGTTTGAGTTTAGCAAAGCTGAGATAATTACTGAAGTTGATGCCCTAAAAAAGCAGGTGGATGCTTTGCGCCCTTTGCCGACTGATGTGGAAGGCCGGGTAATGCAAAAACTGCGGCTCGATTGGAATTATCACTCCAACGCCATTGAAGGTAATAAACTGAATTATGGTGAAACGGTAGCATTCTTAATGGAAGGTATCACCGCCAAAGGCAAGCCACTGAAAGATCACCTGGATATACGCGGCCATAACCAGGCGATAAACTTTTTACTGGAAATTGTAAAAGATACCCGGTTGATAACTGAAGCCGATATCCGCGCCTTACATGAAATGATATTGGTTGAGCCGTACAATTCCCCTGCACAAACTGCCGATGGACTACCAACGACTAAACGGATAACTTTAGGCCAATACAAAACATCGCCAAACCATGTAAAAACATCAACCGGCGAAATTCACTACTATGCCACGCCCGAAGAAACGCCTGCCAAAATGGAAGAACTTATGGAATGGTATGATGAAGTTGAAAGTTATCCTAATATTCACCCGGTGGTTATTGCCGCGCTATTTCACCACAAATTTGTCGAGATACATCCCTTTGACGACGGCAATGGCAGGCTTTCAAGAATATTAATGAACCTTATCCTGATGCAGCACGGTTATCCGCCGGTTGTGGTTAAAATGGAAGATAGAACGAATTACTATTCTTTATTGAGCAGGGCAGATGTTGGGGATAGTTGGCCCTTTGTAGAATATATAGCTGAATTGGCTAAAAGTTCGTTGCAATTGTATTTAAAAGCTGCAAGTGGTGGTGATATTGATGATGATGAAGATATTGATAAGGAAATTGCTTTGTTTAAGATGGAGTTACAGAGTGTTTCAAATGTTAGAGAAAGAAAATCAAGCTTCAAAATACGCAAAATCTTAACAAATGAACTTGATTCTTTAATCAACCAAATCGATAAAAAAGCTCGAAATTTTGAGGATCTTTTCTTTAGTTACCAATTGACTTTTAAGATAAACGATGAGAATAGTGTAAACAGATCGTTCCCCGTAATTTTTTATAAAATACCAGATAATGAAAAAGAAGAATTTTATAAAAATCTAAGGAAAATACTTTTCATATTTTCTTTCAAAAATTTTAAAAGCTCGTTGAATGATTTTGATGTAATACTTTATTTAGAGATAACTTTCGGAGAATATTATTACAAATTTGCCAATGGAAGTGAACACACGTTAGTGTCCATGCCATATGACAAGACGTTATCACTAAAAGAAAAACAAATAATTATTAGGGATTTTATCTCAGAATTCAAATCAGAAGTTGAAAGAAGTATAAATGAAAAAGCTCAAAATGATGATTTTGAGCTATAATATTTTTTAACTTCCAGGATAAAAGCCTTTCACCTTCTCACTCAAAATACTCCTTCATCCGCTCAAAGAAACTTTTCTCGTTCTTGCCGGGACTGGGTTTAAAATTTGGCGAGCTTTGCAGTTTTTCAAGCAGTTCACGTTCTTCTTTGCTGAGTGCTTTTGGTGTCCAGATATTGATGTGCACCAGCTGATCGCCGCGGTGATAGGAGTTCACTTCGGGAACGCCTTTGCTTTTCAGGCGGAGTATTTTGCCGCCCTGTGTGCCGGGTTCTAATTTTATTTTTGCCTTTCCGTCTATGGTTGGTACTTCAACACTGGTGCCGAGGGCTGCGTCAACGAAATTAACATAGAGGTCGTATATGACATTGTTGCCGTCGCGTTTGAGGGTTTCGTGCGGGATTTCTTCTATCAGTATGATCAAATCGCCTGGTACACCGCCTCTTGGCGCTGCGTTACCCTTGCCGCTCATGCTCAATTGCATGCCTTCGCTTACGCCGGCAGGTATATTGATGCTGATCGTTTCCTCGCCGCGTACTAGGCCGTCACCGTGACAGGTAGTGCATTTAGAGGTGATCATGGTGCCTTCGCCGTTACAGGTAGGGCAGGTGCTGGTGGTTTGCATCTGGCCCAGGATGGTATTGGTTACCCTGCGCACCGCGCCGCTGCCGCCGCATGTTTTACAGGTTTGCACGGATGAACGGTCTTTAGCGCCCGAACCATCACATGTTTTACAAACTATTTGCTTGTTTACCTTTATTTTCTTTTCGGCGCCGTTGGCTATTTCTTCCAGTGTAAGGCGCACTTTTATACGCAGGTTGCTCCCTCGCGCCACCCTGCGACCGCCGCCACCCTGTCGGCCACCGCCGCCAAAGAAGTCACCAAACGGACTTCCGCCGCCAAAAATATCACCGAACTGGCTGAATATGTCGTCCATATTCATGCCGCCCGCACCGCCGTAGCCGCCACCATTGGCAGATGAGGCATTTGCCGCATGGCCGAACTGGTTATAGCGCTGGCGTTTTTCGGGGTTGCTCAGCACCTCGTAGGCTTCGGCAGCCTCTTTGAACTTTTCTTCAGCTTCTTTATCGCCCTCGTTTTTATCAGGGTGATATTTGATAGCCATCTTACGATATGCCTTTTTTATCTCATCTGCATCTGCACTTTTTGCAACGCCAAGCACATCGTAATAATCTCTTTTAGCCATAATTTTTATTTCGGATTTCGTCCCGATAGCTATCGGGACGAATTTGTTTAATCAATATATTACCAGAACGAATGTTCAATTTCCGATTATTAAATTCGAAATTGAACATCCGAAATTCGAAATCAACTGCCTACTATCACCTTCGCAAACCTTACCACTTTATCGCCCAGGTAATAGCCTTTTTCCATTTCGTCGAGCACCTTGCCTTTTAACTCTGCGGTTGGGGCAGGTACGTTGGTAATGGCCTCATGCAGATCGGCATCAAAAGGTTCGCCTACCGAATCCATCGGTTTTAAACCTTTTTGCGATAAGATATTGTTCAGCTTGCTGTATATCAGTTCCACACCGGTTTTTACCGCAGTTGCGTCATCGGTATTGTCCATCGCTTTAAAGGCGCGTTCAAAATCATCCATCACCGGTAAAAGCGAAACAATTATCTCTTTACCAGCCGTTTGTAACAGATCTACGCGCTCTTTCGAAGTCCGCCTTCTAAAATTATCGAATTCGGCGAATAAGCGCAAATATTTATCATTGGCAGCTGCCAGTTCTTCTTTTAGTTTTTCTTCGGCAGGTGATGGCACATTTCCGGCTGTTGTTTCAGCACCCTGTGTATTATCATCTATTATGCCTGTCGTATTTTCAGTCGAATCCATATCTTCTGTCTTCTTTTTCTTTAACATAGTATATTTATAGTGATCAACCACTGCAAAACAAGTATCCTGCCATTTTCATTTTCAGGACAGAGTGACAGGGGGATTGCAGTTTGCCGTGCGCAGTTGGCAGTTCTCAAAAAGTTGGCAGTTTGCCACATATGGCCAACTGCTAACCGTCCACTGCAAACTGCTTACGCTATCTGCGCGTCTTCCAACACCTTGCCATTCTCGCACTTAATAATGCGCGAAGGGAACGTGCGGATGATGTGGTAATCGTGTGTGGCAATGATAACTGCTGTGCCCAGTTGCTGGCTGATCTGTTTCAGCAGTAATACAATTTCTTCCGAAGTATCCTGGTCGAGGTTGCCGGTGGGCTCGTCGGCTAAAATTATTTCAGGGTCGTTCAGTAACGCTCGGGCTATAACTACGCGCTGCTGTTCACCGCCTGAGAGTTCATGCGGCATTTTTTTGAGTTTTGAGCGTAGACCGACTTTTTCCAAAACATCAAGCGTTTTATCAGCAATCAGTTTTTTGTCTGTCCAGCCGGTAGCGCGCATTACAAAATAAAGGTTTTGCTCAACAGAGCGGTCGGTCAGTAACTGAAAATCCTGGAAAACTATACCTAGCTTACGACGCAGAAACGGCACATCTTTTCCGGCCAATTTGGTCAGATCGTAACCGCAGGCATAACCCGCGCCACTGGCAATATTCAGGTCGCCGTAAAGTATTTTCAGCAGGCTGCTTTTGCCCGATCCGGTTTGGCCGATTAGCCAAACAAAATCGCCCTTGTCAACATGCAGGTTAACATTTGATAAAACCAGGTGTTTTTGCTGCCAGATATCAACGTTACTGAGTTTTATAATGGAGTTTCCGGTCATCTTTATAAATCTAATTTCAATATCTGCCCGAAAGGCAGTTCTTTAACAATATTCATTATTTCATCGGCACGTGCGCCTAATCCCACCTTATCCAGCGATTTTTCCGGCCTGTCGACCCTAAAATAAGCCAGAAGCGTGAATTTGTCATCGCGCAGCTGCACATAATCGGGTATTTTGGCAACGCCTTTTACTTTTATAATGTACATTTTAAGGTTAAAGGTAAAAGGGATGAAGGTAAAAGGTACAATGGTTATAAAAACCTTTCGCCCTTAACCTTTTGCCTTTCACCTCACTTTCCAAAGGTATTGTTATTTTACAGATTCGACAAAAAATCCATCGTATCCACACCATCGGCATAATCCCACAATTTGGGCTGCTGGCTTTCGCCAAAACCGACTAACTGATTTTTAATATCGAGTTTTGCTCCGCTTACCACGCACTGTATGTTTTCCGTTTCCCTGCTTATCGTTTCCTGCACCGCTCCCAGGTCACTATAATTATCGTAAAACAAAACTGCTAACGGCGAGGTTAGTTTTTCATCCTTTTTCAACAATAAAAAGCCGTTGTCCAAATGTTTATCGCTGTTTACCAGGTATATCGATTTGTTGTAATCGTAATTGTTGTTGTATTTGTGGTGATGGATGATTGGCTCATAGCTTTGTATCGATTCAAAAAAGAAATTAAAGTTATAGCCTTCGGGCACTAATAGCTTGGATACATTGCGGCAACCGAGGCCATAGTAATCGAAAATATCGTGGCCTAACTCATGTAATTGCTCAGCCGTTTCATTGCCTGTAATCACGGCTATGCTATTGCGATTGCGGCGGATGATATTAGGCACTTTGCCAAAGTAATAGTCAAAATAACGCGAAGTATTATTGCTGCCGGTAGCTATTACGGCATCAAAATTTTCCAGCCGTTCAATAAAGCTGAACTTATTTGCATAGTCATTGTCTATCTCAACCAGCTTTTGCAAAACATACTTTATCAGCTTGTTATCCTGTGATGATAACTTGATGAGTGCATAATTTCCGCTTGCCAGTACGCACAAAATATCATGAAAGCCTACCAATGGAATATTACCGGCCAGTATTAAGCCAACCCTTTTGGGTTCGTGTTCGTTTAAGGGGTAGGTGTTGAGCCAGGCAGACAGATCATCGCGGTTAAGCATTTTACCGATAGAGGTTACCGCTTTTTCAACATTTGCTGGGGTGAACCAGGCATTGTAATGCGCCTGATCGCTTATTAAAGTTGATAATTCTTCATCTGGGTGGCTTAAAATTTCGCCTAAGGCGGAAAATGTATTTATTATTTTATCAATATGATATTTTGACATATAAATGGTATGTACCTAAACCCTTAAAGCGTTTTTTTGTTATATTTGCAAGCCCTGTTAAATACGGGTGCAAAGTTAATTGAGAATATTAAGATTTTTTTAAAAGATGGCGATTATTATCACCGATGAATGCATTAACTGCGGGGCCTGCGAGCCGGAATGCCCGAATAATGCAATTTATGATGCAGGAGCTGCCTGGCGTTTTTCTGACGGTACAGGTTTAAAAGGTGTTATTGATTTTGGCGATGGCGTTACTTTGAATGCTGAAGAAACACAGGCTGCATTATCTGACGATATTTATTATATCGTGCCGGATAAATGTACCGAGTGCGTAGGTTTTCATGACGAGCCGCAGTGTGCTGCCGTTTGCCCGGTTGATTGCTGTGTGGATGATGAGAACGTACGCGAAACAAAGGAAGAACTGCTGGCCAAAAAAGAATGGCTTCACATGAATGAATAATATTTAAATAGTATTTAACTATTTGTTATAATGGAAAAAGGAAGGCATATTTGTCTTCCTTTTTTTATAGACCAATTTTAATACTAAAGAAACTTAAACGCATCATTTACGTAACAGGCTGTTATATTCTATGGAATACGGTATTTGTAAACTGTCAGTTATACCCCTAAGGTCCGAACCAGCCGAACAGAGCGAGATGGTTTCGCAGGTTTTATTTGGCGAGTGGTTTGAAATACTTGAATGGCAGGAAAAATGGGTGAAGATAGTTACAAGTATAGATAATTATACCGGCTGGATAGGACGCCTGCAGTTTATTATGCTTGGTCATTTGGCATGGCAGCAACTACAGCAGGAGAAACCACCGTTATCTTATGGCGCGGTAACGCAAGCCTGGAAGAAATCTGATAATACAATTTTATACCTCCCCATAGGCAGTTCTATGTCTTTTATGGAAGGCAATACTTGTAAAATAGGCAATGAAAAGTTTGAGATGCTCGGGCCTAAGGGAGATATAGAGACATTCACACTTACAGCAAAATCATTTTTAAACGCACCTTATTTATGGGGTGGCCGTACGCATTTCGGTATAGATTGTTCTGGTTTTACACAGGCAGTTTTCCGGTTACATGGGATAGATATAAAACGCGATGCCAGTCAGCAGGCGGGGCAGGGTAAAGCTGTTGCAAATATAAAAACAGCGCTTTTAGGTGACATGGCCTTTTTTGTGAATGAAAATGACCGCGTTACGCATGTGGGCATTATGCTGAACAATAACCAGATTATACATGCATCCGGCAAAGTTAAAATTGACAGTATTGATGAAAAAGGAATTTTTTCCGAAGAATTAAAACGCTACACCCATAAACTCCACAGCATAAAGCGCTTTTTATAATCAGTTGCCCGGACTACTGAAAAGTTATATTCCAGAGAATAATATTCTTATCATCGCTTACAGAAATAAGCTGGTTGCCATTCCACGCAAGTCTGTTTACTGAAAGCACATGGCCGGGGTAACCTTTTTCCCGACTGATAACCTTATACAGTTTAAGATCGTCGCTGCCCCATATTTTTATGCTTTTATCCATGCTAGCCGTAGCAAAATAAGGAAGAAACGGATGAAACGCAATATGGTTAATAGCAAATAGATGCGCCGGGATATTTTGGATGAGTTCGTAGGAGCGGCTATCCCATATTTTTAGCTGCGCATCCCGGCTGCCGGATGCGATATAGTCACCATGAGGAGCATACGCTGCTGAAAATACTGCCATTGTGTGCCCTTTTAAAGCGGTTATGTATGAATAATCTTCCAGGTCATATACCTGCAAATTACTGTCGCGGCAGCCAAAAACCACCTGTTTTTCATTAGGCGATACAGCAATGCAGCGTACCGTATCTGATGATACCTGTATGGTGTGCAATAATTCGAGCGCGTTTAAATCCCAGATGGATACTGTTCCATCCTCAGATGCAACCAGCAATTCATTTTTATTAACAGCCGATTTGACGTCAAAAACAGGCTTTGTATGATGTTTTAATAGCTTAACAACCTTTTGCTGAATAAAATCGAACACCGTAACGTCGCCGGTACGCAGCCCTGCAAACAAGTAGGGAAAGCCAACCGGGCAGTGAATAGCGTATACCGAAGCCGGCACCGGGAACATCACTTTTATAAAAGCGTTATTCTTCAGGCTCCATTCCACAATGCCCTTATCGTTACCTCCGGTAAATAAAATACCCGGTTTTTGCGACAGTTCCGCCGTGAAAATTGGATTGCTGTGCCCGCTAAGTTCTGCTATTTTTTCTACTGTGATCATGTTAGTTCATGGATCATAGTTCATTGTTCATGGCTGTTTTTACTATGAACCATGAACTATCAACTATGAACTATTTGTGCCTTCCCTCTAAATTCTTCGCTATCCGCTCCAGGTTTAAGCCCTTTTCGCGCAGCAGAACCAACAAGTGGAAAACAAGGTCGGATGCTTCATTTACCAGGTCGGTTTCTGTTTCGGCGAGGGCGGCTATTACCGTTTCTACTCCCTCTTCGCCAACCTTTTGGGCTATTTTGTTTAGGCCTTTATTACGCAGTTTGTTTACGTATGAACCTTCCTGCGGATTGGTGTACCTGTCGGCAATAATATTTTCCAGCTCAAGGATGAAGTTTTGATTATACTCAGTTTTAAAGCAACTGCGCGAGCCTGTATGGCAGGTTGGGCCATCGGACCTAACCTTTATCAGCAGGGTGTCGTTATCACAGTCGATATCGATACTTTGTACATGCAGGAAATTATTGCTGGTTTCGCCTTTTGTCCACAACCGGTTTTTTGAGCGGGAGAAAAAGGTAACTACCTTTTCCTGCACGGTTTTATCATATGCTTCCTGGTTCATATAACCCAGCATCAGCACCTCAAGGGTTTGCCCATCCTGTATAATAGCCGGCACCAGGCCGTCGCTTTTATTAAAATCGATATCCATATTCTAATTTACGCCGCCAAGGTACGCACTTCTATGTTATTTTGCTTCAATACTGCTTTTAGGTCAGGTATCAAAATCTCGCCATAGTGAAAAACTGATGCCGCTAAAGCTGCATCGACATTGGTTTGCTCAAACACATCCACAAAGTGTTGTACCGAGCCCGCTCCACCCGAAGCGATTACCGGGATGTGCACTGCATCATTCACCTGCTTTAAAAATATATTGTCAAAGCCTGCTTTGGTGCCGTCGTGATCCATCGAGGTTAGCAATATTTCTCCCGCACCGCGGCTTTCAGCTTCTAATATCCAGTCCAATGTTTCTTTTTCGGTTGGAATACGTCCGCCATTCAGGTGAACGATGTTTTTGCCGTTTATGCTCCTTGTATCCACGGCAATCACCACAAACTGCACCCCGAATGCCTTAGCCAGTTCATCTATCAAAGCCGGGTTACGCACCGCAGCCGAGTTAATGGATATTTTATCTGCACCGGCATTAAGCAATGCATCAGCATCGGCAATTTCATTGATTCCGCCGCCGATAGTAAATGGAATATTTACCTGCCGTGCAACGGCCTTAACCAACTCAACCATCGTTTTACGACGTTCATGCGTAGCGGTAATGTCCAGAAAAACAAGTTCGTCGGCGCCTTGCCGTGAATAGTTCCAGGCAAGTTCAACCGGGTCACCGGCATCACGAAGGTTAACGAAGTTAACGCCTTTAACGGTTCGGCCATTAGCCACATCTAAACAAGGAATTATTCTTTTAGCAAGCATACTTATTGATACGTCATTGCGAGGAACGAAGCAATCTCTGAACTTACCATTCAATGCACGGTATTTCGTTATATGTCGTCATTTAACAAACTGTTACTTTTTGACTTGCGAATGCAGAGATTGCTTCGTTCCTTATAATGACGCTTTGTTATTAATTGCTGAGGCCGTTTTAAAACGAAATAAGCGATTCCAAATTCCAATTCTTTATCTCATCAATGCGGATATGCCCCTCGTATATCGCTTTGCCGACCACAACCGACTCGATCTTCAGGTTGCTGAGTTGCTCGATATCATGCATAGAACTGATACCGCCTGAAGCGATTAGCTTAATGAACGGCGAATGGTCAAGCAGTTTTTCATACAGATCGATACCTGCACCGCCTAATTTGCCGTCCTTTCCAATATCGGTGCACAGGAAACGGAAAAAGCCCAATTGCAGGCATTTATCAACGTAATCCATTAGTTTTATTGGCGAGCTTTCCATCCAGCCTGAATATTTGATCACTTCATCCAGCACATCGATAGCAATAACTACCTGGTCGGAACATTTGTCTTTCCCGCAAATTTCTTTGCTCAGTTCCTGTAAAAACGATGGATTGGTTATGGCCTGCGTACCCACAATAACACGGTGTACGCCTGCATCTATCAATTCTTTAACCTTTTCAATGCTACGGATGCCGCCACCATATTGTACCTGCATGTTGGTTCTTTTAATTACATCGAACAGGTATTGCTGGTTGCTGAAATCGTTTTTGGCACCGTTAAGGTCGATTATATGGATGAGGTTGGTGCCGTATGACTGGTACCGCTCTATCATTTCCTCCAAAGTAACATCGTATTCGGTTACCTGCTGATAATCACCCTCACGAAGCCTCACTACTTTCTTATCTAAAATATCAATTGCAGGGATAATGTACATGTTTGTTATAGTTTTGAAAAATTAGTTAATAGGGCCTCACCGTATTTGCCGGATTTCTCGGGGTGGAATTGTACCCCATAGAAATTATCCCGCCAAATTGATGCCGAAAATTTATTGCTGTAAATTGTTGATGATAAAGTATATGCGTCATCATACTCAATAAAGTATGAATGTACAAAGTAAAAGTGCGAACCGGATGGAATATTTTCAAATAAAGCATTGTCTTTCTCCGGGAATACCTGGTTCCACCCTGTATGTGGTACTTTATATTCGGCACTATCTTCAAACCGAAGTGTTTTTACGGGAAAAAGGTCTAATAAGTTCGAGTTTCCTTCTTCCGAGTAGGAAGTGAGCAATTGCATCCCCACACAAATACCCAGCACCGGTTTGATAAGCGATTTGATAGTTGGCACCAAGCCGGTTTGTTCGAGTTTGGTCATCGCCGCGCCCGCATGGCCTACGCCCGGAATGATATATCGGTCGTACTGCTCAAAATCTTCTTCGTTAAATATCATCCCATACGGAATGCCCAGCCGCTCAAGGGCAGCAGTCAGTGAGAAAATATTCCCGGCGCCGTATCGTACTATGCCAACCCCCCCGCCCCCTGAAGGGGGAGTTTGAGCGGTAGGTTCAATATTTTGTTCAGTCAATGCCATTATATATTTGCTCCCCCTTCAGGGGGCTGGGGGGCTATAAAACTCCTTTAGTGGAGGGTAAAACCATCTTGTTTACATCTCTTTTCACCGCCATTTTTATGGCTTTGGCGAAGGCTTTAAATATAGCTTCAATTTTATGGTGCTCATTCTGGCCTTCGGCCTTAATATTCAGGTTACATTTTGCGGCATCGCTAAACGATTTGAAGAAATGATAAAACATCTCTGTAGGCATATCGCCAACCTTTTCACGTTTAAACTCTGCATCCCAAACCAGCCAGTTACGGCCGCCGAAATCAATAGCTGTCTGCGCAAGGCAATCGTCCATCGGCAGGCAAAAACCGTAACGCTCAATGCCTCTTTTATCACCTAATACTTTGGCAAACAGTTCGCCTAAAGCAATGCCAGTGTCTTCTATGGTATGGTGCTCATCGATATGCAGATCGCCTTTTCCTTCAATTTCCAGGTCGATGCCGCCATGGCGCGCGATCTGATCCAACATATGGTCGAAAAAATGCAATCCCGTACTTATTTTGGAGTCGCCCTTGCCGTCAAGGTTTAATTTGATGTAGATATCTGTTTCTTTTGTGGTACGCCTATGTTCGGCGCTGCGCTCGCCAACCTTTAAAAACTCGTATATCTGTTGCCAGTCGGTAGTTTCCAGTGCAACAGCGGAACGCATCTTCTCGGCCTCATCCAAATCGATAAATTCCTTTTCGCCCAATTCAGGATGGTAGTTAAGCCAGATAGATTGTGCGCCGAGGTTATACGCTAACAGTACATCGTTCTTACGGTCGCCAATGGTAAAAGAGCTTTCAAGATCGTACTTTTCGGTATCGAAATATTGTGTGAGCATGCCTGTTCCCGGCTTACGATCGGGCGAGTTATCAGCAGGGAATGAACGGTTAATGCAGACGTTTGAAAAAATCGCGCCTTCGTTCTTAAATGTATTGATAATGAAATTTTGTATAGGCCAAAAGGTATCCTCCGGGAATGAAGCAGTGCCTAAACCATCCTGGTTGGTCACCATTACCAATTCATAATCCAGTTCAGTGGCTATTTTGGGCAGGTATTGCAGTGCACCGGGATAAAACTCCAGCTTTTCAAATGAGTCGATCTGTTCATCAGGTGGTTCCATAATGAGGGTGCCGTCGCGGTCGATAAATAATATTTTCTTTGGCTTACTCATTTAAATTGTTGCAGGGTTTGTATCAAAATATCGTTCTCAGCCGGTGTTCCAACCGTTATACGTAAACAACCTTCGCAAAGGTCGACTTTTGAACGGTCACGTACGATTATGCCTTTATCAACCAAAAAGTTATAGATCATTTTGGGTTCAGTCGTTTTTACGAGGATGAAATTAGCATCCGACGGGTAAATATCAACCACAAAATCAAAGTTTTTGAGGCTGAGCACCAGTTTATCACGCTGGGCAAGTATTTCTCGTATCCATTTGTTAACCATCTCTACGTTTTCAAGCGCCTTTAATGCCAACTCCTGTGATGCCTCATTAATATTATAAGGCGGCTTAACTTTGTTCATCACCTCGATGATCTCTTCGCTGGCAAAGGCCATTCCGATGCGCAGGCCGGCTAATCCCCAGGCCTTCGACAAAGTTTGCAGTATTACCAAATTAGCATATTCGGTCAATTCCTGTATAAAAGTTTTTTGCCTGCTGAAGTTGATATATGCCTCATCCACAACCACCAAACCACTGAAATTTGCCAGCAGCGTTTCAATGTCATCCCGGTTGATGGAATTGCCGGTAGGGTTGTTTGGCGAGCAGATAAATATCAGCTTGGTATGTTCATCTATCGCTTCGGCAATGCTTTCCATATTGAGCTGGTATTCTTCGGTTAACTTTACTTTTTTGGTTTCGATGTCATTGATATTTGCCGAAACCTCGTACATGCCATAGGTTGGTGGTACCAGTATCACATTGTCAACGCCCGGATTACAAAACGCGCGGAAGAGGGTATCGATAGCCTCATCACTGCCGTTACCTAAAAATATGTTTCGGACTGGTACGCCCTTTATTTCGCTTAAACGCTTTTTAACCTTGTATTGTAATGGATCGGGGTAGCGGTTGTACTGCTGATCTAAAGGAGAGCCAAACGCATTTTCATTGGCATCCAGGTACACGCTTGCCTCACCCTGGAACTCATCACGCGCAGATGAGTAGGGGGTTAGGTTGGCTATGTTTTTACGTAATATTTTATTTATGCTGAACATTTTTATTCTTATTAATCTTCGTCATTGCGAGGAACGAAGCAATCTCTGAACTTACCATTCAATGAAACGATATTCGTTGCCTGACGTCATTTTACAAACTTTTTACTCCCTGATCTGCGTACGCAGAGATTGCTTCGTTCCTCGCAATGACGTTTTTATTTTTTTAATCTTACACTAACTGCATTTGTATGTGCCTGGAGGCCTTCCAACTCAGCCAAAATCTCTACCGTCGGGCCGATGTTTTGAATTCCTTCAGGCGATATATGCTGAAACGTTATTTTCTTTACAAATGAATCAACCGAAACACCCGAATAGGCCTTTGCATACGAACTGGTAGGCAAAGTATGGTTAGTACCCGAAGCATAATCCCCGGCGCTTTCCGGCGTTAAATTACCCAGGAATACGGAACCGGCATTAATAATGTTAGCGGTTAGCAGTTGCCAGTTGGCAGTAGCCAGTATTAAATGCTCCGGCGCATATTCATTGCTAAAGCTCATTGCTTCATCTAAATCTTTTGTTACAACGATGTAGGAGTTTTCAATCGCTTTACCTGCAATTTCGGCGCGGGGTAAAACAGGCAGTTGCTTGTTTAATTCCGCGAGAGTTTCCTCAGCAAATTTAGCCGAGGTGGTCACTAAAACAGCCTGGCTGTCTATACCATGTTCGGCTTGTGCGAGCAGGTCAGCGGCTACGAAAACAGGGTTGGCGGTTTCATCGGCAATCACTAAAACTTCCGATGGCCCTGCCGGCATATCGATTGCCGTAGTTGTTGTGGATTGGATGATAGTTTTAGCCTTGGTTACATACTGGTTACCCGGCCCAAAAATTTTATCGGTTTTCGGAATAGTATCTGTGCCATAAGCCATAGCGGCAACAGCTTGTGCGCCACCAGCGTGATAAACCCGGTCGACTCCGAGTAGTAAAGCCACATAAGCAATAAACGGGTTTACCTTGCCATCCTTTTGCGGCGGTGTGCAGACTACAATTTCTTTGCAGCCCGCAATATACGCCGGGATGCCCAGCATCAAAAAGGTGCTTGGCAAAACCGCCGTGCCGCCGGGGATATATAAGCCTACTTTTTCAATCGCCCTTGCTTCGCGCCAGCAGGTTACGCCGGGCATGGTTTCAACCTTGTCTTCGGTTTTTACCTGTGTTTGGTGAAAGGCGTAGATGTTTTTGTAGGCGATATCTAAGGCCGCTTTTTGTTCATCAGAAACACCGGCTGCAATTTCCAGCAGCTCACCTTTGGTTAAAAACAATCTATCAAGTGTCACTTGGCCAAACTTCAGCGCATACTCATATAAAGCCTTGTCGCCATTCAGCTTTACATTAGCCAATATCTCTTCAACCACATCGCGTATCTCATGCGCCGGGTCAATGTTGCGTTGCACCAGTTTTTGGATATCGGATGGGGTTAGGTCGGAATATTTATACACTCTCATTAGTTGCAAGCCCCCTCTAAATCTCCCCCGGTAGGGGAGACTTTTTAAAATTTGTTTATTTAAAGCCTTCTTTTAAGCCCTCCCTACCGGGGAGGGTTTGGGTGGGGCCTATAAAATTATCTTCTCAATCGGCATTACCACAATGCCTTGTGCGCCGGCTTGTTTTAGCTGGCTTATACGGTCCCAAAAATCGCGTTCGGGAATTACGGTGTGTACCGCAACCCAATCCGGCTCAGCCAATGGCACTACTGAAGGGCTTTTTACGCCCGGCAGCAATTTTATAACAGTCGGTAAATTATCTTTTTGCACATTTAACACTACGTATTTGGTTTCCTTAGCCCGTAAAACGGATTGTACACGTTGTACCAACTCTTTTATCAGGTCTGATTCACAATTGTTGTTGTTGCATATCAGTATAGCCTCGCTGCTCATTACATCGGCAAAGGGTTTTAGTCCATTGCTTTTTAAAGTGCCGCCGGTTGATACTAAATCGCAAATGGCATGGGATAAACCTAATCCCGGCGATATTTCTACTGAACCGGATATGGTACGTACCTCTGCCTCTATATTTTTTTCTTTTAAAAATTTGCCTAAAATAACCGGGTAAGTGGTAGCTATCGATTTGCCGTTCAGGTCATCTAAAGTTTCAATGTTATCGCTATTCGGTACGGCTATTTTCAGTGAGCATTTGCCAAAGCCAAGCCGTTGCAGGTAATTTACGTCGACCTCGGTTTCCTGTATCACGTTTTCGCCTACAATGCCCAGGTCGGCAATGCCATCTTGTACATATTCAGGAATATCGTCATCGCGCAGGAACAATATTTCAAGCGGGAAGTTGGAAACAGGGGATATGAGCGAGCTTTTGTAATTTTCGAAATTAAGCCCGCAGTTTTTTAGCAGTTCAACGGATTTTTCGTTGAGACGACCCGATTTCTGGATCGCGATTTTTAATGTTTTCAATGGTGTTGGGTTGGATTAAACTATAAATGAAATGAGGATTCGGTTTCACGTAGAAACAGTACATTATCTTATCACCACATGGTGGTGATGGTTAAGATGAAGATGATGTAAGTTAAAACCGTTCATTTTTATAGTATAACTATAGACAAGCTGGCGCAAAGATAGTTTTAATTGAAATAAAACAAAATAAAATTGTCATTCTGAATTATGAAATTGGCGTTTATCCGAGGGACTCCTATGGAAAAAGCGAAATGGCAACTAAAAAAACATGTCATTGCGAGGAGCGGAGGAGTTAAAGCGTAGGGGCGACGAAGCAACCTCCTCACCATGCAAAACGACGAGGTTGCTTCGGCTTTTCTTTGCACAATCCATCGCCAAAGCCTCGCAATGACATATTTGACGACTTGTCATACTAGCTTGTCGAAGTATATGTGTAAGGGTGCCTAATTTTTATTCGCGTAAGCTGCTATCTTACGGTGCAATTCATTTGGGTTGAATGGCTTGCTTACATAATCATTCATGCCTACGGTAAAGGCTTTGTCCTGTATATCAAGCATTGCCGAGGCGGTAAGCGCTATGATGGGTAGGTTTTTATATTTAGCGCCCGGCAGTTCCCGTATGGCTGTGGTGGTTTGGTAGCCGTCCATTTCGGGCATCTGGAGGTCCATTAAAACCATGTCATAATTGTTGGTTTGTACCAGCATCAGGGCTATTTCGCCGTTTTCGGCAACATCGCATTCCACATCCCATTGTTTCATAAACTCTTTGGCCAGCACCACATTTATTTGGTTGTCTTCTGCTATCAGCAGCCGTGTGCCTTTCAGGCTTTGCAGGCTGTAAAATTCTTCATTGCTATAGCTGCTGGTGATGTGTTTACTGCTGTTTTTAAAGGTAAGTGAAAAATAAAATGTCGAACCCTTGCCAAACTCACTCTCTAACTTTATGTCACTCCCCAGCATTTGCAGCAGGCGCTTAGTAATGGTAAGCCCTAAACCGCTGCCGCCATATTTACGGGTGGTGTCTGAGCTGGCCTGGCTAAAGCTATCAAAAATATGTTCTATCTTATCGGGCATAATGCCTATGCCGGTATCGGCCACTTCAAAATCAATAGTTGAATGCTCTTTATCAGCCTTAGCCAGCGAAGCGGTAATGGTAACTTTACCTGCATGGGTAAACTTAACGGCATTGCTTATTAAGTTGGTTAATATTTGTCCCAAACGTACAGGATCGCCTACCACAGCATTGGGCAGGTCCTGATCGAGCATCAGTTTTATTTTGATGTTTTTTTCATTGGCTTTTTGTAATAGCGCCAGCCTGATATTGGTTACGAGGTCCTTAACGCTGAAATCAACGCTCTCAAATTCAATTTTGCCTGCCTCTATTTTGTTAAAATCAAGTATATCATTAATAAGCACCAATAAATTTTCGGCGGAGAACTTCAGGAAATTCAAAAACTCCATCTGCTCCGGCTTGGGATCCTGGTGAATGAGCAAATGGGTGAAGCCTATCACCGCGTTCATCGGCGTACGGATCTCGTGGCTCATCACCGACAGGAACTGTGATTTGGCCATTGCCGCGCTTTCGGCAATTTCTTTTGCACTTATTAATTCCAGCTCCAGTTGTTTAGCCTTTTCAATCCGTTCCTGTAAAAAACCGATGATGTGAATGAGGTCATCATCCGAATCGGAGATACTTAAGGCGCTGTTCGGATCAAGTGATTTTATCGCTTCTTTTAACTGGCGTATCGATCGCTGTTTGATCTCATTCTGCTCACTTAAATTTAACGTAACCTGCTGGTATTCTTTTTCGCTTATATTGAATGCATGTTCAGCTAATTTTTGCGCCCTGTCGAAATTATTAAAACTGTTGTTTATGCTATTCAGAAAACTGACAATGGCATCATCTTCCAGGTAATTCTCCGGGAGTAGCTTTTTGATCTGCTTATTTAATAGATAATGATAATCCATTGAGTTTAAAGGGGCGACAATATATACGTTAATTTTCGGAGAAAGTTGTAATGGTCATAGTTTGATTATGTAATTCGCAGTTGGAAACTTCGCTTAACGGGCAAAGCTCGCCATACGAGTAAAAACCGGTGATGCTGGTTTTATTGCCAAATACTGTTTTGGCGGCCATTAGCTCTTCATCCGTCCGCTCATTTAAAACCAGTTTCCGGCCTACGCAACTTACCAGCAAAGCCAATTGCACCTGCTCATTCCCGGTGGCGTCTTCAGCGGCTGTTGATGAGGCCGCTATCAGTTTATCAAAATTAGCTTTCATCAATCTTACCTTGCTCCCTTCGGGCAAGTCACCGGCAAAAGTCATTGTTTTTTCTTTCTCGTCGATGGTTAATATAGTCCGAACCAGGTTCTTTTCGGCATCGTTAACCCTGATGGAAAGCGGGAATAGTAATGCGGAGCCCGGCAGTTCTTTCGCGTAATCGCCCAGGTATTCTTTATAAAGATCGAGCGCGTTTTTGCCATCAATCTCATATAATACATTTTTGTCTGATCGTGTTATCACGCGCTGCGGGCCGAATTCGTCCCAACCGCCGCATGATCCATGGTGAACAGTTAGCGCATCACCATAAAAACCAACCGCTATGACATTGCCCTGGGCAGGAACTTCATTTATACCGGTAAACGTACTGCTAAACCTGTCGGCATCGCCGGCCAGGCCGCCGGTTACAGGTACATGACCGGGATTATTCTCATTAAACCCGGCTACCAGTTCAGTTCCGTTAATAAACGTGCCGTCTGATATAATGAAGACACATTTCAAACCATCACTATCCAGTTGCTGCATCAGGTACGCACCGCATTCAAAGCTATTGCCATGTTTTTTTATGTGTGTATTTGCACATTTTACACTGGCCCGCTCAAGCTGGATAGCGGTGACGGCAATGGTGTTATCGTAAACCTCATCGGCAATTATCTCACCTGATGTTGACGAAAAGATAATGTTTGCCGCAGGATACAACTGCTTCAGATGGGCATAAACATCGGGTTTAACGATCAGGTCGGGTGAACCAAAAGCAAATACCAGCTGGCCTTGCCGGTTATTAAATGCCGGATCTATAGAATAGTCTTTCCATTCGTTGCCGACATAATGGTGTTGGTTGATTCTCATTGTTAAGAACAATTAAGTGCCTGAAAACGGGTAGGTTAAATTAAATAAATAACGGCGTATTGCAAAAAAAACATTTGAGTTAATTTACAACTATTAGGTGTGGCCGGTAAGTTTCTGTAAATCTTCCTGCACATCAACAGCATGGGTTTCCAGTTCGGTTTCTGCAACTTTTATACGATAACCGTTCTCCAGCCAGCGGAGTTGCTCCAGGCTTTCAGCTTTTTCGAGCGATGATATGGGGAGTTTGGTAATTTGCTGTAAAACATCAGCCCTGTAACCATATATGCCGATATGTTTAAAATAAGTGAAATGCTTTAACCATTCCTTCGGTTCATGACCACGCAAATAGGGTAGCGGCGTACGCGAAAAATAAATAGCCTCAGAATGTTTATTGATAATAACCTTTGGCGAATTGGGGTTATTTAATTCTTCAGGGTTCGTTATCTTTTTTATGAGGGTAGCTAATTGTGTATAGCCATCGTTAAAGCAGGTAGCAACTTTAGTGATCTGTTCAGGGTCGATGTAAGGTTCATCACCTTGTATGTTGATGATTACATCATATTCAGGATGTATCGAGGCTACTTCGGCACACCGATCGGTGCCGCTTTGATGATCAGATGAAGTCATCATACCAAAACCACCAAAATGGATGACATGCTGTAATATCCGTTCGTCATCTGTAGCAACAATTACCTCGCTTAGCGAAGCGCATTTCTTTGCCTGCTCATAAACGCGCTGTATCATGCTTTTGCCATCGATCTCCACGAGTGGTTTGCCTGGAAAGCGGGTGGATGCGTAGCGCGCAGGAATAATGCCGAGGATTTTCATTCAGCCCCCTCTAAATCTCCCCCGGTAGGGGAGACTTTTTTTATTTTGAAAGCCCTCCCTACCGGGGAGGGTTGTGTGGGGCCTTTAAAACAATCCATTCACTTCCCTTTCTATCAATTGCACCACCGTTGCCCTGTCTTCTACATTATTGGCGAAATCTATCATGTCTTTGTCAATAACCAGCAGCTTGCCCAGCTTATAGCCTCCTATCCATTTCTGGTATTTATCGTTCAGTTTCGATAAATAGTCCAGCCTAATGCCGGTTTCATAATCGCGGCCGCGGCGTTGTATATTGTTCACCAGCGTAGGTACCGATGCCTTTAAATAAACCAGCAGGTCGGGCGGTTTGATGTAGGATGTCATGTTATCAAATATCGACCGGTAGTTATCAAAATCACGGGTGGTCATGAGGCCCATGTCATGCAGGTTCTCGGCAAAAATAAAGGCATCTTCATAAATCGTCCTGTCTTGTACAGTATTGCGGCCGCTTTTTTGAATGTCCATTAGTTGACGATAACGACTGTTGAGGAAATATATTTGCAAATTGAAGCTCCAGCGCTTCATATCGTTATAAAAATCTTCCAGGTATGGGTTATTGTCTACGGCCTCGTACAAGGGGTCCCAGCCATAACTTTTGGCCAATATTTCGGCAAGTGTGGTTTTGCCTGCGCCGATATTTCCTACAATAGCAATGTGCATGTTTGTTTGATGGTTAATAGTTCATGGTTCATAGTAGCTTTATGCGCTCGCTCACATGCTATTGATGCGGCACTTTACAATTTCCGAATATACATTATCAACTATGAAGTATCAATAATGATACGAAAATTTGTGCTGCTATCAACTATGAGCTATGATCAATGAACTAATCAAAAACTCCTGAACCCGATGATCTCACGTACTTCGCGAATGGTTTTTTCAGCGCTTTCGCGGGCTTTGATGGCGCCGTGGCGGGCAACCTGCCGTAAATAAACGGCATCATTGGCTATATCGTTTATTCTTTCACGAATAGGCGCGGTGGCAATGATCATATCTTCGGCAAGCTGTTTTTTCAAGTCGCCATAGCGTATTTGCATGCTGTTGTACAGGTTATCAAAGTGCTCGTAAGTACCAGGCGTTGAAACTACGGACATCAGGTCGAACAGGTTTTGTATTTCAACAGGTTTCTCCTGGTTTTCGGCAGTCGGGCCGCTGTCGGTAACGGCGCGCATTACTTTTTTGCGGATAACTTCGGGCGGGTCCGATAGGAAAACAGCGTTACCTTCGCCTTCCGATTTACCCATTTTGCCTTTTCCGTCGAGCCCCGGTATCTTCACCAAATTCTGGCTGAAACTGAATGCGTAAGGTTCAGGAAAATAATCGTTGTTATATAAACGGTTAAAACGGTTGGCAAATGTGCGGGCCATCTCCAAATGCTGTTCCTGGTCTTTGCCAACAGGTACCTTTGTTGCTTTATGGATGATGATATCTGCGGCCATCAGCACCGGATAAGTTAATAAACCGGCATTCACATTATCCGGCTGCGCGCGTACCTTATCTTTAAAGGATGTGGCGCGTTCCAGCTCGCCTAAATAAGCATTCATGTTGAGGTACAGGTATAATTCCGCAACCTCCGGCACATGTGATTGTACGTATATGGTAGCTTTTTCCGGGTCGAGGCCGGCAGCCAGGTACTCCACCAAAACCTGTTTTACATTGCTGTGCAGGTTTGCAGGGGTAGGGTGGGTGGTTAATGAATGCAGGTCGGCAATAAAAAAATAGCAGTTATACTCGTACTGCATTTTTATAAAATTCTGTATTGCGCCGTAATAATTTCCTAAGTGCAGGTTCCCGGTACTCCGGATACCGCTAACAACAGTTTCCATGCCGCGAAAGTAAGTATTTTTTATATTCCGGTGCAGATAAATGGTGATTAGTGATTGGTGATCAGTGACCGTTGGTATTATTCGACAGAGAAACGGTTTTTGGGATTTTAAAGGCTTTGGGGTATTAACAGCGATTTCCCTGTACAACCCGCCGCTTACTAATCACTGCTCACCAATCACAAATTCCAAACACCACTCACAAATTTTATCTATTTTTGGTGTCGATGGTCACCTTCCTTAAAAAAATCCATGCCTACTTTTACCGGTTTAATGTAGGCTGGATATACATTGTTTTCTGGCCGTTCCTGTACTATTTTTCGCGTAAGCCGGAGCGTTATATCTACATGAACAGGATGCGCACCTGGTGGGGCTTTTTAAGCTCGTTATTTTCGGGTATCATTTACCGGTTTGAGTACGAAAAACCTATTGATTGGTCACGCACGTATATCATTTGCCCAAATCATACTTCAAACCTCGACATTACTTCGGCCAGCATCCTTACTAAAAACGATTATTCGTTTTTAGGTAAAGAAGAACTCTTGCAAGGCTTTGTAACCGGCTTGTTTTTCCGTACGGTTGATATCCCGGTGAACAGGCTCAGCAATATCTCGTCATTCAGGGCATTTAAGAAAACAGGAGAAAGGCTTAAACATGGCGCAACCATTGTAATTTATCCAGAGGGGACTATTGCAGGGCATTACCCGCCAAAAGTTATCGAGTTTAAAAACGGGCCGTTCAGGCTGGCTATTGAACAGCAGGTACCGATTATCCCGGTAACATCGCTGGATACCTGGAAAGTTTATTGGGACGAAGGCCTTCAGAAAGGCAGCAGGCCGGGAATTTGTCATATATTTGTGCATGAACCCATTGAAACCACGGGCATGACGGTGGATGACGCCGATGCCTTGCGCGACAGGGTGCATGCTATTATCAGTAAAAAATTTAATAATGGTAATTGATAAGGAAACAGTTGAAAAGGTAGCCAATTTGGCAAAGCTTGAGCTTGATGAAGCTGAAAAGGAAGTACTGATAAAGGATATGAGCGAGATACTGGATTTTATGGCCAAGCTAAACGAGATAGATACAACAGGCATTGAGCCGCTGGTTTATATGACTGATGAGGTAAATGTTTACCGAGAAGATGTTATTAAACAGGATATTACCACTGACGAAGGATTGAAAAACGCGCCAAAACATACGGATGAGTATTTTTTGGTTGCGAAGGTGATAGAGAAATAAGTTATTTATATATAAATGTCATTGAGCGGGCTGTAGGGTGGGATGAGCAGCGAAGCAACCTCGTCGCCATACAAAACGACGAGGTTGCTTCGTCGCCCTCATGCACTACCCGTTTCGCTCCTCAATGACATTATTTTGATATTCTCCTGTAACAAACCACCCCGTTCCGCAGTCAAATCAAACAAAAACGCATGGAGCCACTCATTACTATCAAGGATATCGGACGGAAATATGTTATCGGCACGGAAGTGATCCACGCCATTAAATCGGTTTCGTTGACGATAAACAAGGGTGAATTTGTGGCTTTGATGGGGCCGTCGGGCTCGGGAAAATCGACTTTGATGAATATCCTGGGCTGCTTGGATACGCCAACCAAAGGCGATTATATACTCAACGGCATTAATGTAAGCCAGATGACTGAAAATCAACTGGCCGAAGTGCGCAACTCCGAAATAGGCTTCGTTTTTCAAACTTTTAACCTACTTCCACGTAACAGCGCGCTGGACAACGTGGCCCTGCCGCTGATTTATTCGGGCATTAATAAAGAAGAAAGACAATTACGGTCGCGCAAAGCGCTGGAAAACGTAGGTTTAGGTAATCGTATCGATCACCGGCCAAACGAACTTTCGGGTGGGCAGCGTCAGCGTGTTGCCGTGGCGCGCGCACTCATCAATAATCCGTCTATCATATTGGCTGATGAGCCCACAGGTAACCTCGACACCAAAACATCCATTGAGATTATGGGACTGATTGAGGACATCCACGATAAAGGCAACACCATTATACTGGTTACCCACGAAGAAGACATCGCCATGCATGCCCACCGCATTGTGCGTATGCGCGATGGATTGATTGAGAATGATTACGTGAATACCAATATTCACCGGGTAGAGAGAAGTACTGTAGCTTTATAATCGGCAGTTGCAAACTGCCTTCATCAAGGGTTTCAGTCGGAGACTGAAACCGGTTTTTTAATCCCACACACTTGCTTCAGTTTGCAACTGAAGCCTACCGATAAAATGAAGTTTATAACTTCAGCAAGTTGTGCACAATCTTGCTACAAATTCAGCCATATGTAACGCCCTGCCGGGGAAAACAGGCTTGCGGTCGCCAATAATGAGGGTATGATCTGAAATTTCAATTATAAAATCATCATGCCGTACATCCATAACCGAGTTGCGGAAATCGCGGTTCATGTTTGCCACTACTTTGAGGTGGTCGTTAGCTACAACGTAAAATGTATCGCTAAATGCCTTGTCTTCAGGGAAATCTATTTCAACAGGGTGTACCAGCTCGATAATTTTATCAGCCAACGTTTCCTTCCTGATGAGCACCCGGCCGAAATCGTGCTTTAAATAGGCAAGCGCCCAGGTTTCATACTGGTATGACCGGTATTCGCCGCCTCCGTTTTGTGGTAAATGGCGAAAACTCCTTTCAATAAACAAAACATAACAATCGGTGCGTGTATCCTTAATTACGAATGAGCCCAACAAGCGGATATCGCCTACCCTGAAAACTTCAAGATCGGTTAAATGAAAATCAATATCACCGGTAGGCTGAATATCGAATTTTTCCTGGAGCGTGATAAACGTGTCATGGAAAAGGTCGATGGTTTCGGATGTTAAGCCAACCGTGTCAAAAGGATAGTTCATTAGCGGTATTTAGTGGGATATTCCCCGAAAATGCACAAATAAATCCGATCCGCCAATTGGCGGACGAAATCTGACCTAACTTTCCTTATGGTACAATTCCCCCGCTTTATCTGCCGAAAGTTTTATCCCTTTTATCATTGCCGAGCTAAAGCCATTATGTTCCATTTCGTTCAGGCCTGCGATGGTACAGCCGCTGGGCGAGGTTACCTTGTCAATTTCCTGTTCGGGATGGGAGTGGAGCTGTAATATCAGGTCGGCTGCGCCTTTGGCGGTTTGGGCAGCCATTTTCAATGCATCGGCAGAATGGAAGCCGATCTCCGTACCGCCTTGTGATGCTGCACGGATAGAGCGCAGGAAGAACGCCACGCCGCAGGCGCAGAGCGCCGTTGCCGAAGTCATTAGTTCTTCATTGATGATGATGCTTACGCCAACCGTGTCAAAAAGGGACTTTACCAGGTTGAGGTTTTTGTTGGTGCCGTTATCAGTAGAAATGCAGGTCATGGAATGGCCTATGGCGATGGCAGTGTTTGGCATGGCGCGTATTACCTGCACGTTCATGTCGAGCTGCTGGCGAATATCGGCACAGGTTACGCCTGATACCACCGAAACCAGCAATTGCTTTTCGGATTTAATGGCAGGGCTTATTTCATCAAGCAGTTTGTTTAATTGCTGCGGCAACACGGCCAGCACTACTATATCAGCCCTTTTTACCGCTTTTAAATTGTTTTCGGTAACATAATAGCCTTCGTCGGCTTGCTTGGCCAAAGCGGCTATGTTGCGACGTGTAAGCATGATCTGCTGTGGCTTGCATATCCCTGATTTCACCAATCCCTTCGCTAATGATAAACCAATGTTCCCGCTGCCCAAAATGGCAATGTGTTGTTGTGCGTTCATACTTTTTTGCTTAAACGTGTTCCAAATGGCTTGCCTTCATTAAGCAGGCCCAGTTTTTCGGCATGGCCAATAATTACCTGTTTTACACCGCAGCCAATGGCTGTAAATGCGTTATCCAGTTTTGGCAGCATGCCGCTGTGTATTATTTGTTTTTCTTTTAATTCTTCGTAATAACCTGGATCAATCTCTTCTATCAATGAACTTTCATCACTAATGTCTTTCAAAACACCCTGCTTTTCAAAACAATAGATGAGCGTGGTGTTGTAAAGTTTCGATAAGGCCACTGCCAGCGCCGAAGCTATTGTATCGGCATTGGTATTCAATAACTGTCCTTCGCCGTCGTGCGTTATGGCACAGAAAGCGGGCGTAAACCCTGCATCCAGCAACCTCTTTATGTTTTCCGGGTTGATGGACTTTTCATCCATATCACCCACAAAACCATAATCTATCGCTTTCACCGGGCGTTTTTTGGTGCGGATAAAATCACCATCAGCGCCGGTCAACCCTATTGCATTCGTGCCAAAACGCTGCAACTGCGCCACAATATTTTTATTGATCAGCCCGCCGTAAACCATCGTTACTATGCGCAACGTTTCAATATCGGTTATGCGCCGGCCATCGACCATTTTAGCTTCAACACCTAATTCTTTCGAAAGTTCGGTAGCCACTTTACCACCGCCATGTACCAGTATTTTAAAGCCTTTAAGCGCTGTAAAATCCTTCAAAAACTTGTACAGATTCTCCGAATTGTCGATGACATTGCCGCCAATCTTTATAATGTACAGGTCACTTTTTTCTTTTTTATCCATTCTCAATTATAGCTTCCAAGTCCTCCCTACCGGGGAGGATTTAGGAGGGGCCTATTTTGCTAAAAAATCATTAATTACTTTAAATTCTTTTACAGGCTCCTCCACCTGCGGGTTATGCCCCGATTTTTCAAATATCACAAACTCCGCCTGCGGGCAATATTCCTTAAATTTTATTGCCATCCACGGCACTGCTACGCGATCGAAACGCCCGGTAACTATCAAAACCGGCATTTGCAGTTTTTTTAACTGCTTGCGATAGTCAAATGTGCCGATATCGCTGCCCACTATAAAATCACCATCCTTGCCAACCATCTGGTAGTACAGTTTCGTGTTGTTTGGGTTGGGATAAGGGCCATGTTTCAGGTAACCCCGCATAATATCGCTGGTGTCGCCCGGCGTATATGCAAACTTTCCGGGATTATAAGCATACAGGAAACCATATGGCACCTGCCCATAAATATCCTGGTGAATTTGGTCGCTTGATACCGCGCCCTGTTCCCGGATGGCCATCAGTTTTTCCCAAACTTCCGGATAATTTGTTTTTATCTCGCGGTTGCTGTTATCATCATTTTCCTGCCACATTACAAAGCTGTGGAAGGTGTCGGCCAGTATGAGGTGGCTTAAATGCTGTGGATATTTGATGGCATAACCCTGCGCAACCACACCGCCGTAAGAATGGCCTAAAACTGTTATCTTATCTAAGTGCAGAGCAATACGCAACGCTTCGATATCCTCAATATCCCGCGCTAAGGTATATTCGCTTACGTTTTTAGCGGTATCGGATTTGCCCCGGCCAAAAGCATCGAAATAAATGAGTTGATGGTGTCCGTTCGCCAACCCATCAAAACTTCGCAAGCCCAAATGTACACCGCCCGGGCCGCCTGCTATAAAAATTATCGGGTCGCCTTCGCCAACGATAACCACCCAAAGTTTTGCCCCGTCGACTATAACGTATTTTCCGTCTGTCCAGCTGTCAACCTTTTTTATCTGCGCCTTTACAGAAACAATAATTAATAATAAAGAGATAAAAAGGGTTATTTTTTTCATTTTTGAATGAAATAAGGCATAAAAATAATAAATTTTATTTGCTTAGCAGTAAAATGTGTCAGAAATAGGTCAATTATGACAGTTCAGATGCATTAAAAATATGAAAAATATATGAATATGTGTATACATGCCACGGATTATGATACTGTTTTATAGGAAATACATGGTTTTAGTATATAATATACCCTCAAATCATATAAATATTAATAAATTGTTAAGTGTTTTTGCTTTTGGATAGCCGGATGTATAAAATAGCCTTGTCGGCATGATTTTTTATAAAGGTTATGGCAGAACATTTTACATAAGGTTGAAATTGTCATCAACAAACAATGGTAATTTTGTGTATTATATACATCTATGGATAGTACAGAAAAACGCATACCGCGCGTGGTGATCATCGGCGGCGGTTTTGGCGGCATACAATTGGCTAAGCACCTTAAAAACGCTCCTGTTAAGGTGCTCATGCTCGATAAGCATAATTATCACACTTTTCAGCCTTTGCTTTACCAGGTTGCTATGGGCGCAATACCGGCGGATTCTATAGGTTTTCCTATCAGGCGCATATTTACCAAGCAGGATAATTTCAGGTTTTTTTTGGCGGATGTGGAAAAGATCAACCCGGAACACAAAACGGTAAGCACGGATATCGGCGATATTACTTACGATTACCTGGTGATAGCAACCGGCTCCAATACCAATTTTTTCGGTAATAAGGAGATCGAACATTTCTCCATGCCGATGAAGAATATCCCGGAAGCGTTGAACCTGCGCAGCCTTATCCTGCAAAATCTTGAAAAAGCGCTGGTTACTAAAACCTATAGCGAGCGCGAAGCGCTGATGACCTTTGTGGTAGTTGGCGGCGGGCCAACGGGCGTTGAGCTTTCAGGCGCACTGGCCGAAATGCGCCAGCTGATATTGCAAAAAGATTATCATGGCTTGAAAAAGCAGCACATGAAGGTTTATTTGGTTGAAGGGAAGGAGAGGCTGCTGGCAGCGATGTCGCCGGGTGCATCGCAAAAGGCGCATGAGTACCTGAGTGGTAACGAGGTAACTATATACAATGGTGTACATGTGCAAAGCTATGATGGCTACGAGCTAAAAATAGATGACGGTAAGACGATCAATACCCGTAACGTTTTTTGGGCAGCCGGCGTGAGGGGTGAAGTACCCGGCGGTGTTCCGAAAGAAATTATCACAAAAGGTACCCGCATACAAACTGATGAGATAAGCCGCGTGAAAGGCTGTACTGATATTTTTGCCATAGGTGATGTTGCCGGAATGGTTACTGCTGATTACCCGGATGGTTTACCGGGTGTGGCACCCGTGGCTATGCAGCAAGGGCAGCATCTTGCAAAAAATATCATTCATATACTCAAAAATGAGCCTACAGAACCATTTAAATATTTTGATAAAGGAACACTGGCAACCATTGGCCGTAACCGCGCAGTGGCCGACCTGGGCAAACTGCATTTTCACGGATTTATAGCCTGGCTGCTGTGGGGATTTGTACACATCATGACGCTGGCCGGCTTCAACAACAAGCTGAATGTTTTCCTTACCTGGTTTTTGAATTACTTTAATAAAAATAGTGATAACCGTTTGGTGGTAAGGTACTTTAATACCGAAACCATGATGACGGAGCCTGTTGCCAAATAATACCCGGCATTTTTATTGCTCATATACTGCCGGTTGAATTTAACTGGTATATTCGTTTATGGGCATGTTCATGATCATTACCTTACTCGTAATAGTAAGCGCGATTTATTCTTATTTGAATGTGCGCGTATTCAGGCTGCCTGGAACAATCGGTATTGTAAGTATTGCCGTGGCTGTAAGCGCGATGGCTATTATTGTGGATAAACTTAGTCCCGGCGCGGCAGGCTATCTTAACTCCCTATCTAAAAATATCAACTTTTCCGGCACAGTTCTCAATATTATGCTGGGTTTTTTGCTTTTTGCCGGGGCATTCAACCTGAATAATAAGCGGTTAAAACGCGAAATGCTGCCAGTACTGGTACTAAGTACGGTGAGCGTAATTGTTTCAACCTTAATCTTCGGGTTTGTTTTTTACTGGGTCACCATCCTTTTTCACGAACATGTCCCGCTTATTTTCTGTATGCTGTTCGGCGCACTGATCTCACCTACAGATCCGGTTGCAGTGGGCGCCGTTATCAAAGGCTCGCGCCTGCCACAAAACCTGGAGACGATCATTTCAGGCGAATCGTTATTTAATGACGGAGTGGGACTGGTGTTATTTATTACCATTCTTGAACTGACCGAATCGGGCACCGACCATATCGACATCAGTAAAACCGCGATTTTATTTGTGAGGGAAGTGGTTGGCGGTTTAGCTTTAGGCTGTGTGGTAGGTTACCTCGGCTATCGCTTAATGCGCTCCATTACCGATTTTCAAACGATTGTGCTGGTTTCATTGGCTATGGTAATGGGTATTTCGGTTTTAGCAACCCATTTACATGTTTCTATTCCGCTTGCGGCTGTTGCCGCAGGTTTACTGGCCGGTAACCGTTCTATAAACCAGGATAGTAATGAGCACTCGCACCAGTCGCTTGAAAAATTCTGGCAGTTGGTGGATGAAATGCTGAATACGATATTGTTTGTAATGATCGGCCTGCAAATGGTTAATGTTCCCTACCTGGATTACTATTGGCTAAGCGGCCTCATAGCTATTTTTGTGATATTGATTGCCCGGTGGTTTAGTATATTACTCCCCGTAATTTTTTTGCGACGAACACTGAATGTAAAATTCAGCAGTATAAACATACTCACCTGGGCTGGCTTGCGGGGTGGGATATCCATAGCGCTGGCGCTTTCGTTGCCTTATACGCCATATCGACACATCATTTTAGCGGGCGCATATTTTATTGTAATATTCTCCATTATTGTACAAGGGCTTACGCTCAATAAGATTATTGATGTGTATTATAAAGTGAAGAAATAATTATTGCTTTTTATCCGCTGCCATATAGGCCGCAATATCTTTTGCCAAAGTATCTTCCGAATGGCTTAACTGGTTGATAATGCTTTCTTTGGCCGCTTTGGGCTTTTCCTGGCTGAGTTTTTTACGCGCTTCCATTCTGTCCACCACGACCTCAAATGCAAGGATGCCGTTCATCATCTTCAGCTTAAAATCCTGTGAAAGCTCAGCCCATTGCGAAAGATAATCCGCTTCGTATGCTTTGATCGTTTCTTCCAGTAGTTGGGCTTTATTTTCAGCACCATCTATCAAAATACAATTGCCGTAAGCATGCACTGCAAGATAATTCCACGTGGGTACGCTTTCGCGTTTCTCGTAGTTTTTTGGCGAGATATAAGCATGCGGCTCCATAAATATCACCAAAACATTTGTACCGATCGTATTGTCCGACTGCGGGTTTGCTTTTGCCAGGTGCGAACGCAATATGATCTTTCCATCTTCATATTTCACCACAAAGGGCAAATGCGTAGCCAATGGTACACCATCCTGCACCGAAACCAGTGTGGCAAAGCTATACCGCTGCATAAAATCTACAGCTTCCTGTTCGTTGGTGAATTTATTGAAGGAGGGAGTGTACATATTTTAGTGAATGGTTGATTATGTTTATTGGGTGAGTGGTTTGGGTTGATAAGTTAACTACTCACTTAATCAACCACTCACAACTTAACTAATTTCCTCCAGCATCGCTTTTAGCACTGCCTGAGCGGCCCACTCACGGTTGCCGGCTTCATGCACCACAACTGAATTAGGACCATCCAGTATCTCGTCAGAAAGCTCCACATTACGCCTTACGGGCAGGCAATGCATCACTTTGGCGTTGTTGGTTGGCTTTAGCTTTTCGTTGGTGAGCATCCAGCCTTCATTACCAGGGAATATCTTGCCGTATGGCTCATAGGCCGACCAGTTTTTTACGTAGATAAAGTCAGCATCGGCCAGCGCTTCATCCTGGTTATGGGTGATGGTTGCGCCGTTGGTGAAATCGGTGCTTAACTCATAGCCTTTTGGGTGTGCGATGATAAAATCAACATCGGCTTGGCACATCCACTCCGCAAATGAATTGGGCACGGCTTGCGGCAACGGTTTAACATGCGGCGCCCAGGTTAATACCACTTTGGGGCGGGCTTTGGTTTTCAGTTCCTCTATCGTAACCAAATCAGCCAGGCTTTGCAGTGGGTGACGTGTTGCCGATTCAAGGCTCACAACCGGCACACCACAATACTTTACAAATTTGTTAAATATCTCCTCGTTGTAATCCTCATCACGGTCCTTCAGGCCGGGAAATGAGCGTACGCCGATAATATCCACATATTGCCCTAAAACCGCCGCGGCTTCACGGATATGTTCAACGGTATTACCGTTCATCACCGCACCGTCCTTCAGTTCAAGCGCCCAGCCTTCCTTGTCCATGTTCAGCACTATAACATTCATACCTAAGTTGAGCGCGGCTTTTTGCGTGCTCATGCGGGTACGCAGGCTTGGGTTCAAAAAAACAAGACCGATAGTTTTATTTTTGCCCAATTGTTGAGAGGCATAAGGGTCTTTCTTCAATTGCAGTGCGCTGGCAGCAAGTGCGTTAATATCAGTTACGTCGTGAACGGAGGTAAAAAGTTTCATTAGCTGGTATATTCAATCATCGTCATCCTGAACGCAGTGAAGGAACTTTACTCATTCGTCTTAAACTATGCATAGCGGGCTATGTACAGTTTAAAGGTTCTTCGCTATCGCTCAGAATGACATTTTTGTTGTTTTCATTATACAGAAGCAACAGCTTGATTACTCAATACTACGGTAAATGCTTCTAAAAACCTGTCGGCATGTGCTTTGGTTAAATTCAACGCAGGCAGCAAACGTATTACATTCGGTTTTGCCTCACCGGTAAAGATATGATGTGTGAACAGCAATTCTTTACGTGCGTTAGCTAATTCGGCAGGCAACTCAATGCCAATCATCAATCCTCTGCCGCGAACTTCCTTCACCTGGTCGAATTTCTTCAATTCGCTTATTAAATACCCGCCGACTTCGGCAGCATTTTGCATTAGATTGTCCTGTTCCATTACTTCCAGCACAGCCAAGCCTGCTGCGCAGGCCAAATGGTTGCCGCCGAAAGTAGTTCCGAGCATGCCATAAGCCGGCTGTATTTTAGGCGAAATAATAATCCCGCCAACCGGGAAACCATTGCCCATACCTTTGGCCATACTGTAAATATCTGCATTAACGCCGGCGAAATCATGCGAAAAGAACTTGCCTGTACGTCCATAACCGCATTGTACCGAATCAGCTATAAAAACGGCATTATATTCATCACACAACGACCTGATCTTTTGCAAAAAACTCTCTTTAGCCACCTGTATACCGCCAACACCTTGAATTCCCTCAATAATGACAGATGATATTTCATTTTCGGCAAATGCCTGTTCCAAAGCAGCTTCATCCTGCCATGGCAAAAAGATCACGTGGTCGGTCTCATTAACCGGGGCGACAATTTTAGGGTTATCCGTAGCCGCAACCGCGAGCGAGGTACGCCCGTGAAATGATCCGTGAAATGCGATCACTTTCTTTTTGCCATTATAGAACGATGCCAGCTTTAAAGCGTTCTCATTCGCTTCAGCACCAGAGTTGCACAGAAACAACTGGTAATCTTCCTTAACTGAAACTTTACCCAGTTTTTCAGCCAGTTGCTTTTGCAATGGAATTTCTATCGAATTGGAATAAAAACCAATTTGATGTAATTGGTCTTCCAATCGCTTCACATAATGCGGGTTAGTATGGCCGATAGAAATAACCGCGTGACCGCCGTACAAGTCGAGGTACTCGGTGCCTTTGTCGTCATAAACTAAACTGCCAACACCTTTTACAATGTTGATTGGGTTGATTGGATAGACATCAAATAGTTTCATACGTTTTGAGGTAAAAGGTGAAAGGATAAAGGTGAAAGGTTATTTTTCATCACGTAAAAATTTTATGAATGAAATAAGCATCGCTTTGATCTCATTTATAGATGCGTTCACCAGTTCATATTTATTCTGTGGTATATATTCGAGATCAAAAATTAAATAACAGGTATATTCGACTTCAAGAGCAGAGCCTAAAGCATTGTCCAGAAAATGGGTGAAATCTTTATCAGTATTTCTTCCGCAGCCTTCAACAATATTCAATGGAATGGAATAAGCCGAACGCCCTAGTTGGCTGGTTAAAGCAAATTTTTCTTCTGGAGGCATGAGAGGCACTATTTCCTTATAAACCTGTTTGGTTAACAAGTGGGCCTTTTTCCATACGTCAAGTTTTTTATAATCTCTCATTACCTTTTACCTTTCGCCGTTTACCTTTCACCTAATCTAAAATCCAGTCGCCTTCAAGCGTAATCCCGCCGTCTCCTCCAACCCAAACATCAAATTCATATTCTGTACAGCTTGTCCTGATGCACCTTTTGTTAAGTTATCAATAATACTGGTGATTAACAACTTATTGCCATGCTTGGCTATCTGTATAAAGCACTTGTTAGTATTTACGACTTGTTTAAGGTCGATATTGCGTTTCGTTACATGTGTAAACGGGTGCGCAGTATAAAAATCTTCATATAACTTAAATGCCTCACCTTCGGTCAAATCAGTATCTAAATAGATGGATGCAATAATGCCGCGCGTATAATCGCCGCGATAAGGGATGAAATTCAGCGTTTGGCCATGTTCCGGTTGCAACTGGCTAAGCGATTGCCCGATTTCCTTTAAATGCTGGTGCTCGAACGCCTTGTATATCGAAAGGTTATCATTCCTCCACGTAAAATGCGTGGTAGGCGAGGGGCTTTGACCTGCGCCGGTTGAACCGGTGGTTGCTGTAATATGTATTTCGCTGTTTAATTTACCGTTTGCTGCTAATGGCAGTAACCCCAATTGCAGGCAAGTGGCAAAACAACCCGGATTAGCAATATTTTGCGCTGATTTTATCGTTTCTTTATTTAATTCAGGCAAACCGTAAACAAAACCCTTTGCGCCCAAAGTTGCATTTGCTTTCAGCCTGAAATCCTGGCTCAGGTCGATTATCTTGATATTATCAGGAATGCTATTTTCATCCAAAAACTTTTTTGCATCGCCATGGCCTACGCATAAGAACAGTACATCAATATCATGCGGTAGTTCACCGGTAAATTTTAATTCAGTATCGCCGAATAGGTCATTATGTACTTCATAAACATAATTGCCGGTATTGCTTTTACTGTTCACAAACGCTATCTCTACATCGGGGTGATTAACCAAAATGCGCAGCATCTCGCCGCCGGTATAGCCTGCGCCGCCAATAATCCCTACCCGTATTTTAGAGGTTGATCCGGTCATTTTTTGTTGAGGGTGTTGAATATAAAATAAATTCCAGGTCGCTGGTTTCCTTGTTGCTGATAAAGTGCTGCTGCCCGGCCTTTATCTCAATGCCCTGGTCGGGCTTCAAAACACTTTGCACACCATCTATCTCAAAAGTTGCCCTGCCCTTTAAAATAAAAAAAACCTGGTTAGCCTTTTCATGATAATGCAGTTGTTCTGAAGTATCAGGGGGCATCAGCTCTTGTTTTACCGATAACGCATCTGTATCAATAAAATTCCAGCCATAACAATCGTCACCCCATTTATAGTGGCTCAGGCATTCGCTTTTTGAAAAGGCCGGATTTTCCATGTTAATTATCGCCGTTAACTTTATGATAGATCATTACCTGGTTGCCGAATATTTTCGAAAAGCCCTTTACATCCTCGCCGGTCCAGGCGTTGTTCATTTCACCGTAGCTGCCAAATTTGCTCGACATCAGGTCGTGGACCGATTCTATCCCAACCACCTGAAACCTGTACGGGTTTAATTGCACAAACACTTTGCCGCTCACATTTTTCTGCGTATCGGTTAGAAATGCCTCAATGTTGCGCATGATAGGATCATGGAACTGGCCTTCGTGCATCCAGTTGCCATAAAACATGGAAAGCTGGTCTTTCCACGAAAGCTGCCATTTAGTTAATACATGTTTTTCCAAAGTATGATGAGCTTTGATAATGATCATCGGCGCAGCCGCCTCAAAACCAACACGACCTTTTATACCGATGATAGTATCACCCACATGTATATCCCGACCGATGCCATAAGGCTGTGCGATAGCCTGCAAAGCCTGAATTACTTTGGTTGGATGATCGTATTTTTTGCCATCTAAACCAATCAGTTCACCTTTTTCAAATTCCAGTTCGATATTTTTTGTTTCGGTTGAGCTGACCTGTGTAGGCCAGGCTTCTTCGGGCAAACCTAAGTTAGAGGTAAGTGTTTCCTTACCGCCAACAGATGTTCCCCAGATGCCTTTATTGATAGAGTACTTTGCTTTTTCGAAATTCATTTCTACACCATGATCTTTCAGATACTGGATTTCCTCTTCGCGGCTCAACTTCAGGTCGCGGATAGGGGTAATGATCTTTATACCAGGCACCAGGATGTTGAATATCATATCAAAACGAACCTGGTCATTTCCTGCGCCGGTACTGCCATGGGCAACAAATTCGGCGCCTATTTCCTTAGCGTAATTGGCAATAGCGGTAGCCTGGCTCACGCGCTCGGCGCTAACGGATAATGGGTAAGTATTATTTTTAAGTACATTGCCATATATGAGGTAGCGTACGCAAGTGTTGTAGAAATTCTCCGTTTCATCAACAACATGATGCGAAGTAACGCCCATTTTATAAGCGCGTTCTTCAACGCCTTTCAGTTCTTCATCGCTAAAACCACCAGTATTTACGATCACGGAATGAACTTCGTAACCCAAATCTTGTGTAAGATAAATACAGCAGAAAGATGTATCGAGGCCGCCGCTGTATGCAAGTACTACTTTTTGTTTCATTGTTTTTTAGATGTAGAGACGCAAAATTTTGCGTCTCATGAATTTATTTTGATGTAGAGACGCAAAATTTTGCGTCTCTACGATTTGCCTGTTAATATATCTTCAGATCCTGGCTGAAGCTTTTGATCGCATTCTCAATGCGCTCAAACAACGTCGCTTTGCGCTCCATGTTTTTTGCTTTTTCGCCTTCTGCGTGTTTTGCTTTTTCAGCCGGATCGAAGAGCATGGCAGTGCACATACAATTCTTGCGCTCCTTCATGGTCAATATGTCGTAATTAACACAGCTGCGGCAGCCTTTCCAGAAATCCTCATCTTGGGTAAGTTCTGAATAAGTTACCGGCTCGTAGCCTAATTCCGAGTTTATTTTCATTACCGCTAAGCCCGTTGTCAAGCCGAACAGTTTTGCTTCAGGATATTTAGCGCGTGAAAGCTCGAATATTTTATGTTTGATAGCTGTGGCTAATCCCACTTTCCTGAATTGTGGGTTAACAATAAGGCCCGAATTTGCTACGAAATCACCATGGCTCCAGGTTTCTATATAGCAAAAACCTGCCCATGTGCCGTCCTTATGCAAGGCGATTACAGCCTTTCCTTCCAACATTTTGTCAGCCACATATTCGGGCGAACGCTGCGCTATACCGGTACCGCGCGCCTTTGCCGACTCGGCCATCTCGTCGCATATCTGCTGCGCATAATCGGCATGTTGAGCGGTTGCAACCAGTATGTCAAAATCTTGTATTGTCATTATTGAAAATAATTACCTTAAATAATGGCTTAATGCCATGTGTATTTAGATGATCTTTTTGAGAGAAGTTTAATTTAAACTTCATTACGGGTTAGTTTTTGGTAATTAAACCCGTGGCATAAAAAGCCTTCGTCGTGATGGAGAAGTAACGAAAACAGGTGTATACAAAGCAGGCGCAACCCTGGCGAATACCGCCCTGGCCACAATCTCTATGATGCTTTGCTGACTCATTATTTATGCTTTTTTAATTTATCTGCAAAAGTTTGCATTAATTTTTATTTATGCAAGTAAAAAATGTATTAAGTTGAGTAGTTGATAGGTTGATTAGGTGAGTAGTTGAGGTAAGGGGACTTATATTACGCTTAGATGACTATAGACGTGAATACAACCCAAACATTTCGATGAAAACCTTCGGCAGGTGTACCAAAATAAAAGTGGTACACCCTGGTACACAACTAATAGTTAAATTAGGGTTTAATTAATTGAAGAACAGGATTTTATTGGTTAATTTTTTTTAGAAAAGTGGTACACCCTGGTACAGTACAAAAATTTCAATTAAACACTGTAATTTATTGTTTATTAATTTATTATAGCAAATAAATCCGTTTGTAAATTTTAGCCCGGTACACTTAGGTTGGTACACTTTCAGGACTTTTTTTGCCCTTGTTGGTGTTTTTATCAACAAGTAGGATGGTTCTCTTAGTAACGTATATTAATGGACATTGTAGTTCGTTGGAGACAACACCAACAAAGGCAAAAAAACATTTTTCTACTCACCACTCACCCAATCAACTACTCACTTTCCTTCGCCACAATATCACCAATGATCATATCCGCATGCGCACGCGAATTCTCAATAAACCACAAGTGCGTATCTAACCCGCCGCAAACAACGCCGGCTAAGTAGAGGCCGGGCACATTGGTTTCCATGGTATCGGGGTTGTATTTGGGAATGAATTTCTCTTTGGAAAGCATGATGCCCAGTTTCTTCAAAAAGTTAAAATTAGGTTTATAGCCGGTCATCGCCATTACAAAATCATTTTTGATGGTGATCTGGCCATTGGGTGTTTCAATATCCACTTCGTCCGGGCGTACGGCTATAAGGCTTGAGTTAAAATATGCTTTTATGCTGCCTTCCTTTATCCGGTTAATGATATCCGGGCGCACCCAGTATTTAACCCGGTGACTAACCTCGCTGTCTCTTATCACCAAAGTGACTTCGGCGCCTTTTCGGTAGGTTTCCAGCGCCACATCAATAGCCGAGTTGCTCGAGCCTACCACAACCACCTTTTGCATACTGTAATAGTGCGGGTCTTTATAATAGTGCTTCACTTTGGGCAGGTCTTCGCCTGGAATATTGAGATTAACGGCGATATCATAAAAACCGGTTGCCAGTATAACATATTTGGCCAGGTAAGTGCCTTTGCTGGTTGTTATGGTATAATGCTTGTCCTCTTTTACAACATTATATACTTCCTCAAATAAATTAATGGGTAACTCGCGCGAAGTGGCTACGCGGCGATAGTATTCCAGCGCCTCGGCACGTACAGGTTTGGTGCTGTTGGTAACAAAAGGCACACCGCCAATTTCCAGCTTTTCTGAAGTGGAAAAGAAGGTCATGGTTAATGGGTAATTATATAATGAATTGACGATGCAGCCTTTTTCCACAATGAGGAAGCTGAGACCGGCTTTTTGTGCTGCCAGCCCGCAGGCTATCCCGATGGGACCGCCGCCTATGATGAGTATATCGAGCATTTATTAATAAATTAAACTGTCATTCTAAGCGACAGCGAAGAAACTTTCGCCATCCATAGGCCGCCATGCAAAGTTAGCGATACATAGTTCAACAGTTTCTTTACTTCGTTCAGAATGACAAAAGGATTAGATTACAACCCCAGCGATTTTAAAAACGCCTTTGAATTTGGTTCGCGGCCTAAAAAATGCCTTAGCATGGCCATTTCGTCTTCCTGTCCGCCTTCCTGTAAAATATCCTTGCGATAACGTACGCCGGTCGCCGGGTCGAGCACACCATGCTGTTCAAATACCGAAAAGATGTCCTGCGCATACACTTTCGACCATAAATAACCGTAGTAATTAGCACCGTAGCCGTTCAGGTGGGTAAAACCACATATGAAATGGCTGCCAACGGGATAAGGCGTTTGGTTAAGTGTCCATAGGTCTTTTTCTACCTGGTCAATATCTCCGTTAGGAATGCTGTTGAAACGGTCTTCATAAGTAAAGTCGATCTTAGCCAACGATACCTGGCGGATGTATTGAATAGCAACTCCCGCGTTTTGCGCCGCCTTCATTTTATTAAACAGCGGAACAGGTAACACTTTGCCGGTTTTATAGTTTTTGGCAAACAGCTTCAGGCAATTATAATTCCAGCAGAAATTTTCCAGGAACTGCGACGGCGCTTCCACAAAATCTCCTTTAACCGAGAACGCCATCTGGCTTGAGATAACAGGGTGACAAAGTAAAAAGTGCATCAAATGCCCAAACTCGTGGAACATGGTGATCACGTCGCTATGGTCGAGCAAAGACGGTTCGGTTGCTGTGCCTTCTGGGAAATTACATATTAGCGTACCAACCGGCAGCACTTCTTTACCATTTGCAATGCGGTATTGCGCGATATTTGCCGTCTCGAAATGGGTATATTTATTAGGGCGCGGATAAAGATCAAGGAAGAAGGTGCCCATTTTTTTGCCGTCCATCCATAATTCATACGATTTGATTTTGTTATACCATACCGGCAGTCCTTTCACCTCGTGTATCTGGATATTGAACAGCTTTTGATAAACGGTGAACATGCCGTTTATTACGTTGTTCATCTCAAAATACTGCTTTACCTCGTCGGTATTTAATTTGTATTTGGTATCAAGCAGCTTTTTGCTGTAATACTGCAAATCCCAGGGCTGAACAATTGCATAAGTGGTATGCAGGTCCGCTGCCTTCAATGCTTTAAACTCATCCAGTTCAGGGCCTACATGCGGGGTTAGCTTAGCCTGTAAATCATCTAAAAACGACCATACGTTCTCGGGTTTAGCAGCCATTTTTACCACTAAGGCATATTGTGCGTAAGTTTTATATCCTAATTGGTCGGCCAGTTTCTGGCGATAAAGAAAAAGGCTGTCGAGCGCACCCATATTGGCCGGGTAAGCCCGGTTACTATATTTCAGGTACATGGCCCTGCGTGTTGCTTCCACATCGGCATATTTTTCAATATTGATGTAGTTTGGGCCGTTTATGCGCAGCATAAATTTGCCATTTGGCTTTTTCCATGCAGCAACTATTTCGGGAGGTACGCCGCCAAGGTCATCAGCCGTAAACTCGATGCTATCTTTAAATTCGGCCAGGTTTTTATCAAAATGGTTGCCAAATTCGATGATCTTGTCGTTTATCACTTTTAGCTTATCGCGGCCTTCTTTATCCAGCTTCATGCCGTTTATTTCAAACGCTATAATAGTTTCATGCAGGAATTTTTTCTGTGGGGCAGTTAAAGTTTTCGCTACGGGCGACAAGGAAAATCCCTTTATCGTTTTGTACAAGGCTTCATTTAAAAACAAATCGCTGCCATAAGAGGCTATTTTTTGCAAATCATCATTGGCTTCATTACGCGCGGCATCGTCCGGGTAGGTTGAGGCAACCAGGCTTATTTTGGCGCCGAGGTCGCTAAGGTCATAATTCAATTCATCAAATCTCATCAGCGTATTGGCGACTGTACGCTTGCCTGCCGGAATGGCAATGAGTTTGTTAACGCGTTCGTCAGACACCTTAATTGCTGTCTCCGTAGCTTCTTTAATGGTATTTGCGTTGAATTTGGTAAAATCAATAGGTTTATTGGAGTGGACGAGGATAGGGTTGGTGAACATCGCGCTTTGCGCTGTAACAACTCCTGGCACAAAAGCCAATAGGATACCCAACTTTTTGATGATATGCATTGTAATTGTGGTTAGTTAAAACTGAAATGCGAATATATAATGATTTGCTGGAAAGGAGGCAGGAAGGATATTATTTTGCTGTTTTACAGCCCGAAAGGAGAGAAGAAAAAAAATGGGTAAGCTACTTTTATCGCGCCGCTACAACTCTCTACCCTTGCTGCGTTCCCACCCTGGGGGAGTTCAAGAGGAGCTGGCCGTAAAAGACTTACCCGCCGCAAATATAGAAAAAGGGTTCGGTTGCGGTTAATAAATTGTTAAAAAACGGGTAAGAGGTTGATATGTAAGAGGTTTATGTGTTGGTGATAGTAATTCAAACATAATTAACAACTTTAATATCCTCACAGAACAATAGTTCATTTTACCATTGTATTATGATTTATTAATCCACTATTCAGACTCTTTTCATCAGTTTGATATAGATATTTTAACAAGAATACACGTGTTCGACATGCAATATCAACGGCAAATACAATTAATATCAATGAAAAAAGATACTTTAGAAAAACTTTTTTTCGATAAGTAAGACGGATTATTGCTATAAGATAAATAATTGGAACCACTGTGTATTGAAGTATCCAGTAAGCATAATAGTTTACCCATGAAAGTGTTATAAATACTTTAGAAGTGAAATGCAATGAGGGTAGATTATAGTAAAAGAATAACCCACACAAAAGTAATAATTGATAAAAACAAATACTTAAACCCGAATAATACATCAAAAGTGATTGTAGCCGTGTTTTGTCCATTCCATTTAGCCTCATTAAATTTGTTGTTATTTTTATAATTAATTTGGTCGCAATAAATGTTAGGGTAACTAACAATATATTATCAACTGTAGAAAAGTGTAAAAACTCAAATCCAATATTGGCTGTGATCCTTTTAAAGCTTTCATTGGCAACACTATACCGTTGTTTTAGTGCTGAAATGTCAACAATTAAATAAATTAAACAGTTAATAATATAAAACACATTTGGCCCGATCATTCCTTTAGTAACTTCTAAATAGGGTTCTTTAATTATTGAAGCAGATTTAAAGGTAAGTTGATAAACAGTAATGATGAATTTGTTGACAAAATCCATCAATTCATCGATAGTTTTTTCAATGGTCATAAGTTTAAAGTTTTAGTGAAACATATTTTTATAAATGATTTCAGTATATCATAGATGAGGCAGTACATAACGCTTACTTGCGCGTGGGATGCCGAACCAGTTCAGTATCTCATGTTGTTTACATCAAAACAAACTGATCTGGTTCTTATCAACCGGTTTCACCTCTTTTTCTTTTTTTCTATCGATCAGCCTGTTCAATTCCGGGTTGCCTCGGAAGGTAATATCCCTAAAATGTTTCCAGGCCTTATCATGCCCGAAGGTTTCACGGTGCAGGATAATTAGTTTGTTTACGGTAAACGCCTCGTTCCATTGCCTGCTTTTAAATTTCGGCCACAACTTTTTGGCTAGCTCGTTAGGTACCTGCCGTGCTATGGTTATGTGCGGTATAGTTTTTTTCTCGTTGAGACATTTGCGCAGGCGTTTAAACCAGTCTTCCATTTCTGGCGTGGAGAGGATAGCCGCGTAAATGGTGGTGAAATCCGTCGGCAAAAAATGGTTGAAGCCGTTGAGTTGCAAGGTGAATGGTTCAATAAGCGATAATTCTTTTTCCATTTGATCGAATAAAGGCTCCGTCCAGAATGGTTTTTGGCGGCGCAGGCGTTTTAAAGTGATATGCGCTTTACTATGCAAACCTTCATATTCGCCGATCAACCGTTCGCTGGCCAGTTTAAACTTCTTCACCCGCTCCGAAACCGGAGCAGGCGGCGACAGGATGATCATATAATCTTTATACAATTCCATAAGCTAATTTGGTAGGTGCAGGGCGAAAATGGAAAGGTTGAGTTGAGCAGACCCGGCCCGGCGATTACACATCTCAATAAACCGCTAAACCTTGCCGGCTCAACCAACCAGCGGGACAAAAATGCTAAAAAAATTAGTAAAATATCAAATTTATTTTCAACTTTGTGCTATGTCAGCCAAACGGTATATCGTACATATCGACCTTGATTCCTTTTTTGTTTCGGTTGAGCGGAAATTCAACCCGGAGCTGATCGATAAGCCGGTTATTATCGGTGGGTCGGCCGAAAGGGGAGTTGTGGCCTCGTGCAGTTATGAAACCCGAAAGTTTGGCGTACACTCGGCTATGCCTACCAAAGAGGCTTTACGCTTATGCCCGGATGCTATTGTGCTACGCGGTAACCACGCCCTTTATTCACAGGCATCAAAAGAAGTTACGCAGATCATTGACGAAATGGTGCCGCTCTACCAGAAATCATCCGTCGATGAGTTTTATATCGATCTAACCGGTACTGATCGTTTTTACGATCCCTATAAACTGGCTTCGCAACTGCGGCAACGCGTTATTAAAGAAACCGGGCTGCCTATTTCGTTCGGGATGGCATCAGGCAAAACCATCGCTAAAATGGCTACCAATAAAGCCAAGCCGAACGGACAAATATTTGTTCCGCATGGCAAGGAACTGGAATTTTTAGCGCCGCTGAATATTTCAGCCATACCCGGTTTGGGCGAAAGCGCTGCCAAAAAACTATATAGCTATGGTATTGAAAAAATAGGCGACCTGCAACGGGTGGATATACGTTTTTTAGAAAATGTTTTCGGTAAATCCGGACGTTGGATGTGGGAGCGGGCGAGGGGAATAGATCATAGCGATATCGTGCCGCATTCCGACAGGAAATCTATCTCCACCGAACATACTTTTGATGTTAATGTATCCGACAAACGTACGCTGGAAACCGTTATTACCTCCATGACCGAAGAACTGGCCGGCAAGCTCCGCCGCGAAGGAAAACTGGCATCGTGCCTGGCCATTAAGCTGCGGTATGCCAATTTTGAAACCCATACCCAGCAGGAAAAAATACCGCTTACCGCCGCCGAGCATATCCTCATTCCCGGCATCAAAAACCTGCTTGCCCGCGCCTGGAACCAGCACCGGTCTATCAGGTTGGTTGGTGTACGGTTAAGCCAACTGGCAACCGGCAGTTACCAGATAAACCTTTTTGAAGATAACGAGCAGCAAATACGCCTTTACCAGGCTATGGACAGGATAAATTTTAAGTTCGGTGATAAAACCATTTGCCGCGCGGAAGGCATGGAAATAGGGACGAGGAATTTTAACCCGTTTTTAAAGGATTAAGCCTCACCCTAAATCCCTCTCCAAAAGAGAGGGACTTTGAATATTGTTAATGATTAATTGTTTCTTTAGCAAATGATCGGTTTGTACATCAGCTCCTAAAATAAACTGGTGGCTGCCAAATTTTTCATAGCCGTGCCGGAGGTAAAATTTATAAGCCCCGTGGTTATATTCCCATACACCAAGCCAAATGTATTGTAAATCTTTTTCAATTGCCCTTTGCTCGGCAAAATCCATCATTAGCTTGCCGAGCTGTTTGCCCTGCTGGCTTTGGAGCACGTACAGGCGTTCAACTTCCAGGCTTGCATCGTCATTTACATCCGTTTGTGCCGGGCCGTAATTCAATTTGATGTAACCGACAGGTTCATCATCAATCGTTACAAAATAGAATTCGGAATTTGAGTTTTCGAGCTCGGCTAATACTTTTCCGGGTGCGAAAGCCGTATCGGTATAAGCCTTGAAATCAGCAGGGGTATTCAAATGCTCAAAGGCATCAAAAAATGTTTTTTTGCTTAGTGTAAGGAGCTTTTCTATGTCGTCAGGGTAGGCTTTTATTATGGTTGGCGTCATTTATTTTACCTTAAAGTTTTCTATTTCAATAATTTAGGTTAGATATCTACCACTTAATCGTCTTATCAATAAACCCGATCAAATCATCAGCCATCGCCTGCTGCTCCTTTTTATTGGGGTGGCCCGGCGTATTTTTATAAGGGATAAAATGCGTAAAGATATTATCATCATGCAAAGTAGCTACCGCTTTTTCAATATAGCCCGGCCATGGCGCACCGACGCGGGTGGCGTCCATACTGCCTAAAATGCAGATGATATGCGCTTTGGGATATTTTTGCCTGATACTTTTTACGAAATTGGCATAAGCATTAATGATAAACTCCGGCGCAGGCGCTGTAGTACCAAATTTAGCCTTGAACTGCGGATTATCCGGCAAATTCACTATCCACGAATCGTTTTGGAGAAGGTTTATCACCACAACATCCGGCGTATATTTAGAGAAATCCCATTTGCTGTCGGGGTTGGTGGCATCCAGTCTGTCGTACATTTCGGGCATCACCAGCGGGAACCAGCTTACCGTTACGCCAATCCCGCTTTTTGAAATGCTGGAAAACTCGGCATCATAATGCCGGGCGGTAATAGCCGCATAGCTGATATAGCCATCCTCATAAGGTGCACTGCCCCTGTCTTTTCCTTCGGTGTCCAACACAGCATAACCGCAGGTAATGGAATTTCCGTAAAACTCAATTTTACGTTTATGGGCTGGCGATGCCGGTAAAAGTTTGCTTCCCTGTGGTAAAGAAAAGCCATAGAACCACGTTTTGCCCATAGCCCATTCGGTACGTTTAAACAATTCCAGGTGATGTTTGCTGGCAGGTAAACCAGATGCCAGTGTATAGCTGCTTTTGTTATTATCAGGGTGGATGGCTTGAGTAACAGAACCATCAATTATAACATCGTAGGTATTTTCGCGGGTTTCGTCTTTCAGTATGGCGCTGACACCCGTTCCTTCAAAATTAATACTCACATCATTGCCCGACCAGGATAACACTGCTGCATCATCCTGCATAGCTACACGACCCATGTAGTGGAGATGCGAATCGTTAGCGTGTGTGGTAATTTGGGCTGAGCAATTGAAGTTAATTGCCGGGAACAACAATAATATCAGGTAAGCTTGTTTCATAAAAAAAATGTCGTTTGTAGAGACGCAAAATTTTGCGTCTCTACAATTATATTTCAGTGTCTATTTTAAATACACATAAGTAATCCCATCGCCGCCCCGGTCGGCGTGCTCGTCTTCCATGCGGTCTACCTGGTCGTATTTTTTTAGGTACTGGCGTATCATTTTGCGCAAAATGCCATCGCCTTTGCCGTGGATCACTTTCAAATTATTAAATCCCATCATCAAAGCGCGGTCGAGCAGCCTTTCTATCGAAGCTAACGCATCTTCCGTACGCATACCACGTACGTCAATTTCAGGACTAAAACTAGATGCATCGCCTGCGTGGGAGCTATAACTACTTCGGCGTATTTCCTTAGGTACTTCTTTTTTGGATATCTTTTGAACTTTGCTTTTCTTGGCAACCGTGCGCAACTCGCCGATTGCAATGATCAGGTTGTCGCGGTTTATTTCCATTACCTGACCCGTGGTTTCGGAATCGTTCAGCTTTATCCAGTCGCCTTGCTTAATTTCATTATCGGGCGCAGCCTTTGGCGCTTCAACTTTAACCGTATTCTTTTGCACCTCGCGCGACAAGTTTTCGCGCAGCTGGCGGGTCTTTTCCTTATCAGCGTTGCTGGTCTTTATTTCGGATATGGTATTTTCAACCAGCTTATTGGCATTCAGAATGATATTTTTAGCCTCCTGTTTGGCATCGCGAATAAGCGTTTTCTTATTTTCCTCTAAATAACTTTTCAGCTGTTCATTTTCGGCGAGCAATGCGGTGACCTGTCGTTGTTGCTTATCCAGCTTGGCGCGTGTGTCGAAGATTTCTTTTTTCTCACGTTCAAGGTCAACCAGCAATGTATCCACCTTTTTTTGCCCGGCGCTGATCTTACTTCTGGCCAAATCGAGTACATTTTTGGGCAGGCCTATTTTTTGGGCGATCTCAAACGCATACGAGCTGCCGGGTTTACCAACTTCCAATATATAAAGCGGCTGCATGGCCACATTATTGAACAGCATGGAGGCATTTTCCAACCCTTCAGTGTTGCTGGCGAATATCTTCAGGTTGGAATAGTGGGTGGTTACCATCCCTTTAACCTTTTTTTGGTTGAGCGATTCCAGCACTGCTTCGGCTATCGGGCCGCCAAATTGTGGGTCGGTTCCTGTACCGAACTCGTCTATCAGCATAATCGATTTCGCGTTGGCCATCTCTACAAATTCCTTCATTTTTGAAAGATGAGCGCTGTAAGTACTCAGGTCGCTTTCAATCGACTGATCATCGCCAATATCTACAAAAAAAGAGGCAAACACACCCATTTCGCTGGCTTCATCGCAGGGAATAAGCAAACCGGCCTGCAGCATCATTTGCAGCAGCCCCACGGTTTTCATACAAACGGATTTACCGCCCGCATTCGGCCCCGAAACTACTACTATGCGCTCAACATCGTCTATTTTTACATTAAGCGGCACAACGGTCTTTTTCTCTTTTTTAAAATTGAGGAGTAACAAGGGATGACGGGCATTTACCAATTTTAAACCCGGTTTGTTCACCACAACAGGCATTTCGGCTTCAATATCCAATGCAAAAAGGGCTTTTGCTCGCACAAAATCCAGCTTGGTAAGCAGGCCATGGTATGATAGCAGCAGCGGGATATATGGCCGCAATTCATCGGTTAAAGCGGTGAGTATTTTTACAATTTCACGTCTACGCTCAAATTCCAGATCGCGGATACGGTTATTAAGCGTAAAAACTTCTTCAGGCTCGATATAAACTGTTTGACCTGAGGCTGACTCATCATGAATAAAGCCCTTCAGCTTGCGTTTATTTTCGGCCAATAAAGGTATGCAAAGCCTGCCATCACGAATGGTCAATGAACCGTCGGCTGTCCAGCCATTGGACGATGCATTTTTAAATACCTGGTCTATTTTACGGCGAGCTTCCTGCTCTGCTTTGGCTATGCCCGAAGTAATATCCATCAGTTCGCGCGAAGCATTTGGCCTTATCTTGCCCTTTTGATCAATAACCGCATCAATCTTTTTAAGGATGATCTTTTCAATCGGCAAATGCTCGAATAATGCCTCGAGATTGGGATATTGCCCTTCGCGCTCATTAAAATAGCCTATTACCGCAAAAACAGTATTTAACGATGCCTGCACCTGGTAAAATTCCTCCTCGCTCAAAAAAACGCCTTCTATGCGCGCCTTATTAGCGAGTGTTTTTATATCGAAAAAATTTTGGATCGGCAGCGCGGCATCGTTTATCAATATATTTTTGAACTCACTGGCCTGGCTGAGGAATTTGCGGATCAGGTCGTAATTATTCATTACCTGTATCTTGTCAACCATCTGCTGGCCCATAACACTCAGGCAATGGTGCTTAATGAGATCCTTTACCTCGGTAAACCCCAGTTTATCAACACTATTGGACGGGTACAGCATTTTTTATTTTGTATTTCTTCATCATCGAATCCCTGTGTGCACGGCCGCGTTCAAAAATCTGTTGTCTTGCCGCATTATTTGCCGGCGTAAACGGCTTAACGGGGGTTGCCGGGCCAGGCACGTTATTGGGTTTAGCCATCATTTTTCCGCCAACAGGTGTAGGTGGGGTGCCTTTTTTAAAGGCAGCGGTATTGTTTTTAGCAATGAGGCGCGTTAACGAGTCGTTTTTGGCCGTAATGTTTTTAAAGACTTTATCATAAATATCGCTCATTACGCCGGGGTGT
>Ga0302315_10000227_pt1 | contig 69960 bp, 60 predicted proteins | sample III_Palsa_N3_1_FD_200532 | JGI IMG/M metagenome (GOLD analysis project Ga0302315, IMG submission 200532) | Peat permafrost microbial communities from Stordalen Mire near Abisko, Sweden - III_Palsa_N3_1 | ecosystem: Environmental > Terrestrial > Soil > Palsa > Peat permafrost | place: Sweden...
GAAACGATATTTGTTCAGATAATTCCGCTTTAATGTCAGGTCGTTATTAATGTTCCGCATAACTCTTAGCTTTATTTATTTAAAGCTAATTCTGTTACCGAATTAGTTGACCTTTACAATTGCGAGGAACGAAGCAATCCCAAACTATACAGGGCGACCTGCTAATCGGGGATTGCTTCGTTCCTCGCAATGACGGTGGAGGCTATTCTTACTTATCACTCAACATAATCGGCGAACTTTTTCCGCCATTCATGATAATGATCTTGGTATTAGGCGATAAGGCAATATCCTTTTGGGCCAGTATGGTTTGATACTGCAGTTGTTTATCGGTTAACCCGGTAGAGATGATGCGCTGGTAATCGGCAATACCCTGTGCTTCAACACGCTTACGATCGGCTTCCTGGCGTTCCTTTTGCAGTACGAACTGCATTTTCTGTGCATCCTGTTCCGCCTGGATCTTTGATTCAATACTTTCACGTACACTTGCAGGCAGAGTAATATTGCGTACCAGAATTTGCTGAACTTCTAAGCCATTCTTGGCAAAGTTATCGCTGATGGTTTTGTTGATCTTATATTGAAACTCTTCTCTTTTTGAAGAATACAGATCAACTGCCTGGTAATTTACAGCGTTATCGCGGATAGCGGTACGGGTTATCGGGCGAACAATATTTTTCTCATAATCCACGCCAATGTTTTGCAAAATATAAGGTGCTCGCGATGGGGTTACTTTGTATAGTACAGAAAGATCGATGGTGACCTCCAACCCATCAGATGATAACACCCTTATCGCGTCATCACCCTCAACCTGCCCTTCGCTGCTTTTGGCGCTCATGGTGTAGTTTTGGGTTCGTATGTCAAAGGTGGTTATTTCCACAAATGGGTTTATAATGTGCGGGCCGCTTTCCAGCACTTCGTCCTGCACCTTGCCAAACAGGGTTTGTACCCCTACATCACCCGGTCCAATTACCTTGAACGCCGATAGCGCCAGTCCAATAACTATAACTACTGTCCCCACGATGCTAACAACACCGGAGAAATGGCTGCCAGGTTCGGGCGAGCGTTTGAGCACCATACCCACAATGAGTATGATGACACCTAAGATTGCGATAAGCATGATAATGATTTATGGTTTCTTTAAGTTCTTTATTGTCTTTAACAACTTTATCTTTTGCATAACAAAAAAAACAAGTGCAATAATAGCTATAAAGATGAGCACAAAGCTTCTTTTATCAAACGCCAGGTAACCTAATACTAAACTCCCTACAATACTAAAATTGTAAAATAGGTTTAGCATTGCTTTTTTAAACATGGCTTAGTATACGTTTATGGTTGGGTCAATTTCATTTGCCCAGGCTAAAATACCACCGGTTAAATTATAAAGATTGGTGTAGCCCAATTGCTCTAACTGCATAATAGCTGCGGCGCTGCGTTTGCCGCTGCGGCACTGTACAACAACAAATTTATCTCTTGATACCTTATCAGCCTCAATTAAAATACCGCCAAGGGGTATTAATGTGCCACCCAGGTTTGATACTTCATACTCAAAATCTTCCCTTACATCAATAAGTTGAAAATCCTCGTGGTTGTCAATTTTTTCCTTTAGTTCCTGTACGCTAATTTCTTTCATGTTATTGTAAATAAAAACCAAAGTTATGTTTTAGCATTTATATTTAACGCTAAGTTTTGTAACAATAGCTCACTAATGGCGTTTCATATTATAAATTACAAATAATACACAATAATAAGGAATGAAAAAAGTTACACGCTTTTTCTGGTTCTGTTCAGGAGCGCATATAGATACACTAAAAAAATACCCCATCGAACACAATAAATATGTGGGTATTGGGGCTACTATATTCTTCACTGCCCTGTTTGCATCACTATCGGGCGGGTATGCCATGTATTTTGTATTCAGCGGCAGCGCCTTCGCGGTAGGCTTCGCTATTTTGTTCGGGTTGATATGGGGCACAGCCATTTTTAACATGGACCGCTACATCGTATCAAGCATAAACAAGGAAGGCACTACCAACCAACAGATACTACAGGCTTCGCCGCGTATTTTACTGGCGATAATGATAGGTGTAGTTATATCACGCCCTATAGAACTGAAGATCTTCGATAAAGAGATCCGCCAGAAATTAAAGAATGCTTACATCAAAGGCCAGCACCGCAAAATTGATACCCTTGAAAAAACCTACACCCAAAAGTATGCGATGGAACTGGGTAAACAAGTGGACCTGAAAAAGGAAAAGGATTCATTGGAGAAAGATATCAACCGCTCGCGTTACCAGCTGAACCAGGAAGTTTTTGGCGATAAAACCAACCAAACATCGGGCATTACAGGCTATGGTACCTATGCCAAGCAAAAGCAGTCGGTTTTGGAGGAAAAGGAAAACCGGCTAAAAACTGTTACCGACGACGAGGGCAAAATGGATGATTATCTGGGGCGCCGTAAAGATTATGAGGGATTGAACAGCCTGCGTTTATTTTCCGATCAGCAACTGGACAGTCTTTCGAACGTTGCCGGCTTTGCCGACCGTAACTGGGCACTGGGGCAACTGGGCTATAATGATGATGGCAGTCGTAATTTAGATACTTATTTAGCCGAAACCTTCATCAGCTGGCTGTTTATTTTATTTGAATGCTTGCCGGTGTTTGTGAAACTTATGTCGCCCAAAGGGCCATATGATGTGGCCTTAGCCAAAATAAGCGAAGCTAATATTCACTTTGCCGAAAAGGATAAGGACCGCGATATTGCGGTGACGGACAGCGTATATGATTATCATTTAGACACAGATATAGAGAAGAGAAAGAAATTGATAACGGGGCAATCGGAATATGATATTGAACGGCATCAGTATGATTGAAGCAGGATTTAACCAATTTATTGGATTTTCAGGATGTAGATTGTGATGTTCAATGGATATGTAAAAGTGTTATATTTGTATTGAGATGCAATTATCAGTCAACGATATACAAATTGTAAAGGATTATTTTTCCGGTCCACCGGTAATTAAGGCCTACTTATTTGGTTCCTATTCACGTAGCGAAGCAGATGTAGACAGTGACGTGGATATTTTGGTTGATTTAGATTACTCTAAACATATTGGGTTAGGCTTTGTGAAAATGCAATCAGACCTGGAACAAAAACTGCACAAAAAAATTGATCTTATTTCCTCAAAGGCTGTTTCAAAATATATCTTTCCTTTTATTGAGAAGGATAAAGTTTTAATTTATGAAAGGTAAGCCCGGCGATCGTCAGCGATTACTTCATATTATAGAGGCTGTCGAAGAAATTCAAACCTACACTTCAAACACTGATATAAAAAGATTTTCTATCAAATTCAATGATGCGTTTTGCCAGTGTAAAGCAAATTGAAATAATTGGCGAGGCTGCAAATTATATCACACCTGAAACAAAAGCAAAATTTTCCGATCTGGAATGGAGCAGTATAATTGGAATGCGCCATATTCTTGTTCATGAGTATTTCGGGATGGATTTTGAATTAATTTGGCAGGTGATTATAGGTGACCTGCCTGTATTAAAGGAAAAAGTGCTGCTTGTTTTAAATACGCTCCCGTAATAAAAATGATATCTAACTTTTGCCGATTTTGTGTTAATTTAAGCGTTTCTAATTGATCTCGATGAAAAAACTTTTCCTGATAACCACTTTGTGTTTATTTGTTGCCAATATTTTTGCGCAAACACCCCCAAAAGCAATCTTCTATTCTATTTCGTTTCCTAACGCGGTACACCACGAGGCCGAAATTGTGATGACCATTCCACAAGCCCCCAGTGGTGCTTTTAAGGTGAGGATGAGCCGCTCATCAGCCGGGCGGTATGCAACACATGAGTTTGGTAAAAATATTTATAATGTTAAGGGTACTACTGTTGATGGTGCCGATATACCGCTTAAACAAATTGAAGGTGACGTGTATGAAGTTAATGAAGATCACCCGGCAACAGTTAAAATAAGCTACACCCTTTTTGCCAACTGGACCGATGGTACATATGCCTCTGTTGATGATAGTCACGCGCATTTAAATATGCCGGCTGTTTGCATGTGGGTGCCGGGGCAAACAGAGAGGCCTATTACATTAGAGTTGAATGACCTTGACAAATACGGCTGGAAAGTAGCCACCCAGTTAAAACACGAGGGTGTGAATGTTTACAGTGCCCCCAATCTGCAATATTTAATGGATAGCCCCACAGAGCTATCGAATTTTAAAGAAACCAGCTGGAAGGTTATAAACACCGATGGTAAAACTGAAACCATAAACCTTACGGCGCACTCTGATGATAGCCAGGCTACTATTGACAATTTTGGCAAAATGGTACAAAAAGTAGTGCTGGAAGAAAAAGCGGTATTTGGCGAACTGCCGACCTATGATTTTGGCGAGTATACTTTCTTAACTGATGTATACCCAACTAATTCGGGCGATGGCATGGAACACCGTAACTCAACCTGTATTGTTGAAGAGGATAAAAAGATTGAAGGCAATGAGGTAGATGAGCTCAGCACTTTCGCGCATGAGTATTTTCATAGCTGGAATGTGAAGCGCATCCGCCCAAAATCATTAGAGCCATTTAACTTTGAGCATGCTGATATGAGTAACGAGCTTTGGTTTGCCGAAGGCTTTACCCAGTATTATGGCGAATTATTACTGATACGATCAGGCTTTCATAACGTTGATGACTATACAAAAACTATCAGCGGCTTGGTAAACGCGGTGTTAAAAACACCAGGCGCGGTTAAATACCCCGCAACTCAAATGAGCCGCTATTCGGTGTTTGCTGATAATGGTGTATCTAACGATCCTGTTAATCAAATAAATACCTACACTACTTATTACTATTACGGCGGTGCTATTGCCCTGGCGCTTGATCTGCGTTTGCGCAGCGAGTTTAACCTTACGCTTGATGATTATATGAAAGCGGTATGGCTGGCAGTAGGCAAAGTGCAAAAGCCGTATACTATTCCCGATCTGGAGAAAGTATTGGGCAAGCTTACCAATAACCCCAAGTTTGCCGCCGACTTTTTTAAACAATACATATACGGTATTGAAAAAAACAATTACGAAGCACTACTTGCAAAAGCAGGCCTGGTGCTGCGTAAATCAGATCCAGGTAAGGCATGGGCAGGCCAGCTATCAAGCCGTTATGGCCGCAGGCGCGCAGGTTTGGCAAAGGGCGATTCGTACGATGGAATACTGATACAAAGCAGCACCTTAATGGGTTCGCCTGTTTACAAAGCAGGGCTTGATGCAGGTGATATTATATTAAAGGCTGATGGAAAAAGTGTTAAGGATGAACAAGCTTTTGAAAGTATAGTTGCAGGTAAAAGTATAGGCGATAAAATTGTTGTCGACTATAAAAACCGTACAGGCGATCACCAAACAACCATAACCCTCGAGGAAAATCCGTATCTTGAGGTAGTCACCTTTGAAAAAGCAGGCAAAACGCTGACTAAAGACCAGCAGGATTTCCGTAACAACTGGTTATCATCAAAAGTAAAATAGCATGAAAAAATATATAGTACTGGCCGCCTTATTAAGTGTGGCATTTTATGGTTTTGCACAAGATGTAAACAAGCTTGTTGATGGTGCCGATGTAACGCGGATCATAAAAACGCTCTCGGCTGATGATATGCAGGGTCGGGCGACTTTTACACCCGGCATCGAAAAAGCCGCGCAATTTATAGAAAGTGAATATAAACAAACAGGGCTTAAACCATTACCAGGTAACACTGGTTACAGGCAAAACTTTAGCATGGTACGCTCGGTACCGGTTAAAATGCAGGCCACTATCAATAACGGGCCGGTAGCTACCGACGATATTTTCATCGCCGCGAGTAATTCCTTTAATTGGGTTAATAACGGTAATATACCCGTAGAAACAATAGGTGCCGGAAAAAACTTTGTACAGGAATACCTGGGCTACATGCATGGCCATAAAAAGGCAATTGTTTTTGTTGATTCTGTTTTTGCGCCAACATTTAAAAGAGTACGTAACCGTATATTAAGCGGCAGCGTAAGCTTTAAATCAGATACAGGCAGGCAGGTAGTATTTATTTTAGGAAAATATAACGCGTTAAAAGCATTTGAAGTAAACTATATATGTGATAGTAAAGAGCTTCCTTTGTTTAACGTAGCAGGTATGATTCCCGGGAAAACAAAGCCAAATGAATACGTTGTATTCTCGGGTCATTACGATCACTTAGGTATCCTTAAACCAATGGAAGGCGATAGCATTGCTAATGGCGCCGATGATGATGCATCAGGAACAACAGCGGTAATAACATTGGCCAAATACTACAAAAAGTTAAATAACAACGCGCGTACCTTAATATTTGTAGCATTTACTGCTGAGGAAATAGGCGAGTACGGCTCACAATATTTTGCCAAATCGGTTGATCCCAATAAAGTTGTTGCCATGTTTAATATTGAAATGATTGGTAAGGCATCAAAATTTGGGGAGAACAGCGCATTTATAACCGGGTACGACAGGTCGGACTTTGGGCACATTTTACAAAAAAACCTGGTAGGTACCAGTTTTCAGTTCTATCCTGACCCATACCCTGCCCAGGACCTGTTTTACCGCAGCGATAATGCCTCGCTGGCCGAGGTTGGCGTGCCCGCGCATACCATCTCAACCGACCAAATAGATATCGACAAATACTACCATACTGTTAAGGATGAGTTTAGCACGCTTGATATGGCTAATATTATAGCAACCATTAAGGCCATAGCGCTGAGTTCACGTACCATAGTTTCGGGGGTGGATACACCCACGCGTGTGGCTAAAGTTGAAGCGGATAAATAATGGAGAGATCAGTTCTTAAAATAGCTGTGGTAGGGCCCGAATCAACGGGTAAATCTACCATGGCGGCATACCTGGCGAAGCATTATAACACGGTTTGGGTGCCGGAATTCGCGCGTGATTATTGCGCGGCCTTAACCGAACCCTGTACCTGGCAGGATGAGATCAATATGTTTTACGGTCAGCTGGCTTTGGAAGCGGAACATTTGCCTAAAGCCAACAACCTGCTTATTTGCGATACCACCTTCATTACCGTAAAAATATGGAGCGACCAAATCTTTGGCCGCTCTCCACAGGAAGTATTGGATGAATTACCCAAGCATCCTTATGACCTGTATTTGCTATTAAGCATCGATCTCCCGTGGGAAGAAGACCCGCTGCGTGATTTCCCGCACATGCGCGAGCATTTTATGGAAGTCTGGCATAAAGAATTGGATGCGCTGGATGCAAGGTATGTGCTGATCACCGGAACTGGTGAGGATAGGTATGAGAATGCCGTGAAGGCGGTGGATGGTTTTATTTCGGAGTAGTTTGACTCACCCGACTTCGCTATCGCTTGAAATTATTCTTTTATTTTCTTGCGTTAGCGATGGTAGCGGATACCAGCCTCGCGGTTAATGCCCTGTGTAGTATGAGCGTACAGCGCGGGCCGCAGGTAACGCCCTAAAAAGAGCCTCACCTAAATCCTCTCCAAAGGAGAGGACTTTAATTCATTATTTTCTAAATTACATATAGAACCCTCTCCTTTTGGAGAGGGCAGGGTGAGGCTATCCAAAAATATTTCTACCTTACATGCAACGTTCGTAAAAATGGGGTGTCTTATTACTTGAAAGCTGCAAAATTTGGAATCGGAAGTATACATAGATAAACATTATAGCCTGGTGGCTGAGTGCAAGCAGGGCAGTAAAAAGGCCTGCTACGAGCTGTACCGCTTATATTCGAAGGCAATGCTGAACGTTGCCTTCAGGATAGTTGGCAATATTGGCGATGCCGAGGATGTTTTGCAGGAAGCTTTCCTGGATGCTTTTAACAAGGTGAAGGATTTTAGGCAGGAAACAACTTTCGGGCTTTGGTTAAAGCAGATAGTGGTTAACCGGTCCATAAACCTGTTAAGGAAGCGCAAGATGGACCTGATCGATCTGGAAGGCGATCAGCTTGAAAATATACCTGATGAGGAAGCGGAGGATGATGAAGAAATGTTGTTTAAGGTGGCACAGGTTAAAGATGCCATGAAATTACTGCCCGAAGGATATAGGGTAGTATTATCGCTTTATCTGCTGGAGGGTTACGACCACGAGGAGATAGGGCAGGTATTAAATATATCAGAAAATACCTCGAGAACGCAGTTTTTGAGGGCGAAAAGAAAGTTAATGGAGATTTTAAAAAACAGAGGGATAGCATAATGAGCAAGCGATTAGAAGATTTTATAAAAGCTAACCGGGAAGAGTTTGACGACCTGGAACCCAAAGCAGACCTGTGGAGCAAAATTGAACAGCAACTACCTGCACAGGAGGTTGAAATAGTAAAAAAGCGCGAGGCAAAAACCTTTTCGTTAGGCTTTGTATTGCGGGTAGCAGCAGCGGTAATACTGGTGATGGGCGTAAGCTTTCTGTTTTACCTAAGGAGCGAAAAAAGCACCAGCGTAGACCTGGCGGCCATAAACCCGGAATATGCTAAACAACAGGTGCATTACGCCTCATTGGTAGAGGCTAAGCGTACCGAATTAAAGGCTATTGCCAAAACAGATCCGCAGCTATACAAAGAGTTTAGCGGCGAAATTGCAAAAATGGATTCGACATATAATAAACTGAATAGCGATTTAGCCACCAGCCCTAACCAGGAACTTGTTTTACATGCAATGATCCGGAACTTGCAGATACAAACAGAGGTGCTTAACCAGCAATTGGGTGTGCTTGAGCAATATAACCAAATGAAAAAAGAACAAAAAAATGAAACTAAGGATATTTAAATCAACAATGGCAGCGCTTGCGGTAGTTTTACTTGCAGCGGGTACCTGCTTTGCACAGTCAACAATTTCAATACAAGAGGATTCGGCTATAACCATAGCCCCACAGGTGCAAGCCGTACCGGCAGTGAGCAACGTAACAACTATATCAGCCCAGCCCAGGCCTGTTACAACAGTTAAAACTAAAACGCTTACAACAACTGTTAGCAGGATAACATCGCAGGTAAAAGGCTTAACCGCACAGGCAAATACACAAACAATGGTGGCGCTAAATGGCCTGAAAGTTGATATTGATGGTTTAACTCCTGCCATTACTACAGGGTTTAAAGCCATGAGCGACGGAGCATCATACAGTAATGAAAGCAATGATGATAACCAGCTGATTAAAAATTACAGCAAAACATATTCGGTTGATGCTAATGACGGGCTATCAATAGACAATCGCTACGGAAGCGTTAATGTAAATACCTGGGCTAAAAACGAGATTAAGGTTGATGTACAGATAAAAGTATCATCGAGCAGTGATAGCGAAACACAGAAGATACTGGATAACGTAACCATCAGTGATGATAAAAGCAGCAACACACTATCATTTAAAACAAACATTGGTCAGCCTAATAATTCATGGATATCATGGATGAGCGGCGGCCATTCAGGCCGCAGGATAGAAATAAACTATACCGTTTATATGCCTGCCAAAAATGATTTGACCATTGATAACCGTTACGGTTCAATTTCACTGCCTGATCTGCAGGGTAAGGTTACTATAAACTGTGCCTATGGCAGCTTTAGCGCTAAAACATTAAGCAATGAGAGCACCATCAGGGTAAAATATGGCAGCGCTAGTATTGAAGGCTTAGGCTCGAGCACACTTGAGGTTGGTTATGGTAGCCTCGAGCTTGGTTCGGTTGATAAGCTGACTGCCGATGTAAGTTACAGCGGTGCCAACATTGGCAAGTTGAAAACATCGGGCACTATAAGTATGCGCTATGGCGGCGGACTTAAAATAGCCGATCTGCAAAAAACAGTGAAGAACCTGGCAGTACGTTGCTCATACTCTAACGTGGAAGTTGGCCTAAGCGGCGATGAAAATGCTGATTTTGATGTAACAGTACATTATGGTGGCTTCGATTATAACGATCATAATGTTACCGTAACAGCCAAATCACCTGCTGATACTGACAAGGGTGTGCACTTTACCAAAAATTATAAAGGCAACATAGGTAAAGGTGATCCCGAAAAAAGCATAGCCATCAGCTCAAGCTACGGTAACGTGAAGTTTGAGTAAGAAAGAATCAAGAATTAAGAGTCAGGAATCAAGACAATGCGTATAAGCTTTTTATCTTGATTCTTGGTTCTTAATTCCTGACTCTTAAAATACTCTGCACAACAACCCCTTCAAATATTCTCCTTCGGGGAATGAAGCTCTAACGGGATGATCGCCCGGTTGGCAAAACTGGTAAATGAATTGCACCTGTTTGCCGGCATCAAGTGCGGCCCAGGCCAGTACCTGCTTAAAGGTTTCCATATTCATAGCGCCTGAACACGAGTAGGTAGCCAGCAAACCGCCGCTGTTAAGCAATAGCATAGCTAAACGGTTCAAGTCCTTATAAGCGCGTGATGCCCTATCCAATGAAGAGCGTGATGGTGCATACTTAGGCGGATCGAGCACAATAACATCGAACTTCTCATCCTGGTCCCTGAAAGCTCTTAATTGCTTGTTTACATCAGATTGTATGGCGATGTGTATAGCCGCATCAAGTTTGTTTAGTTTGATGTTTTCCCGCAGCGTTTCAATGGCTAAAGCTGAGCTATCCACACTGGTAACTGAGGTAGCACCATGTTGTAGGCTGTTAAGTGTAAAACCACCTGTATAGCTAAAGCAATCCAGTACTTTTTTGCCTTTGGTGTATGAGGCAACTATTTTACGATTATCGCGCTGATCGCAGTAAAAACCTGATTTTTGGCCTTCGGCGATATTGATATTGTAGATAACGCTGTTTTCCCTTACCTCCACATTTTCCGGCGGACTGGTCAGCGTTAAAGCCGTATTTACAGTTTCTAAACCTTCATGCTCGCGCGAGGAGGCATCGCTTTTGTCAAAAATACTTTCGGGCTTTAACAGTTGTTGTAATTCATCAATAATAACCGGCATCACATTTTCAATGCCCGATGTTAGTACCTGTACAGCCAGATGGGCGGCGTATTTATCAACGATTAGTCCGGGTAAATAATCCGATTCGCTGAAGATCAGGCGGCAGGTGTTGGTAGTGCCGTCAGCCAAAATATCGGCCCTGCCCGCAACAGCAACAGCCACTTTATTACGGAACCAATTATCATCTACAATAACGTGCTCGTCCCACTCCAGCAGGCGTAATGCTACGCGCGATTGGTCGTTATAAAAGCCATAAGCCATAAAATCGCCTTTGGCATTCAGCAGGCGCACAATATCGCCATTGGCAGGCTTGCCCTTCACTTTTTCTATCGCCCCCGAAAATACCCAGGGATGGCGCTGAAGGACAGCTTTCTCCTTGCCTTTTTTTAGAATTACTTCAAACATGGTGCAAAGGTAAGAAAGTTGTAAACTTTCTTTATCTGTTGGCTAAAGTTGCAAGTGGTGCCCGAGGCATCCCCGAGGCTGAGGCTATGCTGGAGAAATATTGAATGATGCTGAACTTGTGTTTTTTATAACTATTCCTCCTTCATTACCTTTGATTTGGTATAAGTCCTCAGCTTGGTAACAATCTCATCATCAAAACGCTTTATTACGGCTTCTTCCGCGTCATTATCAAGCCCCGATTCCAGGATCCATTTATCGCTGCCGCGATTAACTGCCCGAATAGCCAGGCGGGTACGTGCGCTGTCATCCGTCATTAGCGAATCGTTCACCAGCACTACGTAATACACCTCCTCTGGGCTTGATTTAAAATAAAAGAATTTATCCTCAGTGTAAGGAGATGGTGAAGCTTTTATAATTGAATTTTTATATTTCTCCCAGCTTGCGGGCATTTTGTATTCAGGATAATTTTTATACAGGCTGTCTATCGCATTATCCAGCTTTAGTGTCGAAGTATTGAATCGTATTGAATCGCCTACCTGGCCCAAAGTGTTACAGGCCGTCAGTATGCTGCAGATGCATCCTATAGTAATTAAAACTTTTGCCTGCTTATGTTTTATCATGTGAGTTTTAAAATAGCACCCCAAGTTAATAAAAATTATGGTGATATAAATTTGCCCGCCGGTAACATTTCGGTGTCGATTATTCATGCTAAAACCATCCATTTACTCCCTGCGGCTCTATTTTATGCTCGCACAAAAACATAATCAAGATCAGTCATAAAAATGGCATAAAGTGTGTTAATTTTAGTTTTCCACAGGGTTAAGTCATTGTGAATTAGTAAAATAAAACTTTACATAGGGATTGCAGACTGTTTCCCCACAGGGTGTGGAAAACTCTAAATTGAATTCTGCTTCTAAGAATAATAGATTTGATATAAACCCCTCAAAGGTTTTTTTACTGACTATTCACTTTTATATACATTATAGATATGGGCAACAAAACTACCAAAAAAGCAGCCGGTCCTGGCGGTAAAGGACTTAAGGTTGACAGGTACTTCACCAAAGAAGGCGTTAAAGTTTTCGACCTGTTTAAATACGAGAAACGGTCGTCGGTTATCCGTAACCCTTCGGGCGACGCGGTGTTTGAAATGAATGACGTTGAAGTACCGGCTACATGGTCGCAGGTAGCTACTGATATACTTGCTCAAAAATATTTCCGTAAAGCAGGCGTGCCCCAGCCAGATGGCTCAACCGGATCAGAAAGAAGCATTAAACAGGTTGCTCACCGTATGGCAAACTGCTGGAAAGACTGGGGCGCACGCTACGGTTATTTTGCTTCACCAAAAGATGCTGATGTTTTTTATGACGAGATAGTTTATACCATTACTGCTCAATTAGCTGCGCCAAATTCGCCGCAATGGTTCAATACAGGCTTACACACCTCATACGGCATTACCGGAAAGCCGCAGGGCCACTATTTTGTCGACCCGATAACAGAAGTATTGAGTAAATCAACCTCGGCATATGAGCGCCCGCAGCCCCACGCGTGCTTTATCCTTTCGGTTGACGATGATTTGGTAAATGAAGGCGGTATCATGGATCTTTGGGTTCGTGAGGCACGTATATTTAAATATGGCTCGGGAGTGGGCACCAACTTCTCCAAGATCCGTGGTGAAAGTGAAAAACTTTCAGGCGGTGGATACTCATCAGGCCTGATGTCGTTCCTTAAAATAGGCGACAGGGCAGCAGGTGCCATCAAATCAGGCGGTACAACCCGCCGTGCAGCCAAAATGGTTTGTTTGGATCTTGATCACCCCGAAATTGAAGGCTTTGTAAACTGGAAGGTTGAAGAAGAGAAAAAAGTTGCCGCTTTAATAGCAGCAGGTTACTCATCTGATTATGAAGGCGAGGCATACCGCACCGTTTCCGGTCAAAATTCAAATAACTCTGTACGTATCCCAAATAGTTTTTTCAACGCGCTTAAAGCAGAAAAATCATGGGACCTGACAGGCCGCATGAACGGCAAGGTTATAAAATCAATATCATCGCAAAAATTATGGGACGATATCGCTTTCGCAGCATGGGCCTGCGCCGACCCGGGTGTACAGTATGATAGCACCATTAACGAGTGGCATACCTGCCCCGAAGGTGGCCGCATCAACGCCTCAAACCCCTGCTCTGAGTATATGTTCCTTGATAATACTGCCTGTAACCTGGCATCTATCAACCTGGCACATTACTTCGACCCAAAAACACGTGTATTTGATGTAAAGGGCTTTGAACATTCATGCCGTATCTGGACCATCGTACTGGAAATATCGGTACTGATGGCGCAGTTCCCTTCAAAAGAAGTAGCACAATTATCATACGATTACCGCACCCTGGGTTTAGGCTATGCCAACTTAGGTTCGGCATTAATGGTAAACGGCATTCCTTATGATAGCGACAAAGCCCGTGCGATTGGTGGCGCTATTACCGCTATCATGACCGGTACTGCTTACGCTACTTCAGCCGAAATGGCCCGTGAATTAGGTACTTTCAGCGAATACAAGAATAACAAGCAACACATGCTACGTGTAATGCGCAACCACCGCTATGCTGCTTACAACTCAACCGAAAATTACGAAGGGCTGGAAATTCTACCTCCCGGAATCGACCAAAAACAATGTCCGGATTACCTGCTTTCAGCTGCCTGCAACGCATGGGATAAAGCAGTTGAAATGGGCGAACAATATGGTTACCGCAACGCGCAAACCACCGTTATAGCGCCAACAGGTACTATAGGTTTGGTTATGGATTGCGATACTACCGGCATCGAACCTGATTTTGCTTTGGTTAAATTCAAAAAACTTTCAGGTGGTGGTTACTTTAAGATCATTAACCAGGCCGTGCCCGAAGCTTTAAGCAATTTAGGTTACAAAGAACATGAAGTTACCGCCATTGTAAACTACGCTAAAGGTGCCGCAACCTTAAAAGGTGCTCCGCATATTAATGTAGATACTTTATTAGCAAAAGGCTTTACCCAGGATGAATTAGAGAAACTGGATAAAGGCCTGGTATCAGCATTCGAGATCAGCTTTGCATTTAACATCTGGAGCCTGGGCGAAGAGTGCCTTAAACGTTTAGGCATTACTGCCGAGCAGTACAACGCGCCCGACTTTAACGTATTACGTTCATTAGGCTTTAGCCGCAAACAGATAAACGAGGCTAACGAGTACATCTGCGGTACCATGACCCTTGAAGGTGCCCCATACTTAAAACAAGAGCATTACCCGATATTTGATTGCGCCAATAAATGCGGCGCCAAGGGCGAGCGTTATATCCACGCGCATGGCCACATCAAAATGATGGCAGCTGCACAGCCTTTCCTATCAGGCGCTATATCAAAAACCATTAACCTGCCAAATGAGGCCAAGGTTGATGAAATAAAAGATTGCTACGAGCTTTCATGGGCATTAGGCTTAAAAGCTAACGCGCTTTACCGTGATGGCTGTAAACTTTCTCAGCCGTTATCAACAAAATCTGATGCTAAAGAAGAAGCTGAAGAAAAACTGGAAACTGTTGAAGAAGTATTAGGCGAAGCCGCTAATGTAAAACTTAGCGACCTTACACCAGAGCAGGTACTGGAAGCTGCCATGGCTATTATGGAAAGATCCCAGGATACTAACTTTATGCGCCAGCTGTCACGCGTGGTACAAAAGAAGAGCCTGCCTTACAAACGCCGCGGTTTTACACAAAAAGCTACTATCGATGGCCAAACCGTATTCGTACGTACAGGCGAATATGAGGATGGTACCTTAGGTGAAATATTTGTGGATATGCACAAAGAAGGTGCAACCTTCCGCTCGTTAATGAACTGCTTTGCCATTGCGGTATCAGTAGGTTTACAATATGGCGTACCGTTAGAGGAATATGTGGAGAAATTTACCTTTACCCGCTTTGAGCCAGCCGGTATGGTTACAGGCCATCCAAACATCAAAAACTCAACTTCTATCATCGACTTTATATTCCGCCTGTTGGGTTACGAATACCAGAATCGTACCGACCTGGTGCACGTGCTTACCGAGCAAAAAGGTGTTACCGGCAACCCGCAAATGCAGGATAGCGACGTAAATACCGATGAAACCAATGTTTACGCGCCCGTTAAAAATGACAACAGCGGTGGACCAACCAAAAAGCAAGCCATGACTGTTGATTTAAGCATGGGTGTACAAAGTGACGCGCCACCATGTAATGTATGCGGCCATACTACGTTACGTTCAGGCACCTGTTATAAATGTTTAAACTGCGGTAACTCTATGGGTTGCAGTTAATATTTTGCCCTTTCCCCGCTGTATCCAGGTCTTCAACCGCCTGGATATAGTGTTCAGTTTATAAGTTAATTTAAATGTGAAGCCCCGCCGTAATGGTGGGGCTTTTTTGTGGAGTGACAGTTTACCACAAAAAAAGCCTCTCCAATTTGGAGAGGCTTAAAGCTTTCGCCTTTTACCTTTCGGCTTTCACCCCAATTAAGAAGCCATTTGCCTTCTGATAATGTTCAATGCGCCGCCGGCTTTAAACCATTCAATTTGCTGTGCATTATAAGTATGGTTTACAGGGAATGATTCTGTTGAGCCATCTTTATGGTGCAATACAACGGTTAACTGTTTCTCCGGTGCGAAGGTGGTTAAACCTATGATGTCGAATATATCGTCTTCCTGTATTTTGTCGTAATCGTTGCTGTCGGCAAAAGTGATGCCCAGCATGCCTTGTTTTTTAAGGTTGGTTTCGTGTATACGGGCAAATGATTTTACCAGTATGGCACGTACACCTAAGTGGCGGGGCTCCATAGCCGCGTGCTCGCGTGATGAGCCTTCGCCATAGTTCTCGTCGCCCACAACAATTGAACCTATGCCATGCGCCTTATAATCGCGCTGCGTGGCAGGAACCGGACCGTATTCGCCGGTTAATTCATTTTTAACGCTATCGGCAGTATTGTTAAAGTAGTTGATAGCACCGATCAGCATATTGTTTGATATGTTATCAAGGTGACCACGGAACTTTAACCATGGGCCAGCCATTGAGATATGGTCGGTAGTACATTTACCTTTAGCCTTGATCAATAGTTTTAAGCCGGTGATATCAGTGCCTTCCCATGCAGAGAATGGCTCCAATAATTGCAAACGTGCTGATTTTGGATCAACAATAACGCTAACGGCGCTGCCATCTTCGGCTGGTGCCTGGTAGCCTGCATCTTCAACCGCGTAACCTTTTATCGGCATTTCAATACCAACCGGTTCATCAAACTTAACCTGTTCGCCATTTAAGTTGGTTAGGGTATCAGTAAGCGGATTAAAAGTAAGATCGCCTGCAATAGCAAATGCTGTTACAATTTCCGGTGATGCAACAAACGCGTGGGTGTTAGGGTTGCCATCCTGGCGTTTTGCAAAGTTACGGTTGAACGAGGTGATGATAGAGTTTTTGCGGGTAGGATCATCAGTATGACGGGCCCATTGACCGATACACGGCCCGCAGGCATTAGCCAATACCACACCACCCATGCTCTCGAAAGTACCTAAGTAACCATCGCGCTCAACAGTGTAACGCACCAACTCCGAACCCGGGGTGATGGTAAACTCTGCCTTTGTTTTCAGGTTTTTATCGATAGCCTGTTTAGCGATAGAAGCCGAACGGGTAATATCTTCGTATGATGAGTTGGTACATGAACCTATCAAACCAACCTCTAATTTCACAGGCCAGTTGTTTTCTCTAACAGCTGTAGCAAATTTTGATATCGGCCATGCCAGATCCGGTGTGAACGGACCGTTTACGTGTGGCTCAAGCTCTGTAAGATTTATCTCAATCACCTGGTCAAAATATTGTTCAGGGTTAGCATACACCTCATCATCACCTGTTAAATGCTCTTTTATAGCGTTAGCCAATTCAGCAATATCGGCACGTGATGTACCGCTCAGGTAAGTCGCTGCTTTTTCATCATATCCGAAGATTGAAGTAGTAGCGCCAATTTCAGCACCCATATTACAGATGGTACCTTTACCGGTAGCTGATAGTGAACGTGCACCTTCGCCAAAATATTCAACAATAGCGCCTGTACCACCTTTTACGGTTAGTATACCGGCAACTTTTAATATTACGTCTTTAGCTGATGTCCAGCCTGATAATTTACCGGTTAATTTAACACCGATCAGTTTAGGGAATTTTAGCTCCCAAGGTAAGCCTGCCATAACATCACAAGCATCGGCACCGCCAACACCAATAGCTATCATACCCAAACCACCCGCGTTAGGTGTGTGTGAATCGGTACCGATCATCATACCACCCGGGAAAGCATAGTTCTCTAACACTACCTGGTGAATAATACCTGCACCCGGTTTCCAAAAACCAATACCATATTTATCAGATACCGATGCCAGGAAATCATAAACTTCGGCATTCACATCCTTAGCTGTTTGCAAATCGGTATCAGCGCCAACTTTAGCTTGTATTAAGTGATCGCAATGTACGGTTGAAGGTACTGCAACCTGCGGTCGGCCCGCCTGCATAAATTGCAATAGCGCCATTTGCGCTGTAGCATCCTGCATGGCAACACGGTCTGGTGCAAAGTCAACATAGTCAACACCGCGGCCAAATGCCTTTTGGGCATCGCCTTCAGAAAGGTGGGCGTATAATATTTTTTCAGTTAAAGTTAAGTGTTTACCGGTCGCTTTGCGTGCAGCAGCCACACGGGTGCTGTAGCGATCGTAAACCTTTTTGATCATATCTAAATCAAAAGCCATGGTATTTGATCTTTTTAGGTAAGTAAAATAGTAGGTATAACACCCTCTACGGCGTTGTGCGGCGAATTTACAAAAATTGAATTGAAAAGGAAGTCAGGCTTTTGTACAATTGTTATTTGGAGGGGTTCTAAATTAGTGGGTAGCAGGTTGAAGGTTGTCCGTAAGCAGAATTATGGGTGTTTTGGAACAGATTTAAGGTTTTTTGTAAAAAGAAAATTACGTTTACAATAAATCTTTTTTAATAAACTGTTAATTGTTCATTAAAACTATTAAACTTGTAATACCCCAATTTTTCACCAGTAATTATCATGATCAAGAAGCTGTTATTTACATCAATCGCTTTGCTGCTGCTGTTTACCCGGTGTGCCATGATGCAAACTATTGTTAAGTCAACGTTTCCTTATACTACTGATCTTACTATCCCCTCAACTTCGGTGCCGGGCAAGCAATATGAAACTGTGGCTATGGCTAACAGCCTCGACCAGGATTTTACCAAAGATGGTAATAACGCCAATAAAGTGGGCGAGGTGCGTATCATATCAGCCAAAATGCGTTCAATTAAACCTACGTATTTTAATTTCGGCGATATGGTTTCTATTAAGATCTACATGTCGGGTGCCGACGGCCAGGATGAAGTATTGGTAGCATCGCGCAGCAACATAACTGCGGATGCAGGAAACGACATCAATCTGGATGTTGAAAAATCTGATTTTTTAGATAAGCTGGTGCGCTTACCCGGCATACGTATACGCATGGTATATGTACTGCGCAATAATACCGCCAGCGATACTAATTTAAGATTGGTATTAAACCTGGGCGGAGATCCTAATGATTAATGACTTTGCTAATTTAAAGAAAAGCTTATAGGTATACTATATTGAACCCGTACCTTGCGACCATATTCGGTGCCGGGTATCCATTTAGGAGATTCTTTGATTACCCTTGTAGCCTCATCATCTATATTTACAGTAACGTGGCTAACGATCTTAACATCGGTTATCGAGCCATCTTTTTCAACTACAAATGAGGCAATCACTTTACCCTGTATGTTGTGTGTTTTTTCATAGTCGGGATAATGGATATTACGGCCCAGGTAGCCATAAAAGGCTTTTAGCCCTCCCTTATAAGCAGGTTCAACACTTCTGATTTTACTGTATTTCACACTGTCGCCTTCTTTGCCAACCGATGCTCCTGAAATAAGATTGCCATTAACATAGGTTTCAATATAGCTAACATGTAAATCCAGGTCTTTTCCTTTCCATTGGCCATCTCTCTTGCCATCTTTCAGGTTACCTTCATCAATAATACTTTTAAACTTACTATCGAAACCCCTATAATACCCATTCCCGTCTGTAACAAGCGCTGTACCTAATGAATCATATTCAGCAGTTATTTGATAATTATGAATAGCAACATTATGATTTATGTCCTCGGTATATTTCCCTACTTTATAAGGTTTTCCATTAGGATAAAATTCATACTCATTGCCTATGAGTTGCCCGCCTTTATAATTAGACACTAACTGTTTGCTGCCATTAGCATAATATCTTATGCAAGTACCTTCAAATTTAGGAGGATCAATAACCGATGATTTACCGATCAATTTTTGGCGACCGTTAGGGTAATACTCAAATACATTATAAAGTGTTGAGCTCGAGTCAGGTTCTCGTACTACTCTAATATAATCGGCGCTGTCGCGGTTCTGGACATACTCGCCGTTATTTTTTAAAAAATACACGTTTTGCCGCTGCGCAAAGCACGTGGATGTAGCAATAAAAAGAAGAGCTGTAATAAGGATTGGTCGCATGGGTTAAAGCTAACCAATGCGGTTTATTTTATCAACTTATTATCAATATCCGGGAAAATAGCTATCGGCTCGTAAGTGCGTGCCTCATCCATTTCCATATATCCGTATGACATGATGATCACCACATCGCCAACCTGGGCTAACCGGGCGGTAGCGCCATTAAGGCATATGGTGCCGCTGCCGCGTTCGCCTTTTATAACGTAAGTTTCAAAGCGGGCACCATTATTATTATTTACAATTTGTACCTTCTCATTGGCAATTATATTTGCCGCATCCATTAAATCTTCGTCAATCGTAATGCTGCCTACATAGTTCAGTTCAGCCTGAGTTACACGGGCACGATGGATCTTTGATTTTAATACCTCAATAATCATGGCGCAAAGTTATATATTTTTGATTCATAGTTCATAGTTGATAGTTCATGACAGTGTAAATGTTTAAGCTGCTGGTTATGAACTATGAAGCATAAGCTATGGCCTAGTTATCATATTATCTATCAGCCTGGTTTTACCCACACGGGCTGCTAATAATGCAACAATATTTTTAGTATTTTGATTTGCCGGGTGCAAAGTATCACCATCCACAATTTCAAAATATTCCAGTTCAACACCAGGTTCGCTCGTTATCTGCTGCTCTGCTGCTACTTTTATTTCTACTATCTTATCGCTGTCGAAATTATCCTTTACCCAGTTTAATGTTTTTGACAGGATGAGCGAATGCTCGCGGTCATCGGCAGTTAAATGGATATTCCGTGAGCTCATGGCCAAACCATCCGGCTCGCGTAGTATGGCGCACATCACCAGCTTAACCGGCATGTTTAATAATTGCACCATTTTGCTGATCACCATTACCTGCTGGTAATCCTTTTGACCAAAATAAGCAGTATCGGGCTTTATAATATTAAACAGTTTATATACAACCTGGGTAACACCCTGGTAATGCCCCGGCCTGAATTTTCCTTCCAGCAAATGCTCCAGTTCGCCTATATTTAAATGCCATTGCTCATGGTCAGCATAAATTTCACTCACCTCCGGGTTAAATAAAATATCGCAGCCTGCCTGCTCCAGTTTTTGGATGTCATCGGCTATAGGGCGGGGGTATTTTTCAAGGTCGGCAGGGTCATTAAACTGTGTTGGGTTAACAAAAATGCTGCATATCACCACATCATTACTTTGTTGCGCCTGTTGTATTAACGAAAGATGGCCCTGGTGCAGCGCGCCCATAGTGGCTACAAAGCCCGTTGTTTTGCCCGCTTGCCTTAGTTGAAGTAAATACTCTTCAATGTCTTTCGTTTTAGTAAATATATTCATTGGGATTGTTGTTTTTTTTAACGGTAGTGAAACCGGGATGCCATATGTTGTTTTGGGCACATATCTGTGATGATTTCAGTACAGTTAAATTATAAAATTTGGCGAAGTTGGGCATTTACTTAAAAATAACCAAAAGTTACTTGCATAATCCGTTGATAGTTCATATAATATTGATTATATTTGCAAACTCAAATTTTTTTGACTGCTTACATATTTTAATACTGATTTAGAAATGGGTAAATCTAAGCTTTTGTTTATAACTCATGAAATGTCGCCTTTCTTAGAACTCTCAAAAATTTCTGAAATCACACGTCAGCTCCCGCAAGCTATGCAGGAGAAAGGTTACGAGATCCGTATCCTTATGCCGCGTTTTGGAAATATTAATGAGCGCAGGAATCGTCTTCATGAAGTTATACGTTTATCGGGGATGAATATCATTATTAATGACAATGATAATCCATTAATTATTAAGGTTGCTTCAATTCCAGCAGCCCGTATGCAGGTGTATTTTTTAGATAATGAAGAATATTTTCAGCGTAAACATGTGTTTGGTGATAAGGACGGGAAGTTTTATGCCGACAATGATGAAAGGATGATCTTCTTTTGCAAAGGTGCATTAGAAACTGTTAAAAAATTAGGCTGGGCGCCTGATGTTATCCATTGCCACGGCTGGATGAGCGCATTGGTTCCTGCTTATTTAAAAACAACTTACAAGGATGATCCGACATTTAAAAACTCTAAAATAGTTTACTCTATTTATGAGAATGATTTTAAAGAGACGTTAAATCCTGATTTTGCACAGAAGGCTATTATGAATGACATGAACGAAACACATGTTGAAGCATACAAACCTGGTACAAACTCGGCATTATACGCCGGTGCTATACAATACTCAGATGGAATAGTTTTGGGCAGTGAGCATATTGACGAACTTGTGTTAAATAATGTTAAAAACAGCCATAAATCGGTGATGGAATTTAATTCTACCTCAGATTTGGAAAATTATTACAATTTTTACGACGAAATAGCTAATGAAGAATTAGCACAAGTTGTATAAGCTTTGAGATCATATATGAAATTTTTCCGACTAGACTTATTAACGCTGTTGATAAGTCTTTTTATTTTGAATAGCTGTAAAAATCAGACTGCTATTGGTTTGCCTGTAAATTCTGCAGGTCAGTTGGCAGGTTCGTTAACCGATACCGCTACCGTATTTACCAATACTACTACTGATGATTCAGTTGTAACGTCGAGCGTGTCAAAATCGCCAATGGGGTATTTTCTGGATCCGGCACTGGGTTCAACTACTGTAAACCTGGTAACAGATTTAAATTTACCTGGCAGCGCGGCTTATACCATACCAACAGGTACCATCACGGTGGATTCGGCTATATTGATATTGCAATATGATGCCGGCTTTTATGGTGACTCGCTTACCTCAAAATACAAGGTTAACGTTTACCAGCTAAACGAAAGGCCCCTTAGTGGCAATGAACCATATTACAATACAAAGAGCTGGAGCTACAATCAAAGTGCTTTAATCGGCAGCAGGTCTTTTTACTCCAGAACTCATGATACCCTTAAGGTTGATACCATTGTAAGTGGCGGCCCTGATACTTTGGTAAAGGTTCCACCGCAGTTAAGGATCCCTATGGATGTAAATTTCATACACAACATATTGTTTGGCGTAGGTGCCCAGGTAACTACAAACCTTCTTTTCAAGAATACAGTTAAAGGCCTTTATATAACTCTTGATCAAACACAGACCACAGGCGCAGGAGGTATATTTATGATCAAAGACCCGGCTACGTATTCAAGTATCCAGGTTTATGAGCGTACCACAAATGGTTCAACAGTTGATACGGCTATAGTTACCTTACCTATATCAGTGTATGCATCGCAAATAAGCCATAACTATACGGCACAGGTTAAAGCGGCTTTAAACCATACAACACCATCAGATACTACAATTTATTTGCAGGGATTAGGTGGCTTACGGTCAAAAATTAGTTTCCCATATATTCAAAACCTGTTTAAATCATTAGGTGGGGCAGGTAATGTTGTTATTAACAGGGCTGAGCTGGTTTTAACACCGGTGCCATTGTCAGATATACCGGCTTATCTTACTCCGCAAATAAAACTAAGTTTATACAGGTATGATATCGCTCATCAGCGTACTACTATAGAAGATGCAACATCAACTGATCCGCGTGCTTATTCAGTAGGTGTATTTGGGGGTTTTTATAGTGCAACTACCAATAACTATCATTTCCTGGTTACCTCTTATCTGCAAGATCTGATATCAGGGAAAACCATTGATTACGGAACATTTATTGGCCCTATTGATTATACCAATACATCATCAGTTGATGTAGCTGCCACGCCTGAAACCGCTGGCCGTACAGTAGCAGTAGGTAATAATAAATCATCACCTTACCGTATAAAACTAAACGTTATATACACCAAGATACCGAAACAATAATATATACCTATTAAGGTATTAATTGAAACATACTTATTATTTTTGTTAAGCGTTTTAACAGAATAATAAGTATGTTTTTTTTGTTACAGCAATTATTTACCCTTTATAAATCTAAAAAATATTTATGTGCGGAATTGTAGGTTACATTGGTTACAGGGATGCTTACCCTATTATAATAAAAGGTTTACACCGGTTGGAATACCGCGGTTATGACAGCGCCGGGATAGCCCTGCTGGATAACGATCTTAAGGTTTATAAAAAAGCCGGCAAGGTGAGCGACCTTGAAAACTTTGTTAAAGATATACCTATGGCAGGCTCGATGGGCATGGGCCATACCCGCTGGGCAACACACGGCGCCCCAAGCGACCGTAACTCACACCCGCATTCATCAGGCGACCGCAAGCTTACCATTATACATAACGGTATAATTGAAAATTACGGTGTTATTAAGGAAACGCTGCTGGCTAAAGGGCACGTTTTTAAAAGCGATACCGATACCGAAGTATTAATTCACCTGGTTGAAGACATTATACAGGAAACCGGGCTTGACCTGCGTGAGGCTGTACGCGCTGCCTTAAATAAAGTAATAGGCGCTTACGCCATTGTTATTATGAGTGCCGATGAACCCGATCTGCTGATTGCCGCGCGCAAAGGCAGCCCGATGGTTATAGGTGTAGGTAAGGGCGAATATTTTATAGCATCGGACGCTACGCCAATTGTGGAGTATACCAAAAATGTGATCTACTTAAATGATAATGAGATTGCATTTGTACACCGTGATAGCCTGCTGGTAAAAAATATCGACAATACCATACAAACCCCATATATACAGGAGCTGGACCTGAAGCTGGAAATGCTTGAGAAAGGTGGTTACGATCACTTTATGCTGAAGGAGATTTACGAGCAGCCACGTTCCATACGTGATTGTATGAGAGGCAGGATCTATCCGGAACTGGGTAAAGTACAGCTTGGTGGTATAAAGGAATACGCAGAGAAGCTGAAAAATGTTGACCGTATCATCATCGTTGCCTGCGGTACATCATGGCATGCAGGCCTGGTTGGCGAGTATCTGATTGAAGAATATGCTCGTGTACCGGTTGAAGTGGAATATGCTTCTGAATTTCGTTACCGTAACCCCATCATTAGTGAAAAGGACCTGGTAATAGCCATATCACAATCTGGCGAAACTGCCGATACTATGGCTGCCATTGAGCTGGCTAAGGAAAAGGGCGCGACAATTTTTGGTATTTGTAATGTGGTTGGCGCGTCTATCCCGCGTACTACGCATGCCGGTGTTTATACGCATGCCGGCCCCGAAATTGGTGTGGCATCAACCAAAGCATTTACTGCGCAGGTTACCGTTTTAACACTGATGGCATTTTACATTGCCCAGCAACGCGGTACCATTACCCGCAGCAAACTGATAGAATATTTAACTGAACTGAACCAGATACCTGAACTGGTTGAACGTGCACTAAAAGTTAACGATAAGGTTAAAGAGATAGCTGCGAGGTTTAAAGATTCAAACAATTGTATATTCCTGGGGCGTGGAAGCTCATTCCCGGTAGCGCTTGAAGGTGCGTTAAAATTGAAGGAGATCTCTTACATACACGCCGAAGGCTACCCTGCTGCAGAAATGAAGCACGGCCCTATCGCGCTGATTGATGACGCTATGCCTGTGGTATTTATCGCCACCAAAAACTCATCGTACGAGAAAGTGGTAAGCAATATACAGGAAGTAAAAGCACGCGGCGGCCATGTAATAGCCATCGTATCCGAAGGGGATGTGGATGTAAAAGAAATGGCTGAATACACCATTGAGATCCCACAAACCAGCGAAGTTTTTGTACCCCTACTGGCAACTATACCCTTACAGTTGTTGTCATATCACATTGCGGTAATGCGTGGCTGTAACGTTGATCAGCCACGAAACTTGGCGAAATCGGTTACTGTAGAATAAAACAGAGTTGATGGTTCATGGTTGATAGTTTGTAGCTTTTGCTATATTTATAAGGCTATCATCCATGAACCATTAACTATTTATCCTGATATGTTCTTCCAGTTTAAAGATAAGTTCCCGCACTTGATACAGCATTGGGATACCTATATAGGTATGCACAAACGGATTGAAGTACCGGCCCGGACTGTGCTTTTACACGAGGGCGAGATCTCCAAAAGATCCTTCGTTGTTGAAAAAGGCTGCCTGCGGGTATGGTTCAATAATAATGGCAAGGATACTACGTTCCAATTCTTTTTTGAGGGCGAGGGCCTGGCATCGCTGGAAAGTTTCCGGAAAAATATTCCGGGCATGTTCACCATTGAAACCATTGAGCCCTGCACCATTTATGTGCTGGAGAAAAAGGACTATGAAACTATAATGCTTACGCTGAGTAAGGAAGTGGATTTTTTAAATGAGATGCTGAATATTTCGTTTGAAAGGCAGCTGCACTATATGAAAGAGTTCCTCTCCTTTATCCGCGATACACCACAGCAGCGCTACCTGAATCTGCTTAATGAAAAGCCACAGATCATTCAGCGGGTGCCGCAGCATTACATTGCCTCATACTTGGGCATTACTACGGTTCACCTGAGCCGTATAAAAAGCAGGCTGCTGAAAGAAAAACGTTAGGCAGATCTATTTGATAACAAATGTTATCGTCGGCCTGTTGCTGCTATCCCCATCTTTGTATAAACAAAATAAGACAATGAAAGCAGCAATATTATACGCACCCGGCACAACACCAAAGTATGGTGATTTCGCCGACCCGATAGTTGAAAATGAAAACCACCTGTTATTAAATGTAAAGGCAGCCGCTATTAAAAACCTCGATAAAGGTATAGCCAGTGGCCATCACTATTCAAGCGAAGCCCATTCGGAACCTCGCACATTAGGTATGGATGGTGTTGGTACATTAGCCGATGGTACAAGGGTATATGGTTTTGGCGTTACCGGTATGATAGCCGAAAAAGGCATTATTGATAAAAGGCGAATGGTTAAACTACCTGCCGGACTTGATGACGCAACCGCCGCGGCACTACCAAACGCGGTTATGGGTGCAGGCGCAGCCATACATTACCGTGCAAAATTACAGCAGGGCGAAGTAGTGCTAATTAATGGCGCGACAGGCGTTACCGGTATGGTAGCCGTACAATTAGCGAAATACTACGGCGCTAAAAAAGTAATAGTAACAGGCAGGAACGCGGAAGCGCTTCACAAACTGCTCTCTTTAGGTGCCGATGAGATCATCTCACTTAAACAAACCGATGAAGAGATCATTAAACAGGTAAAAGAACTGCACGCCAGCACGCCTATAGATGTGGTGGTAGATTACGTATGGGGCCACCCTGCCGAATTGATACTTGCAGCATTGCAAGGTAAAGGCCGTGCAACCCACAAAGTACGTTATGTAACGGTTGGCGCTATGGCAGGCGATAAGGTAAGCCTGTCGTCAGGCACATTAAGAAGCTCGGATATTGAAATATCCGGCTCAGGACTGGGAAGTGTTAATGACGATGATATGAAGCGGTTATTTACCGAAATGGTACCTGAAATGTTCCAACTGGCTGCTGGTGGTAAGTTAAAAATTGAAACAGAAATACTTGAGCTGAAAGATATTGAAACCGCCTGGGATAAGGAGATCCCCAGTGGAAAGAGGTTGGTGATAGCTATTTAGTCTGGAGTCTTAAGTCTATAGTCTTCAGTTAATAGCACATGAAAAAGCCCAATAGTTTAAATACTATTGGGCTTTCTTTCTAAATAAGACTAAGGACTTAAGACTCGATACTAAAACCTACACCCCCGCCGGCATATTTTTCATTGCTTCGCTCAGGTCGAGTTCCAGGCCCTGGGCTATGGCCATGCCCAAACCCATATCAGCTCTGAACCAGTGGCAAAGCTGCCTGTTAACAATAATATCGCGTTTCGGCCCGTCTATGCCACTCATGGAGTTGGTAATATTTTTGATCAGATCATGTTTGGCTTCCGCGCTCATTAAACGGTACAGGTCGCCCGGTTGAGTATAATGATCATTTTCACCTTCTGCATTGCGGTCGTACCAGTCGGCAACTGAATTGCCGATATCCCATGCCGGTTCTTTATAGTGTTGGTCGGCTACAATATCATCAAAACTGTTAGGGAAATAGTTTGGGCCGCTGCCATGATTGCCATCAACCCGCATCTGACCATCGCGCTGGTAATTATTTACCGCAAATGGGCACCTGTTAACCGGTATCTGCTCATAGTTAGTACCCAGACGGTGTCTGTGTGCATCAGGGTATGATAATATACGGCCCTGCAGCATTTTATCAGGTGAGTAGCCAACGCCATCAATAACATGCGCCGGTGCAAAAGCAGACTGCTCAACGTGAGCAAAGTAATTATCAGGGTTTTCATTCAGTTCCAAGGTGCCCACATCAATTAAAGGATAATCGCCATGCGGCCAAACCTTGGTAAGGTCGAATGGATTGAGGTGATATGTTTTAGCATCCGCCTCAGGCATTACCTGTATTTTAAGGCTCCATTTCGGGAAATCGCCATTATCAATAGAAGTCAGCAAGTCATGCTGTGCAAAATCGGGTGCTTTGCCGCGCATTTCTGCTGCTTCTTCATCAGTAAAATTCTTGATGCCCTGCTGTGTTTTAAAATGGAACTTCACCCAGAAACGTTCATTATTAGCGCTGATAAAAGAGAAGGTATGACTTCCAAAACCATCCATGTGGCGGTAGCCATAAGGTGTGCCACGGTCGGACATCAGAATAGTAACCTGGTGCAAACTTTCAGGGTTTAACGACCAGAAATCCCACATCATCGTAGCGCTTTTACTGTTGGTGTATGGGTCACGTTTTTGTGTATGGATAAAATCGCCGAATTTTTTAGGGTCTTTTATAAAAAATACGGGTGTGTTATTACCTACCAGGTCCCAGTTACCTTCTTCAGTATAAAACTTAATTGCAAAACCTCTTGGATCACGTTCCGTATCAGCAGATCCCTTTTCGCCGCCTACAGTTGAAAAACGAAGGAAAACTTTGGTTTCTTTACCAATGGTATCAAACACCTTAGCGCGTGTATATTTTGAAATATCGTGTGTAACAGTAAAAGTGCCGTATGCGCCCGAACCTTTTGCATGTACCACACGCTCGGGAATGCGCTCACGGTTAAAATGAGCCATTTTTTCATGTAAAATGAAATCCTGTAGCAATATCGGCCCGCGTGGGCCAAGGGTCATGGAGTTTTCATTTTCTACGTACGGGATACCCGAGGCCGTAGTAAGCTTCTTTTTGTTTGTTTCCATATTTGCAGGTTTTGTAATAATCAAACTTCACTATAAAATTTCAATAGAAAAAATCAATAATTACTATATTTGTATAGATAATATCTATATGACGATAGTTCAGTTTGAATACATTGTGGCGGTTGATACCTACCGCAGTTTTGTTACCGCCGCCGAAAAATGTTTCGTTACCCAGCCCACACTTAGCATGCAGGTTCAAAAGCTCGAAAACACTTTGGGCGTTAAAATCTTCGACCGCAGCAAACAACCCGTTACCCCTACCGAAATAGGTATAGAGATCATAGCACAGGCCCGTACCCTGCTTGCCGAAAGTGAAAAGATAAAAGAGATCATCACCGACAGGCAGAAAGAATTATCAGGGGAATTAAAGGTAGCTATTATTCCAACAGTTTCACCTTATATCCTGCCAAAAATATTGCACGGCTTTGTGGAAAAGTACCCTCAGGTAAAGCTGATTGTATGGGAGCAGACCACCGAAAGCATCATCCAGCAATTAAAGAATGGTACCATTGATTGCGGCATACTTTCAACACCGCTGCATGAAGGTAATTTAAAGGAGATCCCTGTTTTTTATGAGAATTTTGTGGCCTATGTATCCAAAAACAGCAAGCTCTCCAAAAAGAAGAATATCAGTCCTGAGGATATCGACATGGAAGAGATCTGGGTGCTGAACGAGGGCCATTGCATGCGCGAACAGGTTTTAAATATATGTCAGCGCCGTAAATCAACCAAGGGCTTTCAGCATTTCGAGTATAATACCGGCAGCGTTGAAACGCTAAAGCGTATGGTTGATCAAAACAATGGGGCTACCATATTGCCTGAACTGGCATTGGCTGATCTCAGCGACCGCCAGCTTGATAAGGTGCGTTATTTCAAATCGCCGGAACCGGCCCGCGAGGTGAGTATTGTTGTGCAGAATAATTATTTAAAGAAGCGTATGATAGACGCCCTTAAAAACGAGATTTTGGAGCTTGTGCCTAAAAGAATGCGCAGTAAAAAGAAAAAAGAAGTAATTGATATTTAAATCGTTACAGTCTTATTTATAATTAATCTAAACAGTTTGGGCATTGATACCTATATTTGCCTAATTTTTAATTAGTCTAAATAAGATATGTATCTCAAATTACCTCACAAAACAATCCTTTTATTCTTCTCTGTCGCCCTTATATTTTGTACAAACCGGCTCTTTGCTGCTGCTGCTGATGATGCGGTAAAAGGCAGCATTACAGGCCGCGTGCTTACAGCAGACAATAAACCTGTTGAAAATGCTTCTGTAAGATTAAAAGGAACTGCATTTGGTTCTACAACCAACGAAGATGGTAAATTCCATATAAAGGCTCCTGCCGGTGATTATACATTAGTTGTAACATACGTAGGTGCCAAAGCACAATTGATCCCGGTTACTGTAAAAGCATCACAAACTGTTGTGGTTGCCGATGTTATCATTAACATTTCTTCAAACTCATTACAGGAGGTGAATGTAAGTGCCAGTAAAACCAATAAATTCAGCAGGAACAAAAGCGAATATGTAGCTAAAATGCCGCTGAAAGATCTGGAAAACCCGCAATCATACGCTACCGTACCGGCTGAATTATTACAGGAACAGGGACTTTTTTCAGCTGATGCTGCTATAAAAAATGTGCCGGGTATATCTACATTATGGACACCAACCGGCCGTGCAGGCGATGGCGGTAGTTATTTCAGTTTAAGAGGTTTCTCGGTACAATCAACTTTACGCAACGGTATAGCCGGTGAAGTAACCAACACCTCAGATGCGGCTAACCTCGAAAGCCTGGAAGTAATAAAAGGCCCTTCAGGTACATTATATGGTAGCAGCCTGATATCTTTTGGTGGTCTTATAAATAGGGTAACCAAAAAGCCTTTTGATGAAACAGCAGGCGAGATAAGCTATTCTGGCGGCAGCTATAACTTTAACCGTGTAAGCGTGGATTATAATACCCCGCTTGATTCCGCCAAAAAAGCTTTATTCAGGATTAATACTGCTTATAATAGCATTGGTTCATTCCAGGATAATGGTTTCAATAAAAACTTTGTATTCGACCCAAGTTTCAGCTATAAAGTTAATGACAGGCTTAAATTATCATTTGATGCAGAAATAAGCCACGGAACAGGAACTACCCCACCTATATTTTATTTTCAATATGGTGTGCCGGTTTCGGAGCTTGGCGCAACAAATGCCAATAAGTTAGATCTTAACTACAAGCTTGCTTATCAATCTAATGATTTAGCTACTACATCAGATAACGTTAACTTTTATGGCCAGGTTGATTATAAAATATCAGATCATTGGACATCACAAACCAACTTTGCCACTACCAACAGCAGCTCAAGCGGCTACGGTCCTTATTTTTATCTGACAGGCCCTAATACCATTGCGCGTAATGTTTGGGCAATTGACGGTAATGCAAACACGTTACAAATACAACAAAACTTTAACGGCGATTTTAAAATAGGCAAGTTGAGAAACCGCTTACTGGCAGGTATCGACTTTTTACAGCAGGTATCAAACCTGAAATACAGCGACCCTAATAATGGTTCAGACTCATTTGATGAGGTTAACACTACCGGGCCAATAGCTAACTACAACAACTTTAATAAAGCCAAAGTAGACTCACTGTTTAGTAACGCGCCATTATCTACAGCTTACAGCAGGTATACCGATAATACTTACAGCGCTTATGTATCTGATGTGTTAAATGTTACCGATAATTTACTGGTTATGGCCAGCTTAAGGATAGATGATTTTACCACACTATCGCAATATAGTGCGGTTAACGGAACCAGTACCCCGGGTACTCACCAGGCTGACCTATCCCCTAAATTCGGTGTTGTTTACCAGATATTGAAAGATCAGATCTCAGTATTCGGTAATTATATGAACGGTTTTAGTAACGTTGCCGGAGTAGATTTTAGCGGTAAAGCTTTTAAACCACAACAAGCCAACCAGCTTGAAGGCGGTGTTAAGTTTAACCTATTTAACGGCAGATTAAGCAGTACGGTGAGTTACTACGATATTAAGGTAACCAATACGGTTATGATGGATCCTCAGCATCCTCAATTTTCAATACAGCAAGGTACACAATATAGTAAAGGTGTTGAGGCAGAAGTAACGGCTAATCCTGTTAACGGGCTTAATATATTGTTAGGCTACTCATATAACAAAAGCATAATGACCAAAGGTGACTCGGCTTACAACGGTCGCAGGCCCGAAACCGCTGGTCCGCCAACAACTGCTAACTTTTACGCCAGCTATACTTTAACAAGCGGCAGCGCTAAAGGCCTGGGTATTGGGTTCGGTGGTAATTATGCAAGTAATAACGAGATCATTAACGAAGGGAATGTTAACGGGCAATACATAGGTACATTTAACCTGCCATCATATACCATATTAAATACCGGCATATTTTATAATAAAGAGAAGTACCGCATAGGTTTAAACGTGAACAACCTTACCAATAAAGAATACTGGGTAGGTTACACCACTGTTGACCCACAAATGCTAAGACAAGTTATAGGCAGTTTCACTTATAAGTTTTAATGACGAAATTCAAAAAGACAATACTTTTTATACATCGCTGGCTCGGGTTTATATCCGGGCTGGTGGTGTTAATAGTGAGTATTACCGGCTGTATCTTTTGTTTTCAGGATGAGATACAGGACGCTGTTCACCCTTACCGCACGATAGCGGCACAAAACAGGCCTTATGCTGATCCATCGGTAATAAAAAAGAAAGCCTTAGAGAAATACCCGCACGCTACCGCGAGTTACATCTATTATTATGGAAAGGACCGCCCTGCCGCGGTACTGATAGCCTGGCCCAAGGATGAGTTTACTAATGTTTACCTAAACCCATACACCGCCCAAATAACCCACACCGAACTTGCCAGCAAAAACTTTTTTACTATTGTTGAATACATCCACCTGTATTTGCTGCTGCCTGCAAAAGTTGGTGCGATGGTAGTGGGCATATCGGTTATTATTTTTGTTGTGCTGATGATTACGGGTATTGTGCTGTGGTGGCCCAAACGAAAATCAGACCGTAAACGCAGCTTTACCATTAAATGGAACGGCCGCTGGCGCAGGGTAAATTACGATCTGCACAATGTGCTGGGTTTTTATGCCACCAGTATTGCCATTATTCTAGCGCTGACTGGCTTATCGATGACCTTCGATTGGGTGCGGGAAGGCATATACAAAACGGCTAACCTGGGTAAAACCTACCAACAGGAAAAGGTTTTCCCTAAATCCGATTCATTAAACAAAGCAATGCTGATAACAAAACCTGTTATCGATAGGGCGTTGATAATTGCTCAGCAGAAATCGCCAAAAGCGGAGATGTTTTTAATTTTTGATGATGCCACAACATCGGGTACAGTTGGTGTAAACGCTTATACCAAAAGCCTGCACTTTGGTAATGCCGACGATTACTATTTTGATAAATATACCGGAAAATTATTGAAATATCTGCCCCAAACACAAAAGAGCACCGGCATGAAATTAGGTGACCTTAACTATGATATTCACGTTGGGCAGGCCTTGGGCTTACCGGGTAAGATCATCGCTTTTTTGGCGAGTTTGATATGCGGCAGCTTACCCGTTACCGGTTTTATAATATGGCTGGGCAAGCGTAAGAAAAGTAAAAAGACTACAACTAAACAGGTGCGTACTGTTGTGCACCGCAAGCTGCATAAGCAGTTGACCACCCACTAAAAACAAAAAACCAGTTTACAGCAAATGCTGCAAAACTGGTTTTGTATAAATGATTTTTTAAAGATTGCTTATTTGTCTTCGCGGCCTTTAACAAGTACGTTTAGGAAGAAGGCTGCTGATAACAGACCCAGAACGCCGCCAACTAAAGCCCATATCATACCAACATCTAAAATTGCACCAGTAAAAACACCGGTAACTAATCCTAAAACGTAGTAAAGGTAATCGTAGCTTTTTTCTTCCTCTTTTTGATGATGTGCCATATTGCGTAATTATAAGTTGCAAATTTATATTATTAATGCATTGATGCCTAATGCAAATGTTATTTTTTTGGATTGCTGAGTAAATTAACAAATAAACGATATGCTCCGGGCACTCCGGCAGGCAATTCCCTAAAGAAATCAAGCGATGTATAAGTGAATCTGCCTTTGCCATAATCGGTTACAATTAATGATCCTTTGTTTGGCTCTTCGCCGGGGTCATTCATTTGCAGCGGGGTTTGGTATTTAGGGTCGATATCGCTTACAAAGTATAAACCACGTTCCTGGATCCAGCCATCAAAATCAGCATCATTTATCTTGTTTGGGTAATTCAGCACCGGGTTCTGCGGATCAAGGAAGGTGACCTTAGCAGTTTCATCAGTTACACGCTGGTTAACCGGGCGAAAAGGGTAAGGGCCTATCTGCCTGGTCACCAAACCATTGTTGTTGTTATACTGTACTACCAGGTTGCCGCCGTTTTTAACATATTCCAGTAATCGTGGTTGTTCAAACGCCAAACGTTCGTTCACATTGTAAGCACGTACACCGGTTATTATAGCATCATAAACGGATAGATCGCTGTTCATGATCTCGCTTTCGGTAAGCAAGTGCACATCGTAACCTACTTGTCGTAAAGCTTCGGGTACCAGGTCGCCAGCCCCTTGAATATAACCGATCTTTTTGCCTGCGGTTTTTAGGTCGAGGTAGATTAGTTTGGCCTGTGAGAGTGGGAATAAGGTAATGTTAGGCACATGATCATAGCTGATGCGCTTTATGCCCAATGAAGAGGATTTTCCATTTGCAGTTACTACCGTTTCAAATACACTGGTGTTAGGTGTATTATTTGTTGGCGTAACGGTAAAAAATGCCGTCCATTCATCGCCTTTACTTTTATCGGTAAATTCTATTTTATCCGGACTGATGTTCCAACCCGATATGGATTTTATGCTGATGCTACCACTCACCTTAGTAAAACTCTTCAAATCTATTTCTATATTCTGGCTCTGTTTTGCGCTGAATATATAGTCCTTACCAGCAACATTAGCAGTTACCGCCGGGGCAATTTCCACCGGCTGATAAATTTCCCCTTTTGCCGGGTTTACATATTTGTACATAAGTTTTCTGTTTAAAACAATGGAATGCCCATCGATCAGAAAATTAAACCGCATGGTTGGCGCATCCGGGTTTTCAGGATTACCGGCGTTGCCTTCGTAATTAAGCTTGTAGGTACCAACATCATGCGCTGCCTCCAGCCAGTAAGGCTGCGATATTTTACTTGCAATGCAATCATTATTATATGACTGGAGTTGATTTGCGGGTAACGCCTTATCTTTTGTTGTGAGCGGTAAATCGTAATTTGCTATCGGCTCAATAAACGAATTTGTGTTGTCACCTACATTATCAGGGCTTTGTAGTAAGGTAAGTCCGCTTAAGGATACATTTAAACCATAACGATTTATTACCTGCGAAAGAATACTCATCTGATCGCCAACGGCATAAGTTTGTTCAGCGCTATAAGCTTCGCACCATAACCCCGCGCACGCTGCAACCAGTTCACTTAACTCTTTTGTCTTTTTTGTTTTCCAATATGCATCGGGTACTTTTTCAACCTTATCTAATACCCTCACTAACCCCGCAACAGATTTTTCAGGGTGATTAGCATCAAAGGCTTTATCTATATTGTTTAGGTCGGCCTCAATTGAGCTGCCGCCATCAACCCTGGTCCAGCTGGTGTTTACGCCATCCATCAGGTCTGTTTTCGGAGCATCACCTAAAATAGTTTTGAAATATTCGTAAGCATCGCCACGTTGTTTGGCTGAGCCAAAGCCCTGCGTTTTGTGATTTGAACGGCTTTCGGCAGCAATTTCACCATAACCTTTGCCTAGTATTGGGTTATAAACACCAACGTTTATGTTAAACTGATTAGGGGCAGTTGTATTTACACTGCCAAAACTAAAAGTATTCCAAAGCAAGCGTTTTACCTGCCAAACTTTTACATATTTCAATTGCTCGGGGAAACGGGTTGGATCGGCTGCTGCTGCAAATGCCTCCTGCGCTAATATGGCCGATGCGGTATGATGCCCGTGCCCGCCCTCGCCAGTTGTAGGGAAACGGCAGATAATAACATCAGGCCTGAACTTGCGGATCACCCAAACCACATCACTCAGCACTTTTTCCTTATCCCATATCTTCAAAGTTTCGCCGGGACCTTTACTAAAGCCAAAATCGTTTGCCCGGCTAAAGAATTGTTCGGCACCATCCACACGGCGCGCGGCTAAAAGTTCCTGTGTGCGTATCAAACCTAAAAGTTCGCCCTGCTCGTTGCCTATCAGGTTTTGCCCGCCATCGCCCCGGGTTAACGACAGGTAGCCCGTTCGGTAATGTTTTTCCTGTGCCAGGTAAGCCAGCAGGCGTGTATTTTCATCATCGGGGTGGGCTGCTACATATAATACACTGCCTAAAACGTTCAGCTTTTTTAAGCCTTGCTCAATGGTGGCAACATCGGCAGGTGGGGCGGTTTGTGCAAAAACAGAGCAGGAAAATAATAACAGTATACTAATGAGTTTAATACGCTTCATAGCAACAAATATATTGAAAGATAGATGGCGATTATTTTCGTATCAACAATTTAACAATCACTCAACAATCGTGAATTACTTTTACAGTACTGAATTTCACCGTTAAGCTACCGGTATTGATTTACATACCATTCATTTTCAGTTTTGTAAAACAAATGTTACTGAAATGTGTTGGCTATTAATCGCTTGATTGATTTCTTGAACTTGCCAGTCAGTAGTTTACAAAGCCATGACTAAAAAGATTTTATACTAATCAATCGTTTGATTAATTTTGTGCCGTTAAATAAAATGGACAAAGATAAAATAGACAAGAAAGACCATATACTGGATGTAGCCGAAAGGGTATTTTCTGATATGGGTTTCGACGGCGCATCTACCCGGATGATATCGGGCGAGGCCGGTGTGAACATGGCGATGCTGAACTATTACTTCGGCTCAAAAGAAGGTTTATTCCTTGCTGTTTTTGATCGTAAGATCTCATCTTTCCAAGATATTCTTCAAAATTTGGGCAACGATGATACCATTGGAGCATGGGAGAAGGTGGAAAACTATATAAATATATATAGTGACAGAGTAGTTAATAATAATTGTTTCCAAAAACTTTTATACCAGGAAATGAGTATTAACAGGAGAACAGACCTTTCCGACAAAATTCATGAAATGCTGATGAAGAGCGTATTAGAGCTCTATAAAATATTACAGGACGGCATTAATAGCGGCGAGTTTAAAAATGACTGTGACCTGCAAATGGTGGTAGCTACTATATATGGCACCAAAAACTTCATGGTAAATACGCCTCTTTTAGCATCAACCATGTTGGGTTATGATATTCTTGATGAAAAAATAATAGAAGAAAAGCTCAAGCCGCGTTTAAAAAAATATTTGAAAACCCTATTAAAATCTTATTTACTAAATGACAATGAACACACAAATTAATATATCCCACAAACAATTGTTTAAAATGTCGTTGCTTGGCTTGCTTGCCGCTTTGCTTATTATAGCATTTACCGGCAGTAGAGCATCAGCACAGGACAAAACTCTTACTCTGAAGGAAGCTATATCGCTGGGCCTTCAAAACAGTAAGACGCTGAAATACTCACAAGCTAAAATTGATGAGGCAGTTTCACAGTATAACCAGGCAAAAGACAGATCGTTGCCTACAGGTTCGGTTGGTTTAACCTATTACCGTGCACAAATTCCCGCGCATACGCTGGATTTTGGATCGGATGTAATAAACCTGCCATCAAATGCAAATGCTTACTTAGGTACAGCATCGGTTAATGAAGTGATCTTCGGCGGTAACAAATTAAAATACGCCCGCCAAAGTACTGATCTTTTAACCCAGGTATCGCGCTTAGATGCTGATAAGGATAAAGATCAGATCACTTTTGATATCATTAACTCTTACTACAACCTTTACAAAGTGCTGCAAAGCATAAAGGTGGTAAACCAGAACATTGAAACTGAAGATCAGCAGATCCACCAGTCGCAAAGGTTTTTTGACCAGGGTTTGGTAACCAAGAATGACGTTTTGCGTTTTGAACTGCAAAAAGCAAATATCCAGTTAAACGGTATCGACCTTGAAAACAACAGGAAAGTGATTAACTATAACCTGAATGTTTTATTAGGCCTGCCTGAAACTACAACCATACGTATTGATACACTTACCGACAGCGCCAGAGCAGTAGGCCCATTGGCTAACTACTTAGATACAGCATTGCAAAATCGCCAGGAGCTAAGGGCGCTTGACCTTAATAACCGCGTAGCACAAACTAATGTGAAAAGCATACAGGCTAATCAGTTGCCAACATTATCGGCAGCAGCTTCAGGTTATTATGTTGATGCAGCTGCAAACCCGTTGCCAACACATGGTAACTACATAACACCTATAACAGTAGGGTTAACCGTAGGATGGAACTTTGACGCTTTATGGTTGAACAAAAATAAAGTTGCCCAGGCAAAAATTCAGCTAAACGAGGTTGAGATAAACAAAGGTATTACTACTGATAATGTAAAAGACGAGGTTAACCAAAGCTACCAGAACTATTTAACCGCGCTTGATAAGATCAAGTTGTTACAAACATCAATTGCGCAAGCAGGCGAAAACAATAACATATTGCAATCTAAATACAAGAGCAATACAGCGTCAGCTACAGATAGGGCAGATGCGGAAACCTTGCTTTTTCAGGCACAGATAAACCTGGAGCTTGCTAAGGCAGATGCGGTACTGGCTTATTATTCATTATTAAAAACAACCGGAAAACTTAACAAATAAAATGTGCAGATGAGTGACAGGCAAAATATTAGCCGATCACTCACATTCACTAAATCATCCATTCACAAATTCAATAACTAAAATACAATGGCACAGAAACACACCACAGAAGAAGAAGAACCTAAAAAGAAACCGAATAAAGTACTTCCAATTATATTAGGGATAGTGCTTATAGGTGGTATCTTTTTCGGAATAAAAGAATATATATACTACAGCAAACACGTTGATACTGATGACGCGCAAATTGATGGCGATATAAGCCCGGTTGTTGCCCGTGTAGGCGGATATGTTGATAGCTTATATTTCCAGGAAAACGAACACGTAAACAAGGATCAGCTTTTAGTAAAAATTGATGACCATGATTACAAAATAAAATTAGAACAAGCTTTAGCAGCACAAAAAGGTGCAAGCGCAGGCATAGGCGTAAGCCAGGCACAGATCTTTACTACTACCTCAAATTCGGCAGTAGCTAAAGCAGGTGTAGCATCAGCAGCAGCCCGCCTTGATCAGGTTACTAAGGATTATGCACGTTATGCTAACCTTGTTAAAGATGGTTCAATCACCCAGCAACAGTTTGATCAGTCAAAATCAGATCTGGAAGTTGCACAGGCGAACTACAAAGCTGCTCAGGATCAATACAGAGCTGCCCAACAACAAATTGGTACTACTAAAAGCCAGTTAACCGTAACCAACACAGGCGTTACACAAAAGCAGGTTGATGTTGATTATGCTAAGCTGCAATTATCATATACCAATGTACTTGCACCGGCAAGTGGTATCGTATCAAAAAAGAACATTCAAATTGGTCAGCTGGTACAGGCAGGTCAAACTTTGTTCTCTGTTGTTAATGATAACAGCTTATACATTACTGCAAACTTTAAAGAAACCCAGCTGGATAAGATCCGCGCTAATCAGAAAGTTGATATTGAAGTTGATGCTTATCCTGAATTAAAATTAGAGGGTGTGGTTTATAACTTTTCACCTGCTACAGGTGCAAAATTCTCTTTACTGCCACCAGATAACGCTACCGGTAACTATGTTAAGGTAGTACAGCGTGTGCCTGTTAAGATCTTAATTAAAGCTGATAAGGATGTGTTGGAAAAATTACGTCCGGGTATGAGCGTGAATGTTTCTGTTATATATAAAGACTAAATAAACAATGGCTGAACAAGGTTTTAGAAAGTGGATCATTACAATCACGGTGATCATGGCTTCGTTATTGGAGCTTATTGATACCACGATAGTGAATGTATCCTTGCCCCAGATACAGGGAAACCTTGGGGCAACGCTGGAGGATGTGGCCTGGGTAACAACAGGCTACGCGGTAGCCAACGTAATTGTATTGCCGATGTCGGGCTGGTTAGGCAGCTTCTTCGGCCGTAAGAATTACTACATGGCGTCCATACTATTGTTTACAATAGCTTCCTTTTTGTGCGGTAACGCGCATAGTTTAGATGAATTGGTGCTCTTCCGTATTATACAGGGTATTGCAGGTGGTGGTTTAATATCAACCTCACAGGCAATTTTGATAGAAACCTGGCCTCGTGAAGAGATAGGTACCGCAACTGCCCTATTTGGTTTAGGCGCGGTAGTGGGGCCAACAGTAGGGCCTACCATTGGTGGCTGGATTACTGATAATTACTCATGGCCATGGATCTTCTACGTAAATATACCGGTAGGTGCGCTGGCATTGTTCCTTACTTACACATTTGTCAGGAAAACGCCTAAGGATGGTAGAGGGAAACCGATTGACTGGTGGGGCATTGCACTGCTGGCTGTTGCAGTGGGTAGTTTACAAACCATTTTGGAAAAAGGTGAATCGGAGGATTGGTTTGCAAAAACTTACATATTGGTACTTACTATAGCCGCTATATTGGGCACATTACTGTTCATATGGAGGGAACTGAGTACGGATCACCCGATAGTTAACTTTGCCATTATGCGGCACCGAAGCTTCGCGGTGGGTATGTTTACCTCGTTTGTGCTCGGCTTTGGTCTGTATGGATCAGTGTTCGTGTTCCCAATATTCTGTCAGACCTTGCTTGGCTTCTCAGCACAGCAAACTGGTGAAATATTGTTCCCAGGTGGGGTATGTACCATTATTCTGATGCCGTTCATCGGTAAAATGCTTAATAAAGGTATACCTGCACAGTTTATGGCAACAATAGGTATGTTTTTGTTCTTTGTGTTTACTACTATGCTAAGCAAATCAACCCTTAACTCGGGTACCAGCGATTTCTTTTGGCCGCTGGTAATAAGAGGTGTTGGTATGGCGCTATTATTCGTGCCTTTAACCACCTTAGCCATAGCCGACCTGAAAGGACCGGAAGTTGGGCAAGGAACAGGCTTAAACAATATGATGCGCCAGTTAGGCGGTGCTTTTGGTATTGCCACACTAACAACAATTATACACATACGCCAGGGGGTGCACCGTGATAATTTGTTAACTAATATTAATCAATACAACACACCGTTTAATACCCGTTTTAATGTGCTGGTGCAAAATTTCCAGTCAAAAGGTAGTTCATTAATTGATGCTACTCACCAGGCATATATGGCCATTGAAGGTGCTGTTATTAAACAAACGTTATTGTTAACTTATGCCGATGCTTATTGGATATCAGGTTTGGTAATGTTATTCTCTATACCATTGCTATATCTGCAGCCTTTCAAGAAATTGAAAGCCGCTACCGATACGCACTAATAAAAAAGAAGCCGCCATGGTATCACTATTCCATGACGGCTTCTTTTTTTAAAAAAATTAACAATTAAAATGTAGTATTCCCTCCCACCCAAATGGCACGTATTTTCAACAAAACTATAAGGGAAGGCGGGGTGTTTAATCTTGCTATAAAATTAATGGTTTTTTTATTAAAAAAAGCAAACTTTTGTAGCCCAATGTATTTTATTTCATGAAAAATTCATCATATTTTATTATATGATGAATTTTCAAGTGTAAATAGCTTAAAATATTACTTTTCCGGTAGCCGTTACCAATGATGCAATGCGGATGGCATCGAAGATACGCTCCTCTGTTGTGCCCAATTTTATAAGCGAATCTTCGTGAGCATTTACACATAGCTCGCAACCGTTTACGGCCGAAATGGTAAGGCTCATCAATTCAAAAAATTCTTTTCCGGTAACCGGTTTCATCATTATCTGCATCCTGATACGCGCTGGGATCAAATTATATTTCTCTTTCTGCGTAAAATGTCTGAAACGATAAAATATATTGTTTGATGCCAGTAATGATGCGCATGCTGCAGCTTCGGCAATATCAGCTGCTGTTGCGCCTTGCTCTTCGGCATATTTGGTATAGTATTGGGTAAGCGGCTTGCTATTGTTGTTTATAGCCACGCTCAGGCCCAGTAAAGCGCATTCCTTAGTGCTTAAATGCTCTGAGGTTAATGTACTGGTAAAATTCAATTTAAAATCGCGCATGTAGCGTGATTCACCTTTTTCAAGCAAAGCAAGGCTCTCGGTGCGATAATCACTTTCAAGACCGATGGTTTGCAGTATTTCAGTTATAGTTTCTGTTACTTCACTCATGATATTATTTGTAGTAAATAGGAATAAAAAATCCCCGCGCAATAAAGCACGGGGACATAGGTAGACGCTAATAAATTATTATGCGGTAAGGGTATCCTGACCTTTTTCCCAGTTACATGGGCAAAACTCGTCAGTTTGTAAACCATCAAGTACGCGTAAAACTTCTTTAACGTTACGGCCAACGTTTAAATCGTTAACTGATACCCAACGGATAATGCCGGTAGGGTCAACTATAAATGTAGCACGGTAAGCAATTTTTTCAGTTGGCTCTAATATACCAAGGGCTTCAGCTAATGATTTTGAAGTATCGGCCAGCATCGGAAATTTAAGGTCGCGCAGATCTTCGTGATCTCTTCTCCATGCAGCGTGTACAAATTCAGAATCGGTTGAAGCGCCAATTAAACGTGCATCACGATCACGGAATTCGCCGTAGCTTTTGTTAAATTCAGCAATCTCGGTAGGGCAAACGAATGTAAAATCTTTTGGCCACCAGAATATTACTGTCCATACGTTATCTTCATTAGTAAAGTAATCAGAAGTTAGTGTTTCAAACTCTTTACCTTTTTCAATACTAACAACCGCTGTTTTAGAAAATTTTGGGAATTCTTGTCCTATAGTTAACATATTTATCTTTTTTTGTTCTCAAATATACGAACTTTACAATTTATAAATTATATATAGTTTCGATATAATATAGATAAAAACTATATTATATCTGCATTTACAAGCGGCTGGGATAAAGCTGTTTATGGTAATGGATTGTTGTGAATAGGATAATATTGCATTGTTTAAAATTCATTTTATATTAGTGTGATGAAAACCAAACCAATAATCATAAGCCTGATCTGCCTTGTTGTAATAATTTGCCTGTGCATTTTTATAAGGAGCAAGTATTTTTCCAGACCTGAAAAGGCGGAAATAACACAGTTTTTAAATAATTTTAGGAACGAACTGAAGGATGAACACATAGATTCGGCTGTAAATGATTTTGAGGCGGGTAAAAACAATAAGGAGATAACACTGCTGGTTAAAGTACTGGCCGGCAAAACGGGCATGAACGGTAAATCGGCACCGACATTCAATATCAGTTTGAATACTGATGATAACAAGATCCTTTCAAGCAACTCAACAACTACGGTGGCTCAGGTGCCGGTTAGTTTTTCACATGTTAATATGGATGCTAAACAATCGGTCATAACATTCACAATTCACAAGGTAGGCGAGCATCAATTTAAAATAGCAGCTGTAAAAACTGATGTTTTTTCAAAGGACTATTTGGTTTACTCTATTACTGTACGCAGTAAAACCGTACCCGAAGATGCTATATACAGCCAAATTACACTTGCTGCGTTTAAAACCGCAGATAAATTGAAAGCTCGTTATGATAGTGTATTATGGTTTGAGCATATCAATAAAAAAACATGGTTTTATGTTATTGAGGGTACATTGAATAAGGGGTTTTATTGGTTAAATGAGCATAAGCATGATTATAAGCCAACTTATAAAATGGGATTGGTAAACCCGGAACTGAAAGAGGTTATCCCGGCAGAATACGACCTGATCCATAATATTGGCGGCACTATACAGGGATTAATTGAAGTAGAGAAAGATAGTAAAAAAGGGTTTTATAACCTGGATGGTAAGGTGATACTCCCTGTAAATTATGATCAGATATTCCCTTTAAAGGCTGATGATAATCTGGCTTTACTACGCAACGGAGATGATTACTTCTATTTAAAAGGAGACTCGACCGTCAGTGATAAAATACAGGATTTTAAATTAGCTGATGTATTACCTAAGATAAAAACTTACGGCGACTCTTATACGCTATCAGATGAGAGCTCAACAAATATTATGGAATACAATGACCGTGGAGATTTTACTTCGCTGGTAGTGGCGCCATCGTATCTTGTTGATTGGGGTATATTAAATCAGTTTGTAACCTTTGAAAATCCATTAAGAAAGCCGGGATCTGACAATGAAGAGATTGATGGAAGCGGGTCAATTGAAATAAAGTATGAAGGGGCTAAAAAGGATGAAAGTAACTGGTTTGAAAGTGCTTTCTATTCGCTATATAATGATTACCTGGGTGGCAGATCGGGGTTATATGTCAGCAAGCACGTTCTTATGGTTGATAAAAAGCAGAACAGGATTTTGGCCTTTGATGCACCAGCATATGAAGGGCCTGGTGATGGAGGGGGCCCTGGTTTATCGGGTAAATGCAATGAAAACTCCCTGCGTGCTATTAATGATAGCTTGTTTGAATTTAAAACAACCGCACAGCTTTTTCAAAATACATTAACCGATACTATTGATGAAGCTCCTTACTATCATTACCTGCATATTAAAAATGGTAAACTGGAAGCTTTACCTAATGAGCGGGCATTTGGCTGTACTAAATACGTAAAGCTGGATGATAGCTATTTGCAAGGCTGTTATGTTATTAATGGGAAAGCGATTGATCGTGCTACGCCTGCAATCATACAATATATGAAGAATGAGATATATGCTTCGTACCTGTATAAATTTAAGAATGATGCCTGGAATACTGTTTTTATAGATCGGTTTAATGACCCCGATAATAAGTCTAACGCTTCAGTTGATGACTCCTTAACCGTTATTGATAAATACAACATCAGCTGGTTAAATCAAAAACTACAGGGCCAAAAATCAAATACACTGGCGGCGGAGTGATGGGTAAACTACTCAGATATATTGCCTTGTTTTGGATAGTGATCTTGTGTGCCGGTACGTTTTACCAGTATATTGATTTTAAGCACCAGTCGGTATTCCTGCAATTAAAGCAGAAAGCAGTTGAAACCGGCTGGTACCTGCCCGCTTTTTACTGCCACATTTTCGGGAGTAGTATTATATTGATAGCGGGCTTTTTCCAGTTCTCGAAGAAGGTATATAATAACAGGCCTCTGCATAAGGCATTAGGCAAATTATACGTATTTGGGGTGCTATTTTTCGCATCACCGGGAGCGTATGTTATGACTCTGTTCATTAACCGTGGCTCGGCGGTATTTGCCTCATTTTTTATTCAGAACACCCTATGGGTAATATTTACCCTGAGTGCATGGCTATTGGTGATGAACGGTAAGATTGATGCGCACATCCGCATGATGCGCCGCAGTTACGGACTCGCATTCGCGGCGGTAACCCTGCGGTTTTATATATGGCTCTTCACCATATTCGGGCAGGGAGTAAATTTTCCGAATAACTATATCATCATCGCCTTTTTAAGCTGGATCCCGAATTTGCTATTGGTTGAAGCGATCAATTATTATGAGCGAAGGAATGTGTTTAAAGTGGAGGGAAGTAAAACCTTATAAAATAGTGTGGCCCTGTGCGATCCCCCACTTGAGAGGGGTGTGTCATTATGCATACCGAATAACACACTCCTGCAACCGCACCGTCAACGCGCCCCCTCTCAAGAGGGGAACTCTTTAAACAAAAATAGCGATGGGTTTCAAACCCATCGCTATATAAATGAATAGGAGTATTATCTTACCAGAATATAGTATACAACGCGGTTAGGATCACACAAATAACTATTGAACCAATCGCGAAGCCCCTGCTGGTTTTAAACATGGAGGTATCTACTTCCAACCCGTTTGTGCGCAGGCCCTTGGCATTTTCGATCATAGTAATGATATACATGCCGATAATACAGAAGGCAAATACAAACTCCATCCTGTCGAGGAATGGGATCTCAAAAACTCCTGTGCCATTATCCTTTGAGAAACCGTAAGGAGCCAGGAAAGAAAGATTGGTCCAGTACGGCAGGAATTTAAATACTACCGATAATATAAAGCCGCCGATGGTTGCAAAAAGCGCCGCGTTGGAAGTTGTCTTCTTCCAGAAGAAACCAAGGATAAACATGGCAAATATACCCGGCGATACAAAGCCAGTGTACTCCTGAATATATTGGAAACCCTGTTTACCCTCGCCCATTAATTTATCGCCGATAACCAGTGATAGCAGTACGCCTAATATCATGGCTACTACTACCGATATTTTACCCAGACTAACCAACTTCTGTTCGCTGGCAGCAGGGTTAATGGCTTTTTTGTAGATATCCAGTGTAAATATGGTAGCTATACTATTGGCCTTGCCCGCCAATGAAGCCACAATGGCCGCTGTTAACGCCGCGAACGCGATCCCCTTTAAATAGGTCGGCAACAGGTTTAGTAATGATGGATAAGCTTTATTTACATCAATTACTCCCTTTGAGCTTAGCATTTCATGATGGAACATGCCTTTTTGATATAACACATAAGCTGCTATACCCGGCAGCACTACGATTACCGGCATTAATAATTTCAGAAACGCAGCGAAAAGCAAACCTCCACGAGCGGTTTTCAGATCAGCGCCTAAGGCCCTTTGGGTAATGTATTGATTACAACCCCAGTAATTAAGATTGGTGATCCACATACCGCCTACCAGTACGCTCAGGCCGGGCAGATCCATGTAGTTGGGGTTGTTCTTTTGAAATATCAGGTGGAAGTGGTCGTCAGCCTGTTCTTTCAGTATTTTAAAGCCATTCCATAAGCCACTGGTGCCTGTGAGGGCATCAATACGGTTCAATGCAATATATGTGGCTACAAGGCCGCCTAGAACAAGGAAAAATACCTGGATAACATCAGTATAACCAATAACCTTCATTCCGCCCAGCGTAATAAATACCGCGAAGATGGCCAGTAACGATAGGCACAGGTAAAGATTAAGCCCCGATATGCCGCTTATAGCTAAAGCGCCAAGATATAATATCGACATTAAGTTTACTACGATATAAAGCAGCAGCCAAAACACCGCCATGATCATAGCAACTGTGCCATCATACCGCTGGCTAAGAAACTGCGGCATGGTGGCTATCTTATTTTTTAAATATACCGGGATAAAGAATATAGCTACAATGATAAGTGTAGCCGCAGCCATCCACTCGTAACTGGAAATGGCTATTCCCATTTTAAATGCTGAACCGCTGGTGCCGATGAATTGCTCGGCTGAGATATTTGATGCGATCAGCGATGCGCCAATAGCCCACCAGGTAAGCGATCCTTCGGCCAAAAAGTAATCTTTTGAATCACTTGGGCCTTTGTGTTTGCTTCTGTACACCCACCACCCGTAAAAGGCGACAATAATAAAGTAAATAAAAAACACGACATAGTCGCCGGTTGCAAGGGTCTTCATTCTTCTTAATTGGTTTTAATTTGTCAGGTTGACAATTATAAAATATAAATGCGGTTTTCCAAAATATATTATGATATAATTCTGTTACTTAATAATTAATCGGGCATAAAAAAAGGCGATGTACTGTTGTACATCGCCTTGCTATGTTTTGTTAATGTTAATTATTGTTTCAGATCGGCTGCCGCGGCAGTATCTAAAAACCATTGTACATCGCCGTTAATTGGAGCGATTAATTGCGCCGGGTATAGTTCAATATTCCTTGCATCTTCCAATACATGGTGTACCGCTATTGCTTTACCTTCGCCATAAACCAAAAAGGCAATATGACGTGCCTGATTAATTAAACGGGCAGTAAAGGTAATACGATACACTTGCTGATCTTCCAGAAAAACCTCTTTTACTGAAGCTGAATCATCATGCAATACAGTTGTGAAAGGGAATAACGAAGCCGTGTGCGAATTATCGCCCAAACCAAGCAGCACCAAATCAAACTCTATTGTTTCTTCATCAAAAAACAGCGTAATAGCTTTGGTATATTCCTCAGCAGCTTCCGCCGGACTAACGCTCGTATCAACCGCGAAGATATTTGCATCATCAATCTCCAATGGATCAAACAAAGCTGTTTTAGCCATCAGGTAATTGCTGTCCTTATTGTCCTGCGGAACGTTACGCTCATCGCCGAAAAAGAAATATACTTTTTCCCAGTCAACCTTTGCTTTAAAAGCATCGGAAGCCAGTAGTTCGTACAGTTTCTTAGGCGAGCTGCCACCCGAAAGGGCAACTGTAAACTTATCATTAGCCGCTATAGATTGCTCGGCAAGGCTTACAAAATAGTTAGCCAGGTTAAGCAATACCTCGTCGGCAGTATTAAAAACGTTTAATTTCATAAGTACTATTTTTTACTACTGGCCAATGGTAACGAGAACCAATTAAAGCCATCACGGGCTATCAGCGCCTCGGCACTTTCAGGGCCCCATGAGTTGGCAGAATAATTAGGGAAGTTCAGGCTCTTTTTGTTGGTCCAGGTGCTCAATATCGGCATAATCAGTTCCCATGCAGCTTCAACCTGGTCGCCACGCATAAACAGCGTTTGATCGCCAAGCATGGTATCCAATAATAAAGTTTCATAAGCTTCAGGTGCCTGGGCAGTGTAAGTACCTTTATAATCAAATACCATATCAACAGTATTCAATATCATATCCAGTCCCGGGCGTTTTGCCTGCACTTGTAAACGGATGCTCATTTCAGGCTGTATGCTGATAATGAGCCTGTTTTGCTGCCAGCTTTCAGCAGCTTCGGTAGGAAATACCTTGTGTGGCACATCCTTAAACTGTATGGTAATTACCGATGCGGTTTGGTGCAGCCTTTTACCTGTACGCAGGTAGAAAGGGATGCCTTGCCATCTCCAGTTATCAACAAAGAATTTAACAGCTGCAAATGTTTCAGTATTTGAATCCTTGTCAACCTTAGGCTCTTCGCGGTAACCGGCAACTTCCTTGCCTTCCATCCAGCCTTTGCCATACTGTCCTCTCACTGCCGACATTCTAACATCATCAGGTGAAAATTTACGCATGGCATGCAATACATCAACTTTGCGGTTGCGTACTTCATCGGCACTAAAGTTAACTGGGGTTTCCATGGCCACTAAGCACAGCAATTGCAGCAAGTGATTCTGGATCATATCGCGTAATGCACCGGCACCGTCATAGTAATCACCACGTTCTTCAACGCCTAATTGCTCTGTTACCGAGATTTGCACGTGCTCAATATAATTACGGTTCCATATCGGCTCCAATATAGAGTTGGCAAAACGGAAAGCCATGATGTTTTGTACAGTTTCCTTACCTAAGTAATGGTCAATACGGTAAATCTGCTTTTCGTTAAATATACCTGCTAAAAGCTGGTTAAGCTCCTTAGCCGTTTCCAGGTCATGGCCAAAAGGTTTTTCAATTACGATCCTTGTTGTTTCAGGGTCAACGGCTAAACCAGCTTTTGAAATATTGGTAGCTATGATAGGGAAAAAGTTAGGTGATACCGCCATGTAATAAATAACGGTAGCCTTTGTTTTCCATTCGGTGTTATGCGCTTCAACCCTTTTGCCAAACTCCTTGTAAGTTTCTGAATCATTGATATCAGAAACCTGGTAGAAAAGGTTTTTAGAGAACTCATCCCATTTTTTCTTGTCGGCTTTACCGCTGCGCGAAAACTGGTTGATATCATCCAGTAATTTCTTCCTGAAATCCTCGTCAGATAATTTGGTACGGCCGGTACCGATGATTGAGAATTGTTTTGGCAGCCAGTTATCCAAAAACAGGTTATAAAGCGCCGGTGCCAGTTTACGGGCATTCAAGTCGCCTGTACCACCGAATATGATAAAAACGGTAGGGTTATTTTTAGTTGAGTCCATGATATATGTTCTATCGGCTAAATTTATTTATTAATCGTTGCTTTTAGGAACCCATTGTGTATGGAAAGTTCCTTCTTTGCCTACCAGTTCATAGGTATGCGCGCCAAAGTAGTCGCGTTGTGCCTGTGTAAGGTTTGATGGCATACGGCCTGTGCGGAAATTATCAAAGTAGCTTATTGAAGCTGCATATGATGGGGCCGCGATACCTGCTGCAATAACACCTGATATTACTTTACGGGCACCCGGTAAGGCCGCACTAACCAATTTTTCAACGCCTGCATCTAATAACAGGTGTGATAGTTTCGCGTTGCCGTTGTATGCATTGTATATATCGTTCAAGAATTCTGAACGGATGATACAGCCACCGCGCCATATTTTAGCGATCTCGCCTAAATGCAGGTCGTAGTTATATTCTTTTGATGCGTTTGCCAGCATAAACATACCCTGTGCATAAGTAATTACCATGCTGAAGTAGTAAGCCTGTTCCAATGATTCTAAAAACTCATCAGTGTTAACATCTAATGCCGGAGCTTCTTTGCTGTAAACCTTGGCTGCTTCCAAACGCGTTTCTTTGTATTTCGAAAGATCGCGCATGGATACTGCTGTATCTATTGTAGGGATAGGTGCCTGCAGGTCCATAGCCACTTGCGATGTCCATTTACCGGTACCTTTAGCCTTAGCTTCGTCCTTAATGTCATCTAACAATAAATGATCAGTTCCGGGAGCTTTGTAAGCGAAGATATCCTTGGTTATTTCAAGCAAAAATGATTTTAAGCGACCTTCGTTCCATTTAGTGAAAGTTTGGCGAATAGCTTCGTTATCCAGTTTTAAACCTGTTTTAAGTATTTCGTAGGTTTCAGCAATTAACTGCATGATACCGTACTCAATACCGTTGTGCACCATTTTAACAAAGTGGCCTGATGCGCCAGGACCAATGTACGTAACACATGGAGCGCCATCAACCTTAGCAGCGATAGATTCCAATATAGGTTTCATCACATTGTAAGCTTCCTTATCGCCACCAGGCATCATGCTCGGGCCGCGGCGTGCGCCTTCTTCACCACCTGATATACCCATCCCGAAGAAGTGAAAACCTTTTGCTTCCAACTCTTCAACACGGCGGTTGGTATCAGTAAAATGCGAGTTGCCGCCATCAATTAATATATCGCCTTTATCAAGCAGGGGCAGTAATTCTTCAATTACATCGTCAACAATTTTACCGGCGGGTACCAGCATCATAATAGCTTTCGGGCTGCTCAGGCTTTCAGTAAATGCCTTAACATCGCTAAAGCCTTTCAGGTTACCATGTTTGCTTTCCTGCTCCAATAATTGGCCCTTTGAGGCATCCTTATCAAAGCCGGCGCCTTTAACGCCATGATCACCCATATTTAATAGCAGGTTGCGGCCCATGGTACCAAGGCCGATCATGCCAAAACTGTATTTATCTGTTGTTTCGCTCATGTTATTTGAGGTTTTCTTTTTTTAAATCTTCCAGTATTTTTTTTGTGGCTGCAAAGCTGGTGTGCTGGTATGCGCGCATGCCCAATTTTTTTGCTGCTAACGCGAACATTTTACGGTCATCAAAATACACGCATTCCTGTGGCTGTGCCATAGCAATGCCCAAAGCCAGTTTAAATATAGCCGGGTCGGGTTTGCGGATGCCTACTTCGCATGATGATACAAAGGCATCAAATACATCATGTAGTTTGAATTTTTTGATGCGGTAATCATTCAGCTCCTTGCCTTCGTTATTGATAGCTATGATTTTGAAACCACATGTTTTGCGCCATTCCTTTAACCAGGCAAGCGTATCGGGCAATTCTTTCGATTGCTCAAACATGAAGTTCTTAAAATCCTCGCGTGTAAAATCGCGGGGATGATTGAAAACTACGGTATCGATATATTCATCCAGATCAACACCGTGGGCCTCGTACACATTAAAAATAAATGTGTGCAGCTCTTTAACCTCGGCATAATCTAACCCGAATTTTTTTGCTGCTTCTTCGCGGGATTCGTGACCCCAGCCATTGGTAAGCAAAATGCCGCCAATGTCAAAAAACAGGAATTTTACGGCTAATGTTTCCAAAGCTTATTTTTTGTTTTTTTGATCTTCTATTGCTTGCAGTAATTTTTCGAAAGGCTTGTTGAATTTATCAATGCCTTCATCTTCTAACTGCTGTGTAAGCGCGTCAAGATCAATACCTGCCGCTTTTAGTTTTTCCAGTGTTTCGGTTGCTTTATCCAAGCCTTCTTCCAAAGTATTGGCAGCAACACCGTGGTCAGCAAATGCTATAATAGTTTCCCATGGCACGGTATCAACAGTATCCGGACCGATAAGGGCCTCAACGTATTTGGTATCTTTAAATGCTGGGTTTTTGCTGCTGGTACTTGCCCAAAGTAAACGCTGTGGTTTAGCGCCTTTGGCAGCCAGTTTTTCCCAACGCTCGCCGCTGAATACTCTTTTATAAATTTCGTAAGCTTTTTTAGCTGACGCGATAGCAACCTCACCTTTCAGATCACCAAGGCCTTTTTGGTCAAGCAATGGATCAACCAGAACATCAATACGGCTTAAAAAGAAACTTGCTACTGATGAGATGTGGCTGATAGAGTGGCCTGCTGCCAAATGATCTTCCAAACCTGAGATATAAGCCTCGGTTACTTCTTCGTAACGTGGTAAACCGAAAAGCAGGGTAACGTTAATGTTGATACCTTTACCTATCGACTGGCGGATGGCCTCTAAACCTGGTTTTGTTCCCGGGATTTTGATCATCACGTTTTTGCGGTCAACTTTTTGCCAAAGATCAACAGCTTGTTTAGCAGTTCCTTCAGCATCTAAAGCTAAAAATGGTGATACTTCGAGGCTTACATAGCCATCTTCACCTACATTACCTTCGTTATAAATGCTTTCAAACAAAGCGGTAGCTTTTTGAATGTCGCTTACAGCCAGGCCGAAGAAAATTTCTTCGTTGCTTTCGGTAGTTTTTGCCAGTTCAGTGATATCGGCATCATAATCAGAACTGCTGGTGATAGCTTTTTCAAATATCGCCGGGTTTGAGGTTACACCCCTGATACCTTCTTCGTCAATCAGTTTTTTTAATTTACCTGATGAAATTATTTCACGATCGATAAAATCAAGCCAGATGCTTTGGCCAAAGCTGTGTATTTCTTTTACTTTATTGGTTGCCATTATTTTACTATTTAAATATTCGTTTTTTAAGTTGATGTTGGGCAAATCTACGGTTGTATTGAAGCTAACGTATCATTACACCGTAATTATTATGCCATTAATATGTCTACATTATAATTTATAAAAAGCCCGCTCTCAATTACGCCCGTTATCGATTTTATTTTGATCTCCATATCATTATCAATATCATCAAAATGCGCGTCGAGCACCATGTTACCGTTTTCGGTAATAATTGGGCCATCCTTACCTTTTGCAGGCCTGATCAGTAAACTGGTTGCCCCTATTTTCCTTAGTTCGTCTTCCACATGCAATAATGCAGCCGGAAAAACTTCTATCGGTACAGGGAAATTGGTTCCTAATTTTTTTACCTGTTTGCTGTCATCAATAATAATATAATTAACAGGGCTTGAGCTGATAAGCAATTTCTCTTTGAACATTGCCCCGCCACGGCCTTTTATTAAACTGCGGTTAGGGTCAACTTCATCGGCGCCATCAAACAGCCAGTCGGGTTTGTTCTCATACAGGGTAGTTAAAGGTATGCCCAGTTTGCTGCAAAACAGCGAAATTTCAATAGAGGTAGGGATAGCCTTTATGTTAAGCTTCTCCTCCTGCATCCGTTTTGCAATGGCCAGTAAAGCCACATAAACTGTTGACCCCGAACCCACACCCAATATATCGCCATCCTTAACCTTTGCTGCTATTATACCGGCAACTTTTTGTTTGCCTTCAAGGTTGATGATGGTATCGCTCCATGCCAGTGTTTTCAGTAGATCGCTTTGCCAATTCATTTTATTGGTATCAAGTATTTAGTATCAGGTATCAAGACCTTTTTATATAGATAGTAGCAAATACCAGGGTGAAGTTGTCTTGCTACCTGATACTTGCTACTTGATACTCAACTATAAAAGTGCTTTCGCTCTCTTAACTACGTTATCAACTGTAAAGCCGAAGTGTTTGTACAGGTCCTCTGCCGGAGCTGATTCGCCGAAGGTTTCCATGCCTAACATATCGCCTTCGTCGCCGGTGTATTTATGCCAGCCCATTGGAGATGCCATTTCAACTGCCAAACGTTTTTTGTATGCTTTAGGGAATACCGACTCTTTGTAAGCCGCATCCTGTTTCTCAAATAATTCCCATGATGGCATGCTTACCACACGGGTTGAGATACCTTCAGCCTCTAATTTAGCCTGTGCTTCCATAATTAAAGCAACTTCTGAACCTGTCGCTATTAATATCAGGTCAGGGTTTTTGCTGGCTTCAGATAATACATAAGCACCTTTTGCAAGGTTTGTTGCTTTTGCATATTTATCCTGATCTAATATAGGTAAGCCCTGGCGGGTGAATACCAATACAACCGGGCCATCTTTATGCTCAACAGCTGTTTTCCATGCCTGTACGGTTTCATTCGCATCAGCAGGGCGAATAACAGTGATGCGTGGTATTGAACGCAATGATGCTAATTGCTCAACCGGCTGGTGAGTAGTACCATCTTCGCCTAAGCCAATGCTATCATGTGTATAAACAAATATCGGGCTTATTTTCATGATAGATGCCAAACGGATCGGCGGGCGCATATATTCAGAGAACATTAGGAATGTTGCACCGAAAGGAATAACACCTGCTGTTAAGGCCATACCATTTAATGCTGAACCCATAGCATGCTCGCGGATACCAAAGTGGAAGTTACGACCGCCCCTGTTTTCAGATGTAAATGAATCGAAATTCTTTAAGTTGGTTTCAGTTGAGGGAGCCAAGTCGGCTGCACCACCAATTAAGTAAGGTATTTTTGCAGCAAGCGCGTTTAAGGCTTTGCCCGATGCAACACGTGTTGCCACTTTAGGGTCAGATGCTTTAAATACCGGCAGGTCATCGGCCCAGCCTTTTGGCAATTCGCCTTTAACTGCTGTTTCGTATTCTTCAGCCAGCTCAGGGAATTGTACCTTGTAATCAGCAAATAATTTATTCCATTTATCTTCTTTAGGGATACCTTTTTCGCCAGCTTTGTGGTAGAAATCTAAAACTTCAGCAGGTACATTAAATGATTTATCAGGATCGAAGCCAAAGAATTCTTTAACCAGTTTAATCTCGTCAGCTCCCAGTGGCGCGCCATGTGAACCTGCAGTACCTGATTTGTTAGGGCTTCCATAAGCGATCAATGAACGTACGTTTATTAACGATGGTTTTTGTTTTTCGGCCCTGGCGTTGGTTATAGCCAGCTCCAAAGCGTGAATATCATTAACATCGGTAACATCCTGTACATGCCAGCCATATGCGCGGAAACGTGCGCTTACATCTTCGTTAAAAGTAATGTCTGTAGAACCTTCTATCGAGATGTGATTGTTATCGTACAAATAAATGATGTTGCCTAACTCCAGGTGGCCTGCTAATGAAGCAGCTTCAGAAGTTACACCTTCCATCATATCACCATCACTAACTATAGCATATACACTATAATCAAAAAGATCGAAGTTTGGTTTGTTGTAACGTGCTGCCAAATGTTTTTGAGCGATAGCGAAACCAACACCATTTGCAAAACCCTGGCCTAATGGTCCGGTTGTTACGTCAATACCTGGGCACAGGCCGTATTCAGGGTGGCCCGCAGTTTTGCTGTTTAACTGACGGAAATCTTCGATATCATTTAAAGTCAGATCGTAACCCGTTAGGTATAAAAAACTGTACTGTAAAATACAAGCGTGGCCGCACGAAAGGATAAACCTGTCGCGGTTAGCCCAATGCGGGTTTTTAGGGTTGTAATTTAAAACCTTTGACCAAAGTACATGGCCCATTGGGGCAAGCGCCATGGCTGTACCGGGGTGACCTGAATTTGCTTTCTGTACAGCGTCTGCTGATAAAATCCGAACGGTGTTTATTCCAAGCTCTTCGATGGCTGGGATTGCGATTGTATCCATTTTTATTAAACTTATAGTATAACGTATTTGATTAGGTGACTTATTGTGCTGTTGCCGACAGCGTTCCGGTTACAGGCTCTTCATTCATTGTCCATAACCTGGCCCCGCCTTTTATGCCATCTTCATTTGTAACTATCTTCATATTTTTATCCAACGGAAAGCTGAGTTTATCAGCATTGCCGCCACCTATATATAAAGTGTCATAATTGAATACTGTTTTTAAAACTTCAAAAACCTTTTGCATACGCTCGTTCCATTTCTTTTTACCTTCTGCTTCAAGTGCGCGTTCGCCAATATACTCGTCGTAAGTAACTGGTTTTTTTTCTTTTTTGCTGATAGGGTGATGAGCTATCTCCAGGTGCGGCAATAAATGGCCGTCCATTAACAGGGCAGTACCGAAGCCCGTACCCAGCGTAAGCACCATTTCAAAACCTTTACCGGTAACTACCCCAAGGCCCTGCATATCGGCATCGTTAACAACTTTGGCAGGTTTGCCCAGTTCTGTTTCAAGCTTTTTACTCAGGTCGAAATCTCTCCAGGCATCAGTACCCAGGTTAGGGGCTGTTTTTATTACACCATCTCTAACGTAACCGGGAAAACCAACAGATATATTAGTATATGCCGGGAAGTCTTTGATGAGGGTTTTTACAGCTGCTATCAGATTTTCGGGTGTGGAAGGCATGGGCGTAGGTATCTTTTCATAAGCCATTTGCAATTTACCTTCGCTATTTAAAATAGTAGCTTTTATGTGCGAGCCGCCGATATCGATGGAAAGAACCTGTAGTTGTTCAGAAGAATTTTTCATTAAGATGTGAGTTCAAGGAATATACAGCAGGTTTAAGCCTGTTGGTATACAAATATCATATTTTTAATAATAAATAAATGTTAATTTATATGTTATTTATCGTATGGCAAATAAACACTATAATGAATAAGATTTATAGCGTAATTGTTTTTAATATGAGGCCGTCTTCTGCTTTTTACATAGGAATTGCAAAAAGTGCAATATTAACAATTATAAGTGTATAAACAACAATAATCATTAAGCGCAAGAAGAAGTTACGAAAGTAATATGTTTTCGGTAAGTAATACGTTAAAGCTGTAATTTTAAAATTTCAGGTTGCCTTTTATCCATTTCTGAACTTCCTCCTGCGACAGGATGTCGGCAGGCAATTTATCATGAATAAGCTTTTCTATTTTGTTACCGGTGTTTGAGAAACGGTAATCCCAAAGTATCATCAGCCTGTTTACCAGGTATACCATTTCATTACCTTCTTCTCGGTTAAACGAGGTGCTATCGGGTTTCCCGTTTACATGAGGGTCATTATGCGGGTAAACGCTCCACTTGTAATCGGAATAATGCAGATTTCTTCTTGAAAACAAGATCATATAGCGTATAAAATTTAGTAAATGTACTGATAATTAATGGGTTTTGTATGTATTTATATAGCGATGGGTTTCAAACAGTATGTAAGAGTTAAAGTGCTGGCCCAGTGCGATTACCGCCTTGTGGCGGGGCAGGGCGAGGTTTCTTCAGGCTGATAATTACTGGGTTTGTATTTGTTTTATATAGCGATGGGTTTGAGACAATACGTGTCCGGGGAGATCAAAAAAGCGTAGGTCGGTGCGATTCCTTCCTTCGGGACGATGGAGGAAAGGGTTTATTGAAATAGCCTGATTTGGCGTACAGACCACTCCCTGCCACTTCACAATCAGCTGCACCCCTCCCAGGGCTACTTGTGTGGACACATCCTTTTAAATAAATTAGTTTGCAGATCCACTCCGTTAGGAGTGAAATATTGGTAGAAATTATATACGAAGGACATTTTCGCTCCGTTAGGTGCGATATTAATGGACCATGTATTAAAAACAGGTATGGCTGAACTAAAAGCGGGCTATGTTATGTACCTACGGCACATATAAATATTTCAAACCTGTTTTTCTACCAATATATAACCCCTACGGGGTTTAAGGCACAACTTGTGTCCACACAGTAGTCCCAGGGGAGGAAATGTCTAAAGGCAAACAAAAAGGGTGATGCTATTTTAGCATCACCCTTTAATATTCTTTATCGGATCCCGGTATTAATTGCCATTTGGATCGCCCTGGTTTTGGCCCTGATCGTCCTGATCAGGTAAGCCTACAATTTTATAGGTCTTGTTGCCATTAGGATCAACCAATACTTTGAAATAAATGCCATCAGGCGAAATATAAAGCTTATCGCCATTGATGCTGATCTTCCTGCTGTTAGGAGGCAATTGAGTAACAATATCGCCTATTTGCGGTGCAGCAGGGGCATTGTTAACATCGCCGCCGCCGTCATCGGTAGTTAATTCGCCGTCTTTACCGGCAACCTGGTAGCTTAGCGTGCCATCATCTTTAGTGATAGGCTCATAGTAAACACCATCGGCCTCATAATATTGCTGACCATTGATCACAATTGACTGCGCGTTTGATGGCAGGGTATTTATTTCGGCACCCACAGGTGGTTCAACAACAGTATACTGATCGTTATCATACTGGTAGAACAAGCCACCACTATAAAAATACTGGTAATCGCCATAATAGAAAGGATAATAACCGTATGGTAAGTAACCTATGCTAAAACCTAACCTTGGCGCATAGTATGAACCATAATAACCATGGTTATAGTGATATGCTGTATTGCCTGGTAAATAACCTCCGTGGTAAACTGTACCAACGTGGTTACGGCCATAAGCATTACCCGGATAAGTACGATAAGCAGTTACACCTGTACGAACAGGGACACCTACATGACCTGCGTAGTTTGGCCTTGCAACAACGCCGTTTCTTTGTGTGTTTACGTTGGGGCGCTGTACATAATTACCATGCCCTGTAGTACCATTAACAGTATTGCGGGTTGAAGGCGTGCTATAACTACGTGGCGCAGATGTTGCTCTTGGTGCAGATGGTGCAACAGATACGTGGCCACCACCGCCACCACCACCAGAAGGACGGCTGCCACCGCCTCCGCCACCACCGCCTGAATGATCGTGCTGAGCACTGGCAGGCATGGTTAATGCAAGGCATAACATACCGCTTAAAGCAGTAGCTGATAGATATTTATATATACTTTTCATGATGATAAAAAATTAATTAAGCCAATACCTAATATTTAGCTTTATATAGTCAATAGACTATTGATTATGCAAACGGTTTAATACTGGTTTATATTATATATACGCAAAAAGCAGACCAGTAATTGTATTCTTTGTTTTATTACAATGGGTTTACAAACCAAACTAATGTAGGTGAGGCTAAAGTAATATTAAAAAGTCAATTACCTATAATACGTAAATGATTTATTACATGCTACATTAAATAAAGCCCAAGCCGGCAAAATTGCGTGTAAGTATCTGGCTGTTGTTTACATTGAGCCATTTATCTAAAAGGGTGGCATAAACATCCCTGAAATCTATTTGATATTTCAGGTCGCCGTTATCCAAAGTTGCCAAGTCGGGAGCTTCATTGTAAATACCCGGCTTTTTAAGCTTGCCGCCATAGATCAGGATATTGTTTGCCGTACCATGATCGGTGCCGTTGCTGGCATTTTGCTCCACACGGCGGCCAAATTCAGAGAAGGTCATTACCAGGGTATCATCCAACTTGCCGCTTTGTTTCAAATCTTTTATAAAGGCGGCAACCCCATCGCCATAAATTTTTAACTGCCTGCCCTGTTGGTTCTGCTGCCCAACGTGGGTGTCAAAACCGCTTAGCGATACATAATATACCCTGGTTTGCAAGCCTGAGTTTATAAACTTCGATACCGTTTTAAGCTGATTAGCAAATGGAGTAGCCGGATAATCGGCAGTTACTTTATATGTTTTGGAGGTGTTTTGAATATAATCGGCAGAGGAGGAGGTCTCTATCATGGTTTTATACAGATAGCCCAGGTTGTCTTCGTTCAGATCGGTACTGGTATGATCGTGTACCAGATCTTTAAAAAAGGGTTCGCGGGTGGTTTGGTATAATTTGTAGGGATCCTGTACAGCTATACCTTTCATTTTGGCTCCCTTCATGGCTAAGGAGAGCGTATCATCAACCTCAATAGCCGAGTAGGAGTTTTGGCAGTTTGAATCCAGATAGCGGCCTATCCAACCAGTGGTTAAAAACTGGTTAGCGTCGCTGCCGGTCTGCCATATATCCATGGATCGGAAATGCGAGCGGTCGGGGTTTGGATAACCAACCGAGTTGATGATGTTCATCCACCCCTGGTCATAAATTTCTTTTAAGGCCGATAGGTTAGGGTTAAGGCCCTGCATATCATTCAGCGTAACCACATCTGTTTTATTTATGGCGATGGTATTTCGCTTTTGATAATAGATATCGTTGCCATAAGGCACAATGGTATTGAGCCCATCGTTACCGCCCGAAAGCTGTATGATCACCAGGTTTTTATACCCGCTGATCTGATTTATGGCCATAGCCTCCAAAGGCTTCAAAAATGCCGGCATCATAAACGCCCCCGATGCTATTGCACTGCTCTTTAAAAAACTGCGTCGTTTCATAGTAATTAGTGATTTAGTGGATTAGTGAATGAGTGATTACCATTTCGGTGTTCGCTAATCCTATTCCCACTTTAATTAATTATCCGCTTTTCATAATTCAGTAAATCACTCATTCACTCAATCACTAATTAGCATTTAGCAAAGCTGATACTCCGGTGTAGATACCAGTTCAATTACCATATCCTTAATATTCGTTGCCTGTGTTACTGTATTTATTAAGGTATTGTTCAGTTTAGGTGTGAGTATAAACTGGGCTATTGCCATTTTTGATGTATCTTTTGGTATGCTGTTTAAAAACTTATCCCAATCGGGTTGTGCCTGTACTTTGGTTGCCACAACTTGCTGCTGGTTGTGCATGGCGGCAATGTAGGCCTCCTCTTCGGGGTCGGCTTTGCCGGTAAAATCAATTACGCCGGCATTCAGCAGGGTTGATGGTATCTTCATGCGGTACATGAGCGACGAGCTGTCTATCCAACTCCTGCCGCCTGGCCAGCCCGCTACATTGGGTGGATTAAATAACACCTGCCCCAAAGCGCGTTCAAATAACAACAAGATCTCGGGTTTTTGGTAGGTAATGTAAAACTGCCTGTTCAATCCCACCAGCAGTTCAACCGGCGATTTAATGAGGTTGCCTGTATTTTTATCATCATAAAACCAATCCGATGTAAAAACATATTCCAGCAGTGGTTTTATTTCATAGTTGGCATTATAAAAAACATCGGCCATGGCGCTCACGTGTGCCGGGTCTGGCGTTTCATTTACAAAATACTTATAAAGTTTGTTACTGATGAAGTGCGCGGTTTCTTTCCTCGCGAGCAGGGTATTAATAATATCCTCGCCCTGAAAGTTCCCTGTTTTGCCCATGAAGGTTTTTTCTCCGTTATCATGTGCATAGGGGCGCATTTTAAAGTTTCCGTCCTTATCAAAGCTCCAGCCGGTAAACGCGCGCGCCGATTCTTTCACATCCTGTTCGGTATAATTACCACGGCCGATGGTGAACAGTTCCATCAATTCGCGTGCGAAATTCTCATTCGGGTGCCCTTTTTGATTTTGCTGGTTATTTAAAAACTGCAACATAGCGGGCGATTTGGATACTTCCATCACCATAGTGCCAAAATTACCCAGGGCATTGGTGCGCTGTATGTTATTCAATTGCTGTGCAAATGATGCGCGGTTGCTGCGGCAGGCAAAATGATTATGCCAAAACAAGGTCATCTTTTCCTGTAGCTGGGCATCGGTAGTGCTCATTTTATTAATCCAGCCTATGTTAAGGTCTTTTTCCTGCTGGCGCTGTTGTTCCAAAAACATCTTTTTGGCGCCAACGTCGCCTTTCATCAGCATGGTGTAATCAGTAGTATCCTTAATTACATCTATGGGATCGTCGTTTTCAGATGTTTTAAACAAGTGTTTAACCGCTGCTTTGGCGCTCAGGTGTTTATCATCCTTTATATCCTCAAACCGCAATCCAAATGCTGCCCTTGTAAACAGGTGTTTTATTTGTTTAATGTTATCCATCTATTGGGTATGACTATGGTGCCTGCAATTGGTTTAATGTGGTGTATTACTATTAGTTATATTTATTTGCAATTGATGAAAAATTATTTAACACATCATTCCAACTTTATTATATTTATACCGATTAAACCTTATTGATGAACAAATTTTTTTTACTGATAGCAATATGTATATGCACATTGTCGGTTAAAGCACAATTCAAATATTTAAATTCAAAAACACATTCGTTTGCACATGTCGATACTGCCGATCTGATGTTAACTTCATGTGACTTTGAAAAAGATGCAAATGCGGAAGTGCTTTTTGATAAAGCAAGTGTAGTTTGTGAATATAATTCCATCACAATGGATCGACATCAGCGAATCAAGATATTTAATAATAAAGGCAATTCGGCTGCTAATATTCGGCTATCTTATTTTGAAAGCTTTGAAAATATTAAGGATATTGAAGCGGAGACCATTAATTTAAATAATAATACTATTGAATATATTCCTTTAGATAAAAAGTCTATTTATATTGAAAAAACTAATAAATATATAAAGACAGTAGTTTTTACTTTTCCAGCAATTAAGGCAGGTTCAATTGTTGAATTTAAATATAAATGGCAAACCTTTAATACTTACGATTTTCCTTTTTGGATTTTTCAGAATACTATCCCAACCCGTTATTCTGAATATTCTTTTAATTCTAAAGCTGTAAATAACTATAATATTAATATTCACGTAAGTCAAAAATTTGTGATTGATACGGGTTTTTACAATAACAATGATTATCATGAAATGGGGAAAAGCCATATATGGGCATTAGCCAATGTAAGTTCTTTTAGAAAGGAACCTTATATGAGTTCTCCGGAAGATAATTTGCAATATATAAGATGTCAAGCCCAACGATATTTAACCTTGTTTGGAATAAAAGATGCTTATTTAAAATTTCAAAGTTTAGGCAGACAACTTAATACAAAGTTAATTACTGATAACAAAGTATTAGACACGCTGAAATCGATAAAAAGTAATGAAGAAAAAATTGCTTATATTTTTAATAGGGTTAAAACTACTGTGGGTTGGAATGGGATAAATACCTATGCTTTACAAGATGGTATTGAAAAAGCATGGGAGAAAAAAGTAGGAAATTCAACAGAAGTAAATATTATACTCTACAATATACTTAAGCAAGCGGGTATAAAATCATACTTAGTGTTATTAAGCACCCGTGATCATGGTGCTGCTGATTTTAGCGATTTTTATTTATCGAGCTTTAATAAAACAGTATTATATGTTCAATCTGATAGCACAAAAAGTTACATTCTTGATGCTACAGATAAAAACAACCTTTATAATGTAATTCCTGTTGATCTGTTAAACTTAAAAGCACTTCTTATTGAAGAACAGAGCGGTAAAGTAGGGGTTATAGATATTAAAAACAGTGCCCCTGCAGCACAATCTGTTTATATTGATGCAGAGATAAAACCAGAAGGAATCATAAAGGGAACATCAACCATATCCAGTTATAATTATAATAAAATCAAAGCCATTAAGTCTTATGAGTCTGATGGAAAGGAAAAGTATATAAATGATTTAAAAGAAGGCAACAATAATTTGAAAATTACTTCTTTTGAACAGGAAAATATGATAGTTGATTCGTTGCCATTGATACAAAAAGTAGAATTCAGTCTTACCCTTGACGGGCCGGATGAGAAATACATTTACTTCAATCCAAACCTATTTACCTCCCTGCGTAATAATCCTTTTGAAAGTGAAACCCGGCTTTCAAACATTGATATGATATATTGTAACTATTACAAAATATCAGGTAATTATAAAATCCCCGATGGCTATAAAATTGAAGCCCTGCCAAAAGTAGTAACGCTTGTTATGCCCGATAATAGTATTTTCTTTAAACGGATAATAGCAGAAGACAATGATTATATAAAAGTAAATTACATTATCAGCTTCAAAAAAAGCACGTATTCAAAACTTGAATATCCGGAATTATACGAATTCTATAAAAAAATGTATGAAATGCTGAATGAGCAAATTGTATTTAAGAAGTCTTAAAATTATTATATTTATACCGATTAAACCTTATCCAAACAATGAACAAATTTTTTACGCTAATTGCGCTAACCGCACTAACTATTTCCGTTAAGGCCCAGCAAGTTACACCCGTTTATGAGCCTTATGGCAAAGTTAACAAGGAAGACCTGGAGTTGAAAGCCTGCGATTTTGATAAAGATGCCAACGCCGAGATCCTGGTAAGGAAGGGGGATTTGTATTATGATCAGAATATGCACATCCTTATGGATTACCATGAACGCATCAAGATCTTTAACGACCAGGGGAAAAACAAGGCAAACATCAGGATAGCTTTTTTTTCAATTGATAATTATGAGTATATAACAGGTATACAGGCCCAAACTATAAACATGGTTGATGGTAAAGAAGAGATTACCAAGTTGGATAAGAAGCTGATATACAGGCAAAGCGTTGATAAGTACATCAGCGCCATAACGTTTACCATGCCTAATGTAAAGGCAGGTTCAATAATTGAGTATAAATACACGTTCAATACAGTATCATACGCTAATATACCAGATTGGTCATTTCAGGATGATGTGCCGATAAGATATGGTGAATATATCACTGCCATACCTGAGTATTTTTCCTTCTCAACACATACGCGTATGCATTCAGCGTATGCTAAACATGCTACCGGCGTTGGTTCGGGAAGTTTTATGGATGATGAGCATCATACAGTTTCATACAACACATCAACTGAAGACAGGGTTTTGGTTAATGAACCGGCGCTGCATGATGAACCATATATGAGTTCAAGAAAAGATAACCTGGAAAGCATAGGCTTAAATTTAGCCTCAATAAAGCCTACCTACGGCATGATTCATAATTATTCTGAATCATGGACAAAAGTTGGTGAACGACTTGTTGAAAATGAGGACTTTGGCGGCCAGCTGAAAAGAAAATTAACCAATGAAGAAGCTATTATTGATAAGGCCAAAGCATTAAAAACCGACGACGAAAAAATAGCATATCTTTTTAATGAAGTTAAAAATGATATGAAATGGAACGACGACGACGATTGGTATACCAATGATGGTACCTGCAAGGCCTGGGATAATAAAACAGGTAACTCAACCGAGATCAATTTAATTTTATATCATTTGCTCAAAAAGGCGGGTGTTAAAACTGCTTTGCCTATGGTGGTAAGCACACGCGAGCATGGTAAGGTTAATCCTGCTTTTTCTTACGTGTACCAGTTTAATCGTGCCGTAGTATATATACCTGTTGACAGTACTAAAATGTACATATTGGATGCAAGCGGGAAATACAATTTGTATAATGAGATACCGTACAATCTTTTAAACTCATCGGGTTTGTATGTAAATACCGACACGAAAGAATATGAGTTGGTTTTTCTGGAAAAACAAGCGCCTGTACGCAAGTCAATTTTTATAACTGCTGATATTAAGCCCGATGGGAAAATAGATGGCACAGCGCAAATAAGCGGCTATAGCTATAACCGTGTTGAATGTATTAAGCGCTACAAAACAGATGGCGAGAAAAAATATATCGACTACCTGAGGGATGACGATAATAATTTAAAAATAGCATCACTTAAAATGGAGAATATGGATGTAGATACCCTGCCCCTGATGCAGAATATTAACTTTAATCTTGACCTTGCCGGCTCTGATGAAAACTATATTTATTTTAACCCTAACCTGTTTACATCATTACATAAAAATCCCTTTTTAAGTGATACCCGTGCAACTGATATTGACTTTGGCTACCTAGATGACCTTACACTTAATGGCATGTATAAGGTGCCGGCAGGATATAAGATTGATGCTTTACCCAAAAACATCAGCATGACCACACCTGATAAAAGCATCACCTTTAGGCGTTTAATAGCTGAACAGGATGGCACCATAGCAGTGCGTTACAGTATAATGTATAATAAGAGTATTTATTTTAAAGAGAACTATGCAGATTTTCATGAATTTTTCAAGAAAATGTATGAAATGCTGAATGAACAAATAGTACTTAAAAAATCCTGATAATTATGCGTAAATTTTTAAATGGCTTATTGCTAACAATTGTTTTATCGGGTGTTGTTGTTACCGGGGCGCATTGCCAGGATGTTATTCCGAAGGAGTTTTTTACCGCCGCGGGTATCCCCGATTCCTTAAAAGAAGATGCAAATTCAATTGTACGGTATTCAACAGATGAGGTAACCATAAAAGGCCCCGGAGAGGCAGTAATTAAGCACCATAGCCTTGTTACCATTTTAAATGAAAAGGGCGATGATGAAGCCATAACCCGCTATCGTTACAACAAAAAGTATGATACTTATAGTTTTATTAACGTGCGGGTTTATGATGCAGCGGGCCTGCAGGTAAAGAAATATCACAAGAGTGATTTTTATGATTATGCACTTATAGGCAGCGGAGATATAGCCAACGATGAACGTTTCCTGGTGCTTAAACATACTGTTGCGAGTTACCCAACAACAATTGAAGTGGAGTATGAAGAGGATGTGAGCAGTTTTATAAATATAAGTGGCTGGGATATACAGGATATTGAACAATCGGTACAAAATGAAACCTACAAGGTGCTTACTAAGCCGGTTATGGGTTTCAGGTATAAATGCAATAACATTAAACTTAGCCCCGTAAAAGGTACTGCAGATGATTATGACACCTACACATGGCAGATAAAAGATTTAAGAGCCATAAAAAAAGAGGAAAATGTGAGAGCATGGTCAGTAGTTCCATACGTTTCCTTTGGTACAAATGCATTTAATTGCGATGGCTATCCCGGCAATATAAGTACCTGGCAGGATTATGGAAAATGGGTTTATAACTTAAATAAAGATGTTTGCACGCTGACCCCACAACGCGTAGCCGAGATCAAAAAAATGACCGATACCATTAAAACAGATAAAGAGAAAGCGAAGTTTTTGTATGAATATTTACAAAAAAACACACGTTATGTGAGTGTACAATTAGGCATTGGTGGCTGGAAGCCATTTGATGCGAACTTTGTTGATGAAAAAAAATATGGCGATTGTAAAGCGTTAGCCAATTATATGTATGCTTTGTTAAAGGCGGTAAATATTCCTTCTTACTGGGCGGTGGTATATGGCGGCACGAATGGAATATCGCCGGATCCGGCTTTTCCGGCAAATGAGTTTAATCATGAAATTTTGTGTGTCCCGTTTAAAAATGATACCACATGGCTTGATTGCACTTCAACTTACGGGCAATTTGGCCGCCCCGGGCCATTTACAGAAAACCGTATGGCCCTGTTAATTACCGAAGATGGCGGTAAACTGGTAAATACGCCTAAAAGTAAAGCCGAAGACAACCAGTTTAACAGCGAGGTGCACCTGGTGCTTGATGCTGATGGCGGAGCCAAAGCGCAGGTAAAAATTTTAAGCACAGGTGAGTACAGGGAAGAATACATTTATCTGGCTTTTAAAAAGCAGGACGAACAAAAAGATGACCTGTTAAATGACTTGGGGATTAAGCAGCCTTCGGTTTTTAACTTTCAATATGGTGATGATAAAAATGGCGTTAAGGAGTTGGATATTAGCCTTGAATACGACAAACTGTATGATATTGCAACAGGCGATAAGCAATTTTATCATTCAAATATTTTTGCATTGTGCAATTCAACCGTGCCTATATTAGAAAAACGGAAAAGCAACTATTGCTTTGATTATCCTGAGATAAGAACCTGCGTAACCACTATCGACCTGCCCGCAGGTTTTGAGGTAGAAACCTTGCCAGCTAATCAACAGCTAAAGTTTACGTACGGTAATTACGAGGTAAAATACAGCTACGACGCCGCGAAGAACCAGGTGATCAGCACTGCTAAGTTTAATTTAACAAATCAGGTTATACCGGCTGCAAAATATACCGAGATGCAGCAATATATGGATGCCGTTGCCAAAGCGCAAAATAAAAAGCTGGTAATACACCGCAAGGCGTAAATTTGCCCTGATGATATTCAGGCTTGATGAACGTTTACTGTTTCCGGAACCTGCCTTAGCCGAGGAAGATGGCTTGCTGGCCGTAGGTGGCGACCTATCAACCAAACGCTTGCTGCTGGCTTATCAAAATGGCATCTTCCCCTGGTATAGCGATGATTCGCCTATTTTGTGGTATTCGCCGCACGAAAGGTTTGTGCTTTTCCCGGATGAGTTGAAGGTCTCAAAAAGCATGCGGCAGGTGCTGCGATCAGGCAAGTTTAACGTTACCACGAATAAAGCTTTTAGCGATGTAATTGAGGCCTGCTCGATTGTGGAACGTATTGGTCAGGATGGCACATGGATAACCGATGATATGAAGACTGCCTACAACCAATTACATGCCGAAGGTTATGCCCATTCGGTTGAGGTATGGGAGCAGGACGTATTGGTTGGTGGTTTTTATGGTGTGCAGGTAGGTAATGTTTTTTGTGGAGAGAGCATGTTCAGTCGCGTTAGCAATGCCTCAAAAACCGCGCTGATATGGTTATGCAATAGCGGTTTATATAAATTGATAGATTGCCAGGTACATACAGAGCACCTGGAATCGATGGGTGCAAGGATGATACCCCGTGAAGAATATATGCGTTTGCTGCGTGGGAATGGTTAACGAATTTTTAACTTAGCAAACCATCTCCGCCATGTCATTGCGAGCGATAGCGTGGCAACCTCGTCGCTTGCATATTGAACGCGACGAGGTTGCTTCGTCGTTCCTCCTCGCAATGACATAAAGTGAATGACACAACAGAAAATATGGAGCAAATCAACCAAAAAGAGCGGATAATTTTAGGCATCGACCCGGGTACGTCAGTAATGGGTTATGGCCTGGTGAAGGAGGTCGGCTCAAAAATGGAACTGATAAGCCTGGGTGTAGTGAAGATGGAAAAAATCGACGACCACATGCTGAAGCTCCAACGCATATTTGAAAAAACCGTTGCCCTTATTGATAACTACCACCCCGATTGCCTCGCAATTGAAGCGCCTTTCTATGGGAAAAATATACAGGTAATGCTAAAACTGGGCCGGGCGCAGGGTGTGTGCATGGCGGCGGCATTATCTCGCAATATAACTATTACGGAATACGCTCCCCGCAAAATAAAACAATCTATAACAGGTAATGGCAATGCCACCAAGGAGCAGGTAGCCAATATGCTGCAAACTTTGCTGGGCTTTAAAGAAACCCCGGAATTTTTAGATGCTACCGACGGTTTGGCGGTGGCTGTTTGCCATTCCTTTCAGCGTGTACCTGTTGGCAAAAGCGGGAAGATCAGCAGCAAGAAAGCCTACTCCGGCTGGGAAACTTTTGTTAAGGATAACACAAGCCGGGTGGCCGGCGTAGCTAAAAAGGCAAAATAGAGCACCTTCTTTGTCATGGGTTTATCACCATTTAGCGGCTATTAATCAATCAATTCGCTCTTGCTAAATGCTTTCTTTGAATTGTGAATTATTAACACTACCTTTGCGCCCGATTTGGCGATGTTGCCAAATTCGTTATTTAAATTCATGAACCCATTTATTGAACTGGGAATCCGTCATGATATTGTTAATGCCATCTCTGAGTTAGGATTTGAAAATCCTACGCCAATCCAGGAACAGTCAATTCCGGTTTTGTTAACAGGCAGCAACGATTTTGTCGGATTAGCCCAAACCGGGACCGGTAAAACTGCTGCCTTTGGACTGCCACTATTAGAACTGCTGGACTTCGAAGAAAATTATCCGCAAGCACTTATATTGTGCCCAACACGTGAACTTTGTTTACAGATCACAAAT